>Ga0208612_1001171_pt1 | contig 11033 bp, 12 predicted proteins | sample AntDryMetagUQ889_FD_188089 | JGI IMG/M metagenome (GOLD analysis project Ga0208612, IMG submission 188089) | Polar desert microbial communities from Antarctic Dry Valleys - UQ889 (SPAdes) | ecosystem: Environmental > Terrestrial > Soil > Desert | place: Antarctic Dry Valleys | collected 2008-12-31 | reverse complement strand
GCAGAACCAAAACCCAGGCGGCGATCTCACCGCTCTGGTCTTGCACGCGCTCGATGCTGTTGCGAAACATGTCCACTCCTTCCTTCTACGGAACCAACAGATCCAGAGACACGAGTCCGGGCAGCAAAGTGAATGCAACGATCGTGGGCATGATCAAGAACACCACCGGTATGAGCATGAGGACCTCTCGCCGACCGCCGCTCTCGAGCAGATAGCGGCGCGTCTCTGCGCGCATGTCATCCGCTTGAGCTCGAAGGGTGTCTGCTAGTGGAGCCCCTCGCTCGATCCCGACGCAGAGCGCGTCGGTCAATCTCGCCACTCCCGTTCCCGGCAGCCGCGCCGGCAGCTCGCGCAAGGCCTGCACCATAGGGACGCCCCCGCGCACCGACCCGACCACGAACAGGAACTCGCGACCCACCTCGCCGCCCAGGGAGCTGCCTACACGGGCAAAGGCCTGCGGGATGGCTTCACCCGCCATGATCGAAAGGGTTAGCAGGTCCAGAGCGACCGGCAATTCCTGTCGCACCCGCTCTCGCCGCCGAGACAGCGCCAGGGCCAGGCGCCGGTCAACGAAGACCCATCCCGAGACCGCCCCCAAGAGGGCCGCGACCACCACCGGGGGGCCGAGCCGTCCCCCTCCCGCGAGCCTGCCGGCTAGTCCCAGCGAAACGACACAACACCCCCCGCCGGTCGCCCACATCAGTTGATCCAGCCTGAACGACTCCACGGTCTCGGATCTGCCGGCGGCGAGCAGGCGCTCCCTGACCGCGTTGGGTCCTGAGGGCAGCGTCTGCATCGCCAGCCTCTGTAGGCGCGCACGGTACGGGCCGGCGCCGCCTTGGGCGGCCACCAGTGCACTCGGCCGGCCGCCCAGCCCACTCAGATATGGCTCGACGCGGTGGGCGAACCGCGTCGGATGGAGCGGAGGAAGACCGGAGACGAGCAGTGCGATCCCCATCCCGGCGATCAGAGGGATGAGGAGCCTCATCCGATCCGTCCCTGTTCGGGGAGCCGGGCCGCCCGGAGCATGAGGCGGTACCCGAGCACCGAGGCCGCCACCCCGATCCCGATGGTCGCCGTGCCTGCATCCGATGTGTATGCAGCAGACGCCTCTGGCCGCAGACCCATGATCGCAAGCACGGCGAAAGGTGCCACTGCGGCCACTCTTGCAGCGGTCAGCGTCCAGGACCAGCGAGCGCGGATCTCTCCTCTTATGCGTAGGTCTTCGCGGATGAGATCCGCACTTGTTCGCAGAACGCGGACAAGGTCATTGCCCCCGACCTCGTGAGCCATCCGCAGAACAGCGACGACCCGATCCGCGATCGGGTCTTCGAGCGTGTCACGAAGCCTCAAAAGAGCCGCCCCGAAGCTTCCTGTTGCTGCGTACGTCGCTGTGAACGAGGCGAAAGCTGGCTGCAGCCCCGGCGGACCCCCATCCGCCAGTGCGGTGCAACATTCCGCAAGTGACCGGCCGGCCCGCACTCCGGAGATGATGTCCGCCAAGACGTCCGGCCAGGCGTGTTGCAGAGCATCGCGACGACCGGCTACCCGGGCCCGCGCACGGGCGAGTGGGAAAGAGGCGCCAATCATCGCCGAAGCAACGGCGAACAGGAACACCGAGCTCGCCGCGGCTCCCAGCGCGAAACCCAACACGCCGCAGGCCGCGCACAGACCTAGCAGCCCGGTGCCTCCCAGGCGGTGATAACCAGCTTCGGCCGCCAGTCGGCAGAGACGGTCGAGCAGGCTAGGACCGCGCAGCTTGCGACGAGCGCCCTGGGTCAAGCCCGAAAACATCAACAGGGCACCCAAGGCGAGGCCGGACGCGATCACGGCCGACAAGACAAGACCCGTCCGAGATCCAGACCCGCCCGTCCGAAACGCTCGGTGAAGGGCGGCTGATGACCGCTCCAACAGAGGTCGCCGGAGGAGCGATCAAAGAGCCTGAGGGTCTCTATCCGTTCCCCCTCGACGCGGCCCGACACCGCGACGACCTCTTGGACCACCCGTCGTCGAGCGTCCCTGTTCAGGTGCACCACTAGATCGACCGACGTGGCGACGGTAGGCACGACGAAGCGATGGGTGATGTTCTCTCCGGCGAGCAAAGGCAGCGTCGTCAACTTCACCAGGGCGTCCGCTGCGCTGTTCGCGTGCACGGAAGTCATCCCCGGAAGGCCAGAGTTCAGCGCGATCAAGAGATCGAGCGCCTCCCGTTCACGCACCTCGCCAACGATGATGCGATCAGGTCGCATACGGAGTGCTTCCACGATCAGTCGTCGCAAAGGGATCTCCCCCTCGCCCTCCAGGTTCGCCTGCCTCGTCTGCATCGAGACGACGTCAGGCAAGCAGGTGCGGAGCTCGAACACCTCCTCGCATGTGATGACCCTTTCGTCGGCCGGGATGGCGCTCGCCAGACAGTTGAGCAACGTGGTCTTTCCGGTCTGCGTGCCTCCCGAGACCACGATGTTCAGGCCGGCGCGAACGGCCGCCTCGAGGAACATCGCGGCGGAGCGGGAAAGCGAGCCGACGAGCGCGAGTTGGTCGAGGCGTGTCGCCTTGACCACGAACTTTCGGATGTTCACCGACCAGTGCTTCCGGGTGATGTCGGGGATGGCCACGTGGAGGCGGGACCCATCCACGAGAGCGGCGTCCACGAAGGGCGACGAAAGGTCCAGCCGACGGCCGCTGGCGCGCAGCATCCTTTCGACAAGGTCCCTGATCTCTTGCTCGTCCAGGACGACGCCGGTCAGCGATCGGCTCCCCTCCCTGGCGCAGAAGACCTTCCCGGGCCCGTTGATCCAGATCTCTTCGACGGCCGGGTCATCCATAAGAGGCTGCAGCGGCCCCAGTCCCGCGATCCGATCCAGCAGCGACCTCGCGGCCTCGTCTCGGTTCCCCACCGAAGGCAGCGAGCTGGTGCACATCCTGATCGAGTAGTCATCGAGCACTTGGTCGACGAGTTCGCGCACCGGTTCTATGCCGTCACGGGGCGGGTCGATCGCGCGCAGGCGAAGAAGCTCTCGAACCTCGGTCTCTAGGATGGGAAGTGCCCGGTCAGACATGGGCCCGCCTTCCCGCGAGACGGGTCAAGAAGCCCCGCGGCGGGACCTCGGCCCCCAACCGGGCGGCCAGCTCCCGGACGGCCAGGCTGATCGGTGAGGAAGGCGCACTCGAGCAGACGGGGAGGCCCTCCCAGACAGCGCGCACCACATGGTCCGGCCGGTCTGGGATCAGCGCCAGCGGTGGACGACCAAGGTAGCGACGCACGAAGTTGCTTACCTCGGTTTCTTCTCCGGGCCGAACGCGATTGAGCACGACGACGCACGTGTCCGGATCCAGAGCCTCCCGGGCATCGGTGAAAGACCACAGGAACGACCGGATACCGACCGCGTCCGCGCGCGCCACCACGACGACCTGGTCCGCTGCCTCGACCGCCGCGAGAGCAACGTCATTCCGTCCGGGGCCTTCGTGGATCGACCAGGGCGCTTCCAGACAGAAGCCGACGTCGAGGACAGTGGTGGTGAAGGATCCTCGAGCGGCTTCGAGCAGCTGCCGGAAGCCGAAGGGAGAGACCTCTCCCCAGAGCTCGGCTCGAAGCAGGCCCGGCACCACGACGGGGCCGCCGCCCACGCGCCGAAGCTCGGCGGTCCAGCCCTCGTCGCGTAGCTCCCCCGACGCACCCTTGCGACAGAGCGGAACGATTCCGGAGAGCTCCTCGGCCACGCCGAGCAGTTGAGAGACATCACCGCCGTAGAGATCTGCGTCGACGAGAAGCGTCGAAGGATCTGACTGCGCAAGGATCGCGGCCAGCTCGATCGCGACGGTCGTTCGCCCGGGGGACCCCTTGGGCCCCCACACAGCGATGAGTTTCCCCGCTGCTGGGGGTTGCTGAGGCTCCAACGTCTCCTGTATTGCGGGCGGGGTCTCAGTGTGGGCGGCCACCTGTTCGAGTCCGCTGATGATTTTGAAGCCGGCTACCTCGAGCATCTCGGCCTCGATGGGGTCTGCGGCCAACCCGTACATCGCGACACCACGCGTCCGGGCTTCCTCCATGCATTGGAAGTCAGCCCACGGGACGGGCCCTACGGAGACCACGGCGTCGATCCCGCCCGCTCGCAGGGCTGCCAGGAGTTCCGAGCGGTCTAAGCATCTGAAGGCAAGCTCCAGGCGACGCTGGCGCGCGATGTCCGCAGCCACCTCGGTCTCGCGGTCCAGCGGTCCGGCGAGTGTTACGACCTTGATCTTCATCACAGATCTCCGGCGGTAACGGAAGTGGCCGTGGACGCATCAGAGACCCCCCGCACCTTCACCACGTCGATGTCCGCCGTTCGGACGGCGAACGCCAACTTGGCGGCGTCGTCTGGAGGGACCGACAGAGTGATTCCCGCGAAGGTGTCTCCGCCCATCACCATCTCGTCGGAACGCAGCAACCCCTCGACCTGTGCGTCCCCGATCAGAAGGGTGGTCTTCGCGACGCCCCGAGGCGAACGCAGCGTGGCAAAGACATCTACCCGATCTCCTGGCTTCAGGGCGCCGCCCACCGCATGGTCCGCGGTGAGGGGCACCGCGATCGAGCGGGAGGATCCGACGTCGTCATCGGTGACCCAAGCGGCGGGCACCAGCTCGCCCTGGCGCAGGGGCCGGAGGAGGACGGGGCCGTCCAGGGGCGTGGCGCTGCCGAGATAGCTGGCCAGCTGCTCATCGGGCAACCGGACTGTCACGATTTCCAGGTCGCTGGTCGACAGGGACTCGCCCTCCGGCAGATCCCGGCCCGCCGCCCACACCGCCACCCCCGCTTCCGCGGAGCGAAGTACGGCGGAGCCCGCGAGGAGAGACATCAGAAAGAGGACGAGACCCAGCGTGGTCCTCAGGTTGAGCCAGTCGGGACGGCTACCGAGGGGCCGCGCCTCGGCTATCCGCACCGGACGGCCTCGCTCCCTCTAGCCGTCGTGCGCCAAACGGCGGCAAACGACTCCAAATGCAGGTATCTGTCATGGTCCGGTGCTATCGTCGGCAGGTGGCCAGGACAGCGGCCGGTGGCGCCGGCAGATCTGAGATCGAACCCCGCTTTCTCACTCTCGAGGACGTGGCGACCTACCTGTCGGTCAGCGTGCCGCAGGTCTATTCCCTTGTCCGCTCGGGCGAGCTTCCGGCTATAAAGATCGGAGGTCGGGGCGTCTGGCGCGTGGACCGCACCCAGCTCGACGGCTACATCGAACGCCTTCACGAGCAGACTCAGGAGTGGGCGAAGGCTCATCCGCTCAACCCTCGTGAACGAGCCTGATCGAACGGACGATCCACAGGGGCACGATGAAGCGGCCCGCGGTGCCCTCTAGGACCAGGTTGTCCGGCCCCACCTGAGCCAGGCGCCCGACGAGGCTTCCATCTGTCTCTAGCCCTAGCCCTACGCGCTGTCCCCCGCGAGCCCATCGACGGGCCACCTCCTGAAGACTGTCCCCCAGCGACTCGGGTGCGGGCGCAGCCGGTTCCACCACCAACGGAGCGCTCCCAAGTCGGCAGATGCAAGTGAGCGGCGTCCCGGTCCCGCAGTAATCGGCCCCGACGACCGTTACCGGAGCCTGGGCCCCGTCACCCTCAACCACGCGCAGGCCGCCTCCATCTCTGATCAGGTCGGCGAGTGGACGATCCTGTCGCAGGCTCAGCGCCAGGTCGGCTGCGGCCTCCTCTTCTTCCCGAGCTAGCGCGGCATCGAAGCGCGCCTCCAGTCGGGCGATGACCTGCTCGAGCTGCGGATCCATCGTGTGCACCTCCTCCTTGGCGGGTTTCGTCGATGGTGACAAAGCCTCCGTTCGGGGGCAAATCAGGAATGTTTCGCGCTCTGGTTGACAAGGAAATAGACGCTGATGTATTGATACGTACGTAAACAGATGCAAATAGACGCATTCAGAGGAAGGAGCCCCCGAGATGTCCGGACGCCTTGACCGAAGCCGGAGGACCCGGCGATTGGCGCCATGGGCAGCCCGGCTGATCTCCCTCCTTGGCTGCACCCTGTCGGTCCCCACGCCTGCAGTAGCGCAAGTCCCCACCGCGGTTCCCCCCTCCCGCGGCGGACTGCCTGCAGCAGAGCCCTGGTCCGGGGTGGGCGGAGACTCCCCTCCTCCGCTCACCCGGACTCGGGCGACCCTGCCCCCCGTGCGTCACCCGGCACTGCACCCAGACGGGCTCTCGCTCGCGCGACCGCAGCGCCTCTTCCCCCGGGTGCAGGATTCACAGAAGGACAAGAGGGCTCGTCAAGAGGCGATGAAGAGACACCCCGCAGGAAAGGCGTTCGTGCCCAAAGCCCCAGACGCCGACTCCGCGGCCACGGAGCCCGCAGAGACCTCACGTGCCGCGACCTCCACCCGTCCATCTCCGGGCTCCCACACTCGTGCGCCGTCCACAGCGACCGACTGCGGGACGACCTACACGGTCAGGAGCGGGGACTCGCTGTGGGCGATCGCTGCCTCGCTCGTCGACAGCGGCTCTCCCGCCCAACTGGCCAAAGCCACCGACGAGATCTTCGATCTCAACCGGTCCACGATCGGCCCGGACCCCGACGTCATCTACCCGGGCCAGTCGCTGGAGCTGCCGGACGAGTGCTCTCGATGAAAGGTCTCCTGACAGGTCGCCGTCCCGAGTGCGGTTCCGGGAGCGCGGCCCAAACCCGTCTCGACGGCGGCCTGTCAGGATGAACACCCGCTCGCGGAACCTCACGCTCGCAGGCGTGGTCTTCGCGATCGTCGCCCTGCTCCTGTGGACAAGGCAAGCGGAAACTGCCCCCGAGCCACGCGGCGCGCACTCACCTATGCCTACCACCGCGATGGCGATAGCCACCCCCGCTCCGGTGTCGTCGACAGCCCTGCCGGAGGAGGGCCTGCCTCGCAACTTGCACACCCACGCGGTGGACGTGACTTGGTTGAACGGTTTCCCACCAGATGCCGCCCCGGGTGACACCTTCGACATCTGGGTGGCGTGGGACCGTCAGCTTGTCAAGGGGCCGAACATCCAGCTTCTCCTAAAGGATGTAGGCCTCGAGAAGATCGCGCCGCCGGTGACGCCGGAGGGCCCCTACGTCGCGTACCTGATAGTCACGCGCCCGGAAGCGCGCGACCTGCTCTACGGAACGAAGTACGGGGCGCTGAGCGTGACCCAGCCGGCCGGCTGAGACTGCTTAAACCGGGAGAACGCCCTCGCGCTGGAGTGCCAGTTCGAAGTCGTGTGGGTTGCTGGTTGCGCTCTTCGCGTCCTCCAGGGTCACCTGACCCGACTTGAACAGACCGATCAGCGACTGGTTGAACGTCTGCATCCCGTAGAAACCGGACTCCGCGACGATCTCGTGGATGTCGTGGGTCCGGTCGGGATCGAGGATGCAATCCCGCACGCGACCGTTGTTCACCATGATCTCCAATGCAGGGGCGCGCCCGCCTCCGATCTTCGGAAGAAGTCGCTGCGTCATAACCCCCACCAATGAGCCGCCGAGCGCGGAGCGAACCTGCTTCTGCTGGTGCGCCGGGTAGAAGTCGACGATGCGGTTGATCGTCTCGACCACGTCCGTCGTGTGAAGGGTTGCGAGTACCAGGTGACCGGTCTCAGCTGCCTGCAGGGCCGCGCTGATGGTCTCGATGTCTCTGATCTCGCCGACGAAGATCACGTCGGGGTCCTGTCGCATCGCGGCCCTGAGAGCAGCGTGGAAACCCATCGTGTCCTGTCCGACCTCCCGCTGCGTGACAACGGACATGAGGTCTTGGTGCAGGATCTCGATCGGGTCCTCGATCGTCACGATGTGACAGCGACGCGTCTCGTTGATGTGCTTGAGGATCGCCCCGCAAGTCGTCGTCTTGCCGGAAGAGGTGGGGCCGGTGACCAGTACGAGTCCCCGGTGCTCCCGTGAGAGCTTCTCTACGACCGGAGGAAGTTGCAGCTCGTTGAAGTTCGGTGCACCGGGGAGGATGCGCCGCGCCGCGATCCCCAGGGATCCCCGCTGGCGATGCACGTTAACGCGAAAGCGTCCGAGACCCGCCATCGAGTACGCGAAGTCGACCTCCCCCAACTCCTCGAGGGTGCCGCGCTCCTTGTCGGTCGTTAGGAGAGCCATCCCCATGCTGTTGGCCTCGTCCGGTTTGATCATCGGGTAGTCCAGAGGCTGCAGGTTCCCACTGACGCGGATCGTCGGAGGCGACCCAGCCTTCACGTGGAGGTCAGAGGCTTTGGCTTCGACGATGTAACACAGGAGATCTTCGACCGTGGCGTTGCCGTCAGGGCCCGTCTTCTCGACCGGAGGCAAGACTGCAGGTGGCGGAGCGACCTGCACGGACGCTGAGGTCGGTGCGACGGCTGCCGGATCGCCCGCAGGCGCCATTGCAGCGGGATCGCCGGCGGGCGGCGGTGGAGCCGACTGTTGCTCGTGCTGGGGCGGAGCAGGCGCGGGGGGTGTCGCCATCGGACCCGCGTAGGCCGGATTGAGCGTTTCGACGTTTTCCATAGGCTAGATGTTGATTTCGGTCTGCATACCTACCCTCTTGAGTAATCCGGAGCGACCTCACGGAGCGTGAGCGCCTCGGTCGCGTCGCGCTGTTGGCAGCCGCCCTGGCTAGACTCCTGCGATGCCTCGGAGTGCAGGCCTCGTCCTGATCGGGGTATTCCTGGTGACACGGGTCGTGGGAGCATGGCTGGCCCTGGAGCCACAACACTACTCCACCGACATAGCCCATGAGCTGGTCATCTATCAGGACAAGGCCGTGCCGATCCTCACGGGGGGCGGCGAGCCATACGGCAGCGTGCCTCTCGAATACCCACCGGGCGCCCTGCCTCTGATCCTCGCCCCTGAGGCTCTTCCGGACCCGGTCTCCTATGCCACGGGGTTCGTCTCGATCCAGCTGCTGCTGGACGTACTCGGGTTCATCGGTCTCTGGCGTCTGAGCGCCCGGTGGGGCTCGGCGTCCGGGCCGTGGCTGTGGGTTGCCTTGGTGCCCTCTTTGGGTCCTCTCGTCTACCTACGCCTCGACATGCTCCCCGCGGTCGCGACGATCTGGACGGTCGAAAGGGCCGCCGCCGGACGCTGGTTCACATCGGGAGCATCATTGTCTGCGGGCGTCCTGACCAAGATCTATCCGGTCTTCTTCATCCCCGTGGCCCTGTGGTCCGCTTCCCGCAAGAGCCGGGTCCTCTTCTGTTTCGGCGCGCTGTGGCTTGTTGTCCCACTGATCGGGTTCGGCGACAGCCTCGACGACGTGGCGCGGTCCGTGCTCGGCTACCACGCGCATCGCAGCGTGCAGATCGAAAGCAGTTGGGCCACTCCACTGCTCATTGCGATGCGTAACGGTTACGAGAGCACGATCACGTTGAACTTCGGGGCCTTTCACATCGTGGACGGGATCACTCCCACTTTGAAGACGGCGGCCAACATCACCTCAGCGCTGGTTGCCCTCGGCACCACGGCCATCGCTATCCGAAGGGTGAGGACGGGCCAGATCCAAGAGGCGGCCGAGGGGATGTTCATGATTCTCGTCGCCACCATGGCCGTGGGCCTGGTGTTCTCGCCGCAGTTCATCATCTGGTTGTTCGCGCTGGGAGCCGCGGTGCTCTGCGCTAGGAACGCCGGTTTGCGAGCTCCCCTCTTTGCGCTGGTGCCGATAGCCCTGCTCACCCAGGCCGTCTACCCGTTCCTCTACGACCGTCTTCTGCAGCTCGATCCCGTCGCGATCTTCACGCTGGCGACACGAAACCTCCTGGTGATCGCGCTAGCCGTCGTAGTTACATGGCGCCTAGCCTCCCGTCACGCCTCGGTCGAGGCCGGGGGTCGCGTTGGCCATGCTCAATCGATCGCGGGCGAGCTCTAGCCGAGGCCGCTTGCGCGGGTGCCACGATCTGATGGTCTCGGCGAAATCCAGGTGAGACCCTGAGGCCACGAAGAAGCGCCAGTAATGAGGATCTACTCGCGTGCTGGGGTTGTGGAGCCGTCCGCATCGGATCCCGTGCGTTAGAAGCGTCTCGCGGACCTCACTAAGGTCTTGGAGGTTCTTTTGGACGAACTGGATGTAGAAGCGGGCCTCGGTCCGACGCGGAATCCCTCCCTCTGCATCGAAGTAGCCCCTTGCGTAAGCAGTGCGGCGCTTGAGCTCTGAGATTGTGTCGGGGGGTCGCCACGACGTTTCGAGGACCCAAACCAAGCGGCTCCTTCCTTCTCGGTACGTCCAACTGCGGGCGCCGAGACGCAGTAAGAGACCGTCAAGGACCTCGAGCCACCGCTGGTCTGCTTGGCAGAAGCGGGTTGTGCCGTGAAGGCGGCTGTAGGTGGAGTCATGAGCTGCTCCGAGAAGGTAAGCCTCAGCATCCGCTGGTGAGGCGCGAACTACCTCGCGGTCCAACTGGCCCCATGCCATCGGCCCAAGTTAGCGAGGGGCTGAGACAGAAAAAGCGGCCCCGGAGGGCCGCTCAGCTCTTTGAGCTCTGGACAGTGTGCCTGCCATGGAAACCAGTGGCTTCAACTAGGAATCAGTTGACTCCTTAGAAAGGAGGTGATCCAGCCGCACCTTCCGGTACGGCTACCTTGTTCGTGTCTATCCCTATGTCGCCATAAGGCACGGACTGTATCTTCACCCTGTTGAATGAATCGATGCTCTTCTAGCTCTCGAGCACTTCATCCAGGGGCTCGGCGTTCAGTCTCTGAAGGGTCAACACACCGGATGAGAGTTCCGATGTGCGACTTCCCTGCTGATCGTCCGCGTCACCTTCGCATTGTCACCCGCTGCATAGAGCAGACTAGGTAGCTAGGGATACTTGCGGGTTTTCCAGCAACAAGCCGAGTTTCTCACTGGTCGTTACCGACCAGGGTCGCAACTTACTTACGACTTCACCCCAATCGCGGATCCCACCTTCGACGGCTCCTTCCCCAAGGGGTTAGGCCACCGGCTTCGGGTGTTACCCACTTTCGTGGTGTGACGGGCGGTGTGTACAAGGCCCGGGAACGTATTCACCGCAGCGTTGCTGATCTGCGATTACTAGCGACTCCGACTTCATGGGGTCGAGTTGCAGAC
>Ga0208612_1001170_pt1 | contig 11042 bp, 9 predicted proteins | sample AntDryMetagUQ889_FD_188089 | JGI IMG/M metagenome (GOLD analysis project Ga0208612, IMG submission 188089) | Polar desert microbial communities from Antarctic Dry Valleys - UQ889 (SPAdes) | ecosystem: Environmental > Terrestrial > Soil > Desert | place: Antarctic Dry Valleys | collected 2008-12-31 | reverse complement strand
TACTTCGAGCCTCCGAGCCGTCCGATCTTCTGGTAGAACTCCGAGCCGTAACGCTCCTTGGTGGTCTCGCCACCCTTCTTGCCGCCAATCTTGCCGATGCGGCCGAAATGCTCTTCGCCGTACCGCTGCTTGGTGGTCCGCCCGCCTTTGCGTCCGGCCTCGGCGCGCGACATCTTGTTGTTGCCGCTCCCGTTAGTGGATCCGTTCGTAGCTTGGACTTGAGCGTTCTGTTCCATGAACCGCCTCCTGCTTCCCTCCGGCACCCTTCCAGAAGCAGGCATACCCCTTGAACTATCCTTGGAAACAGGCATGATTGGCAGGCTGGAGGGTCCAGGGGTCAACTCTCCGGCTTCGGGTGCCGATTTATCAGAAGCGCACACATAGAGAAAGCAGCCCACACATGACAGGCAACGCGATCGACGTCCAGGAGTTCCTCCGTTACGTGGTGGACAAGAAGGCCTCCGACCTCCACATCAAGGCCGGCGGACCTCCCTACGTCCGCGTGAGCGGCCATCTGGTGAAGACCGACTTCACGCCGATGTCCGCAGCAGACTGCGAGCGCACCGCGATGGAGCTCATGAACGACGAGCAGGCGATGCGTTTCAAGCAGGTCGGCGAGGTGGACTTCGCTTATTCGATCGCCGGGATGGGTCGGTTCCGCGTGAACGTGTTCCGTCAGAGGGGCACCGTGGGCATGGCGCTCAGACGCGTGCTGCCCGGGAGCCCCTCCTTCGAGACGCTGGGACTTCCGCCGGCGATACGGACCCTGGCCGAGGAGCAACGTGGCTTGCTGCTGATCACGGGGCCAACCTCGTCGGGTAAGACGACGACGACCGGGGCCATGATCAATCACATCAATGCGTCTCGGTCGTGTCACATCCTCACGATCGAGGACCCGATCGAGATCTTGCATCCGGATCGCCAGGCGATCGTGAACCAGCGCGAGATCGGTCTGGACACCAACAATTTCGCCACCGCTCTACGCGCGGCGATGCGACAAGACCCGGATGTCATCTTCGTAGGTGAGATCCGCGATCCGGAGACCGTCAAGGCCGCGCTGCAAGCCGCGGAGACCGGTCACCTCGTGATCTCGACGCTGCACACGACCGACGTGACCGAGACCGTGAACCGCATCATTGACTTCTTCCCCCCTCACCAGCAGAAGCAGATCCGGGTGTCGATCGCCGGATCGCTCAAGGGGATCCTGTCGCAGCGGCTCCTTCCTCGCAAGGACGGTCGCGGGCGCGTCCCGGCCATCGAGGTCCTTGTGATGAACGGTCGCATCCGCGATCTGATCCTGGACGCAGACAGAACCCATGAGATCCACGACATCGTCAAGGAGTCGTCCTTCTACGGCATGCAGACCTTCGATCAGGCTCTGCTCGGCCTCTACAGGTCGGGCCTGGTCACTCTGGAGGATGCCAAGAACGCGGCTACGAACCCGCACGACTTCGAGATCGCTCTCAAGCAGGAGGGGCTGCAGCCCGTCTCTTAGAGTGAGGGCGTGTCTTCACCCACGTCCGTAGTCCCGCTGACGGACCTGTTGGCGGAGGGGTCTCCGCTCCTGCGTCTCTCTGATCGGTTTCGAGCCGAGGGCCGCGCTCTGTACCTGGTCGGGGGGACCGTCCGCGACGCGTTCTTGGCTCGTGGCAGTGCGGACAGGGATTTCGCGACCGATGCCTCGCCGGAGGAAACCCTGGCCATAGTCAAGCCGGAGGCCGAGGCCGTGTGGCTGCAAGGCTTCAGCTTCGGTACCGTGGGGGCCCAGATCGGCGGCGTTCGGATGGAGATCACCACTTTCCGCACCGAGCGTTACGAACCGGACTCTCGTCATCCGGAGGTGTCGTTCACCAGTGACATCGAGACGGATCTCTCGCGGCGCGACTTCACCATCAACGCGATGGCGGTGCGCCTCCCCGAGAAAGAGGCGATCGATCCGTTCAATGGGTTGGAGGACCTCAAGACGAAGACCCTTCGCACTCCTATCGAGGCCGATGTGTCGTTCACCGATGACCCCTTGCGGATGCTCCGCGCCTTCCGCTTTGCTTCTCAGCTCGAGTTCCGGATCGCACCGGAGGTGTTGGACTCGATAGGAAGGCTGAAAGACAAGCTGACGACGATCTCTGCCGAGCGGATCCGCGACGAACTGTCCCGACTAGTGATGGGCAAGGCCCCGGCGCTCGCCCTGGAGCTGGCCGACAGCACGGGGATCACCGATCTGTTCCTGCCGGAGCTGTCGGCTCTGAAGCTCGAACAGGATCCGGTCCACAAGCACAAGGACGTCTTCCATCACACGCTGGCCGTGCTGGAGCGGGCAGACCCCATCCCAGAGGTCCGACTGGCTGCGCTCTTGCACGACGTCGGGAAGCCGAAGACCCGCCGCATCGATCCGCAAGGAGGCGTGTCCTTCCATCACCACGAGATGGTCGGCGCCGACATGGCCGCCGCAAGGTTGAAGCAGCTGCGCTACCCCAACGAGGTGGTGCACACCGTGGAGAACATCATCCGTTTGCACCACCGCTTCCACACGTACCGGCTGGGTTGGAGCGACTCCGCCGTGCGGCGCTACGTGCGCGACGCCGGCCCACTCCTAGACAAGCTCAACCTGCTCGTGCGCGCGGATTGCACCACCCGCAACGCCGCGAAGGCGAAGCGACTGGCCGGCCGGATGGACGAGCTCGAGGAACGGATCGCTGAGTTGGCGCAGCAAGAAGAGATCCACAAGATGCGCCCCGACCTGGACGGCGAGCAGATCGTGGCGTACCTCGGCATCCCCCCGAGCCGCGCGATCGGGGAAGCCCGACAGTTCCTTCTGGATGCGCGAGTGGAAGACGGGCCCCTGGGTGAGGACGAGGCCTATCGGCGACTAGACGGATGGGCGCGGGAGAAAGGCATCGAACCTGCCGGAGAGCGCGTGCCCCCGAAGGTGAGGACGAGCGACGTCGAGGCGGATCGCTCGTGACCAAGGCCCACCCCGGGTCGCCCTACTTCGTCGACGTAGCCGAGCGTCTGGGCCGGAGCTACCTGCGCTACAGCTTCACGAAGGGAACCGCTCAGGAGGTCGGTTTCCTGCTCGACCTGCTGAAACTTCCCTCCGGCTCCCGCCTGCTCGATGTCGGATGCGGGCCCGGTCGACATGTCGTGCCTCTGGCACAAGCGGGGCTGGCGGTAACGGGGATAGACGTTTCACGACGGTTCCTCGAGCTGGCCGCAGAGGATGCGCGCGCTGCGGGTGTGCGACCTTCCTTGTTCGAGGTCGACGCGCGGCAGATGCCTTTCGACGACGAATTCGATGCCGTCATATCGCTCTGTCAGGGCGGTTTCGGCCTGATGGGAGGTGACGACTCCCTCGTGCTGAAGCGGATGATGGAAGCGCTTGAGCCCGGGGGCGTGCTGGTGATGACCGCGTTCAGCGCCTTGTTCGAGGCGCGCCATCCTCGTCCCGAGGCGAACTTCGACGCAGACTCCGGGGTCGTTCACGAGGTTTCCCCGATCAAGGATGAAGAGGGCCGCGAAGAGCCTATGGATCTATGGACGAGCGTCTATACACCGCGGGAGCTGAGGCTCTTGGCGATCGGGGTTGGTTTGATCCCCGATCACATCTGGTCGGTGGAGCCCGGCGCCTACGCTCGGAACAAGCCGGATCTGGAACATCCCGAGCTGGTGCTCGTGGCCCACAAGCCGAGCGCGTAGTCCTACTACGGTGCATGGAGCACCTGCTTTGCAAGGAGAACGCACCGAGCGCTGTGCTCGACGGCTGATCGGGCGAAGATTCACGAGCGAAACAGCACCAGTTAGATGCTGTCCTCAGCAGGAGTCGCGGTTCACAAAGCCTGTCAGGGTCACTTGGGCGGGTATGCGGTCTCTTCCTCGTGTCGGGCTGGCTCGGATCCATGGAAATGGACACACAGCCACCGGCCCGAGTCTCTTTCGAATATTGCGGTGACTCGATAGGGATACCGCCGTTCATCTCCTTCAAGCGAGTAGATTTCCTCACCATCCGTCGCGACCCAGGCAGCATTGTCGATCGTTGAGACGATTTGTGGTTGCCAGGTCCAAGCGATCGTGAATGGTTGCTCGTAGAGAGACCGAAAGAAGCTTTCAATCGATGTGCGTCCAGAGATGAGATCCGTCTCTGAGGGCCAGACGGATACTTCGGCCCTGCTACTAAAGAGCTCGAGCGTTTCCTGGAGGTCGCGGTTCTCGACGCCATGACTGAAGTCATCTAGCCACTTCGTCAGAGCTTTCCTTGTTCCACTATCTGCATTCATCGCGGTCCTCCTGAGCGCTCGGAATCCTCTTCATTAGATGAGCTGAGATGCGCCGAACAAGTGATGAACCGCAGCACCTGCTACCTGGCTAGGGAAAAGCAGGAGCTCTACATAGGTGCAGCACCGAGAAACGAGCACCTGTCGACCGAAACATGGCAAGTTAGGTGCTGTACACGGTCCTCCTCAACGTAAGAGCGCGTGACCTTGGAGGCTTCACGCGCTCTCGTTGGGACATCACCGACGCCCCTACCTTCCGGCTTATACCGCATCGCCCCCGCAAGGACCGTCTGAGCTGACCGTCAGTTCGGCCCTCTATCTTCCTCAGAGTTCCGAATCTCGCCACGGCAGTCAATTGAGATCAGAGAGTTGCAAAGTGGACCAGTTAGGTGCTGTTCGCTAATCGCCATGGCGGGTGATTCCCGGTCTCCGGAGAAAGCGAAGACCACCTGCTTGTTTCGGACTTCTGTCGGTGCGTTTGCGCAGGTAAACTGGGGTTTCTGAGGGGCGGTAGCTCAATCGGTAGAGCACCTGCTTTGCAAGAAGGAGTCCGCGTAGTAGACGTGCCCTGCCTCGAGCCGATCCTTCTTGTCGGTTGGAGCTAGCGCTGGATGTTGTAGCTGTATGCGAACGGGGAGGTGGAGATCGGTGTCGTGCTGGTGAAGATCAACACGGTCTTGTCACCCTTGAACGGTAGCGGGCGGTTGATCATGAGCTTGCCGTCCATGCGGTGGAACTTCTTCCGGGTGAGCGTCTTGCGCACGACCTTGCTACCCGTGACGCTCACCACCTGATAGAGCGGTTTGTTGTTCTTCAAAGGCTTCAGGCGGAGCCACTTCAAGATCCCGTCACCGCCGAATTTGAAGGCACGCGTGCGCTTCTCGAACTTCGTCGTGCGCCAGATGGTCTTGTCCCCATCGGTGAGCTTGACGTTGTCGACGACGTACCCAGCTTCGGTGACGGCCTGATCGGTGTCGTATTCGAACCGGATCAACACGGGGCCCCCCGTGAACTCGGTCAGGTCGAGCGAGCAGGTTTGCCAGCCCCCGGAGTCACCGGTGATGCCCCCGGATTCCAGTACCGCCCGGTTGTTCCCGTTGGGGTCGGTAGCCCTGCCGCCGCATTCGCTTGTGTTGACCATCTGGTACGTGTTCCCGCCATTGGTCGACACCCGCACGTAGGCGTAATCCCAGTCCTCTTCGATCTGGTACCACTGCTTGAACTGCAACGTGGGAGCGGTGGCGCCGCGTAGGTCGGCTTTCCGCTCGAGGTAGGTGATCATCTCGTCGGACCGGTTGCCCCATGCGAAGAACCCACCCTTCGGCTTGGGCTGACCCGCGGTCGCGGGGATGACGGCGATCGGGTCTTCCGCCGTGGCAGTTAACTTCCCGGCCCCCGAGACCTCGTAGTACTCACCGGCATACGGGTGCACCGTCGATTCAGCGGCCGAAGCATCTCCGGTGCCGGCGTTTGCGACCTTCACCTCTCGGTTGGCGTAGCCGAACTGACCGCTAGCGGCCTCCGGGTTGTCGAGGTAGTTCGCTACCAGGTAGTCCTTGAAGACCTTGCCGAAGGAAGCCTTGGAGTAATACGGAGCCAAGCGGGACTTCAAGGCGTCCGAGCGCGAGGCGATCGTCTTGGTGACACCTGCGGGGCCGTCCGCTTTCGTGCGGGTGAGGATCTTGGCCAAGCCATAGGCCTCGAGCTTGTCGGTGCTCTTCACCTCGAGGTCCCCGTAGTGGTTGAAGAGGTAGTCGAAGAACAGGAAGGCTTGTCCATAGTCAGAGACGTCGCTGCCCCAGTCGAAGAGGTGGTTGTCGGGTTGTTCTTCGTAGGCCCCGACGTGTCCCTGCACGATGTCGCCGAAGCCATTGACGACTGCAGCGATGTCGGCCATGCCCTCGTTCACCCAGGTGGCTTCGTTGTAGTCGTTGGAGAACTGGATCATGTGGAAGAACTCGTGGGCGAGCACGCCTGCGTAGGTGTCGTCTCCCACGTCGAGGGTCGCGGAGTTCATGAAGAACATCTCGGTCTCGTTCGAGAACGGGGATTCGTGCTCTCCGGCACCGTTCGGGTACTCGTGCTCGGAGGAGTAGTAGCCCGCGACGTACCCCAGGCTGGACCCCGGCGTGTCTATCGGGAAGTTCAGGATCGACACGCGAACGTCACAGTCGGCGTCGCGCCAGTCACTGGGTAGACCCGGGGGCAGGTTCACCACGGGCTCGCTCGGGTTGGGCTCGTGACCGAAGTACTGACGGTTGATCCCGTAGATCTTCTCCCAGTCGATCAGCGCTTCTTTGGCCTCTCCCTGCGTAACGAAGCCCCCCTCGGGGGCGGTTCCCTCGACCGGCAGGTAGTACTCGTTCTGAACCCAGAGGTAGCCATGCGGCGACTTGTCGGCCAAGGTCGCGGTGATCTCGGAGTTTCCGGTCGGGGTGTTCGCGACGTTTCCCGAAACCCAGAATCTGCGCTCGTCGCCGACGTTGTATTCGACCTTGGGTTGGCAACCGGCCTTGCCGTAGTCCGCCGCAGCTGATGCCGCGCTCGCAGGGCGCGTGCCCAGCTTCTCTTGCTCTGCGAGGTGAGCTTCGGCCTGCTTCTTGGCCGAATAGCCCAGGTGACCGGTCAGGAAATCGTTGAAATCAATCCCGTTCGTCGCGGGTCGCGCAGACGCTGCTTGGGCTTGCGGAAAAAGCGACAGTGCGAGCACCGCGCACAGCAGCGACAACGACAGCTTCTTTGACATGAGACCCCCTGGGGGAAAATGCAACAGATGGCACCCATCTCTCTCAACGAGAGGGAGGGTCACATTGTTCCTGTCGGCACCGTTCTTTCTGAATGATTCAGAGGGATCCCCGCACCCTTGAACGCGCGGGCCAAGGCAGCCGTCATCGCGAGACCTACGAAGCCGGCGACGATCATCACAGCGCGCAGACGCCCCGGGTCCCCAGCGTCGTAGAGAGCGACCATCAATCCGCCAGCCACCACGCTCGCAAGGTTGTAGAGGATGTCGTAGAGCGCGAACGCTCGGCCCCGGTAGTGGTCCGGCAGCGACTCCTGCACCGCGGCATCCACCGCGACCTTGGTAACGAATCCCCCGTAGCCTCCGAGGAAGGTCAGTGCCATCACCGAGAAGATGTTCAGGATCCCGCCCAAGGCGACGATGCCGAAACTCGAGATCGCGAAGCCGAACAGGATCAACCCACCGCGCTGCAGGAATCTCCCCAACAACGAAGCCGTCAGTGCCCCGACGAAAGCCCCAACGCCGGCTGCTCCCAGGGCCAGCGCGCTTGAGGAGAGCCGACCGACCCGCTCACCTTCGCCAAAGGTGTTCTTGATGATGAGGATGGCCGAGATCGCGACGAACATGGCGAGCGTACGCAGCAGGAAGATGGACAGCAGCGGCAGTCGGGCACCGACCCGTTGCCAGATCGCACGGATCCCTGCGACCAGGTCCGCTGCGACCCCGCGCACCGCATCCCCCAGGGGCTCGCTTGTGGAGGTTCCATGCGACAAGGGATCCGAGATCGCTCGAGATGCGCCTGCGCTGAGGAGGTAGACGACACCCGCCAAGGCGAAAGCAGCCTCGGGAGGAACGAACGACACGGTCCCGATCCCGGCCACCGCCCCTGCCAGTGCAGCAACCATCCCGCCGCCACCCGACAGAGCGTTTCCTTGCAGCAGGTGATGTTCATGCAGAAGGACGGGGAGCACCGCGCCCTTCGTGGTCAAGAAGAGCCGACCCAGCCCGAGGAGCATCAGCGTGGCGATGAAGAGACCACTGTTGCCGGGGAGCACCCGCGTCCACAGGAACAGCGTCACCAACATCAAGCCCCGAACCACGTTCGTCCATACCAGAACGTCTCTGCGCGCCCACCTGTCGACCAGCACTCCCATGAAAGGGGACAACAACGAGTACGGGAGCAGGGTCACCGCGAACAGAACGAAGATCCGGCTAGGCGTGCCCTGATTCAACGGCTCCAGCACGAGTACGTCGGCGAAGACCGCTTGTGCTAAACCGTCCGCAGCTTGAGCGAGGAACTGCGCACCGAGCAGGAGTTTGAGGTTGCGATCGTGCAGCACTTCCCGCACCGTTTGAAAGCGCGGTCGCGTTCTCATATACCCACTATCCCCTCTTCGGCGAGGGAGTCGTTCTTAGGAGCGAGCGCGCAGGGTGGAGCTTGACTCCAGCGAGATGCCGTTGCCCGTGTGGCCGTGTCCGTTCCCGTTGGTGCCGATGTGGAGCTTCTCGTCGGCGATGAAGGCCTCGACCAGATCGTGTGCCTCTGCGTCGCTGTACTGGACCGGCGGCGACTTCATGAAGTACGCGCTGGGAGCGAGCAGTGGGCCACCGATGCCGCGATCCATGGCCACCTTGGCGCAGCGGACCGCGTCGATGACGACTCCGGCAGAGTTCGGCGAGTCCCAGACCTCGAGCTTGAGCTCCATCGAGATAGGGATGTCGCCGAACTCGCGGCCTTCGATGCGGATGTAGGCCCACTTGCGGTCCTTGAGCCAGGGCACATGGTCCGACGGACCGATGTGGATGTCCTCGGCATCGATGCCTCCGGAGATCTGTGAGGTCACCGACTGGGTCTTGGAGATCTTCTTGGACTGCAGACGCTCGCGCTCGAGCATGTTCTTGAAGTCCATGTTCCCGCCGAAGTTCAGCTGGTAGGTGTGGTCGATCACCACGCCGCGGTCCTCGAAGAGCTTCGATAGGACGCGGTGGGAGATGGTGGCGCCGAGCTGACTCTTGATGTCGTCGCCGATGATCGGAACGCCCTTCTTGGTGAACCGCTGGGCCCAGTCCTCGTTCGTGGCGATGAACACCGGCATGCAGTTGATGAACGCCGTGCCTGCTTCCAGAGCCTCTTCGGCGTAGAAGCGCGCTGCTTGCTCGGACCCCACCGGCAGGTAGTTGATCAACACGTCGGTCTTGGTCTCGCGCAGCACCTTGGCTACGTCGACCGGAGGCAGGTCGCTCTCGGTTACTACGCCCCGGTAGAACTGCCCTAGTCCGTCGTAGGTGTGTCCGCGCTGCACCTTCACACCCGTCGACGGGACGTCGGAGAACTTGACGGTGTTGTTGGGCTCTTGCCACATGGCGTCGGCGAGGTCGAGCCCCACCTTGTTCGTATCGACGTCGAACGCACACGTGAACTCGATGTCGGAGACGTGGTACGGACCGATGTCTACATGCATCAGGCCCGGGACGGTCTCATCCGAGCGCGCCTTCGCGTAGTACTCGATCCCCTGGATGAGCGACGACGCGCAGTTACCGACTCCGATGATGCCAACGCGGATCTTGGCCATGAGGCTCCCCCTTTTCTTAAGCGTTCGTTGGGTTGGGCGTGCCGCCTTCGACGGCGCGCTCTTGAAGGATCAGCTCATCTATCCACTCGATGTCCGACTGGGTCGCCGCCATCGAATGGTTCTGCATAGACAAGGTGTAGCTGTCGATGCGTTCCCGGTAGTCCCGGAGATTCGTCTTGAACTGCTGCAGCTTCTCTTGCAGATATGCACGCCGCCGCTCGAGAAGCGCGAGCCGCGTTTCCGGCTTCAGGTAGCGGAAGAAAGCGAGCTTCAAGGTGAAATGCTCGGTGTCGACCGCCGCTGCGGTTTCCTCGAGCATCTCGGTGAACATCGCCTCGCCGGCCGCGGTGATCCGGTAGACGGTCTTGCGACGCCCGCTGCCGGAGCGCGCAGTGGTCTTGGTCGCCCTCTTGGCGGGCTTCTCCTCGGCCAGTTTCTCGACCGCCCCGGCCTTGGCCAGTCGCCTCAGCGTCGGATAGAGCGAGCCCCAGGAGACCTGCCAGAAGGGGCCGAGCATGGCGCCGAGCTGCTTACGTAGCTCGTAACCGTGCATGGAGCGCTCCTTGAGGAGGCCCAACACGGGAAGCTCGAGCATGCCTGGTTGTTTCATCTGCGGGGGAAGCTCCATCTCTTGGTCGGCACTTAGGTTTGTTTCGATATATCGGTTCGATATATCACGATGATACCTAAGGGGCAACATCCCCCGGAGCATCCGCCCTCGCGTGCGCCCTGAGACGGCCCTGGGCGGGGGTAGCATCCTCAGATGTCGTACTCAGGACGCAGTTTCGACCCCACGCGGATGCCTCCGCCTCCCACGGGTCCCAGCGTCGATTACCGACTGGCCCGGCGAGCCGCGCTGTCTTCGCTGAGGCAGGGGTCGCTCGACACGGGGGACATCTGTGACGCCCACCCCGAGTTGATGCGGGCGGCAAAGAACATCGGCGAGTCCTGCGACATCGTCTGTCCGGTCTGCTCACACGAGTCCTTGAAGCTGGTGCGGTATGTCTACGGAGCCGATCTGAAGCGCGACAACGGACGGGTCGTCTACCCCGACGAGTGGCTGAGGGAGATCTCCGACCGCTACGAGCAGTTCACCTGTTACGTGGTCGAGGTCTGCGTCGATTGCGCCTGGAACCACCTGGTGCGCGCATATCAAGCCGGGACCAAGTACGGGGGGGCTTCGCGCAGCAAGGCAGCGGTCCGCTCGCCCCGCAGCGGGCGGGGTTGAAGCCCTCCAGCGCCGGCACCTCCAGCTTCCAGACGTCGGCGGCGTCCGCCTTCTCGGTAGCCGCCCGGGCCGGAGGAACCGTCATCTGCCTGGGCTACCTGCTCGGCTTCGTTCAGGGCCCCGTGGTTTCCGTCGTCGGTGGGCTGGCCTTGATCACCTTCGGTCGGAACCTGCTTCTCGATCATCGGAGCGCAGCCGTCTCGGGGGCGGCCCTTGCAGTCATCGCAGCG
>Ga0208612_1001169_pt1 | contig 11056 bp, 13 predicted proteins | sample AntDryMetagUQ889_FD_188089 | JGI IMG/M metagenome (GOLD analysis project Ga0208612, IMG submission 188089) | Polar desert microbial communities from Antarctic Dry Valleys - UQ889 (SPAdes) | ecosystem: Environmental > Terrestrial > Soil > Desert | place: Antarctic Dry Valleys | collected 2008-12-31 | reverse complement strand
CCCGCCGATCTCGGCGGGGCCGACGTTCGTCATCCGGGCGCTGCTCGGACAGTTCGACCGGACGGGGATGACGGTCTTCAGCGGCGACCCGATGAGGTACCCGCTCCACCGCGACCCTTCCCTCGGCACCGGCGCAGAGGCGAGGCGTTACGACGTGCCTTCGTGGTGGCCGCTCGACGATGCGGCGGTGCGAATCGGTCGCCGAGTGGTGCGCGTGCGCGTGCGATCACTCGGGAACATACTGGTCGCGCTCCGCGTGGCAATCGCCGCCGCGCGCGAGCTCCGGACGCCGGAAACGCGTGCGCTGCTCGCCGTCTATCCGAAGCAGCACTTCCTGCTTGGTGCATGCCTCGCATCGCTCATGTCGCGAAAACCGCTGCTCGTGTACTTCATGGATGTCTACGTCGAGGGGCTCGAGGGCGGTCGCCGAATCGCTCGGATGATCGAGCGGATCGTCGCATCACGCGCTGTCGTCGTGTTCGCGATGAGCGGACCGCACCGCGAGCACCTCGAACGGACGCTGACGCGACGGGGACGCACGCCCGTGGTGATCGAGCTGCCGCACCCCTATGAGGACGAAGACATCGGAGTAGAGGGGACCTCGATCGCCCCGGACGCGCGTCCCGCGATCGTCTTCACGGGCGCCATCTATGACGCGCAGGCCGAAGCGATCAGGCGTTTGACTGCGGCGCTCGTTGCACCCGAGCTGGCCCATGTGCACCTGCACCTGATCACTCAGACGAGCCTCTCGGACCTCGCAAAACATGGGATCGAGCCGTCGGAGCGCGTTCACATCGCGACCGCCACGCGTGCCGCCGCGCGTTCCGCTCAGCGCGCGGCCGACGTGCTCTTCCTCCCGATTGCGTTCGACGCGAAGGAGCACGTGCGGCGCACCGCCTCGCCGAGCAAGATGCCCGAGTACCTTGCCGCCGGGAGGCCGATACTCGCCCACGCCCCGCCGGACTCGTACATCGCGCGTTACGCGTCACAATTCGGCTTCGCCGAGGTTGTCGACCGGCCGAGCGAGCGCGAGCTCGCAGCGGCGGCACGGCGTCTGCTCGACGACCCGGAGCGGCGCGGACAGCTCGCGGCGCGGGCGGAAAGGGCGCTTGAGCGACATCGCGCGGCCACGGTCGCGGCGGCGCTAGCCGCCGGCGTCGCGCGCGCGGTCGGAGGCTTATCGGGCGCCAGCTACGAACTTGCGCACGCGGCGGAGATCGCTCGGTCGGACGAGACTCGTCGCGGTCACGACACCGACCGCGAAGGGAATCCCGACAACAGCGAACTCGACGTGACGTGACGGAAAGGCGACTGCGAAGGCAAGCGGCGGCAGCAGTGCGAGGGCGGCGATCGCCACGGTGCGGCCAGTCTCCGTCGCAAAACCGGATCGCCGGAGAACGACCACAAAGGTCGCAACCATCACGATCTCCGCGACGACCGTCGCGACCGCGGCTGCTTCGACACCTACGAACGGAACCGCAGCGAGGTTGATGACTATGTTGACGATCGCAGCAACGAAGCCGGCGGCGATGGCCGCGCCGGTACGTCCAATCGCAAGGGCGAGGAACATGGTGGTGAAATTAACGGCGATCAGCACAGTGGCCGGCGCGAGGAGCGCGAAGATCACAGCCGCGTCGTCGTTCGGGAATGAGTAGACAGCGTCGACGAGCGGCCGCGCCACGGCCACGAACACCAGCACGGCCGGCACGAGCGCGGCCACGAGCAGCCTGATCAGTCGGTTGTACAACCCGGGCACCTGCTCGGGCGCCTCGCGTGAGAGCCGGGAGAACACCGGGAACACGGCGGCAGCCAGCGCGCCTGCGGTCAGAAACGTCACCGCGTCGACGAGGCGATACGCCGCCGCGTATGAACCCACGTCGGCTGGAGGCACGAGGAAGCCCAGCAGCACGACGTCGCCGTGCGAATAAACCTCCTGGAGAACGTATGCGAGGGCCGCAGCCGGAGCGGCGACAAGGAGCGCGCGCGTCGGCGCGCGTGCGACGGGAAATCGTGGCCGCTCGACCTTCCACCACACGACACCGATCGTCACAAAGAGCCGGAGCGCGATCGCGGCGACGTACAGCGCGAGGATCTCCACGAGCGACGCTCCGGCGACTGCCGCCGTGACGACCGCTATCAGCAGCGCGGCCGACGAGATCGCGTACGTCAAGTACACGAGGTCCTGTCGGTCGTTGCCCCGCAGCAACGACCAGTACGCATTCACCCCAGCGGCGAAGAAGAGCACGACGGCGTAGACGGCGACCGCGCGTCCCACGTCGTGCGGAAGCGCCCCGACCGCCGCAGCGATAGCGATGGCGGAGTACGCCGCTGCTGAGAACGCAATGCCCACGATGAGCGCGGCCGAGACGTACTCGAAGGCCCGGGTGCGCTCTCGCGCGATAGCCCTCGTCGTAACGACTTGGAGCCCAACATCCGAGAAGAGCATCGCGATCGTGACGAGCGCGACGACGAAGCTGAACCGTCCGAAGTCATCCGGGGCGACGGCGCGCGCGACCACGACCGTGGCGACGAACGCCGCGCCCTTGCTTACGGCCTCTCCGAGAGCCGCGATCCCGTAGTTCCGGACTATCGAACGCGGGTCGTACCGACGCGCCTGCGTCGCCTCGGCGCTCAGCGCGGCGATTCCGGAATGTCCTTCCACGCTATGAGCGCGTCCACCGGAGGGGCCTCGGCGCCGAACGCCGCAACGAACGATGCATTGCGCCGGTCGTGGAACCGCTCGAGGACGACAACGCGGTACCCCAACTCGGTGAGATTCTCGACATCCCAGGCAGACCTGTGACGCTGGAGTTCCTCGCCGCCGAGTCCGAACGCATCGTGGCTGTCCTGAGGAAACAACCCGCGCGGCGTCGTCAAGACAACGCGGCGTCGCGCGACTGCTTCCGCCTGACGAAGAACCTCACGGGCGACGTTCTCCTCGAAGTGTTCGACGACGTCCACGAGCGTTACCAGATCGACCGCTCCCTGCACAAATAGCTCGCCCAGTCGAAGCGCATCTGCGTTGATCGGCACCGCGCCGCGCTGCCGTCGGTGCTCGAGATACGGTCGGTGGGCGTCGAGCCCGACCTTGACCCGGCACGGGAAGAGGTCGAGCGAGTCCATTAACCCGGTTCCAACGTCGAGCATGGTCGTGGACTTGCTGCCGAGCATCTCTAGCAGCGCAACATAGATAGTCGGCGACGCCGTGGCGACGGGGCGTGCGGCTGCCACCGCGCGCCTGGCCTCGCGGTAGCCGCGGAGCGAGCGCGCTACGCGAGCGGCGCTGCGAACGACCTCGGGCGGGTGCCCCCTCACGGGCGTCACCCTCGTCGCCGTTCCCCAATGAGCGCGGCCGCCAGCAGGTAGAGGAACTTCGCGTTCCCGACGAGGAACCGCCTCGCCAGACGCCTCGGCTCCTGAACCATTCGATAGAGCCACTCGAAGCCGCTGCGTTGGACCCATAGCGGCGCGCGTCTCGCGTGTCCCGCGACTACGTCGATCGCGCCCCCGACGCCGATCAGGAGCGGCACTCCCAACCGCTCGCGGTGCTGCGCGAGCCAGTATTCCTTCTTCGGCGATGGCATAGCGGCGAAGAGGATGTCCGGCTTGGCGGCGCGGACCTCGTCGATCACCGAGTCATCCTCTGCGGCACCGTAGTAGCCGTTGCGGTACCCCGCGATCACGAGCCTCGGGTGACGCTCCCGCAGGCGCGCGGCCGCGACCTCGAGCACCTCGTCCGTCGCCCCAAGAATGAAGATCCGGTAGCCCTTTTCCTCGGCGACCTCGAACAGGCGCTCCATCAGGTCCATCGCGTTCACGCGCTCGGGGAGCGGGTTACCGAGCAACCGCGACGCCCAGACGACACCGAGGCCGTCGGCGCTCACGAGCGCGCATGAACGTGCGACCTCGCGGAGCTTCGGGTCGTTGTGCAACGCCACGATGTTCGTCGCGCTGACCGCTAGGTGCTGCGACGGCGAACGCCCCGCGATGATCTCCTCGCAGCGCGCGATCGTCTCGCGCATGTCGAGTCTGTCGAGCTCGATCCCGAGAATGTTCGCCCTCGGCTGGAGCTGCGTGCTCGTCACCGCCTTCACCGCCCCCACGCTGCCACCGGATGCGCGAGTTGGAAGCCGAGCACGAGCTTCGCGACTGTCGTGCTCACGTCCTCGACCTGGTACTCTGGCGGGACGCGCCACAGCGGCTTCCGGTCGAGCACCGTGCGCACGCAGCGGCGCAGCGTTTCCGGATCGGCGCCACTCAGCATGTTGCTCCCGGCTTCGACCGTCTCCGGCCGCTCCGTCACGTCGCGAACGGTGACATTGGCCACGCCGAAGATGCAGCACTCCTCCTGAACCGTCCCGCTGTCGCTGATCACGCACCGAGCGCGCCGCTCGAGCGCGATGAAGTCGATGAACCCGAACGGCTCGTGAAGCGTGAGATTCCCGCGCTCGACGCCGTAGCGCTCCATCATCGCGCGCGTCCGCGGGTGAACGCTGCACACGATGGGCACGCCGAGGTCCGCGTGGATCAGCTCGAGCCCTTGGACGAGCGATTGCAGTCGCTCGGCGACGTCGACGTTCTCCTCGCGGTGCATCGTGACGAGGACGTAACGCTCTTCCTGGAGCCCGAGGCGGTCGAGCGCGTCGGACGCGGCGATCGCGGCCTCGTAGTGCTTGAGCACCTCGAAGATCGGGTTTCCGATCACGTATACCCGATCGCTCGCGAAGCCCTCCCTGAGAAGGTTCGCCCGGCTCCGTTCCGTGTAGGGCATGAGAACGTCGCTGCTGTGGTCGATTACCCGGCGATTGATCTCCTCCGGAACGCGGTCGTCGTAGCAGCGATTGCCCGCCTCCATGTGGAAGACGGGGATGCCGAGCCGCTTCGCGACGAGCGAGCAGAGCGAGCTGTTCGTGTCGCCGAGCAGGAGAAGCCGGTCCGGGCGGTCGCGACGGAGCACGCGCTCGGCCTCGGAGATGATCCGGCCGATCTGCGCGCCGAAGCTGTCTCCGCGGATTCCGAGGTACTCGTCCGGCGGCCGGATCTCGAGCTCGTCGAAGAACACGTCGCTCAGCTGCGCCGCGTAGTTCTGCCCGGTGTGGACGAGCGTGTGGTCGCAGAGCCGGTCGAGCTTCTCGATGACGCGACTGAGACGGATGATCTCGGGTCGCGTCCCGAGCACAGTCATGACCTTCACAGGCGAGTCAGCGCGGAGCCGATGCAGCGGGCATGTGAACGCGCATCCATTCGATGTACTCGGCGAGGCCCTCCTCGAGCGAGACCTCCGGCTCGTACGCGAATGCGTCGCGCGCCGCGGAGATGTCGGCGAGGCTGTCGCGGACGTCTCCCGCGCGCGGTGGCGCGTACTCGACCTCGGGATGATCGATGCCGGCGGTGGCGCCGAGCAGGTCGACGAGATGGTTGATCGTGACGGACGTTGCGGAGGCGACGTTGAACGCGCCGGACAGGCCGGTCGCCCGCGCCGCACCGACGTTCGCGCGCGCGACGTCGCGGACGTTCACGAAGTCGCGCGTCTGCTCCCCGTCGGAGAACACGATCAGCGGCATTCCGCTCAGCAACCGATGCGCGAAGATCGGGATCACGTTCCCGTACGCGTCGTACCGCTGGTTGACGCCGTAGACGTTGAAGTAGCGGAGGCAGACGGCTTCGAGGTCGTACAGCTGTGCGTAGGCGAGGCACATCTTCTCGCCCGCGAGCTTGCTGACGCCGTACGGTGAGGCGGGCTCGAGGGGGTGGTCTTCGCGGATCGGAAGATGCCTCAGCTCGCCGAAGATCCCGGCCGAGGACGAGTACACGATCTTACGGGCGCCGGCGCCACGCATGGCCTCGAGGACACGCAGCGTCCCAATTGCATTGATCTCGCTGTCATCGACGGGATGTTCGATCGACCGCGCGTTTCCGACGGAGGCGGCGAGGTGGAAGACTACGTCGACGCCGTCCATGACCTCAGTGAGCAGGTCGGAGTCACGCACATCGCCGGTGACGACATCGACATTCTCGAGACCGTCGAGATTCTCGCGATTGCCGGACGAGAGATCGTCGAGCACCCGGACGTGCAGGCCGTCGTCGTGGAGCAGACGGACGACGTTCGATCCGATAAACCCCCCACCGCCGGTCACGAGTGGCACTTCGATCGCGCCCGGCGACGCTGTCATGGCCGCAGCACCCGTGCCGGGTTCCCGACGACGGTCTCACCTTCGCCGACGTCGCGTGTGACGACCGCTCCGGCGCCGATCATCGACCTCTCGCCGATCCGGATCCCACCGAGGATGGTCGCTCCCGACCCGACAGTCGCGCGGCGTTCGACGACCGTCCGAAGCATCCTCCAGTCGCCGGGCCCAGCGAGTGCGCCGCCGTCTGTGGTCGCTCGCGGATGCTTGTCGTTGATGAACGTTACGCCGTGGCCCACGAAGACCTCGTCCTGGATGTCCACCCCTTCGCAGATGAACGTGTGGCTTTGGATCTTGCAGCGCGCGCCTATCGAGGCGCCACGCTGGATCTCCACGAATGGGCCCACCCGCGTCTCGTCGCCGATTGAGCAGCCATACAGGTTCGTGAACGGGAAGACCTGCACGCCGGAGCCGAAATGGACATTATCGATGAGTCGGTAAGGCGCATCGTTGACGGGCTCAGCGGCGATCCCAGGACTGTACGCGACAATGACGATGGCTCGTCCCTCTAACGGCCCACCGGGCGGCTCGTCAAGCCGCTAGCCACATTCGCCGGAAGTAGCTGCGAATGCATGCGAAAGAGACATCAAGAGCGGTTGATACCCTGGCCCGCTCATGCGAGCCGCTTTCTGTCTCGGGGTGGTCCTGCTCGTGGCTACGTCTAGTGGATCGGGTCTGTCGGCGAAGCCGCCGGAAGTTCCGGACAGGCCGCTTCGAACAGCGGTGCATCTCCATCTTCCCGGCGAGACGTATCCGGAGCCGTCCTCCCTGGTGTTCAAACGGGCGGCGGGAGTAGGCGCGACGGTGGTCCGGCTGCCCATCGCCTGGTCCGAGGTGGCGCCGATCACTCGGACTCCGGGCTTCGACGCAAGCGATCCCGCGGACCCAGCCTATCGATGGGAAAGGCTCGACCAGAGCGTCCGAGAGGCGGCCCGCTACAGGCTAGAGCCGCTCGTCTTCTTCTACGAGGCCCCCAAGTGGGCTGAGAGCCCGCAGCGGTTTGCAGGAGTCGCGCTGTCCAACGTTCCGGATCCAAACGAAATCGCTCGTTTCGCCAAAGCTCTGGCGCTTCGGTATAGCGGCTCGTTCAGGGGGCTGCCGAGAGTCCGCTACTGGCAGGCCTGGAACGAGCCCAACATCAGCCTGTACTTCCATCCGCAGCTCGTGGCCAACCGTCCAATCTCCCCCCTGTGGTACCGCAAGGTGCTAACGCGGTTCGCACCGGCCGTGCACTCGGTGCACGCGGACAATCTCGTGATCGCGGGGGGGACGGCGCCATTCCGCGACACGACTCCTGAGGTGCTTAAGCAGCGGTCGGACTGGGGTCCGCTCACCTTCATGCGCGAGCTCCTCTGCGTGTCGCGCGCCCTGCGTCCCACGTGCACGACGAGGGTCCCGTTCGACGTCTGGGCGCACCATCCGTACACATCGGGTGGCCCGACGCATAAGGCTGCACTACGGGATGATGTATCGCTCGGCGATCTTCCGGAGATGAAGCGTCTCTTGGACGCCGCCGTCAACACGCGACACGTCACCGCGCGTGGCGGGCGTCCTGAGTTCTGGGTGACGGAGTTCAGCTGGGACTCCCGACCGCCCGACCCGAAGGCGGTCCCATCGGGACTCTTGAAACGCTGGGTGCCGGAAGCGCTTTACCGCATGTGGCAGAGCGGGGTGAGCCTCGTGACATGGTTCACGCTTCGCGATCAGCCGCTGGCCTCAAACTTCTACCAGTCCGGTCTTTACTACCGAGGTGCAAGGCTCGCCGACGATCGACCCAAGCCGTACCTCCAGGGCTTTCGCTTCCCATTCGTCGCATTCCCCGATCGCGGCGGTGCGAACGTGTGGGGTAGGTCACCGGCCGGCAGGCCGGGCCGCGTCATAGTCGAGCAAGCAGTGGGACGAAGCTGGAGGCGCCTGGCTACCCTGCGAACTAGCCGCCATGGAGTCTTTTGGGCACACGTGCCGGCTTCCCCGAGGGGAAGCGTCCGTGCCCGGTTCCCGGCCACCAAGGACATCTCACTACCCTTCTCGCTGAGGCCCGTACCCGACCGGTTCTACAATCCGTTCGGCCTGACTACGTTGCTCGAGCCGAAGAGTCCGTAGCCTGAGAACGGACACTTCTCATCCGCCGGAGACGAGGTCCGATTCCCCGTTGAACCCGCCCTTACCACGCGTCACGCACCAAGACGTGGGACGCCACCCTCCAATCACGCCGCATGCTGCGGAATGGGCCCGAGGAAAGGCCGCGCGTCGACCGTCACCCGCGGGCCCCGCGCGTACCACTCCTGCTTCCAGGACGAGCCTGCGCGCGCATAGGCCTTGATCCGCGGATCGAGATGCCTCCGGCGGCGAAGGCGATCGAGCAGCCCGCTCGGGCCTCTCCTCCAGGCACCGGTTTCCGGAAGGCCGAGCCGAATCGACGGCCGCTCGCTCACGTCTCCGCTCGAGCGGCGCAGGAAGCACGTGTGCACCATCCTCAGTGGATCCGAGTCCCACTCCGAGCCCTCCGACAAGTAGCGGAGCGAATCCCAACCGAAGCCGGGACGAAACATCGGCGTCCCGTCGTGCAGACGCTCGAGACACCCCGTCCAGGTCTCGACGGCTGCCATGTTGAAGAGCTTGGTCACGGGCCGGGACGGCGGGGCCAGATACCCGCCCGCGAGGCCTGCTCCCCGTCGACCTCGTCGCAGTTCAAGACATGGCCTTTGAGCCGAAAGACGTCCGAGTGCGCACCCGCTTCGAGCTCGGCTCGTAGCCGGATGAGAGCCTCCGGGTCGTACAGCTCGTCGCCGTCGACTCCGAGAGCCCACGTCGCGCCACCGGCGTAGCGTTCGATCAGGCGGTGCGAGTTTCTGGCGTCACCCGAACGGTGAACGAAAAGGTGGTCGAGCTCGCCGGCGAGGCGCTGCAAGATCTCAGGCGTCCGATCGTTCGAGAGGTGATCGACGGCGTACATGCGATCGCAGAACGCCGCGATGTTCCGGATGGCGCGTTCGACGAAGACGTCCTCATTGTGGACGAGGACAACCCCGACGACTTGCACGGTCAAACCTCCGTGGTCGCCCACTCGAGCAACGGGCGAACGACTCCGCGCCATTGCCCAGTGAAGGTGCCGCGCGAGGAATCGCCTTCGCCCGGATCCTGGACGTGGAAGGAAACCGCCTCCCACACGCTCGCGTGATGGTGGAGTTTCGGCGAGTCGATGGAGCAGATCGCGGGGTCGACGGTGACGAGCCCCTCGTTCAAATAGTTCCCCGGGATCCATGCAGTTGCGACGTAGTCGCCTGGGGGAGACGGCTCGTACCACCGGGGGTCGACGTCCATCGCGTTGAAGGCGATCTGACCTCCCGCGACGACCTTGATCTTCGGAAGCACCGGTGGACCGTCCTCGAGCACGGTGAAACGGATCTCGATCCCGACGGGCTCGCGAACGTCCACGTAGTCGATCGTCGACCCGTCGGCGCCGACGACACGGGCAGAGCGGAGTCGGACGAGCTCATCTCCCGGGGCGTTCTCGAGGTCTGGCCAGGTCCTGCTCGAGCCGGCGCCCGCAGCCGTCTGGAGGTAGTGGGCGACGACTTCCTCGCTCGGGCCGTCGCGAACGATGCGACCTTCGTCGAGCAGTATCGCGCGGTCGCAGAGCTGCGCAACGGCCTGCAGTTGATGCGAGACGAACACCACCGTGCGGCCGGTCGAGCCGATGTCTTCCATCCGGCCGAGACAGCGGGCCTGGAACTCGGCGTCACCGACGCTCAGCACCTCGTCCACGAGCATGATCTCCGGCTCGAAGTGCGCGGCCACCGAGAACGCGAGGCGCACGTGCATGCCGCTCGAGTAACGCTTGACCGGCGTGTCGAGGAACTTCTCCGCCCCGAGAACTCGGCGATCTCGGGGAGCTTCGCCTGGATCTCCTTTCGCCTCATGCCGAGGATTGCACCGTTCAGGTACACGTTCTCGCGTCCCGTCAGCTCCGGATGGAAGCCCGTTCCGACCTCGAGCAAGCTCCCCACGCGGCCACGGATCTCCGCCCGACCGTGCGTGGGGGTCGTGATTCGGGTCAGCACCTTGAGGAGCGTCGACTTCCCGGCACCGTTTCGGCCGATGACTCCGAGCGCGTGGCCTTCCTCGAGGCTGAACGAGACGTCTTTGAGCGCCCAGATCTCTTCATAGCCCGAACGCCGCTCCTTACCCGTCAACCGCTTCGAGGTACGCGAGAGTGACTCTCGCAGGGTCCCGTACGCCGCCTGCAACTCGCCGATCCGGTAGCGCTTGGAGAGGCCCTCGACTTGGATCGCTACGGGCATCAGATCGTGTCCGCGAAGCGTGGCTCGGACGAGCGAAAGACGAAGAGGCCGGCGAGGAACAGAACGAGTGCGACCGCGACGCCAATCGCGGTCTGACCGAGATCCGGCGCGCTGGCGTCGAGCGCCGCCCACCGTAGCCCGGCGATCACTGCGGTCATCGGGTTGAACGCGAGGATCCATTGCCACTTCCGAGGGATCTCCTCGACCGCGTACATGACTCCGGAAAGCAAAGGCAGGACCTGGAGGAAGACAGGGATCATGTACCGCACGTCGCGGTACCGGACGTTGAGCGCCGACAGAAAGAAGCCCGCGCCGAGCGCCGTCACGAACGCCAGACCGAGGAATGCGGGCGCGAGCAGGACCTCCGCCCCCCCGGCCATGTCTCGTAGTTCCACATCACCGCGACGAGGACGGGCAACCCGATGATCAGGTCGACCATCGGCACGATCACGGCAGCCAGCGGAAGCAGCGCGCGTGGGAAGTACACCTTAGAACTCGAATCAAAATGCGTTCTCGAGTCGTCGGTAACAGACGAGGCAGCAGCCGATCGCGAGGAAGGCGCGA
>Ga0208612_1001168_pt1 | contig 11057 bp, 7 predicted proteins | sample AntDryMetagUQ889_FD_188089 | JGI IMG/M metagenome (GOLD analysis project Ga0208612, IMG submission 188089) | Polar desert microbial communities from Antarctic Dry Valleys - UQ889 (SPAdes) | ecosystem: Environmental > Terrestrial > Soil > Desert | place: Antarctic Dry Valleys | collected 2008-12-31 | reverse complement strand
GGGCTCCGTCGTTCGGGCACGCTAGACGCCTCCCTCCCGCCCTCACAACTGCGCCCCCGCAAACAGCGGGGGCTCCGTCGTTCGGGCACGCTAGACGCCGCCCTCCCGCCCTCACAACTGCGCCCCCGCAAACAGCGGGGGCTCCGTCGTTCGGGCAAGTTAGCGGGGGAGGCGGGGCGCGATGATCCGATGCGCCTTGAGGCCGAGGCCGAGGCGCTCGCGGTCCTCGGACTGCATCGGATCCAGGCCGGTCAGCTCGCGCACCCGGTCGAGCCGGTAGGCCACCGTGTGGCGGTGGGCGAAGATCGCGGCGGCGGTCGCGTTCATGTTGCAGTTCTGCTCGAGGTAGGACTCGAGCGTGCCCGCGAGGTCGGTCCCGTACTGGTCGTCGTAGCGGACGATCGCGGCCACGGTGTCCTCATAGAACGACCGGACCTCCTCAGGATGGGAGGCCAGCACGCGGAAGAGCAGGCGGTACGTCCCCTGGCCGATGTCCTCGGCGATCGGGGCATCGGACCGGCGCAGGACGTCGAGCACGAGCTCGGCCTCGTCGATCGCGCGCGGAAGCTCCGCCGGATCGCCGTAGAAGGAGGACACCCCCACCGTCCCGTGACGTCGCAGGCGCCCGGCCAGCTGCTGCGCGGCGGCCAGCGTGGACTCGCCGCCCGCCGCGGGAGTCGGGGCCGGCAGCAGCGCGTACACGCGGCCGTTCATGTGCTGGGCCAAGGCGCCGGGATAGTCGCTCGCGATCGTCGCGACGACGTGGCGGGGACGGTCCGTGGTCAGCTCGGCGCACAGCACCGCCGCGCCGCGCGACAGGTCGCAGCCCAGGCGCTGGGCGCGGCGCACGACCTCCGCCGTGTCCAAATCGGGTCGCGTGCGCAGCTCCTCGAGCAGCGAGCCGCGCAGGTTGCGCTCGACCTCCTCCTTGGCCTCCTCCACCGCCACCTCGGTCAGCGAGGCCACGGCCGCGAGATGGAGGAACTCGGCCGCGTCGGGCCGCACGGGTGCACCGTCGGTCGAGAGCAGGAAGACCGCCCCGAGAACCTCGTCGCCCGAGGCGACGGGCACCTCCAGCGCGATCCCCTCGGGGACCTCGACCGGGCGGTCCTTGAGCCGGTCGGACACGAATCGCCGCAGGATCGCCAGGAAGGCCGGGCTCTCGCCGTCGGCCGGGGCCAACGCCGCGGCCGCGATCCTCGGCACCACCAGGGCGACCGGTGCGCCCGCCGCGTCCGCAGCCAGCTCGGCGACGCGATCGAGGCCATCGCCCGAGAGCACGGCATCGACCATCTCGAGGTGCACCTCGCGCAGGCGCGCGACGAGCGCCCCGGCCGCGGGATCCGGTTCGTGCGGAAGCGGTTGGATCTCCATCAGGCTCACCGGGCGATGGCGCGGGCGACGGACCCGTCAACGGGCCCGCCGCCCGGCACCGCTCGATCAGGCCGGGGCCGTTGCCGGGTCGTTGTGGGCCTGGAGGGTGTCCTCGCCGGACTCGCCGGTCCGGATCCGATAGGCCTCCTCGACCGGCATGACGAACACCTTGCCGTCGCCGACCTCCCCCGAGCGGGCGTGCTTGAGGATCGCGTCGACGATCGTCTGCACGTCGCGCTCGGCGACCACGCACTCCACCTTCACCTTGGGCCGGAGGTAGTTGGTCAACTCCGACCCGCGGTAGCGCTCGGTGATGCCCTTCTGGCGCCCCGAGCCCTTCACCTCGCTGATCGACAGCGAGGGGAAGCCCAGCTCGAGCAGCTCCGTGCGGATCGGCTCGAACGCCTCGTGACGGATGTAGGCCAGGACCATCTTCATGCCGGGACCTCCCCCGGTCGCTTGGTGGACAGCGGCGCGCCTCCGGCGGAGGCTGCCGAGGCCGGCGGGTGGCCGACCAGCTCCGGAGCGGGAATGAACTGCTCCGGATAGCCGTACATCCCGTGCTCGGAGATGTCCAGCCCGGCGTACTCCTGCTCCTCGGTCACGCGCAGCCCGTAGGTCTTCTTGATCAGGTAGAAGACGATGAAGCTGGCGGTGAACACGAAGGCGAACGCCGCCCCGACACCGAGCGCCTGAGCGCCCAGCTGCTTGAACGAGCCGGAGTACACGAGCCCGGCATCGCCGACCGCGTTGTAGTCGGCCAGTCGCGGCGCGGTGAAGAGGCCACACGCGAGCGTGCCCCAGATCCCGGCCAGGCCGTGGGCGGAAAGCGCCCCGACCGGATCGTCGATCCTGCGGTCGATCGCGTACACCCCGAGGACCACGATCACGCCGGCGACGCCGCCGATGATCGGGGCCGCCCACAGCTCCACGTAGCCCGACGGCGCGGTGATTGCCACCAGCGCCGCGATCGCGCCGTTGCCGACCATGCCGATGTCCACCGTCCTGCTCTTGAGGTAGACGGTCAGCGCCGCCGTGATGACGCCGGCAGCGGCGGCCAGGTTGGTGACCATCGCCACCTCGGAGAACCGGCCGTCCAGCGCGCCCAGGGTCGAGCCCGGGTTGAAGCCGAACCAGCCGAGCCACAGGATCAGCACTCCGAGGCCGAACAGCGGCATGGAGTGCCCGGGAATCGCCCGGGGCTCGCCGTCGGGGCCGTACTTGCCCCTGCGCGGCCCGAGCTGCAGCAGCACGGCGAGCGCCCCGGCCGCACCGATCAGGTGCACGACGGTGGAGCCCGCGAAGTCCTGCATGCCGATGCTGACCTGCAGCCACCCGCCGCCGAAGATCCAGTGCGCTCCGATGGGGTAGAGCACCGCGGCGAAGATCACAGAGTAGATGAGGTAGACGCCGAACTTGATCCGCTCGAGCGTGGTGCCCCACACGATCGCCAGCGAGACGGCACAGAAGACGAACTGGAAGAACCACAGGTTCTCCACGGTGATGTTCGCCACGCCGTCGTTCTGGGCCAGCAGCGGGAAGTTCGCGCCGGCATCGCTGCCCGCCAGGAAGAACCCGCTCGAACCGATGATCTCGTTGCCTCCGCCGAAGGCGAAGGCGAAGCCGACCGCCCAGAACATCAGCGCGGCGATCCCGAAGTTGACGAGGATCTTGGCCACGACGGTTCCCGCGTTCTTTCCGCGCGAGAACCCGATCTCCAGGAAGGCGAAGCCCGCCTGCATGAACATGACGAGCACGGCGGCGACCATCACCCAGATCCCGTTGATCCCGATCTGAGTCGCCAGCTCCGCGTTCTTCTCGTCGGTCAGGCGCTTCAGCGTGTCGCCGTCGCCGAACGCCAGCGATGGCACCAGCAGGAGACCCAGCAGCGCAGCGGCCGCCACGAGCCCCATGCGAAGCCGCACGCCGGTGACCCGGGGCAGCGTCGAGCGTCTCATACGTCCTCCTCGGTCGGATGCACGGGCGCCAGTCTCGGCGAGGTCCGCTGGGTTCTCTTTGGACCGGTGTCGAAAGATCGGGCGCGTCGATTCGCCACTTGGTCGGCGGGTGCCCGGCGGCCCGACATCAGGGCGAAAGCGAGGGCCGCCTGTTTCGACAGCGGTACAAGGCCCCGCGGCGGCCGAACCCTCTAACCTCGCGCGCTGGCCGTCCAACAGGAGGAACAGCTCGCCCATGCCCAGAACCCGCACGCAGAACGTCCTGGCCGCACAGTGGAGCCCCAACGGCGACTCGCTGGGCTCGCCGGACCTCACGCTTCCCGCCAACCAGATCTTCGGCGCGAACGTCTTCTCGCCGGCCGTTCAGCGCCAGCGCCTGCCGAAGTCCGTCTACCAGCAGCTCCAGCGCACGCTCGCGCGCGGCGAGGCCCTCGATACCTCCCTGGCCGATCAGATCGCCGCGGCGATCAAGGACTGGGCGCTGGAACGCGGCGCCACGCACTTCACGCACTGGTTCCAGCCGCTGACCGGATCGACGGCCGAGAAGCACGACTCGTTCTTCATGCCGACTGGCGAGGGCACTGCGCTGGCCGACTTCTCCGGCAAGGAGCTGATCCAGGGCGAGCCGGACGCGTCGTCCTTCCCCACGGGGGGCGTCCGTGCCACCTTCGAGGCGCGCGGCTACACGGCGTGGGACCCGACGAGCCCGGCCTTCCTGCTCGAGAACCCCAACGGCGCGGTGCTCTGCATCCCGACGGCGTTCGCCTCCTGGACCGGCGAGGCGCTGGACAACAAGATCCCGATCCTGCGCTCGATGGACGCGCTCTCCCGGGCCGCGGTGCGGGCGCTGCGACTGTTCGGCGACAGGACCGCCGAGCGCGTGTTCACGACGGTGGGTCCCGAGCAGGAGTACTTCCTGATCGACGAGCAGTACTACTTCGAGCGCCCCGACCTGGTCACCACGGGCCGAACCCTGTTCGGCGCCAAGCCGGCCAAGGGCCACGAGCTCGACGACCACTACTTCGGCTCGATCCCCGAGCGCATCCTGGCCTGGATGCTCGACGTGGAGCGCGAGCTGGCAAAGCTCGGCGTGCCGATCAAGACGCGCCACAACGAGGTAGCGCCCAACCAGTACGAGGTCGCGCCGGTGTTCGAGAACTCGAACGTCGGCTGCGACCACCAGCAGCTCACGATGCAGGTGATGCAGAGCGTCGCGCGGCGCTACGGACTGGTCGCGCTGCTGCACGAGAAGCCCTTCGCCGGCGTCAACGGCTCAGGCAAGCACAACAACTGGTCGATGGGCACCGACACCGGGCACAACCTGCTCGAGCCCGGCGACACGCCGGCGGAGAACCTCCAGTTCCTGTTCTTCTGCACCGCCGTCATCCAGGCGGTCAACCGCCACCAGGCGCTGCTGCGTGCCTCGATCGCCTCGATCGGCCAGGACCACCGGCTGGGGGCCAACGAGGCGCCCCCGGCGATCATCTCGATCTTCCTCGGCGCGGAGCTGCTGCGGGTCTTCGAGGCGATCGAGTCGGGGAAGGCGGAAGAGGCCAGCTCGGGGTCGTTCCTCGGGCTCGGCACCCCGGTGCTGCCGCCGCTGCCGATGCACGGCGGGGACCGCAACCGCACCTCCCCGTTCGCCTTCACCGGCAACAAGTTCGAGTTCCGCGCGGTCGGGTCCTCGCAGTCGCTGTCGCTGCCCAACACCGTGCTCAACACGATCGTGGCCGAGGCGCTCGACGAGCTCTCGGACCGGCTCGAGGCGCAGATGGGCGACTCGAGCGGTTCCGTCGAGGAGGCGATCCCGGCGATCATCAAGGAGAGCTGGACTGCCAACCGGCAGGTGGTCTTCGAGGGCGATAACTACTCGGAGGAGTGGCACGCGGAGGCCGAGCGGCGCGGACTCGCGAACCTGCGCAGCACCGCCGACGCGCTTCCGTGGCTGATCGAGGAGCAGACCGTCGAGGTCTTCTCGCGCTACGGGGTGCTCTCCGAGCGCGAGCTGCACTCGCGCTACGACGTGCAGGTCGAGCAGTACATCATCCGCGCCAACATCGAGGCCGAGACGGCGGCGGCGATCGCGCGCACGATGCTGCTGCCGGCCGCGGTGCGTCACCTCCACGCGCTCCAGGCCGCGGGCGTGGAGACGCTCGTGGCTGAGTGCTCGGACCTGGTGGAGGCCTTCGTGACCGCCATCCGCGCGCTCGAGGACGCCAACGTGTCCCACCGGGGCGAGGAGGGCTCGATCGAGGAGGCGATCTACATGCGCGACACCGCGCTGCCCGCCGCCGCGGCGGTGCGTGGGATCGCCGACCAGCTCGAGCGGATCGTCGCCGACGACCTCTGGCCGCTGCCGAAGTACTCGGAGATGCTGTTCATCAAGTAGACGCGCCGCCGCGCTCGATGTCCCGGGAACCGAGCACCGAATCGTCGCGACGGGCGCCGGCGGCCCTCGCCTGCGCCCTGCTCGCGCTCTTGCTGTGGCCCGCGGTGGTCTGGCCGGCGTCCATCGTCGTGATCGAGTCGCCCGCCGGGCTGCCGCTGCGCACGCTGCTCGACGCCGCGCCCGGCGAGGTCAACCGGCTGACCGTGTACTTCGACGGCGGCGGCTACCAGTACCGCGACGACGGGGCGCCTATCGACCGGTTCGCCGGCGATTGCCAGGAGGGCCCCTCGCCGTCCGAGGTCCGCTGCGGCGACTCGGTACGCAACGAGATCCTGCTCTACGACGGCGACGACCGGGCCCGGATCGTCGGCGGCCGCCAGGTGCCGGTGGGCGGCTACGAGTTCCACGTGGAGGCCGGCGCGGGCAGCGACGAGATCACCGTGGAGCGCTCGGCCGCCGTGCGGCTGATCGGCGAGGAGGGCAACGACTCGCTGATCTCGGCAGCCGGGGCCGATCTCCTGGAGGGCGGTCCCGACGACGACCGGCTGCTGGGCGGCCCGGGCCGTGACGAGGCGCGCTACCTCGACCACTTCTACGACGCCGTCCGCGTGGATCTGCGGCGCCTGCGCCCGCAGGGATCGCGCGGAGAGGTCGACACCCTGATCGGCATCGAGGACGTGCAGGGCAGCCTCGAGGACGACGTGCTGATCGGCAACCAGGGCGCCAACCGGCTGCGCGGGCACGAGGGCGACGACACGCTGGTCGGCAACGGCGGCGACGACTCGCTCTACGGGGGCGGCTCGCTGGCGCGGCCCAGCCTGGAGGGCGACGACGCCCTGCATGGCGGGTTCGGCGACGACGCTCTCTATGGCGGCTACGGCAACGACCGGCTCTACGGCGGCCCCGGGGTCGATCGCCTCGTAGGCGGCCCCGGCAACGACCTGATCTCCTCGGCGGACGGGCGGCGAGAGACCGTCTACTGCGGTCCCGGGCGCGACACGGCAGTGGCGGACCGGCTCGACCGGCTGGTCTCTTGCGAGGTGGTCCGCCGCGGCTGACAGGCGTCGCGAAAGCGCGCGCCAAACATTGCCAGAGCCGTGTCAAGGTTGGGTCGGGCGCTGCTAGCATCGAGCGTCCGATGCGTGACTACCTGAAGGCGGTCTCTGAGCGCGTCGTCGTCTTCGACGGCGGCATGGGCGCCACCCTCGAGCAGTTCGACCTCGGCCCCGAGGACTATGGCGGGCTCGAGGGCAAGTGCCACGAGGCGCTGGTCCTGAACCGGCCCGACGTCATCGAGGGCGTCCACGCCTCCATGCTCGAGGCGGGCGCCGAGGTGCTCGAGACCGACACCTTCCAGGCGTCGCGGCTGAAGCTCGACGAGTGGGGCCTGGGCGAGCACACGCTGGAGATCAACACCCGTGCCGCCGAGATCGCCCGCCGGGCGGCCGGCGCGGAGCGATTCGTGGCGGGCTCGATCGGTCCCACCGGGTTCCTGCCGGCCTCGAACGACCCGACGCTGGGGCAGATCACCTTCCGTGAGCTCGTCGGCGTCTTCACCGAGCAGGCGACGGGATTGATCGAGGGCGGCGCCGACATCCTGATCATCGAGACCGCCCAGGACATCCTCGAGGTCAAGGCAGCGATCTTCGGCGCCCGTGCCGCCTTCACGGCGACCGGCACGACGCTGCCGATCCAGTGCTCGGTCTCCCTGCTGCCGCAGGGCGGGAAGATGCTGCTGGGGACCGACATCGGCGCCGTTCTGACCACCCTCACCGCGCTCGACGTGCAGGTCATCGGACTCAACTGCTCCACCGGGCCGGAGGACATGCGCGATGCGATCCGGTTCCTCGGCGAGCACTCGCCGCTGCCGGTTCACTGCATCCCGAATGCGGGCCTGCCGCTGCAGGGGCCCGAGGGCGAGACGATCTTCCCCGAGGAGCCCGAGCCGCTCGCCGCGGTGCTGGGCGAGTTCGTCGAGCGCTACGGAATCTCCATCGTCGGGGGCTGCTGCGGCACGACGCCCGACCATGTCCGCGCGATCGTCGAGCGCGTCGGCGATCGCGAGGCCCGGCCGCGGCCCGAGCCCGGGCCGGTGGAGGTCTCCTCGATGATGACCTCGACGCCGCTGGCGCAGGACCCGCGTCCGACCCTCGTGGGCGAGCGCGTCAACTCGCAGGGCTCGCGCCGGGCCAAGGAGCTGCTGCTCGCCGACGACTACGACGGCCTCGTCCAGATCGCCGAGGACCAGGTCGAGGGCGGCGCCCACGTGCTCGACGTGTGCGTCGCGCTGACCGAGCGCCAGGACGAGGACGAGCAGATGCGCCAAGTGGTCAAGCGGATCTCGCTGTCCCAGCCCTCTCCGATCCAGATCGACTCGACCGAGCCGGAGGTGATCGAGCTCGCGCTCGAGCAGATCCCCGGCCGCGCGATCGTCAACTCGGTCAACCTCGAGGCCGGCCGCGACAAGCTCGACGGCGTCGCGCCGCTCGCCGTCGCCCACGGAGCCGCGTTGATCGCGCTGACGATCGACGAGGTGGGCATGGCCAAGACCGCCGAGCGCAAGCTCGAGGTGGCCCGCCGCATCCACGAGCTGGCCTGCGGCGAGCACGGCCTCGACCCCGAGCTGCTGATCTTCGACGCGCTGACCTTCACGCTGACCACCGGTGAGGAGGAGTGGCGTCCGTCGGCGCTCGAGACGATCGAGGGGATCCGCCGGATCAAGGCCGAGCTCCCGGGCGTGAAGACCTCTTTGGGGGTGTCCAACGTCTCCTTCGGAGTCTCCCCCCGCGCGCGCGCAGTACTGAACTCCGTCTTCCTGCATCACTGCGTCGACGCCGGCCTCGACCTCGCGATGGTCAATCCGAACCACATCACGCCCTACCCGGAGATCCCCGAGGCCGAGCGCGAGCTCGCCGACGACCTGGTGTTCAACCGGCGCGAGGACGCGCTGGAGCGCTTCATCGAGCACTTCGAGTCCACAGGCGAGGCCGAGGAGGCGACCGTCGGCGACCCGACCGAGGGCATGGAGCCCGAGGAGGCGCTGCACTTCCACATCCTGCGCCGCCGCAAGGAGGGCGTGGAGGACTGGATCGACCGCTCCGTCGAGAAGATCGGCGCGGTCCCGACGCTCAACGACGTGCTGCTGCCGGCGATGAAGGAGGTCGGCGACAAGTTCGGCGCGGGCGAGCTGATCCTGCCGTTCGTTCTGCAGTCGGCCGAGGTGATGAAGCGGGCGGTGGCACGGCTGGAGAACTACCTCGACCGGATCGAGGGGCACACGAAGGGGACGGTGGTGATCGCCACGGTCTTCGGCGACGTGCACGACATCGGCAAGTCGCTGGTCAACACGATCCTCACCAACAACGGCTACACCGTGGTCGATCTCGGCAAGCAGGTCCCGATCGGGACGATCCTGGATGCGGCGGTCGAGCACGACGCGACGGCGATCGGCCTCTCGGCGCTGCTGGTCTCCACCTCCAAGCAGATGCCGCTGTGCGTCGGCGAGCTGCACGAGCGCGGCCTCGGCTTCCCCGTGCTGATCGGCGGCGCGGCGATCAACCGCGACTTCGGGCGGCGCATCCTCTACCCGCGCGGCAAAGAGTCAGACGACGTCTACGAACCCGGGGTCTTCTACTGCAAGGACGCGTTCGCAGGCCTCGCTGTGATGGACCAGATCGTCGAGCAGCCGGCGCGCGATGCCCTGGTGAGCAAGATCCGCGAGGAGGCCCGCGTCCTGCGCGAGAAGCCTCAGGTCGTCGACGACGGGCCGCCGCTCGACGACGCCTCCGTGCGCTCCAGTGCCCGCACCGACCTTCCCGTCCCCGAGCCGCCCTACTGGGGCGTGCGCGAGCTCGAGATCGACCTCGACGAGGTCTTCCCCCACCTCGACCGCCATGTGCTCTTCAAGCTGCACTGGGGCGGGCGGGGCAAGAAGGGCGAGGAGTGGCGCGAGCTCGTCGAGGGCACCGACGAGGAGGAGGGCTTCGCGCCGCGGCTCGAGCGCATGTGGCGCGAGCAGGACTACCTGCACCCTCGCGCGCTGCTGGGCTACTTCCCGTGCAACGCCGACGGAAACGAGCTGGTGATCTTCGACCCGGCCGACGCCGAGCGCGAGCTCGAGCGCCTCGTGTTCCCGCGCCAGCCGCGACACGGGCGAATCTGCCTGGCCGACTTCTACCGCCCGCTCGAGAGCGGGGAGCGCGACGTGTGCGCGATCCAGGCCGTCACGGTTGGTCCCGAGGTGACCGAGCGCATCAAGCAGCTAGAGACCGAAGGCGAGTTCGCCGAGCAGCTCTTCGTACACGGCATCGGCGTGCAGGCGGCCGAGGGCCTGGCCGAGTGGGTGCACGCCAGGGTCCGCCGCGAGCTGGGCATCGAGCTCGACCAGGGGCGCCGCTACTCCTGGGGGTATCCGGCCTGCCCCGACCAGTCCGAGCACGAGAAGGTCTACCGGCTTCTGGACGCGCCGTCGATCGGGCTCTCGCTCTCCGGTGGCCACGCCGTCGAGCCCGAGCAGTCCACGCTGGCGATCGTCGCCCACCATCCGCAGGCCGTCTACTTCGGGATGAAGTCCGGCCGGATCTCGGAGCAGAAGGTGCCCGACGAGGTCATCGCCGGCAGCGATCGCGGCGGCGAGCTGCCCCGCGACGAGGACCCGGGCCAGTCACCCGCAGAGGAACCGGCGATGGCCGACCCGGCTGCCGCGGCGCGCGGCTAGACCGGCGGGCGTGTCGGCGGCCGCGAGCCGCCCGGCTAACGGACAGCCGGAGGAGAGCTTGACCTGCCACCAGCCGGCGAGCATCCCCACGATGCCCAGCCGCGGGCGCACGTGCCAGCCGCCGCAGCCGCGCTCGCCGACGTCAGCGCGCGAGACGCGCACGAACTTGTGGGCGGCGGGGTCGAGCATCATCCGCTCGACGAGGCGGCGGTTGGCCTCCTCGACCTCGGCGCGTGCGGCCAGCGCCGAGCGGGCGCGGCCGAGACGCTCGGCCATCGCATCGCGCAGCGCCTCGAGCTCTCCCAGCGAGAGCAGGCGCGCGCCGCCGTGTGCAGGGACGCCGACTTCGACCGTCCCGTCCGGGGGAGCGCAGACGAGCACCGCGCCGAGGTCGCGCTCCAGGCGGGCGATCTGACGCCGCAGGGCGCGGCGCGCTGCCCGCTCGTCGATCTCGACGGGCGGTGCGAGCGGCGGTCCCGCGGGTGTGGCGATGATTGGCCGGTCGAGTACTTCCATCGTCAACCTCCGATCGGGGCGCGTGGATTGGCGCCCCAGAAGACCTGCGTGCCGAGCATCCCGATGAGGTGCACGAGCACGATGTTGACAACCATCGACTTCG
>Ga0208612_1001167_pt1 | contig 11057 bp, 14 predicted proteins | sample AntDryMetagUQ889_FD_188089 | JGI IMG/M metagenome (GOLD analysis project Ga0208612, IMG submission 188089) | Polar desert microbial communities from Antarctic Dry Valleys - UQ889 (SPAdes) | ecosystem: Environmental > Terrestrial > Soil > Desert | place: Antarctic Dry Valleys | collected 2008-12-31 | reverse complement strand
GCGTTCAGTTGTGAGTCAGTGAGCCGGACGGACCACATCTCCTGTCGGTCGAAGGTAGGCCGTACGGCGGACGGAACGACGGGCCTCGCCTAGGCCCCCTCCGTGGCCTCCCGCGCCTCCCGCAGCGGCTCTTCGCCGGCGCCCTGAGGCGGCCGCTCACCGCGGGCCTGGTGGTCACGGATGCGCACGGCCTCGATGCGGTTCTGGCGCACGGACTCCACGCGCAATGAGTAGACGTTGGCTCGCACCATGTCGCCGCTCTTGGGCAAGCGGCCCAGCTCGGCGAATACGAAGCCGCCGACCGAGTTGAAGGCCTCGGACTCCACGGGCATGTCCAGGCCGTAGTCGGCGAGGTCGGTGATTGGCACGTGGCCCCGCACCCACCAATCGCCGTTCGAGAGCCGCCGGACGCCCGCCACCGCCGGGTCGGTCTCGTCGGCAATCTCCCCCACGACCTCCTCGACGATGTCCTCGATGGTCACGATGCCGGCCGTTCGCCCGTACTCGTCCACCACGACCGCCATCGAGAGGCGCTCGCGCTGCAGCTCGCGCAGGAGATCGTCCAGGGGCTTGGTCTCGGGCACGATATGGGCGTCCTTGACGCTCGGCTCGATCGAGGCCTCAGAGCCCTCGACCATCATCCGCCGGGCCAGCGAGTTCGCGTGGATGATGCCGCGGATGCGATCGTCGTTGCCGTCCTCGGTGACCACCATCCGCGTGTGCCCGGAGTCGACGCAGCGGCGCAGCGCCTCCTCGGCGTGCTCGGCGACGTCCACCGTGACCACCGCGGGAATGGGGGTCATGACCTGGCGCGCCTCCTGCTCGTGCAGGTGGAAGACGCCGGAGAGCATGCCCGCCTCGTTCTCGTCGAGCTTGCCGCCGGTCACGCTCTGGGCTATCAGCAGCTTCAGGTCCTCTGAGGACGAGACGTCCTCGAACTCGGCTTGGGCGTTGACGCCGAAGACCCGCAGGATCGCGTTCGAGGTCCGGTTGAGGATCACGATGAAGGGCTTGAAGATCACCCGGAAGAGCTCGAGGCCGCGGGCGATTCGGCGGGCGGTGGGCTCGGCGTGGACGATCGCGTAGATCTTCGGCACCTGCTCGCCGATGGTGATGTGCAGCGCGGTGGTGATCAGGTAGGCGAAACCGAAGGAGATGGCCAGCGTCACGCCGTGGGGAAGGGCGTCGCCGAGGCCCTTCTCGGCCAGGCTGGCGATCGCCGGCTCGCCCATGAAGCCGATGCCCAGCGAGGTGAGGGTGATCCCCAGCTGGCAGGCCGAGAGGTACTCGTCCAGGCTGTCCATCTGCTTGAGCGCGAGCACGGCGCCTCTCTTTCCCTCGTCGCGCAGGCCTGCCATCTGGGGCTCGCGCGCACGCACGAGCGAGAACTCGGCGGCGACGAAGAAGCCGTTCAGGGCGACGAGCACCAGCACCCCGAGCAGGAGGAGCAGCTCGATCACGGCGAACTCAAGCTAGTGGTCCCGTGACGGGGCCACTAGTACTTCGGGGAGGCTCGTCGTCGCTCATTCGCGGACGAGGCCAAGTTAGCAGTCAAGACCAACCGGATTTGCAGTGCTCGCCCGACCAACGCTCGGGCTGCGCTCCTCCACTAGAGAGCGTCGATCCGTCGCGCGAGCTCGAAGTCCGACTCGGTCAGCCCGCCCTCCGAGTGGGTGCTGATGGTGACGGTGACCGTGTCCCAGGAGATCGCGAGGTCCGGGTGGTGGTTCAGCTCCTCGGCCGCCGCCGTCAGCTCGTTGACGAACGCCACCGAGCCCGTGAACTTCTCCCGCTTGAACTCCTTTGTGATCGCGTCGCCCTCGCGGCTCCAGCCGTCGAGGTCGCCCAACTTGCTTTCGATATCGGTTTCGCTCAGAAGTGGCATGGTGTCCCGGTGCGCATAGCCTCGCTCGTTCCCTCCTCGACGGAAATGCTGTTCGCCCTCGGCCTCGGCGACAACGTGGTGGCCGTCACGCACGAGTGCGATTACCCGCCAGAGGCCGCGGTGCGGCCGCACATTACCCGCACCGTGATCCCCGAGGGCCTGGGCTCGGGGGACATCGACCGTGCCGTGCGCGAGCGCACCCAGGCCGGAAGGGCGCTGTACGAGCTCGACGAGTACCTCTTGGCCGAGCTCGCTCCGGACCTGATCGTGACGCAGGCGGTATGCGACGTCTGCGCGGTCTCCTTCGACGACGTGAGTGCAGTCGCCCAGAAGCTGACCTCCGCGCCCCAGGTGGTCTCCCTCGATCCGACCACCCTCGGCGAGGTGCTGGCCGACGTGCCGCGGCTGGCCGAGGCCGCCGGCGTGCCCGACGCCGGCGAGCGCCTGGTGGCCGACTCCGGACGCCGTCTGGACGCGCTCGCCGACGCCGTGGAGGGTGCCCCCGCCCCCACGGTGGCGGCGCTCGAGTGGCTGGACCCGGTGTTCGTGGGCGGCCACTGGGTGCCGCAGATGATCGAGCTCGCCGGAGGCCTCGACGTCCTGGGGCTGCCCGGCGAGAAGTCACGCACGGCGGGGTGGGACGAGCTGGAGGCGACGGCGCCCGAGCTGGTGGTGGCCATGCCCTGCGGCTACGACACCGAGCGCTCGGCGCAGGAGGCCGCCGAGCACGCCGACCGCCTCGCCGTTCTAGGCGCGCGCGTTGTGGCGGTGGACGCGGCCGCGTACTTCTCCCGTCCCGGCCCGCGGCTGGTGGACGGCGTGGAGCTGCTCGGCCACCTCATGCACCCGAGGCTCGTGGCCGCGCCGCCCGCCGGGCGCTGGACCGAGGTGAACCTGGGCGTGCGCTCGTGAAGCGCGCCGAGCCGATCTCGATTCTGCGCGAGCAGGTGATGAGAAGCTCGGTGGAGGAGCTCGGGGAGCGCGTCGAGGCCAACTAGTGGTCGTCCTGGTCGACGCAAGCTATGCCCGGCGCGGACACACCGGGACCGGCGTCTACGTCGAGGAGCTGGTGCGGGCGCTGCGAGCGCGCTCCGACGTGGAGGTGGTCTGCGTGCGCCAGCGCCGGCGGCTTCGCCCCGGCGGTGCGGGACCGCGACGAAATTCGCTGCGCTCGGCGGCAAACCTGGCGCTCGACTCCGCCTGGACGCGCTTCGGGCTGCGGCGCGCGGCACAGCTCGCGCGCGCGGATGTGCTCCACCACCCGTTGCCTGCGTGGACGCCCGGCCTGGGGCGCCCGCAGGTGGTCACCGTGCACGACGTGGCCTTTGAGCGCTTCCCGGGTGAGTTCGACGCGGCCTGGCGCGCGGTGGCCCGCCGCGGGCACCGCGCGGCGGTGCGCCAGGCCGGCGCGGTGGTCTGCCCCTCGCAGGTGACCGCCGGGGACGCCATCGGCCTGCTGGGGGCTGCCCGCGAGCGCGTGGTGGTTGCGCCGCACGGCCCCGGGCAGCCTCTGCCCGGGGCGAGCGGCCACCGGCGGCGACACTTCCTCTACCTGGGCTCCGACGAGCCCCGCAAGCGTGTCGGCTCGCTGCTCGAGGCCCACTCGGGCCTGGGCGGCCACCCCGAGCTGGTGCTGGCCGGAGAGGCGGGCCGGCGGGCCGGGCCGCCCGGGACCAGCGCCGAGACCGACCCCTCGCCGCAGCGGGTGGCCGAGCTGCTGGCGGGCGCGCTGGCGCTGGTCCACCCCGCGCCGCTCGAGGGCTTCGGCCTCACGCTGCTCGAGGCCATGGCCACGGGCACGCCGGTGGTCGCGGTGCGAAGCCCCAGCAGCGAGGAGGTCTGCGGCGACGCCGCGCTGCTGGTCGAGCCGGACGGGCTGAGAGACGCCCTGCACAGCGTGGCCGAGGACGCGGCGCTGCGCGAGCGCCTCTCGACCGCGGGCCGCGATCGGGCCGCAGAGTTCTCGTGGCAGCGCAGCGCCGAGCTGCACGTAGGCGCCTACCGGCTGGCGGTCGGGGCGGCCTCGTGATCCGCGTGGCCTTTGTGCTGGCCGGGCGCACCGGCGCGTGGCTCGGCGGGCTCAACTACTACCGGAACCTCCTCGGCGCGATCCTCTCGGCCGAGGACACCCGCCTGGAACCCGTGCTCTACGTGGGCCGTGCCTACGACCGCTCCGACCTGGCCGACTTTCCCGACGTCGAGGTGCGCACCGAGCCGATGCTCGATCGCGGCACCGCCGCATGGGCCGAGCGCACGGCCTGGCGAGCGGGCGCCGCACGCGACCGCCCGCTCGGCCGGCTGCTCCAGCGCGACGGGATCGCGGCCATGTCACACTCGGGACACCTCGGGCGCTTTCACGCCGTGCGCTCGGTGGCGTGGGTGCCCGACCTCCAGCACCGCCGGCTGCCCGACTACTTCGGCCGGGCGATGTGGCTGTGGCGCGACGCCAAGTACCGCTCGATGGCGCACTTCGCCGACCACCTGCTGACCGGCAGCCTGGCCGGGGAGCAGGACCTGCTCGAGCTGTGGCCTCGCGCGCGGGGGAAGACGAGCGTCCTGCGCTTCGTGGTCACCCCGCCCTCCGGCGAGACGCTGCCCTCGACCGAAGAGCTGCGCGAGCTCTACCGCCTGCCCGAGCGCTACCTCTACCTGCCCAACCAGTTCTGGGCCCACAAGAACCACGTGCTGGTCGTCGAGGCGCTGCGGCGCCTACGCGAGCGCGCCCCAGAGGTGAATGTCGTGGCCACGGGCGTGCCCTACGACCGCCGCTACCCCAAGCACTTCGACCAGCTGATGGCGAAGGCCGCGGGCGTGAGGGGCGCCTTCCGGGTGCTGGGCCTGGTGCCCTACGAGCACGTGACCGCGCTGTCGCGTGACGCCGCCGCCCAGATCAACCCCTCGCTCTTCGAGGGCTGGAGCACCACTGTCGAGGAGGCGAAGTCGCTGGGCAAGCGCATCCTCCTCTCCCGCATCCCGGTTCACCTCGAGCAGGACCCGCCGGGCGGTGAGTACTTCGATCCGCACGATCCCGACGAGCTGGCCGGCCTGATGGAGCGGGCCTTCGCGCACGAGGACCCCGAGGCCGACCGGCGGCTCGCCGAGGAGGCACGTGCGGCGCTGCCCGCTCGCCGCCGGCGCTTCGTGGCGGAGTACGAGGAGGCGGTGTCCCGCACGGTCGGCGGAGGCCGCGGGTCAGCGTCCCAGCGGCACCAGGTCGGGGCGTAGCCACCCGCGTCAGCGTCCCAGCGGCACCAGGTCGCGCCCGTCGAACACGGCGAGCCGCCCGGCTCCCTCCGGCCGCGCCACCGCGCCCAGCGACAGGCCGATCGCACCGTTGGCCCCCGGAGCCTCGGCATAGGTGCAGCCGGGCCCGCGCTGGGGCCCGCCCGACAGCGGGAAGTCGAAGGGTGCCGACCAGTCGCTCGCGCCCATGAAGCCTCGCCAGCCCGAGCCACGGAACACCACCGCGCCGGCGCGCTCCTCACGTACCTGAACCGGCACACACCAACGCAGCATTACCCGCCGGCCTCCCGATCGCTCGACGGCCAGATCGAGGGCATTGCCGAACACGTGGGCGTTGCGGTAGCCCTCGGGAATGCTGAGCAGGGTAAGGGGACGTCCGTCGGCCGCGAGCGCCTCCGCCTGCGCGGACACCCGCTCGGCCAGCTCGCCCGCGGTGTGCCAGTTGCGCGCTGCGAGCACGCACAACACCCCGGCCAGGCTCAGCGCAGCCACGGCCACCGCGCGCGAGCGCGGCAGCCGAAGCTCCCCCACCGCAGCGCCAAGCGCGAGCGCGAGGCCCACCGAAGGCAGGAAGAGAAGCCGCTCGCCGGTGGCCGTGTTGAGGTCGAGCGGCTGCCCCAGGACAGGCAGAAGGGCCATGGCGAACCAAGCCAGCCCGATCAGCACCACCGGCCGCGGCCGGCGCGCGGTCCCGACCGCCAGCGCGAGCAGCGCCGCCAACGGCAACGCGAGCAGCGCCGGGTGGCGCAGCACTTCGAGCTGGTGCGGCGTTACGGCCGCCAGCGGATACGAGGCCAGCGCGGCCACCACGTTCCCCGCGGTCAGGGGGTCTTCGCCGTATCCGCCCAAGCCGCCGAGCACCGCGGTGCGCACGGCCAGCACCACCAACAGCGCGCCGGCGATCGCCGCGGCACCGGCGAAGCGCCCCCGGCCGGGGTCCGGAGGCTGTGCGAAGGCCAACAGCAAAGCCAGCGCCGGAAGCACGAAGGCCGCCTCCTTCGCGAGCGCCGCGGCGGCGGCGAGCAGGGCGGCGCCCATCAGTCGCTTCGGCGGGCGCCAGGGCATGCCCAAGCACAGCAGCGCCCCCAGCGCGAGCACGGTCGCGACGAGGTCGGTGCTGCCGGACACCCAGGCCACCGACTCGCCGTGGCGCGGGTAGAGCGCGAAGGCCGCCGCGCCCACGAGCGCGCCCGGGTCGCCCACCAGCCGGCGTGCCAGCGCCCACACCTGCACCGTGGCGACCCCGAAGAGCAGCAGGTTGCCCGCGTGGAAGGCTGAGGGCGCGGCCCCGAAGAGCCGCTCGACAGCCGCGGACCAGAGCACCCACAGCGGGCGGTAGAAGTGGCCCTCGCCGCCGGACTGCCCCAGGTCGTCGCGGACGAAGGCGTCGAGCGGGCCAGGCAGCGCCTCGACCGTGCGCAACATCGCGAAGTCGTCCGCGACGAAGCCGCCCGCGATCGCGGGGAGCCACACCAGCGCCGCCACGCCGGCCAGGACGGCGGGCACACCCGCCGGGGCTCTCAGGCGGAAGCCGAGACCGCGAACGAGCCCACCACGGCGATAACGCCGATGGCGGCCGCGATGAGAGTGGGCGCAAGCGCGGGGACCTTCACCCGCTCACGCAAGTCGAACAGCACAAAGGCGGCGAGAGCACCGCCGATCAAGCCGCCGATGTGGCCCCCGATGGAGATGCCGGGGATGAGGAAGGTGATCAGCAGGTTCAGGCCGATCCACAGCCCGAGGCCGCTCTCCATCGGATTGATGCCGCGGTTACGCATGACCACCACCGCGGCGCCCATGAGCCCGAAGATCGCGCCCGAGGCGCCAACGGTCAGGCCGTCCGGAGTGAGCAGGAGCGCGCCAAAGGACCCCGCCAGCAGCGACACCGCGTAGATCAGACCGAAGCGCAGGCGCCCGACCGCCGGCTCGAGCAGGGTGCCGAGGATGTAGAGCGAGAACATGTTGGAGAAGATGTGCAGGAAGCCGTACGACTCACCCAGGCGCGCGTGCAGGAAGCCGGCGGTGACCACCTGCCAGACGTCGCCGTCCGCGAGGCCGACGCGCGACAGCCCGGCATGGACGTACACGTCCGTGCCCGCGTCGCCGGCCAGCCCGAAGCCCAGCCAGAGCAGAAGGTTGATGCCGATGAGGACGTAGGTGAGCGTGGGCTCGGTTACCGAGCCGATCCTCTTGACCTTGGTCGTCTGCCGCGCGCACTCGGGGCAGCGCATGCCCACCGACGTCGTGGTCATGCAGTCGGGGCAGATCGGGTTGCCGCAGTTCGAGCACGACACGCCGGTCTCGCGGTTGGGGTGGCGATAGCAGACCTCCACGCTGCTGAAGATAGTGGGGGAGGCTGCGGTGCTCGGCCGACCGACGCTCGGCCTGCGCTCCTGCGAAATGATCGCCGAGCGGGCGGTGCTCGGCCGACCGACGCTCGGCCTGCGCTCCTGCGCTAGAGGCCGACCGAGACGACCGGCTTGCCGCTGGGCGCCCTCGCGCCCCCGCTCGGCTCGCGGGTGATCTCCACCGAATCGGCGCCCTCGAGATCGTCGGGCACCGCCGCGGCGCCGCCGCCGTCCTCGCCCACGCTGAAGATCGACTGGGAGACCATTTCCCCGTCGCGTTGGATCCATACTTGGTAGACCTCGCGGCTGGGCAGGCTGGGCATGCCCTGGACGCGCAGGATGGCACCCCTGGTCTGGTCGCCGGCGATCGTGAGGCTGCCGGAGGCCTCGGGCACGCGGACCGAGTCCACCCGTGCCGCAAGCGTGCGCCCGTCGTCGTCGGAGAGCAGCGACGCACCCACCGCGCCAAAGGCAAGGCCCACGGCGAGGAGGAACGAGGCGCTCACCCAGGCCACGACCGGGCCCCGCCCGGTCAGCGAGGGGACCAGCGCGCGCAGGCGGGTGCGGATCCCCGTCGCGGCACGCGGACGCGAAGGCTGTTCGCGCTCGTCGGCTTCGCGCTCGACAACTTCCATTACCGAGCTCTTGAGCGCTTCCGACGGGCGCACCGGGGAAACCGAACGGGACAGGGCCTCGGTCGCGGGACGCAGGTGGTCGAGCTCCTCGCCGCACGTCGAGCAGCCCATGAGGTGACGCTCGAAAGCCTGGCGCTCCAGCTCGGACAGTGCGCCGAGCAGATACGCGGCGGGATCGTCGGCGTGCCTCTCGTGGTCGCGCGCCATCACGCCACCTGCTCCACGAGCTCGCGGCGCAGCTTCTCGAGGCCGAGTCGCATGCGGCCCTTCACCGTCCCGATCGGGGTCCCGAGCATCTCGGCTATCTGGCTGTGGGTGAAGCCTCCGAAGTACGCCAGCTCGACCACCCGCGACTGCTCGGAGGGCAGGGTCCCGATCGCGGAGCGCACCTGGCGGGCCTCATCGCGGCGCACCACCTCGACATCGGTCAGCTCGGGCGCCTCCTGGCGCTCCTCGAGGCCCTCGGCAGTGGCGCGCCGGCGATCGTGCACAAGGTTGCGCCGCAGCGCGTCGATCGCCCGGTGGTGCACGATTCCCAACACCCAGGTGCGGACGCTGCCGCGGTCCGAGCGGTAGCGCAGGCGGCTGCGCCAGATCGACAGGAACGCCTCCTGGGAGATGTCCTCGGCGGTCACGCGGTTGCCCACCATCCGGTAGGCGAGCGAGAAGGCCGCCCCGGAATGGCGATCGAAGAGCACCTCGAACGCCCGGGGGTCGCCGGCCTGAACGAGGGTCATCACGTCCTCGTCGGCGAGGCTGGGGATCTCTGATTGGTTTACCACCCGTATCCACTTCGCATCCGACCCGGGGATCGGATCAGCGATAATGGCGCTCGGATGGTCGATCGCACGCCCGCCCAGGTCTACGCGCTGCTCGTCGGGCTCGCCCTGCTGGCCGGAGGAGTGCTCGGATTCTTCTACAGCGCCAGCTTCGCGACTGGTGACGCCATCGAGCGCGAGGCTGTGCTCGGCATCCTCGACGTCAACGCCTGGCACAACATCGTCCACATCACCACAGGCGCGGTGGCGCTGGTGGTAGCGGGCTCGTACTCCACCAGCCGGTCCTTTGCGCTCGCCCTCGGGGCGGTCTACATGCTGGTTGCGGTGATCGGCTTCGCGGTGGGAGACGGCGAGGCGATTGCAGGCCTCGTGCCCGTGAACACCGAGGACAACGTGTTCCACCTGCTGATCGCCGTCTCGGGCCTGCTCGCCTACGCGGCCACGCCGGCCACGCCGGCGCCCACCACGGTCGTGCCCTCCACCTAGCCTCCGCTCAGCCGGCGGCGCAGCTCCTTGGCCACACCGTCCGCCTCGCGCCGGAGCGCACGCAGGCCGCCGACCTGCTTTCGCCCCCGGCGAGCGCGCACCACCACGAGCGCGCCGGCCGCGGCACCTCCCACCACGATCGCGGCCGCCGGCCGGTACCAGTTGCGCGGGTCCCGCATGGACGAGAGCTCCCAGTCGGCCAGCTCCTCGGCGGCGGCGCCGGTGAGATCGGAGAGCCGCTGCTCCACTCGGTCGGTCATGGCGCCCGAGGGCTCCACGGGCACCAGGGCCGTCCGAAGAAGCCGCTCCACGTCGGTCATCTCAGCCCCCCTCCCCCTCTTGCAGCTCCTGCTCGAGCTGCCGGATCGCTCTGTGGATCAACACCTTGGTGGCCCCGTCGGAGCGCCCGAGCGCGCGGGCGATCTCGCGATTGTCCATGTCCAGCGCGAAGCGCATGATGAGCGCCTCGCGGCGGTCGTCGGGCAGGTTCGCCACGCCCGCGAGCACCTCTGCGACCTCCTCCCGGCCCTCCACGAGGTCCTCGGTGGCGTGAGGCGAGGAGTAGATCTCCGCGTCGCCCAGGTGCGTCTGGGGCCGCCGCGAGCGATCGCGGTAGTAGTTGGCCGCGAGGTTGTGGGCGATGCGTATGAGCCAGGGCCGCAGCGGCCTTCCGTCGGACTCGCGCACCGCCCGCTCGTAGTGGCGGTAGGCCTGCAGGAAGGTCTGCTCGGTGATGTCCTCGGCGTCGTGGTGGTTGCCGATCCGGTAGTAGCTGTAGCTGTACACGTCGCGCAGGTGCGTGCGATACAGCTCGCTGAAGTCGCGATCCAGGCGAGCCTTGTCGGCGACTACCTCGGTCATCGACGCACCCTACCCGCGGCGGGCCGGGCCCCGGAGGGCACCTGAGGCGGAGGGCACTAGGCCGCACGGCGAGAACGCGACTCGCGCCGGGGTCGCGTCCGGCGCGAAGCACACTCCTTGCCCAGGTTGCGGCTCGCTGCCATTAGGTCTGCGTCTACCCGAGACGGGCCTTCTCGTTACGCTGCGACGTATGGAGCTTCAGCGCAGCCTCAACGGAGCGTTGGCGGGGATGGTGGCCGCGGGTGTCTGGGCGGCGCAGCAGCCGCTGGACAAGAGGGTCTTCGAGTGCGGCTACGACGATGTCGAGCTGCTGGGCAAGTTGGCCGTCCGCGACTCCTCCTGGCCCGCCGCCGGCGCCGCCATGCACCTGGCCAACGGCGCGATCTTCGGCGCGGTCTACGCGCAGCTGCGGCCGTTCGCGCCCGGGCCTCCGGTGGCCGCCGGCCTGGCCGCGGGGATGATCGAGCACTTCGGCCTGTGGCCCCTGGCCCGTCTGGTGGACCGCTACCACCCCGCGCGCAAGGAGCTCACGCCGCTGTCGGGCAACCGCCGCGCCCTGGCGCAGGGGGCCTGGCGCCACCTGCTCTTCGGCGCGGTGCTCGGCGAGCTCGAGCGGCGCCTGAACGCCGAGGACGTAGCCGAGGAGCCGCCGCCGGTGCCCGTGTCGTCCAACGGGCGCGGGGACATCGAGGGGTCCGTGGCCGCCATCCCGGCCTCCCAGTAAGACCTGGAAGAGCCCGCCCTCGGACTCGAACCGAGAACCTCTTCATTACAAGTGAAGTGCTCTGCCAATTGAGCTAGGCGGGCAGTGCCGCGTCGG
>Ga0208612_1001166_pt1 | contig 11065 bp, 15 predicted proteins | sample AntDryMetagUQ889_FD_188089 | JGI IMG/M metagenome (GOLD analysis project Ga0208612, IMG submission 188089) | Polar desert microbial communities from Antarctic Dry Valleys - UQ889 (SPAdes) | ecosystem: Environmental > Terrestrial > Soil > Desert | place: Antarctic Dry Valleys | collected 2008-12-31 | reverse complement strand
GCGGTGAGCGCCGCGATGGGAACGGCCGCCGCTTGCTCGAACGTCAGGTTCGCGGGCTTCGGCGCGATTGCACGGTCTTCGCGAGCACAGACGTACTCCGCGTAGGCCCCGTCTCGCCCGCCGAACACCTCGTCACCCGGTCGAAACTCCGTGACGTTCTCGCCGACCGCTTCCACCGTCCCCGCGTAGTCGACTCCCAATCTGTTGTCCTTCGGCCTACGCAGACCCATCTGCGTGCGGCCCACGTACGGCCTGCCCGTCACGGCGTACCAGTCCGCCAGGTTCAACGAAACCGCGCGGACCCGCACCAGCACCTCGTCGTCCGTCGGCACCGGCTTGTCGATCTCTCGAAGCTCGACGACGTCGGGCGGGCCGTAGCGGTCCCGGACGGCCGCTCTCATCGCACGGGAACAACGGTCAGGACGACGTTCCCGGTCTTCTGGCCGGTCTCGACGTACCGGGTCGCCTCGAGCACCTGCTCCAACGGGTAGGAGCGGTCGACAACCGCCCGGTACTTCCCGGCCTCGATGAGCTCCTTGAGGAAGAGGACGTGCTCTTTCGTGTACTTCGGAATCGGGAGGGTGACCCGCTTGTCCCCGAGCCACCGAGTCGACAGGGCCAGTAGCGGAACGTGCCACATGAACCCGAGGTCGGTCTCGATGTACGTCCCGCGCGGCTTCAGCGAGCGTCGGCAACGTCTGAACGAGTGCTTGCCGACCGCGTCGAAGACGACGTCGTACGTCTCGCCGTTCTTCGTGAAATCTTCCTGCGTGTAGTCGATCACCGTGTCGGCTCCGAGCGAGCTGAGGAGCTCGAGGTTCTTCGTGTTGCACACGGCTGTGACGTCGGCATCGAAGTGCTTGGCCAGCTGCACCGCTGCGGTCCCGATCGACCCGGAGGCGCCGTACACCAGGATGCTCCGCCCCTTCCGAAGATCTGCCTTGCTCAGACATGCCAGTGCGATGATCGCCCCGTCGCAGACTGCGGCAGCCTCTTCGAAGGTCATGCCGGCAGGCTTGTGCGCCAGCGGGCCGCTCTCACGGGCGCACACGTACTCGGCCTGTGCGCCAGCCCTGAGGCCGAAGACCTCGTCGCCGACCCCGAACTCGGTGACGGCTGCGCCGACGGCCTCGACCACACCGGCCAGCTCACTGCCGATGATCTTCCGCTTCGGTCGGAGGAGACCGGTGAAGAAGCGGCTGATGAAATATTCGGCGCTACGAACCCCGCAGTCCGACCGATTGACCGTCGTGGCGTGAATCCTGACCAGGACCTCGTCCTCTCTCGGTACCGGACGCTCGATTTCGTCGAGTCGCAGAACCTCCGGTGGCCCGTATCTGTCGTGCACCACTGCTTTCATCGGTTCATCCCCTTCACGCATATCGGGTTTTGGTCGTCACGACTCTTACTCTAGCAGCTGGTTCTAGTCTTGTCGACCAAAACCAGAATCCGCGCCGATGAGTTCCGCCCATTGTGGGAGTCTGAATCACACAACACTCTGCAGAGGAGGGTCGACGACGATGGCGACGCGTATCGATGAGCAGTTCGAGGCGGTCTTGCAAAGGAGCCCAGCGAGGGGCGGCTGGACGTATGTCGTCTGGCCTGGCTCGGTCGAATTCTTCGGCACGCGCGGTCTCGTGAAGGTGCGCGGTTCGATCGACGGGCATCCCTTCCAGAGCTCGTTCATGGCCATGGGAGACGGCACCCACAAGCTCCCCGTCAAGGCCGATATCCGCCACGCGATCGGCAAAGAGGCCGGCGAAACCGCGACGGTTCGGCTGGAGGAGCGGCTCGACGCGCAGAAGGAGGCGCAAGAGTGAGTACGCCGCTGAACAGCGTGGGTGCCATCACCCTGTTCGTCGAGGATCCGCAGCGATCGAAGTCCTTCTACCAGGACGTCTTCGACGTGTCGGCGATCTACGAAGACGACGATGCCGCAGCGTTCCGCTTCGAGAACACGATCGTCAATCTGCTGAAGCTTCCCGCGGCACGCGAGCTCATCGATCCGGGAGCTGTCGCCGGCCGGGAGACCGGATCGCGCTTCCAGCTCACGATCTGGGTCGACGATGCGGACGCGGTGTGTTCGGACCTCGCGACGCACGGCGTGGCACTGCTAAACGGCCCGATGAACCGGGAGTGGGGCCTGCGCACCGCCAGCTTCACCGATCCGGACGGCCACATCTGGGAGATCGCGGAGAAGCTTCCCCAGGACGGCAAATAGATGAAGTCATCCGAGCTCGAGGCCGCCAGTCCCATGCTCGCGGGCAAGTGTCGGTGCGGGACGGTTCGCTACGAGGTCTCCGACGCATTCCTCTACGCGATGAACTGTCACTGCTCGGAGTGCCGAGCGGCGACCGGCTCGGCCTTCAAGGCCTTCGCCGGCATCGAGCGGGAGAAGCTCCTGATCACTGAGGGAGTGGACGACATCGCCGTCTTCGGAGAAGAGGACCTGAACGACACGCGCTGCGGCGCGTGCGGATCCTTCCTCTTCTCGGTGGTGCGGAACGGCGCGTTCGTGCACGTCTCCATGGGGTCGCTGGTGGACGCTCCGACGATCCGGCCGACGAAGCACATCTTCGTCGGCTCCAAGGCACCGTGGTTCGAGATCACCGACGACCTGCCGCAATTCGACGAGCTGTCCTAGTCGCCGTCGACTGCAAGGACGACGTTGCCCGTCTTCTGGCCCGTCTCGACGTACCTGGCCGCCTCGACCACCTGTTCGAGCGCGTAGCGGCGATCGATGACCGCCCGGTACTTCCCCGCCTCGATGAGCTCCTTCACCAGCAGGAGGTCTTCCTTCGTCGGCGAGCCGAGCGAGAACACGAGCTTCCTGTCGCCGATCCACCTCGACGCCAGTGCAACGAGCGGGACGTGCCACATGAATCCGAGATCGGTCGCGACGTACACACCACCGCGTCTCAGGGAGCCTCTCGACCGCCTGTACGAATGCTTCTGAACCGCGTCGAGCACGACGTCGTACGTCTCGCCGCCTTTGTTGAAGTCCTCCCGCGTGTAGTCGACGACCCTGTCAGCGCCGAGTGACCTGACGAGCTCGACGTTCTTCGTGTTGCAGACCGCGGTGACGTGGGCGCCGAGGTACTTCCCGAGCTGCACCGCGGCCGTGCCCATGGCACCCGACGCGCCGTAGACGACGATCTTCTGCCCCTCCCGTAGGTTCACGTGCTTCAGGCTCGCCAGCGCCGCGAAGGCACCGTCGGCGATCGACGCCGCCTCCTCGAAGCTCATAGCAGCCGGCTTGTGCGCGATTCGGGCGCTCTCCGGTACGCAGATGAACTCCGCGTGAGCACCGAACCGGTACCCACTGGTGCCGAAGACGTGGTCACCGACCGAGAACTCGCTCACGGCTGCGCCAGCCGCCACGACCTCTCCCGCGAGGTCGCTGCCGGACAATCGCTGCTTCGGTCGCAGGAATCCGGCACCGAGAAGACGCCACAGAAAGGGCTTCGCGCCGCGAATGTGGCAGTCGGTCCGGTTGACCGTCGTCGCGTGAATCCTGACGAGGACTTCGTCGTCCTTGGGCACAGGCTGCGCGACTTCCTCGAGTCGCAGAACCTCGGGAGGCCCGTACCGCTCGTGGACAACGGCTCTCATTGGCTCCTCCCGTCGGGTCGCTGGAGGCGATGGATCGGTCCGCCGTGACTCCACGCCCGCCCAGCTCGATAGAGCTCCGCGGGCCTGCCACCGACCGGGCCTGGCTGCGCACGACGCCCGGTCGGGATCACCCAACCGTTCTCCGCGACGACGCTCCGCCGGAAGTTCGCGGCGTCGAGCTGCACGCCCCAGACCGCCTCGTACACTGCCCGGAGCTCGGCCAGGGTGAACGTCGCTCCGACGAACGCCGTTGCGATGCCCGTGACCTCGAGCTCGACGCGGACACGCTCGACCGCGTCGCGCACGATCTGCAGATGATCGAACGCCAGGTCGAGCTTTCCGTTGAGCACATCGGAAACCGGGATCAGGGCGGCGTCCGCTGCATCCGTGCCTGCCACGACCGCCCCCACATCGCGAAGCACCGCGAGATACGCGACCGTAACGACGTTCATCCGAGGGTCGCGTTCGGGGTCGCCATAGGCCCCGAACTGGGTCAGCAGGCTCGGCACGTCGACGCCCGTCTCCTCGACCAGCTCCCGCCTCGCAGCGTCGTCCAACGTCTCGGCCGGACGCTTGAAGCCACCCGGGATCGCCCACATTCCCTCGAAAGGCGCCTCACCGCGGCGCACGAGCAACATGTGCAGCGTGCCTTCGGACATGGTGAGGATCACCACATCCACCGTGACTGCGAATGCCGGGAACTCAGACGGGTCGTAGTTCATCGGCGGGTCGAACGTCGGCATGACCGTCCCTCATTCACCCGTCCCGCCCGGCATACCGCGGCGGACGCGGTCGTCGCTCGGGCGGTTGCGCGACCGGCGGATGCGGTCGCCGCGGTCGAGGTGCTGGATGTAGTCCAGCGGAAGCGGAGCGAGGAGCATGATCGTCTCCTTTCGGCCCTGGGCGGAGCCCAGCGCTGCATGCGATTGGCGCTGCTCTTGTTCATCCATGGTTTTGGTCTTCAAGACTTTTACTATACACACCGGTTCTAGTCTTTTCGACCATAACCAGTGGTCTTAACACAGGCTGCCGCGAAATACTGTTCGGACATGAGGAGAGTGCTGGTGACCGGGATGTCGGGCGCCGGTAAGTCGACGGCGCTGGCCGAGCTCGGACGGCGTGGCTTCCCGGTGGTCGACACCGACTCACCTGCGTGGAGCGAATGGATCCCCCCCGCCGACGGTGCCGAGGGCGAGTGGCACCCCCACGAGATCGATGCGAGCAGACCGCTCGCCGACGTCGTCGACGCGCTGATCGCCATCGGCCAGGAAACCCAGGGCAGATGAACGAGCCTTGGGTCTCGACGTGCGCTCGTCGCCGGGAGCTTCCTGATGACGGGCCACGGGCGTCTGAACACGCGTAGATTCCATAAAATGAGCTTCACGGTCGCCGCCGACTCCTATGACCGGTTCATGGGCCGTTATTCCGTTCCTCTGGCTCCCCGGTTCGCCGACCTCGCAGACATCGTCACCGGTCAGCGCGTGCTCGATGTCGGCTGCGGCCCTGGCGCGCTCACGACGGAGCTCGTCGAACGGCTGGGCATCGACGGCGTCGCAGCGGTCGATCCCTCGGAGCCGTTCGTCGCGGCTGCTCGAGAGCGTCATCCGGGTGTCCGGATCGAACATGCGCCGGCGGAGCAGTTGCCGTTTTCGGACGACGAGTTCGACGCGGCGCTCGCGCAACTCGTCGTCCACTTCATGACAGACCCCGTCGCGGGGCTCCGGGAGATGGTGCGCGTAACGCGCGAGGATGGCGTCGTGGCAGCCTCCGTCTGGGATCACGCCGGCGGGAAAGGGCCGCTCAGCCCGTACTGGGAAGCCGTGCGCGAGCTCGACCCGAAGGTCGAGGGCGAATCCAACCTGGCGGGCGCGCGCGAAGGGCATCTCACGGAGTTGTTCGAGGCGGCCGGCCTCCGCGAGATCCACGAGACCCACCTCGAAGTGAGCGTCGAGCACCCGACCTTCGAAGACTGGTGGGAGCCGTTCACGCTCGGTGTCGGCCCGGCCGGCGGCTACGTAGCCCGCCTCGACCCCGAACGACGGACCGAGTTGCGGGAACGCTGTCGGCAGAAGTTCTCCGCGGCGCCGTTCGTCCTGACCTCTCGGGCCTGGGCAGCGCGGGGCTTCGCATAGGCGCGGTCGAAATCCGCGGTGTATTTGGGCGGTCAGAAAAGGGCTGACCTGCAGCGGTTTTCTTCGTCTCCTAACATCACGGACGTAAGCTTTGATCGTGGCGAAGACGAATCGGGAGCGAGATCACGATGCGCGCCAAGCAAAGCTCGAGCAGGTGCGCGAGCAGGTTGCGTCGGGTCAACTCGTGATTCGCGAGATGACGCGCGCCGAGCGATCGAAATGGGCCAAGCGACATGCAGTGGTCGAAGCGCGGTCCACTCCGGCGGATCGGGCCAGTCGGGCTGCCGCGATCGAGAATCGACGAAAGCGCGCCGCACGCCTTTCATAGCGAGGCAGCGCGCCGCGGTCAGTCGACGGCTGCGATGAGCACACCGTCCCAGTCGGCTTCCGCAGGCGCACCGTGAAGCCGAACGCGTTGCAGAGCCAGTCCGACGCCTCGACGAGGTCCGCGTACGCGAGCTCCGGGATGACGGTCGCGGCGGGAACCGAGCGATTCGCGATGTTCCCGCTCATGCCTCTGGCTTGCCGACTCGGACCTCCTGCAGGACCCAGGTGTTGCCGTCGGGGTCGCTGAAGTCCGCGAACGAGTTGTAGTCGCGATGCTCGGGGTCCGGTCCGGGCACCCACCCGCTCGGCGTCATGTGTCGGACCTCGCTGACTTCAACGCCCCTCCCGACCAGCTCGGCTCGCGCGGCTTCGATGTCCGAGACGATCAGGTGCGTTCCCCGAACGGAGCCCGGGGTCGCATCGGTGATCCCTTTTCCGATCGTGATCGAACACGCCGAGCCCGGCGGAGTCATCTGCACGACGCGGAACTCATCGCTGAGCTCATGGTCGACGTCCAGGTCGAAGCCGACGGTTTCGACGTAGAAGGCCTTGGCGCGATCGACATCTGTGACGGGAATCAAGACCAGCTCGAGCTTCAGGTTCATCGAGGCTCTCCTATTCCTTAAGGCAGCTACGAGCTCGTACTCGCCGGGCACGCTAGCTGGCGAGCGTCTCAGACACGCGGCAGAACCGAACTACTTCAAGGCGCCGTCGAAGGCGTTGGCGAGGACGCCCTGGATGCTTCCGGAGAAGCCGTTGTTCTTCGAGTTCACGGCCGCGTACGCGACGATGCCGCTCGGAAAGATCATCGCCGCCGTCTGACAGCCTTGTTCTCGAAGTCGGGGCAGCCGCCGTTCTTCCAGACGTAGCCACCGGTTGCGCGCCCGGCCCACGACGGGTCGAAGCCGAGTCGGTCGCCGGACGTGCCTTTCATCGTCTCGACGACCGGCTTCGGGATGATCTCGCCGCGCTCGAGCGCGCTCAGGAAGCGGACGTAATGGAGCACGGACATCGTCAGCTTGCCGCTCCCGGCCCGTTCGAAGAAGTCGATTCGAGAAGCTTCCCCCTTCTGGTGCCGATTCCTATCCGCACCAGCCTCGAAATGCATCTCCTGATCGCGGTAGATTCATGAGAACATACGTTCGTATTGAGCGAGCCCACCATCCTCCATGCCGACCTCGACGCGTTCTTCGCGTCGGTAGAGCAGCGGGACGATCCTCGGCTGCGGGGACGCCCCGTCATCGTCGGCGGCGGGGTGGTGCTCGCCGCGAGCTACGAGGCAAAGGCGTACGGCATTCGCACGGCGATGGGTGGGAGACAGGCTCGGCGGCTCTGTCCGCAGGCGCTCGTCGTGCCGCCGCGGATGTCCGCGTACTCCGAGGCGAGCAAGGCCGTGTTCGCGGTGTTCGAGGACACGACGCCGCTCGTCGAAGGGCTGTCGATCGACGAGGCGTTCCTGGACGTTCGCGGGCTCCAGCGGCTCGCCGGCCAGCCGACGGAGATCGCGGTGCGGCTCCGGCAGAGGGTTCTCGACGAGGTCGGGCTCCCCATCACCGTCGGTGTCGCCAGGACGAAGTTCCTCGCAAAGGTGGCGAGCGCGGTCGCGAAGCCGAACGGTCTCCTGCTCGTTCCCCCGGACGGCGAGCTCGCGTTTCTCCATCCGCTCCCGGTCGAGCGGCTCTGGGGCGTCGGCCGGGTCACTGCCGAGAAGCTCCACAGCCGAGGGATCGCCACGGTCGGTCAGGTCGCGCGCCTGGAAGAGCCGCTGCTCGTCGCAATGCTCGGGCGCGCGTCCGGCAGGCACCTCCACGCACTCGCGCACAACCGGGATCCTCGGCCGGTGCGCGCCGGTCGGCGGCGGCGCTCGATCGGCGGACAGCGCGCGCTCGGCCGCCGCGCGAGATCGCGCGACGACATCGACGCGATCGTCATCGCCCTCGTCGACCGCCTCACCCGCCGGCTGCGGGCGGCGCGTCGCGTCTGTCGCACGGTCATCCTCCGGCTGCGCTTCGCAGACTTCTCCCGAGCGACTCGCTCACACACCCTGCCTCAGGCAACGGCCCACACGCAGACGATTCTCGACACGGCGAGGGGGCTGGTCGCGGCGGCGAGGCCGGCGATCGAGGCGCAGGGCCTGACCCTCGTCGGGCTCTCGCTCACCGGGCTCGAGGACGACGCGCCGTTTCAGCTCGCACTGCCGTTCGACGCTCAGCACGACATCGCGCTCGATCTCGCCGTGGATCAAGTGCGCGGCCGGTTCGGATCTTCGTCGGTGACGAGGGCGGTGCTCATCGATCGCGAGCCCGGAATCGCGATGCCGCTGCTTCCCGATTGAACTCGGCAAGCATCGATTCCGTCGTCGGTCGTGCTGGCAGCTCGACGCACGAGGCCCGCGTCCACGAGTTGGTAGCGTCGCCCGGCACACGGACTCGACAGACGAGGAGGAAAGATGCACGTTCGCGTAGCACGCTTCGAAGGGATCGACGTCGCCAGCCTGGACAGCGACATGGAGCAGTTCAGGAGGATGGTGCGCTCGGAAGAGCGTCCCGAGTGGATGCCGGAGGAGACCTTCGCGACCCTACGGGACGGCGTGCGTCGCGTGATGTCGCTCGTCGACAGGGATGCGGGTGTCAGCATCGACCTCACGTTCACGGACAACGCCGAAGAGGCGAAGCGCGTCCACGATGCGCTCGACAGCCTGAGCCCTCCGGACACCGCCGGGCGCCGAGTGAGCGTCGGCACGTTCGAGCTCGTGCTCGACGAGAAGCGCTGACTACTTCTCGACGCGAAAGCCGGTGGCGCTCGCGGAAGTTTGCGAGCGCTGGCCTACTCCGGTGGGGTCAGGCTTCAGCCTGACCCCGTCCTTGAGGTTGGCGACACCCGACACCCGGGATCACGCTCAAGCCTGACCCCGCGCCCGTAGTAGGGCCATCGCTCTCGGCGGGCCCGCTCCGTGATCGAAACCACGCTCCGTTGGAGCTGTTTGCGCTACCGACCCAGCGGTTGCTCGGTCGGTGTCCGTGCGTCAAACAGCCTCCGGCTGAGGCTCCGCGCCGGCCTCTGCGTGCATGGCCTGCGCGGCGCTCGGCCGCAGCAGCGCAGCGCCGATTCCCGCCGCCGCCGCGGCGAAGAGCGCGCCGATAAGAAAGGCGAGCTGATATCCGCCGGCGAGTGCCGCGAGCTCGTCGTCTCCCGCGGCAAGCAGGCTGTCGGTGCGCGCTGCGGCCAGGCTGGCGAGGGCCGCCAAGCCCAGCGCGCCGCCCATCATGAACGACGTGTTGACGACGCCCGAGGCAAGTCCTGCCTCGCTTGGCTCGACGTCACTCATCGCCGCCAGCAGCACCGGATTGAAGGCGATGCCGGCGCCCATGCCGAGCAGGATCATGCTCGGAAGCACATCGACGACGAAGCTCCCGTCCACCGGCGCGCGTGCGAAGAGCAGGAGCCCGATTGCGGCGAGCAGCAACCCTGTCGCAAGCGGCAGCCTGATGCCGAAGCGCATGACGAGCTTTGCGGAGAGGCCGACGGAGAGCGCGCCCATGATCAGGTTCCCCGGCAGGAATGCAAGGCCGACCTCGAGCGGGCTGTATCCGAGCACCAGCTGCAGATAGAGCGCGGAAAGGAAGAACCACGCGAACATCGCGCCCGCCCAGAGGATGCCGACGACGTTCGACACGGCGACGTTGCGCAGCTTGAAGAGCCCGAGCGGCATCAGCGGTGAGCGAACCCGCGCCTCGATGCCGATGAAGAGCGCCAGCAACACCGCCGCCGCTCCCAGGAGGCCGAGCGTCCGGCCGGAGGTCCATCCGTTCTCGTTGCCGTTCACGATCGCGTAGACGGCGAGCATGAGCGCGGTGGTCACCGTGACCGCTCCGGCGATGTCGAGGCGTCCCTTCGTGTCGACACCGGGAACTGCGGGCAACAGACGAAGCGACAGCACCACGACGGCGACGCCGACCGGAAGGTTGACGAGGAAGATCCACTCCCAGCTCAGCACATCCGTGAGAACGCCACCCAGGAGAACGCCGATGCTCCCGCCTCCCGAGGCGACGAATCCGAAGATGCCCATGGCCTTCGCGCGCTCGGCCGGCTCGGTGAACAGCGTCATCATCAGCGAGAGCGCGACGGCGGACACGACCGCGCCGCCGACACCCTGTACCGCGCGCGCGGCGACGAGGAGCTCCTGGGAGCTGGCAAGCCCGCACGCGAGGGAGGCGAGCGTGAAGACGCCGATGCCGAACAGGAACAGCCGGCAATGGCCGAACAGGTCACCCAGCCGGCCCCCGAGAAGGAGGAAACCGCCGAACGTCAGCAGGTACGCGTTGACGACCCACGCGAGCGACGCCTCCGAGAACCCGAGGTCCTCCTTGATCGACGGGAGCGCCACGCCGACGATCGTCACGTCGAGGACGATCATCAGGTCTCCCAGGCAGAGTACGAGCAAGGCCAGCCAGCGAGTGCGGTTTTCCGAGGCCATCAGGCGATTCTCCTCTCGTCGTTCATGAAGCATCAGACCGACCACGCACGCGAAACTCATCGGTCGCTTGCACGCGTGCTCCTAGCCGTCCAGGAGCGCTCGACCAACGCGTGGTGGCGACGCCGGCCGAGCGACGCTCGACGCGACGATGCCAGGATGATCCGATGACAGAGCGGGAAGGCTGGCTCGAATGGGACGGCCGCCGAACGTGGTTCCGGGTCGTCGGCGAGCTCGCGTCAGGGCTCGATCCGCTCCTGTGCCTCCACGGTGGGCCGGGCTCGACACACCACTACTTCGCGCCGCTCGAGCGGTTGGCCGCCCACGGTCGAGCCGTGGTCCTCTACGACCAGCTGGGTTGCGGACGATCAGACCGGCCGGCTGGGATCGAATGGAGTCTCGGAGTCTTCCTCGACGAGCTCGCGGCGCTGCGCGAGCAGCTCGGCCTCGACCGCGTTCATCTGCTCGGCACCTCCTGGGGAGGGATGCTGGCGCTCGAGCATGCGCTTTCGAGCGGCGG
>Ga0208612_1001165_pt1 | contig 11076 bp, 7 predicted proteins | sample AntDryMetagUQ889_FD_188089 | JGI IMG/M metagenome (GOLD analysis project Ga0208612, IMG submission 188089) | Polar desert microbial communities from Antarctic Dry Valleys - UQ889 (SPAdes) | ecosystem: Environmental > Terrestrial > Soil > Desert | place: Antarctic Dry Valleys | collected 2008-12-31 | reverse complement strand
CGCGAGCCGGGGACGGGCACAGGAGCATCGGCAGGCCCGGCCAGGTCGGCCGGCGGGTGGACGCTGTAGAGGGCCGAGTCGAGCCACCCGTGATAGTGGCCCTCGAATTTGAGAATTCTCTCGCGGCCCGTGTACGCCCGCGCGAGCCGCCAGGCCGCATGCACTGCCTCCGATCCGACGCTGTTGAAGCGGATCCGCTCAGCGCAAGGCACGAGTCTGCAGATCGTCTCCGCCACCTCGACCTCGCGCTCGTGCTGAGCCGAGTACACCTGACCGCGGGCGGCCTGCGCCTGAACCGCAGCGACGATCCCGGGGGCGGAGTGGCCGAGAATAAGCGGGCCCTGGCCGAGGACATAGTCGAGGTACTCGTTGCCGTCGACATCCCAAAGCCGAGCCCCTGCGCCGCGATCGACGTAGAGGGGCACGGTCGTGGATCGCCGCGCGTCGCTGGACACTCCGCCGGCGAGCACTGCCTTCGCGCGTTCGGACAGGGACCGCGATCGGTCGAGGGAGCGGAGCGTGCTCGAAGGCTCAGTCGTGGTCATAGGTGATCCTCGAAGGTCGCTGACATTCGAGCAGCCCGGTGGCCGCTTTGCCCCGACGAGAGTAGCGCCGGCAAAGGGTCGGCGGAGCCGCATAGCAGTGAGAATGGCAACAACCGGTCTCGGTCGCGCAAGATCGGGTCTCCTCCTTCGGACCGGCGGTCCGTACCATCGAGGAATCACTCGGTCGCGCCGAGTGGAAGGCAGCCATCTGGAGAGCTGAGGAGCCGGTGGATCGGATCAGGTTCGGGATCGTCGGCACGGGGATCATGGCCAAGGTTCACGCGGGCGCCCTCACGTCGTACCACCGGAGCGCAGTGGTCGCCTGGGCAGGATCAAGTGCCGCCGACGCAAACTTGTCGGAGTTCGGGCCAGCCCGGACGTACGCGACGGCTGCCGAACTCGCACAGGATCCGGAGGTCGACGCAGTCCTGGTCGCGACGCCGGACTTCGCGCACGTCGAGCCGGCCCTGGCGGCGATCGCAGCCGGAAAGCACGTGCTCATCGAGAAGCCGCTGGCGACGAGCGTCGCCGACGCGAACGCGATCCGGGACGCCGCGGCGGAGGCGGGCGTGACCGCGATGACGCTCTTCAACCACCGTTGGGTGCCTGCCTACTGGCAGGCAAAGGAGCGGATCGCGAGCGGCGACTTCGGCGAGCCCATCCTCGCCTACGCGCGGAAGAACGACACGATCGTCGTTCCGACCGAAATGATCGTTTGGGCGGCGCAGACGACGCCCGCGTGGTTTCTGTCATCCCATGACATCGACCTCGTTTGCTGGTACTTCGGGTCGGAGCCGGTCGAGGTCGTCGCCACGGCGGTCTCCAAGGTCCTCTGCGGCCGGGGCATCGAAACGCCGGATGCGATCCAGGCGCAGGTTCGGTTCGCCGACGGGTCGGTGGCGACCTTCGAGTCCTGCTGGACGTACCCGAACACCTTCCCGACGATGACGGATTCCTTCGTCGAGCTGATCTTCGAACGCGCCGTGATCCATCTCGACCGCAAGCGCGAACAGCTCGAGATCGCCACCGATGACGCGTTCGAGTATCCGCGCAACCTGCTCGTCAACCGCGTGGGCGGTACCCCGGCCGGATCTGCCGCGGCCGCCGTCCGACACTTCGCGGACGCCGTCCTTGACGGCACCGCACCGCTCGTCTCCCTTTCGAGCTCGGTACGCGTCACCCGGATTCTGGAGGCCATACACCGCTCCTGCGCTGAAGGAGCGCCTGTTCGAATCGACAAGGAGGAAGCACATGAGTCGCTTCAGGTTTAGGTCGGCTGCGAGCCACCGCTGGTGGCTTCGCTGGACCGTGCTGTTGCCCGTCGCGCTGCTCGTCCTCGCCGCCGCGGTGACGGCGGGCGCGGCCGTGCGCGAGGCAAACACGGTCGAGGTGGTCACGTTCTACCCGGAAGGAGCGCCCGACTACAACAACCTCGTGGCGATCAACCGGTCGTTCGAGGCAACGCATCCCGGCATCAAGACAAAGACGACTTTCGGCGGTGGCCAGGGGGCGCCGAACATCCTGGCCCGGTGGCGGGCGGGCAATCCGCCCGAGGTGAACGTCGGCTTCTTCGGCAGGGGCCCCGAGGCAGAGGCTTACGCGACCAGCGGCCAGCTGGTCGATCTCACGAGCGCGATGAACCGGGTCCTCCCGAAAGCCCACGGCTACGGGAGCAAGGTGAAGTGGAAGGACGCGATGCTTCCCGCGGTGAAGCCCTTCGTGACGTTGAAGAACAAGTACTACGCCGTTCCGAGCGAGATCACGGCGATCACGTTCTTCTACAACCGCGCGATCTTCAAGCGGGCCGGGCTGGCAGCCCCTCAGACCTGGGAGCAGTTCCTCGCCGTCTGCAAGAAGCTGAAGGCCGGCGGAGTCGCCCCGCTCACGGTGACCGGGACGTTCAACGGCTACATGCAGCTGTATTTCGATTACCTACTTGCGCGGCGTGTGGGCACCGCTCCCGTCCTGGATGCGATCGCCGGGAAACGGACCTTCGCCTCCATCAAAGGTGTCGCGGCGGCCGCGGCCAATCTGCAAACTCTGGTCAAGAAAGGCTACTTCCTGCGGGGCTTTCAGGCGACCGACTTCACAGCCGCGCAGCTGAACTTCTTCCAGGGCAAGGCGGCAATGATCCTGATGGGTACCTGGCTCGAGGGGGAGATGAAGGACAGCATCCCGCCCGGCTTCGAGCTCGGGACCTTCCCGTTCCCGGGAGTCCCGGGTGGCAAGGGCAACGGCGTCGTCTTCGGCGCGGTCAACGCGAGAACCGTCGCGGCGAAGTCCGACAATCCCCAGCTGGGCGTGGAATGGCTCCGGTATTCCGCCCGGCAGGACATTCAGAGGGCCAGGATCAAGTACCTGCAGTACATCAGCCCCTACAAGGGCGTCAAGACGGATCCCAAGTACGCGCTTTTGCAGAAGAGCTTCGAGGGCGGCAGCGGCGGGGCGTTCGAGACTTCGTACTTCGGCGTCTTCAGTCAGCCAAAGGGTCGTCGTGATGCCTATCAAGTGCCGATCGCAGAGCTCTTCTTCGGAAAGCTCAACGCCACGCAGATGGTCAGGAAGATATCCCTCGGCTTGACCGCGAACCGCTAGTCAGAGCGTGCGGGAGGAGGCCGGGTGCTGAATCGTCAGAAGCGCAAGTTGCTGCTGCCGTTCCTCGCTCCGGCCCTCCTCCTGTACTGCGTCTTCTTCCTCTATCCGGCGGCCCGAACGTTCCACGTGGCCTTAACGTCGTGGAACGGGATCACCCCCGACCTCCCGTTCGTTGGCCTCGACAACTTCCGGGAGCTAGCAGACGATCCGATCTTCCGCGGCACCATCAGGAACACGGCCGTCTTCACCATCCTCGGCGCGATCGTGCTCTTCCCGCTCGCTCTCTTCCTCGCGTTCGCGACGAGTGAGAAGGTCTTCGGCGCACGAACCTTCCGCTTCATCGTCCTTGCGCCTGTCGCCCTCTCGGTCGCGACCGCTGCGCTGCTCTGGAAGTTCGCTCTCAATCCGAACTTCGGGTTGGTCAACGGCCTCCTCGGCGCCGTCGACCTCGAGGAATGGTCCCGGCCCTGGCTTGGGATGGAGAGCACGGCAATGATCGCGGTCGTGCTCGCCACCATCTGGCATGGCGTCGGTATCTGGATGATCTTCTTCGCCGCCGCGATCAGCCGTGTCCCGCAGGAGCTCAAGGAGGCCGCTCGCATCGACGGTGCCTCGTCGTGGCGGATCTTCTGCCACATCGTCTTCCCGCTCATCTGGGACGTCACGCGGATCCTGATCGTCCTCTGGATCATCGGCGCCCTCCAGGCATTCGCGTTCATCTTCGCGATGACGGGCGGCGGGCCGTTCAACGCCACGAACGTGTTCGGCACCTATCTGTACGACGCTGCATTCGTCGAGTCGCGGTTCGGCTATGCCGCCGCCGTCGCGGTCGTCATGTTCGGGCTCATCCTCTGCTTCACGGCCATCGTCACGCGTCTGACCCGCCGTGCGACGGTCCAGTACTGAATGACGGACGTAATCCACCACAGCGGCGACGTAGGCACACACACCGTGCAGAAGCGCAACCCTCCATGGCGCTCCGTATTTCACCCCGGACGCCTTCTGCTCTACGTCTTCCTCGTGTCATACTGCTTGACGTCAGTCGGCGCGTTCCTCTGGATCGTCTCGATCTCGCTCAAGTCGAACCCGGAGTTCTTCTCGACGAGCCCATGGTCGCCCCCGAAGTCCCCCACGCTCGACAACTACCGGGAGGCGTGGACCACCGCCAAGATCGGGACATTCGTCCTCAACAGCGTCATCGTCACCGTGGTGAGCGTGGTCGTGACGCTGGTCGTCTCCTCGATGGCTGCCTATGTGCTCTCCCGCGTGGAGTTCCGCGGCAGGAACACGCTGACGACGTTCTTCCTGCTCGGCTTGATGATCCCGGGCTTCCTGATCATCGTTCCGCTCTACTTCCTCCTGCGCGATCTGCACCTTCTCGGGAGCCTGTACGGCCTGATCATCGTCTACATCGCCACGCAGATCCCATTCAGCATCTACGTTCTGACCGGGTTCTTCAGGACGCTCCCGCAGGAGCTCGAGGAGGCCGCCTACGTGGACGGCGCCTCGGCGCTCAAGGTATTCGTAAGGATCATGCTGCCCCTGGCCGCGCCGGGCATCGCGAGCGTCGCGCTCTTGAACGGACTCGCGATCTGGAACGAGTTCTTCTTCGCGCTCGTCTTCCTTAGCGACGAGTCCAAGCTGACGCTCCCGGTCGGGCTCTTCCGGCTCTCGATCAACGCTGAATACAGCGCCCAATGGACACCGCTGTTCGCCGGCCTGGTGCTCGCCATGATCCCGGTGCTGATCGTCTTCGGCGTCGCGCAGGAACGGATCACCCGGGGCCTGACGCTCGGCGCGGTGAAGGGCTAGCGCATGTCGCTATCGCTCACCATTTGCGAGGAGCTCGGTATCGACCGCCGCGCGGAGCTCGTTGAGGGCGGAGTGCCGTTCCCGGAGGGAAAGGTGCACGACCCGGGCCAGCTCCGCCTACACGATCCCGCCGGGGAGCCGGTAGCAGTCCAGCCCTCGGTGCGCGAGCGGTGGCCGGACGGCTCGCTTCGCTGGGTCTCGCTCGCTTTCCTCGCCGACGTCGGGGCGCAATCCCGGGCGAGCTACGAGCTCGACGTGGGCGAGGCCGTGGTGCCGGCAGAGCTCGACCGCCGCGTCACCGTGTCCGAGCAAGAGGAAGGCGTGGGAATTCGGACCGGCGTAGTTGCCTTCGTCGTCTGTCGGAACGCGTTCGATCCACTCGGAGGGCTCGCAGGAATTGACGGCACCGACCTTCGCGTCACTCGTGCCGACGGCCGGGCTTTCGCCGCCGCTGCCGCCGTCGACACAGAGCTGTCGATCCTCGAGCCCGGGCCCGTCGTCGCGCGGGTGCGCGCCACTGGCTCCCACGGTGACGGTGAGGGCGGCTCGTTCCTCGGGTTCGAGGTCGAGATAGAGGCAGTTGCCGGCTCGGCCGAGATTGCCCTTGCGTACCGCATCGTGAACCGCGAGCCGGGCCGCCAGATCGGAGTGGCCGCCTGGAACTTCTCGTTTCGCCTGGAAGGGAGCGCAACAGCCGCGATGTGCGGAGTCTTCGACGCGGTTCACCGAACGACGGAGCCCTTCACGATCCGACACCGCGGTGGCGGGCACGCCGGCGGCATCTTCGCTGTCTCGGAGCTCTCCTCCGGCTCGTTCTGGGAGGACGCGAGCGATCCCGCGTACGGACGCCGCTGGGAGTGGTCGGAACTGAGCGGGAGGAACGCATCGAACTGGCTCAGCATCGAGCTCTCCGGAGTCGACTCGATCGCGGTCGTCGTGCCGCAGTTCGGGAACACCCATCCCTCCGACCTCGGCTTCGCCCCCAACAGCGTGACGGCCGCCTTCTGGCCGGCGGACGCCGGGGTGCTCGACCTGACGCAGGGCATGGCGCCTTGCGGCCGCCTCGTCGTTCGGGCCGGGAGCGACCACGGCGACGCACCTCAACGCTTCGCCGGACGCCGGGAGGTGCGCCTCGTTCCCGATCCGGCCGGCCACCCCTGGCAGACCGGTGCCGTGCTGCCTAGTCTCGCTCGGGATCCCGAGCGTTTTCCACGACTCGAGTCGCACATTCGCGAGGAGCTCTTCTCGTGGTGTTTCGGCGGCCAGGCGAGCGGACTGCTCGACCGAGGCGATTGCTTCCAGGTCAAGACCGGGCCCCGCGCCGGCTTCACGGCGAACAACGAGCACGATGCCCTCTACGCGCTCTGCTTGCACTACCTCCGTTCCGGAGAACGCGCCTATCTCGAGTCCGCAGAGGCGTACGGCGACCACCTCGTGGACGTCGACCTGATCCACCACAGCGACCAGAACGCGTTCGAGACGGGTGGGCTCCGCGCGCACGGCGTCGCCCACGTGCACTACGTGCCGGCCCGAACGACTGAGGGCGCGACCGAGACCTCGATCGACACCGGACACATGTGGGTGGAGGGGCTGCTCTTGCTCGCCGCGCTGACGGGCCGCCGACGTTACCGCGACACGGCGTGCGCGACCGGCGATTGCCTTCTCGGACTGATCGACCTCGGCTGGACGCGACCCGAGCCCGGTCCGCGGAACAGCGGCTGGCCGCTCGTCGCCCTCAGCGCGCTCTACCGTTCCACGCTCGACCGGCGCTACCTCGAGGGGGCGCGGCGTGTCGCGCGCCAGGCGCTCGAGGCCCAGGGCGCGGACGGTCGCTGGACAATGCGGGTCGGGTTCCATGACGGCTACTGCGCCTGGCAGAACGCCGTATTGCTCGTCGGCCTTGCGCGTTTGCTCGCAGTGGACGACGACCCGGAGGTCGAGCGGGCGTTCCGCTCAGGCAGCGAGGCGCTGCTCGAGCTGGGCCGCTATGACGACGGCGGCTTCATCTACCTCGACCGTTTCGACTATCGATGGGTGTCGCGGCAGGCCCAGATTCGCGAGGCGCTCGCAGCCGCCCATGCGCTTACTGACGATGAGCGCTACCTCGCGGCGGGGCTGGAAGGCGGCGCAGCCGCCTGGCTGCGGCCCCGAGGTCAAGGGCCGGCGCTCAGCAACGACATCGCCGAATGGCGCGGCCAGCTTCCGTTCCTCCACGAGCTCGACCGCGCCGGCCTGCTTCGTGACCTGGCACCCGACGAGCTGGGAAGCGTGGCTGCCGAGTGACCGCCCACCCGCACCGGCTCGTGGACGTCAACGCTGCGATCGGCCCCTGGCCGCACGGAAACGCACCGGAGCTCGATGCCGCATCGCTCGTCGCCTGGATGGACCGGTTAGGGATCGAGCGAGCGCTCGTCCACCACTCGACGGCGTGGCTGTATGACCCTGCGACTGGAAACCGTCGGCTACTGCGAGAGATCGCAGACGAGCCGCGGCTGCTGCCATGTTTCGTCCTCGGCCCGCTCGAGACGGGCGAGTTTGGCGACCCCGCCGATCTCCATGGGGCGCTGGCGTCCGCGGGCGTCCGCGCCGTACGCGTCTACCCGCGCGACCACGGCTGGACGCTCGCGGGCGGCGAGTCCGAGTTGCTTTTCCGAACGGTTACCGACGCCGGACTGCCGGTGCTCGTCGATCTTGCCCAGACCGACTGGCGGAGCGTTTCCGCCCTCGCTGCGCGCGAACCCACGCTCCGGATCGTCGTCTGCTCGGTCGGCTACCGGGAGCTCCGGGTCCTGCTGCCGCTGCTCGACCGTTATCCCAACCTTGCCTGCGACCTCTCGTACTTCGCCGCGCACCAGGGCGTCGAGGTCGTCGTCCGGAAGTTCGGTGCCGGCCGGTTGCTCTTCGCGACCGGAATGCCGGGAGCCGAACCGGCAGGCGCCGTCGCGTGCCTCGCGTGGGCTGACCTCGATGACGCGTCCCGCGGTGCAATCGGCGCCGTGAATGCCGAGCGGCTACTCGGCCTGGAAGGGCTGACGCCCCTCGTCGCCGAGCCTCTCGGCGTCACGATCGCGGAAGCAGCGCTTGAGACGATGCTCGCGGGTCAGCCGATCGACGAGCTGGACGTGTTCGACGTTCACGGACATCTCGGCGCCTGGCTTGCGTTCTGGCTCCCGGAGCAGGGCATAGAGTCGATCCTGGCTCAGATGGACCGGTGCGGAGTTGCCGCGATCTCCGTGTCCTCGCTCCTCGCTGTCGGGCCGGATGCGCTGAACGGGAATGAGGAGGCACTTGCCGCCGCCCGGGCGAGCAACGGCCGGATTTTCGCCTACGCCGTCGCGAATCCCCATCGGTCTGATCTGAGCCCGAAACTGGAGCGCCAGCTCCAGCTACCGGAGGTTGTCGGGCTGAAAATTCATCCCGACACGCACACTTGCCCGGCCGACGACGCGGCCTACGACTGGGTCTGGCGGCTCGCGGAGCGTACGGGTAGCGTGGTGCTCGCGCATACTTTCGCGGGCACGCCCTGGTCGGATCCGCTGCGTTTCGTCCGAGTCGCTCAACGGTTCCCGGGTGTTCGCGTCATCCTCGCCCACGCTGGCGTCACGCCGGACGGCTTTCGCCGTTCAATTGGCGTCTGCTCACGCTACGCGCAGCTCGTGGTGGACACCTCCGGGTCGCACATGACGGGCCATTGGATCCGTCGCCTTGTCGAGGAGATTGGGCCGGACCGTGTCCTCTACGGCTCCGACTCGCCGTTCATCGACCTGCGCTATGGCCTCGGCCGGGTGATCGGGGCCGGTCTCGACGATGACACCCTCCGACTCGTCGTCGGCGGCAACGCGAGAGCGCTGCTCGGCACTCACCCCGTTTCCGCACACACAACTCTTCGAGGAGGCTGACTTTGTTTCTCGCCCGGATCCGAACCGACACCGGCATCGTGGTCGCCGCACGCGTGGCGCCGGACACGCTCGTCCGGCTGGACACTCTCGTGCCACACGCCCCCGACGACCCCCTCACGCTCCTGCTCGAGTTCGACGCCGCTGAGCTGCACCGTCGCACGCTCGCCCTCTGGGCGGAGGCGAAGGGGTCCGGGTCGACGCCGCTTACGGAGGGACGCGTCGAGTTCGAGCCTCCGGTCGCCCGCTGCGGAAAGGTTGTCTGCGTCGCGCTGAACTATGTCGCGCATGCGGAAGAGGGAGAGTTCACGGCTCCGACGGAGCCGATCATCTTCTTCAAACCGCCCACCTCGCTGATCGGGCACAACCAGACGGTGGTTTGTCCTGCCCGCTCCGCGCGGCTCGATTACGAGGTCGAACTCGCCGTCGTGATCGGAACACGCGCACGGAACGTCGACCCCGCGCGGTGGCAGGACGTTGTCGCGGGCTACACGATCTTCAACGACGTCACCGCACGCGACTTGCAGCTGAGCGCGATCGCTGCCAACTCTCCCTGGGACCGGAGTAAGGGATTCGACACGTTCGCCCCGCTCGGGCCATACCTTGTCACCCCGGACGAGATCGCGGATCCGCACGCGCTCGACCTCGAGATCCGGATCGGCGACAGCGTGCTCCAGCGATCGAACACTCGCCACATGATCTTTTCGTTGCCGCAGCTGATCGCGGACATCTCGGACGGGATGACCCTCGAGCCGGGCGACGTGATCGGCACCGGGACACCCGACGGCATTGGGCCCGCCGCCAACGGCGATGTGATGGAGGCGACGATCCAGGGCCTCGGCACGCTGCGGAGCCCGGTCGTCTTCGCCGCTGCCGCCCAGCCCGCCGCCGCCGTCGCATGAGCGGACGGTTCTGCCTGCTCCGGCAGCGGCGGCGACTGGAAGGCGCTGCCGGAGCCGTCAGGGCTACCTGGGACCAAGCGGCCGGCGGCATCCTCGAGCTCGGGGCGAGCGGCCTGACCGCCTCCTTCGAGCTACAGGTCGGCGCCACAGACGCGGGCCAGCGAGTGCTGATCTCGCAGCGCGCCGACAGCGCCCCTCGTCTCCTTCCGCTCGAGGAGGGGCCAGGACGCGTCGGAGTCCGCGCTCTCTTCTCGCTCTACGACGATCAGGATCGATTGCACGGGGACGGAATGCACGAGACATGGGTCACCCGGCACGGCGAGGTGTTCCTCGCGTTCGGGCTGCGCCTCGTCCCCCAGGGCAGCTTGACCGTGACCGACGCACTCGTCCGCTGCGCACTCGGCGGCTTGACCGAGCCGGTGCGGCACGACGTCGCCCGGCTCTCGGGACGCGGAGTGGACGGCGCCGTCCTCCTCGGCTGGCCGATTGGACGCGGTCGCCGCTTCGACACGCTGCTCTGGCGCTCGGCCAGGCCCCCGTTCTACGAGCGCTGGCCTCCGTACTTCGACCAGTGGTCCCTTGCACAGGAAAGCTTCGGCTGGGATCGACGTCCCAGCGGCGGTGCCACCGTCGAGGCGGGCGACGTCACCGAGCTCGCGCTGGCGTGGTTCCGGGAGGAGGAAGTGGCGGCGACGCCGTCTTTGGACCTGCGCGGCCTTCTCTGGTGCGGCCTCGGGGAGGAGCATCGCCTCGAGAGCATGCTGGACGCACACGACCGGCCGCAACCGCCCCTCGTCGAGCGGGGCAGCTACCGCTGCTACGAGGAGCTCGACGGAGTCTTCGACGTCGCAGCCGACGATGGAGCCTGCGAGCTGGAGGTACCCGCCGACGCACAGGCGCGTCCGGTCCGGTTTCGCATCTTCGGGCTCGCCGGAGCGGCCTACGTGATCGAGCCGGCGGGATCGGCGCAGCTGACCTCGGGGGACACCCGCACCGACGATCCTCTCGTCGCCGTACCGTCCGAGGCCGTCGCTCCGGCGGACGAGGCTGTTTTCGATCTGATCTCGCGGCCCGACGCTCCCGTCCGCGTCGTCGTGCAGCCACAGCGCGCCGGGCTTCACCTCGCGTACCAGCGACGCGACCCGCGGCGGCGGCTCACGGTGCACCATCCACGCGATCCCGAACGTGCTGTCTGCACGATCGATCTCGCTGGCGTGCGGCTCCGTGGCCTGCGCCTGCCCGGGGCGGAGCGGCCTGCGCTGCACGATCTTCCGCTCTACTGGATGCGCTACCTCGCGAAGGCCTCCGCCCATTCCGCGAACCGAC
>Ga0208612_1001163_pt1 | contig 11087 bp, 16 predicted proteins | sample AntDryMetagUQ889_FD_188089 | JGI IMG/M metagenome (GOLD analysis project Ga0208612, IMG submission 188089) | Polar desert microbial communities from Antarctic Dry Valleys - UQ889 (SPAdes) | ecosystem: Environmental > Terrestrial > Soil > Desert | place: Antarctic Dry Valleys | collected 2008-12-31 | reverse complement strand
GGGCGATCTACTACTACCACGCGATCACCCAGAAATGGGGAGACATCGGCTACAACTTCCTAGTGGACGCGGCGGGCCGCGTGTACGAGGGACGCTTCTCGCGGGACTACGGCGGCGCGTCGCCCAGCGGCGACGACCTTGGTGGCCGCGGCGTCGTGGCGGGCCACGCGCGCGCCTACAACGCGGGATCCGTCGGGGTCGCCATGCTGGGCACGTTCGACACCCGGGCCCCCACGAGCGCCGCGCGTCAGTCGCTGATCCGGCTGCTCTCCTGGGCGACGGCGCACCACCGGCTCGACCCGCGCGGCCGCGGCGAGTACGTGAATCCGATCAGCGGCGACCGCCTCGTGACCCCGACCATTGCCGGCCACCGCGATTACAACCCGACGGCGTGCCCCGGCGCGACCCTCTACGCCCAGCTGCCCGCCATCCGCGATGCGGTGGCCGCGTCGCTCGTGGAGCGTGTCGCCGGCGCCGATCGGTACGGCACCGCGGCCGCCGTGTCCGCCACGGGGTTCTCCCCGGGCGTCTCGACCGTGTTCGTCGCGACGGGCACCAACTTCCCGGATGCTCTCGCCGGCGGCCCCGCCGCGGCGCGGCTCGGCGCCCCAATCCTGCTGACACGGCCCGACTCGGTCCCTGAGGCCACCGGCGTGGAGATCGCCCGCCTCGCGCCTAGGCGCATCGTCGTTCTCGGCGGCCCCGGCGCGGTGTCGGACGCGGTCCTGAAGCACCTCGCGACGCTCGCTCCCGGCGGCGCGTCCCGACTAGCGGGCGCGGACCGATACTCGACCGCGGCCGCGATCTCCGCCGCGACGTTCACCTCCGGCGTCCCCGCGGCCTTCGTCGCGACCGGCACCAACTTCCCGGACGCGCTGGCCGGGGGGCCCGTGGCGGGTGCCCTTGGCGCGCCGATCCTCCTCACGCAGCCCAGTGCCCTGCCGGCGGCGACGCGCGTGGAGCTCCTGCGTCTCGCCCCGCAGCGGATCTACGTCCTCGGCGGCCCCGGCGCGGTGTCTGACGGCGTCCTGGGCGCGCTCCACGCCATGGCGCCCGGCGGCGCGACGCGGGTGGCCGGCGCCGACCGGTACGCGACGGCGGCCTCAATCATCGCGTTCTTCTTCGGGCAGACGCCCCACTGGGCGTACGTCGCGGTCGGCACGAACTTCCCGGACGCGCTGGCGGGCTCCGCGCCGGCGGGCATGCGCCGCGCGCCGATCCTCCTCGTGCATGGCACTGGCGTCCCGCCGCCGATCGCGGACCAGCTCAACCGGCTGCGTCCGTCGCGTGTGCTCATCCTCGGAGGCACCGGCGTCATTCCGGAGTCGGTGGTCACCCAGGTCCGCCGCGCAATGGGGCTTCCCTGACCCGTCAGCTTTCGAGCAGCTCGCCCACGATGGCCACCATCTGACCGGGGTCGAGGGGGCCGATGACCTCGCGGAGCACCACGCCGTCGTCGCCGATGAAATAGTGGCGCGGCAGCCCGTCGGCTGAGGCCCAGCGGTAGTAGTTCTCCAGCGTGGGGTCGAGCAGGATCGGGTAGGTGACCCCATAGCGATCCACGAAGTCGATGACGGCGTCGCGGCCCTCGCCCCAGTCCACGCCGAGCACGAGGAGCTCGCCCTCGTGCGCCTCGGCGAGGCGCTGCATGGCCGGCATCTCGGTCCGGCACGGCTCGCAGCTGGTTGCCCAGAAATTCACCCACACGACCCGGGCGTCGGTGGTCGCCAGCGACCAGCGCTGTCCGTCGAGGTCGACCGCCTCCAGCGCCGGGGCGGGGCTGCCGACGAGTGTGCCCGTACGGCCGTCCGTCGCGGAACGCAGCACAGGGATCGCCGCCAGCACGGCGAGCAGGACGGCCAGGGCGACGATGAGCAGCAGCCACGCGAGGCTGCTGCGACGGCGCCGCAGAGCGCCGAGGGTCATCGGCCCATCACCGCCTCGAGGTCCGGCCGGGTGATGATCAATTCGAGGCGGTCCTCGCCATCGATGGCGAGGACCGGGATGCGGTGCGCGTAGCGGACGAGGATGTCGTCATCGGCCTCGATGTCGACCGCGTCCCAGGCATCGGTTCCAAGCATGTCGTCGAGCAGGACGCTCGCCTCCTCGCAGAGGTGGCATCCACGTCGGACGTAGAGCACCGGCCGAGGCATGCGGCGGATGATACGGTAGGATCGATTGGCGCCCGCCCCCGTAGCTCAGAGGATAGAGCGCCGCCGTCCTAAGGCGGGCGTCGGGGGTTCGAATCCCTCCGGGGGCGCCATCACCCCAGCGCGCCTCAGCCGTCAGCTCACCGCCTTCTTCACGAGCGCGCCGATCCTTGCCTCGTCGGCGGCGGTCAGCTCGGTCAGCGCGAAGGCGTTTGGCCACATGGCGCCTTCGTCGAGGTTCGCCTCGTCGCTGAAGCCGAACGTCGCGTACCTCGACTTGAACTTCTCCGCGCTCTGGAAGAAGCAGACGACCTTGCCGTCCCTGGCATACGCGGGCATCCCGTACCAGGTTCTCGGGGAGAGGTCCGGCGCGCTGGCCTTGATGACAGCATGGATGCGCTCGGCCATGGTGCGATCCGGTCCCGTCATCTCGGCGATCTTGGCGAGCACGTCGCTTTCCCCGGCCGCCCTGTCCCCGTTCGCGCGCGCTTCCGCCTTTACCTCTTGGGCACGCTCCTTCATCGCGGCCCTTTCCTCGGCCGTGAATCCCTTGGTTGCCTTGTTCCTCGTCGCGGTGCGCCTGGCGGACTTCTCCGTGTCGTTCATTGCAGGTTTCCTCCCCGGTGTCGGTGTCGGCGGCTTCTCCGAAGTTGCTCGGTGGTGACCTCGGGACAAAAAGTAGCCCTTTGGGACGGGACGTATATCGTGGGGGCCAGTGCGCCTTCGGATCCTCCGAGCGCCACAGACCGAAGGAGGACTGTCGTGGACGCATCGATTGTCGCGAGATCCCTACTGCCGATCGTCGTTGGCCTCCTCTTCATCGTGGTTCTCAACGCCTTCGCGGCAGCCGCCTTCCGCCGCAGGTAGCGCGCGGTGGTGCCGGCCTACGGCGCGTCGAGGACGCGGACGGGAATGCACTCCAGCTGCTCGCCCTCCTCGAAGAGCTGTGCCACCTGGCAATCGACCGTCGGGAGGTTCAGCGGTTGTGCGTCCGGCGCAGCCGGCGACGACAGGGGTGGTGTGAGGACCTGCATCGCGAGCAGGACGGCGATGACGGTGAGAAGGACGGTGTTGACGAGTTCGAGGGGGCGCGTCATTGGGTGGCTCTCCGTGCGTGGCGGACGAGGGTAGCAACACGCGACCGTCGCTGTCCCGGCCCGGAGCTCGCTCCGATAGGGCAGAATCGCGCCTCACTCGTCCAGCACACCGGAGGCGCCATGAGCTCGTCGCGGATCACATCGGTCCTGACCGCCGAGGCACTAGGCACGTTCCTGTTCTTCTTCGTGGGTGCCGGAGCGGTGATCGTCAACACCGGCGCCGCGGGCAGCGCCGGCCTCCTGGGCGTGGCGCTGGCACACGGGCTCGCCCTCGCGGTCCTCGTTTCGGCGCTCGGCGCCGTATCGGGTGCGCACTTCAACCCCGCGGTGACCGTCGCGGTGCTGGTGAGCGGCCGGATCGCGGCGGGCATGGCGGGCATGTACATCGTGGTCCAGCTCGCCGCGGCGGTCGCGGCCGGGTTTGCGCTGCGGGCCGTCTTCCCCGAGGGCGCGTGGGGCCCGGTGGCCATTGGGACCCCGGCCGTTCATTCCGCCATCAGCATCCCGGGTGCGATCGCGATCGAGGCGGTGCTCACCGTGCTCCTCGTCATCGCGGTGTTCGGGACGGCCATCGACCGGCGGGCACCCAAGCTCGGCGGGCTGGCGATCGGGCTTGCCGTCGCGGCCGACGTCCTCATGGGCGGGCCGCTGACCGGCGCCGCCATGAACCCGGCGCGCTGGTTCGGGCCGGCGGTCGCATCGGGCTCATTCGACAACTGGTACGTGTGGGTGATCGGTCCATTGGTCGGCGCTCTCGTGGCCGCGGTGATCTACCGCCTCGCGCTCGCGGAGACCGCGTACGCCGAGGTGACGCCGGCGACCCCCGAGGGCGGTCGCTAGAGGACGAAGGTAAACCACCCCGCCAAAGTGGCGAAGGCGTTAAGGAAGATGAGCACGCCGATGCCCACGATCAGCAGGCCGGAAACGACCTGCACGAGCCGATGGTGCCTGCGCAGCGCCTCCAGGAGCGGTCGCAGCCGGGGAAGGGCGACCGCCGCCGCCAGGAACGGGACGGCCAGCCCCGCCGAGTAGGCGACGAGCAGGAGCGCGGCGACCGGAGCCGATCCGGTGGAGGCACCCATCGTCAGGATCGCGCCGAGCACGGGACCGATGCACGGCGTCCAGCCGACCGCCACGAGTGCGCCGAGCGATAGCGCCCGCACCGAGCGCGCGGCCGGCAGCACCGACGGATCGACGCCGATGCGCACGCGGTCGAGCACCGGCCCGAAGACGCCGGTGGTGAGCACGCCGAGCGTGATGACCGCGACGCCCGCGGCCTGACGCACCTCCTGGACGCGGAAGAGCGCGGAGCCGAGGATGCCGACCGAGGTGCCGAGGACCACGAAGACGACGGTGAAGCCCGCCACGAACAGGAGGGCCTGCGGCAGGACGGTGGCGCGGCTGGCGGCCACGGTGCCGCCGCCGGCCGTCGCGGGCGCCTCGACCGCGGCCGCGTCGCCCAGGAAGGCGAGGTAGACCGGGACGAGCGCGAGCACGCACGGCGTGATGAAGGAGAGCAGGCCGGCGGCGAAGGCGAGCGCGATGCTGACTTCCATCGAGGTGGAGCCTATCCGACCGGAGCGGCCACGTCAGCCGGCGTCGGGACGACGGCCCCGGGAGCGCCACCCGGCTCGATGACGATCGGCGGGGCGATGATCCACAGGCTCAGGATCGTGTAGCCGATCATGAGCAGCACCATCGGCAGCCCAGCCCGCGCCGCGTGCCGCGGAGCGAGTCGGAGGGCACGTGCAGCACCCCCTCCACCTCGGACTCGATTTGCAGCGTCACGACCTGCCGCGGCACGCCGACGGGTCGCCCGGGGTTCAGCGACGACGTGGTCAGTGTCAGTTCGAAGGGCATGAGGGCTGGCACGAGCGGTAACGGCAGTACAGCGCGCCGGAGCCGAGTCTGAGGCTGGCGCGACCCTTGCAACGTCCGAGGAGGCAACACACGCATTGAACCGAGAGGACGAACCAGATGGCTTCCGTTGTCGAGAGCATTGATGTCAAGGTGACCGTGAGCACCGCCTACAACCAGTGGACTCAGTTCGAGGAGTTCCCAAAGTTCATGGATGGCGTGAAGTCGGTCACGCAGATCGACGATACCCACCTTCATTGGGTCGCGGAGATCGCGGGCAAGGAGAAGGAGTGGGACGCCAAGGTCACCGAGCAGCACGCCGATGAGCGCGTCGCGTGGAACGCGACGTCGGGTGCCCAGAACGCCGGCGTCGTGACCTTCCATCGCCTCGATGACGAGACGACGCGCGTGACGCTCCAGTTGGACGTGGAGCCTGAAGGCCCCGTCGAGTCGGTCGGAACGGCCCTGGGCTTCGTGCAGCGCCGGGTGAAGGGCGATCTCGAGCGCTTCAAGGAGCTCATCGAGTCGCGCGGCGTCGAGAGCGGCGCGTGGCGCGGTGAGGTGGAGGCTGGCGCCCAACGGTGAACGAGCGCGATAACGCCGGTGGGGGCGGCCTGACCGGAGCCACCGGCGATCTCACCTTCGAGGACGACGATCGTCCGTTCGTGACCGGTGAGGCACGGGAGGTCTCCGGCGAGGGCGGTGCGCCGCAGGCACCGCCGGTGGAGCGCGACGGGGAGACGCGCATCGGCGGAGACGAGCTCGCTGAGCGCGAGGAACGCCTCTAGCTGCTCAGCTCAGGCAGCGGTGCGCCGCGTGCGCTTCGTGGCACGCTTCGCCTTCGGGGCAGGTTTCGATTTCGCCTTCTCCCGTGAGGCGCCGCGCCCCGACTTCGCCACGCTGGCACGCAGCGCCTCCATGAGGTCGATGACCTTCGGTTCCGGGCGACGCCGTTTCGAGTTGCGCGTCTCGCCGCGAGTCTTCTGCTCGATGAGCTTCCCCAGCGCCGTCCGATACGTGTCCGTGTATGACTCCGGACGGAACTTGTCGGCGAGGCTCTCGACCAGGGTGCGCGCCATCTGGAGCTCCTTCGCGCGGACCTGGCCCTCCGCGCCCTCTGGCAGGTCGAGGATCGCCGTGGAGCGGATCTCGTCGGGCCAGAACATCGTCTCGAGTACGAGGGTGCCCTCGTAGGCGCGCAGCGTGGCCAGGCGCTCCCGCGTGCGGATGGTCACGCGCGCGATGGCGACACGCTCCGTCTCCTCGAACGCGGCCCTGAGGAGGCTGAACGCCTTCGGCCCGCCGTCGCCGGGCTCCAGGAAGTAGCTCTTCTCGAAGTAGATCGGGTCGATCTCGGCGGCCTCAACGAAGTCGCCGATGTCGATGGTCGTGCTGCTCTCCGGCTTGGCGGCGTCGATCTCTCGGGGTCCAGGATGACGTACTCGCCCTTGGCGACCTCGTAGCCGCGCACGAGATCCTCCCACGCCACCTCCTTCCCGTCCGCGGTGCAGAAGCGCTTCTCTTGGATCGGGGCGCCGTCGTCCTTGTGGAGCAGGCGGAAGCGGACATCGTGCTGCTCGATCGCCGAGTACAGCTTCACGGGGATGGTCACCATCCCGAAGCTGATCGCCCCCTTCCAGATGGGTCGCATCGGCTTACTTCGCTGCCTTCTTGACGTTCGCGTCCTCGTCGACCTCGATCTTGTGGCGCTTTGCCGCCGCCAGGATCTCCCTGCGCGCCGATTCCTTGGCGGCCCTGCTCTCGAAGTCGGTCTGGTTGAAGCGGGCAATTGCATTGCGGACGTGCGACTCGTCGTTGATCGGCAGGTGCTCACCGCCTTCCTTGTCCACGTACGCGAACTGGGACCTGGTGAGCCGATCGCGCTTCGCCGTGCTGAGCTCGGCCAATTCATTCCTCCTGCATCGCTTCGCTGGCGGACGTGGCATATCGCGTGCCGATTTCGGCCGGACCGGCTTTCGTGCGGCAAGCGCTTGCTCGGTAGGGGCACGCCGCTTGCACTTGCCCCCCGCCGTGACCGCCCACGCCCCGACCGAGCCGATCATAGTCATGGACCATGTGACGCGCGCCTTTGGCGACGACGTGGCGGTCAACGATCTCTCGCTGCACGTGGAGCCGGGCAGCATCCTCGGCCTCATCGGTCCCAGCGGCTCGGGGAAGACGACGACCGTCCGCATGCTCACCGGCACGCTCGGCCGGACCGGTGGCGAGATCAGGGTGCTGGGTGAGGACCCGATGGAGTTCAGCCGTCGGGCGCGAGGCCGGATCGCGTACATGCCGCAGCTGTTCAGCCTGTACGAGGACCTCACCGCACAGGAGAACGTCGGCTTCGTGGCGGCGCTGTACGGCATCGGCCCCTTCAAGCGCCGCAGCCTGATTCGGCGAGCGCTCGAGGTCGTCGACCTGACCGAGGCAAAGGACCGGCTGGCGCGAAACCTGTCCGGTGGCATGCAGCGCCGCCTCGAGCTGGCCTGCGCGCTGGTGCACAGTCCGGACGTCCTGTTCGTCGATGAGCCGACGGCCGGCACCGACCCGATGCTGCGCCAGTCCATCTGGGATGAGCTCCGACAGCTGCGCGACGATGGCCGGACGCTGCTCGTGACGACGCAGTACGTGGGCGAGGCCGAGTATTGCGACCAGGTTGCGCTCATCGCCGATGGTGAGCTCGTGGCACTCGACACGCCCGACGAGCTCCGCCGCATGGTGTTCGGGGGCGAGGTGCTGGAGGTGAACGCACAGCGCACCGTGGAGCCGGAGATGCTCGACGGCATCCCGGGCATCCTGCGTATCTCTCAGCCGGGGCCGCGCCAGCTCGTGGTCACCACCGAGGACGCCGCGTCGACAACCCCACGCATCGTCGAGGCGCTTCGGCTGCACAGCGTCGAGGTGCTGGGCCTCGCGGAGCATCAGCCGACGTTTGACGAGGTCTTCACCGGGCTCGTGGAGCAGCAGCGTGCGATGCGCCAGCGGGAGGAGCAGGCGGCCGGGGCGGCGCAGGCACCGGCGGTGGCAGATGGCTGAGCGCCGGCGCACGGGCGGGGTGCGGCCGAGCCTGGGGCAGACCTTCGTCCGCATGGCCTCGTTCACGGGGAAGGAGCTGCGCGAGGTGGTGCGTCGGCCCGGCGTGCTGGCGAGCCTGATCCTCGGCCCGTTCCTGATCATGTTCCTGTTCGGCATTGGCTACACCGGCGTGCGCGCGCCGTTCATCACCGAGATCGTCATTCCCGAGGGCGTGGCGCTGCCCCGCGAGGCCGAGTACTACGCCGATCTCGCTCCGGGCAGGCTCGACGTCCGCGAGATCACCGCGGACCGCGAGGGAGCCGAGCAGCGGCTGCGTAGCCGCGAGATCGACCTGCTCATCGTTGCACCCGAGAATGCGACGTCCGAGCTGCGTGCCGGCCGGCAGACGACCATCCGTGTGGCGTGGAACCAGGTCGACCCGGTCTACGACCAGCTCGCCGGCCTCGCGACCACGATCCTGGTGAGCAGCCTGAACGCCGAGATCGTGGAGCAGGCCGCAGAGGAGGGGATCAGCTTCGCCGCGGGGGAGATCGGCTCGGCGGTCACAAACGTCCCGCCGGAGGTGATCGCCCGGCCGACCACGGCGGAGACGGAGAACGTGTCGCTGTCGCCGCCGCTCGTGCTCAGCTTCTTCGGTCCTGCCGTCTTCGCCCTCGTCATCCAGCACCTGGCGGTGACGCTCACGGCGTTGTCCATGGTCCGGGAGCGGCTGAGCGGCCAGATGGACCGCTTCCGCGTGGCGCCGGTGAGCTCCATGGAGCTGCTGGTCGGCAAGTACATGGCGTACGCGGTCCTGAGCCTGGTCGTGGCGGCCGTGGTGGGAGCGCTGCTCGTCCTCGTCCTGAACGTGCCCCTGCTCGGCGGTCCACTCATCTTTGCGGGGATCGTGCTGCTGCTGACCTTCGCCTCGCTTGGCGTTGGCCTGCTCATCTCGCTCGTCGCCGATTCGGAGCGGCAGGCGGTTCAGCTGTCGATGCTGATGCTGCTGGCCAGCGTCTTCTTCTCGGGCTTCGTGCTACCGGTGACCGACTTCGCGGGATGGACGCAGTACATCTCGTATGCGCTGCCGGTCACGCACGGCATCGCCACTCTCCAGGACACCATGCTGGGCGGCGAGGTGAGCCAGCCGTGGATGCTGCTCGCGCTGCTCGGCATTGGCGTCGTGCTCTACGTCGGGTCGCTCCTCCGGCTGCGCCGCATCCTCCGCACCGCCGACTGACCTCAGACCTCCTCGACCACGACCTGGCGAGAACGCCTGAGGAGGGCCATGCCGCCGATGAGCGCGCCGACCGCCTGGAGGGCCAGCCAGGCGAGGACCATCATCACGAAGAGGCGAATCGGTGGCGCCGCGCCATCCGTGCTGCCGGCGTCGCGGAGCGCTCCGAGCTCATTGGCCAGCTGGTCCAGTTGGGACCCGATGAGAATCATGTCGTCGCGCGTGTCCGCCAGCGAGTCGCCAACGCCCTCGAGGGTGTCGGCCAACGCGGAAGCCTGGTCCGCGCTGGCGGCGAAGTCCGCGGCCAGGGGCTCGAGCGGTCGCGTGCCGAGGATGCTGAGCGACATGGCATTGGCCAGCGAGTCGAGCGTGAGCGATGCTTCGCGCGCCAGCACGGCAGCCGCGACGGTTGAAGCCTCGCCCTCGGCGAGGCTGTCATCCACGCCCGTGAACGAGTCGGCGGTCGCCTGCGTCGCGCGCTCGGCGGCGGCCAGCGTGGTGTCGGCCTGCACGGCGAGGTCCTCGACGCGCCCCGCCATCTCGAGGCCACCGATGGCGCCCACCACCACCAGCGCGAGGCCGGTGATGCCGTAGGCGAGAAGGGCCCAGCCCAGTGCGCGACCGGCCATGCTCATCGGTCAGGCCTCGGCAAAGAAGGGGTCGTCGCCGAAGAGCTCCAGCCATCGGCGGCGCATGTGGCGGATGGTGGCCGCAACGTGCGCCTCCGGAGTTCCCGCGGGCAGCAGGCTCGCGACGGCGGCCCGCACGCGCTCGCTGCTCTCCATTCCGAGCAGGGCGAGGTAGTCGGCGACTCGCTGGGCGGCGGACTTGCCGGCGGCTCGCTCGCGGACCAGGACGTCAGCCTCGTGCTCGAGAGCCCCGTCGTAGTCCGAGGCCGGGCGCTCGAGGTCCACGAGGAGCAGGGGAACGTGCTCGAGACGCGGGTCCGAGTACGCCCAGCGGAGGAAGCTGTCCATGCTGCCTGGCTCGCGCTCGTGGTGGTCCGAGTGGAACTGGCGCATGTACTGCTGGCGCTCCGCCTCGCTCCGCGTGAGCGCGATCTGCACCACGTGGCGCATCTCCGGCGTCCATCTGCGCAGCGACTCGATGAACTGGCGCAGCGTCAGGCTTCCGGCTGGCTGCGGCTGAAATCGGTGCTCATGGAGGTGCTGCAATGCGCCCGTATACTAGCCGCCGTGCCTACACCACTCGCCCTGGCTGCCCCGGGTGCCGGGCCCGCATGCGGCGGGTGACCCGGGGAGCCGCCGTGCTCACGGCGGTGGTGCTCGCGCTGTCGCTCGGCGCATCGGGGGGACCGATTCGCGCCGCGGGGCCGCCCCTGCGGTACCTCGCCGGTCCGGCGGGCACCCTGGATCCCGCGTACATCTCCGGTGCCGGCGACGTCCAGCTCCTCCTGCAGCTCTACGCCGGCCTGACTCGGCTCGACGAGACGGGGGAGCCGTATCCGTCCCTCGCGGAGGGGTGGGCGATCAGCGATGACGGGCTGACCTACGAGTTCCAGCTGCGTGACGGCCTCCAGTTCAGCGACGGCAGCCCGCTCGTTGCCGAGGACGTGCGGCGCTCGTGGTTGAGGCTGCTGGATCCCGCCACCGGAGCGACCGCCCCTGACGTCCTGAGCGTCGTCGAGGGCGCCACGGCGCGCCTTCTAGGGGACGCCGACGAGGACGAGGTCGGCATCAGCGCGCCGGACGATGACACGCTCATCGT
>Ga0208612_1001162_pt1 | contig 11109 bp, 9 predicted proteins | sample AntDryMetagUQ889_FD_188089 | JGI IMG/M metagenome (GOLD analysis project Ga0208612, IMG submission 188089) | Polar desert microbial communities from Antarctic Dry Valleys - UQ889 (SPAdes) | ecosystem: Environmental > Terrestrial > Soil > Desert | place: Antarctic Dry Valleys | collected 2008-12-31 | reverse complement strand
GGGGAGAAGAGGAGGCTTCTGTTCGATTCTCCTCACCCGCTCTGGAGGAGCGGGTGACGCTCTGGAGGAGCGGGTGAGGCTCTGGGGAGGAGCGGGTTCCGCCCCGGGGCCAGGAGGAGCGCAGAGAGCCATCGCAGACATCTGATGTTCGACAAATCGGCCGCTTACTACGACGCCTTGTACTCGTGGAAGGACTATGAGGCCGAGGTCGCGAAGCTCCAGGACCTGATCCAGCGCCATAGCCTCGGAGCCTCGACGCTGCTCGACGTCGCCTGCGGCACCGGGAAGCACCTCGAGCTGCTGCGCAGGAGTTTCGGCGTGGAGGGTGTCGATCTCGATCCCGAACTACTTCGGATCGCGGCGGAGCGCAACCCCGGCGTCCCGCTGCACAGGGGGGACATGATGTCTCTCGACCTTGGGCGAACATTCGACGTGGTTACCTGCCTCTTCAGCAGCGTCGCCTACATGCAAACGCCCGATCGCTTGAACCTCGCCATCCAACACATGGCCGCGCACGTCGCGGCGGGAGGGGTCCTGATGGTCGAGCCCTTCTTCGGACCTGAGGAGTTCCGACCCGGCGAACCGTGGGCATCGTTCGTGGACGAGCCGGACCTCAAGATCGCCCGCATGGACGTCCCAACCACCCAGGGACACGTCGGGCTCATCACGTTCCACTACCTGGTCGCGACCTCGGAGGGGATCGAGCACTTCACCGAAGAGCACCGGCTGGGGTTGTTCACCGACCATCAGTACCGCGACGCGCTATCCGCGGCCGGACTCCAGCTATTGCAGGAGGCAGACCTGATGGGACGAGGGCTCTACCTCGCGCGGAAGGGCCTAGACGGCCTCTCCCGCGGCTAGAAGCGGCGGCCCGGCCTCGCAGAGATCGAAGAGGACGCAGTCGGAGCAGCGTGGCATCTTGGACTTGCAGATCTTGCGGCCATGGTCGATGAACGCGACGTGAAGGTCATAGCGGATGTCTGACGGCACCTTGGGGGCAAGCATGTTGTGCGCCGCCTCCGCGGAAGCCTTGTCTTCTATCCAACCCAAGCGCCTCGCGATCCGGTGCACGTGGGTATCGATCGGGAACGCGGGCCGGCCCATCGAGAAAACCAGCACGCAAGCGGCCGTTTTCGGACCGACCCCAGGCAGTTCACAGAGATACGCGGCTACCGACTGATCGTCGAGGTCGTGGAGGCGATCTAGGGACAGGCTTCCCTCGCGCCGTGCGATCTCTTCCAGGATGGTCTTGATCCGTCCGGCCTTGACGTCGGCGATACCGCCGGGTCGTATGGCATCCGCGACCGCCTCACGCGGCGCGGCCACGACTTGTTCCCAGGAATCGAACCGCTGCTTGAGCCCCGCGAAGGCGCGATCGCGATTGAGATCCGAGGTGTGTTGAGACAGCACCGTGAGGATGAGCTCGTCGATTATGGGGAGCTCTGGCTTCGGTTCGAACGGCCCTTGCTGTTTGCGCAACCGACGCTGCACCGCGCGGATGCGTCTTGCGGGGGGAGCGTGGATCAGATGCCCGGGCCCTTCGCGATCGAGGCGAACTTCGTGTACTGGTTCATGAAGGCGAGTCGCACCGTTCCCGTGGGACCGTTGCGGTGCTTCGCGACGATCAGCTCGGCCTCACCTTTGTTCGGAGAGTCGGGGTTATAGACCTCGTCGCGATAGATGAACATCACCATGTCCGAATCTTGCTCGATACTGTTGTGGGAAAATATTCCATCTGCGACAAAATTGTGGTTGCCCGGCACGGTGGCGTCGAAAACCTCCTCTTGCCCGATCGATTCGATGGAGGCCACCGTGTCCCAAAAGACATCGGAACTCGACAGTGTCCTCAACTCGTGATCATCGAAGTGATGGGCAAGTTTCTTGACAAGCGTACGAGTGGGGGCCGAGTACCTTCCGAAGCTCGGACCGAACTGTGTGCCGATCTCTCGACCGATCATGTGAGCCAGCAGGATGACATGCTCGTCGGGCCACTCGGTCGTCTCGCTTGGCTCCGGGAGAGTGCGGGGGATCGCCAGCCTCTCGCCGATGGCCAGCTCGTCCACGGGCTTCCAGCCGTCGAAGGACAGGAATGGGTGGTTCGCAGACGCTTTGATTTCTCTGCCCGAACGCAGCTTGAGCTTGTAGACCTTCTTCACCCCGCTAGAGAAGACGTGTGTCATGTTGCCGCGTTCGATCTTGAGGTTCTCATTGACGGTCCACACCGGGATGTTGCGCTCACCCGTCCGGTACAGATCGCCCATCGTCACCCACTCACCGGTGTCGGCGCGAGCTATCCGCGTGTCCGCAGTGAGACAGCCCGACTCGCGAAGGTCACCGAGGAACGGGCGCTTGTCGGAGCGGTACTCCACACCTCGGTTGAGCTGTGAGGCGCAGATGACCGGGATCGACAGTTCCTTCGCAAGGATCTTCAAGGAACGGGAGATCTCCGACACCTCCTGTTGACGGTTCTCGGACTTGCGCGGCGACTGCATGAGCTGCAGGTAATCGATGATCACGAGGCCGAGGCCGTGCTTGGCTTTCAGTCGCCTGCACTTGGCGCGCATCTCCATGAGAGTGATGTTGGCGGAGTCGTCGATGAAGATGGGAGTCTCGGCCAAACGACCAAGCGCGGACGACAGTCTCGTCCAGTCCTGCTCCTGTAGCGAGCCCTTATTGAGCCTTTGTGCATCGACCCGCGACTCCGAGGCAAGGAACCTCTTAACGATCTCGTGGCGACTCATCTCGAGAGAGAAGATGACGACGGGGACGTTTTGTCTCATCGCCACGTTGAGAGCGAAGTCGTTCAAGAGGCTCGACTTTCCCATCGCAGGACGGGCGGCGACGATGATGAGGTTCGAGGGTTGGAAGCCCGAGGTCATCTCGTCCAGGTCGGGGAAACCCGCCGCCAACCCCGTCACGCTTTCGCCGCGGTCATACAGCGCTTCGATGTCGAGCATCGACTTCGTCAGCAGCGGACGGATCGGTTGGATGTCGTCGCGCAATCTGCGGTCGCCGACCGAATAGATGATCTCTTCCGCGCTGTCGACCGCGTCGTCTACATCTTCGGGCAAGGAGAAACCGATCTCTTGGATCTCGTTGCCAGCGGTGATCAGGCGGCGGAGGAGAGCGTGCTCCTCGACGATGCGCGCGTAATGCTTGGCCGACGAGGCCGTGGGATAGGCGTCGATCAGGCCCAGGATGTAGGGACGGCCCCCGATGAAATCGAGCTTGTCTCGCCGCGCCAGCTCTTCGGCGGCGGTGATGGCGTCCGGGGCATCTCCCCGTCCGTACAGATCGACGATCGCTTCATAGATGGCCGTGTGCGCTGGCTTGTAGAAGTCCTCGGCGTTGAGGATGTCGATAACGTTCGCGATCGCTTCCTTCGACTCGAGCATCGCTCCCAGCACCGACTGCTCGGCGTCGATGTTGTGCGGGGGTATCCGGTTCGTAACCCGTGCTTCCGCGAGCGCCAACCCAGCCTCCTAGAGGTAAACAACAGCGAACGTGTGTTCGTAATGTAGGCGCGCCCCATGACAGAAGAGTGTCAATCGGGCCACCCGGGAAGGTAGACGCGGCCCTTGGTTGGACCGGCGCCTGCACGAAGAAAGCTATGGGTTACGGACGGTGGACAACAAGAGCCACAGCCTGTGGATTAGAGGCGGAAAACTGTTGAGCGAGTGTTACTCCGATGACCTTGCAGCACGCATTGGTCGGCCGTCGCCGACGATGATTAGGGTCCGGAGGGCCCTTACTACTCGTCTTCCTCGTGGGCGATTACCTCGACGGTGACGAGCGCGTTTACCTCGGCGTGCAGGTGCACCTCCACCTGATGAGTGCCGAGCGTTCGGATCGCTTCATCCAGGCGGATGTCACGCCGGTCGATCTTCTCCTCGAGCTGATCCTCGATCGCCCGGGCGACATCGGAGTTCGTGACGGAGCCGAACAGACGCCCCTCCTCTCCGGCGCGGGCGGAGATGTAAACAGGGGTGGCAGCCAGTGAGGCCACCTTGGCCGCCGCGGCTTGCTTGTCACGCTCGTCCTTCTCGCCTCTGGCCTTCTGCATGAGAGCCGCCTGCTTGAGCGAGCCCTTGGAGGCAACCATCGCCAGGCCCTTCGGTATCAGGAAGTTGCGTCCGTAGCCGTCGGCAACCGTCACGACGTCGCCCTTACGACCCAGCTTGTCGACGTCGTCGGAAAGGATGACCTTCATCTGGCTCTAGTCCTCTATCTCGATGAGTAAGGGAGCAATGCCATCTCGCGAGCGTTCTTGACCGCGGTGGCTACCAACCGTTGGTGCTGCGAGCAGTTGCCGGTAACGCGACGTGCACGGATCTTGCCGCGATCGCTCATGAACTTACGAAGAAGAGCGATGTCTTTGTAATCGACATAGTCCTGCTGATCTGCGCAGAACTGGCAGTATTTCTTCTTCCCACGTCGAACGACCGGGGGCTTTGAGCCCCTGCGATCTCTGTCTTTACCCAACTGCTAGAACCCTCCTTCTTCTTCCGGAGCGCCACCGACGGGAGCCGGCGAGCCCCAGGTCGAACCGCCCTGCTGCGGTGCGGGAGCCTGCTGTCCGGCGGGAGCTGCATCGCCGGCGGGAGCGCCCCACGATCCGCCTTGAGCCGGGGGTGCACCCCAGCCGCCGCTCTGGCCGCCCTGGCCGCCGCTCTGGCCGCCCTGGCCCCCGGAGCGCTGTGACTTCTGCACGGTGGCAGTAGCCCAACGAAGCGTCGGTCCGACCTCGTCGACCTGGATCTCGATGCGCGAGCGCTTGCCGCCGTCGTTGTCCTCCCACTTGGATTCCTGGAGACGGCCGACGACCATCACGCGGGTCCCCTTCTGGAGGGACTCGGCCACGTTCTCGGCCATGTCGCGCCAGCAGCTGCAGCGGAAGAACCCGTCGTTGCGGTCTTCCCATTGGTCGCCCTTCTTGACGCGGCTGTTCACCGCAACGGTGAAGTTGGCGACGGGAAGACCCGAAGGCGTGAAGCGGAGTTCGGGGTCATCGGTGACATTTCCGACGATCGTGACGCTGTTCTGTAGTCCTGCCATTTCTGAGCTCCTTACTTGCTCTCGTCGTCCGTGTCCGGGCGAACGATCTTTCCTCGGATGAACTCGTCGGAGATCTGCAAGGTGCGCTTCAGTTGGTCGACGGCCGCCTCGGGGCCAGAGAAGGTCGTGATGAAGTAGTAGCCCTCGTGCTGGTGGTCGATCTCGTAGGCGAACCGACGTTTGCCCCAGCGGTCGACGTTGGCGACGTTGCCACCCAGCTCCCCGACGACGGTGTTGAACCGGTCGACGGCTTTCTGGATGTCGCCTTCTTCAAGGCGGGCGTCCACGATGACCATGGCTTCATAACTTCGCATGTTTCCTCCTCCGGACTCGAGCCTCTCGGCTCCGAGGCCCTCCCGCGACTCAGGCGCCACTGAAGGCGGTCGGCCGGGTTGGGCAGGGGACGTTGCAACCCTTACGGGCTGCTCTTTCGTGCACGGATGCTAGCACCTCCTTCCTTCTGCTCTCAGCCCACCGGCCGGCTTAGAGCGACCTCGATCGCTCCGACGGGAGGGAGCTTAAGAAGGGCCTGCGACAACAAACCTCACTCGGCTGTGGCCCCGACGGTCTGCTGAGGTGGGCGCGAGAGCAGCGGGGCCCTATCGAAGGCGAGCTCCTCGCCGGGCGCAGGGCGGGCCTTCAAGAACACGAAGAAGAGCATGGCCAGCAACGCGGCACGCCCCCAGACCCCGCCGATCATCAGCTTCTTGAAGAAGGTGAAGTCCTCTCCCTCGTAAGAGAAGTCATAGAACCACCGGAAGACACCGATGTACACGGCGAGGTCCACCAGCGAATACGCGACCCACCAGCCGACACTTACCGTCGTCAACACGAAAAAGGGCAACAGCCAGAGCGTGTACTGCGGCGAGTGCACCTTGCTGAAGAGCAAGAACGTGGTCACGATCGCAGCGCTCACTTGGAGGAACGGATAACCCCGGCCCCCGCTCGAGCGCACCCATCCGACGAGGAGAGCGGTCGCGAACCCAAGCGCGGTCAACGCCCCGGTGACCAGGTTCAATGCGTCCGCGCTCAGGCTCGCAAAACCTAGGTTCCAGATCGAGTCGAAGTTGCCCACGCGCAGGGAATGGAATCGGTAGGTCGCGATCCACCCGTCGAAGTTCGCGAGCGCGAATGGAAGGTTGATCGCTATCCAGGTCGCGGCCCCCACGGAACCCACGATCACGCCCCGAGCCCAGCCCTGTTTCCGAACGACGTACAGCACCAGCGGGGCCAGCAGGAAGATGGGATAGAGCTTGAACGCACCTCCGACTGCGAACAGGACCGCCGCCGAAATGTCTTTGTTGCGCCACCAGAACCACACACCGGCGACCGCGGCCGCGACAGCCAGCAGGTCCCAGTTGTGGAACGAATACAGCACGAGAGCGGGGGCCGCGGCCCACATGAGAGCGCGTGGTCCGGTCATGTGTCCCAGCAAGTAGGCAGCGATCAGAGCAAAGGGGGCAAGCAGGAGGGACGTCACGCGCAGATAGGAGTTGGAGTCGTCCACGAACAGCCCGCCGAGCCACATGAACATGCCGGTGAGCACCGGATACTCGATCGCGCCGCCGGTCAGCTCCTGGTCCTGCAGACGTCCCTCGACATAAGGGAACTGGTCGACGTCGATAGCTCGCGCGCCGTAGAGAGCTTGCACGTCGTTGTAGCAAAGACGCGAGTACTGGCGTCCGTCCCAGCCTTCCGGCGCGGTGCATTGAGCCTTAAGCAGGAATCCCCCAAGCAACATCAAGACACAGGCGGCGAGCGCCAGGCTGATCCAATCGCGCGCGCGTAGCTCGGCCCGGGCCCCAGCTACGGGTCTCCCTCGCTTTCGCCGTTACTCGTAGGTGACGGATCTATCGGTGGAGGCGTCGGTTCGGTCGTGGGCTCCGGGGTGGGGTCCACCGTTGGCTCCGGCTCGGGCTCCTCGGTCGGCACGACCGTTGGTTCTGGCTCGGGCTCCTCGGTCTCGGCGGGCGCGGGCGCGGACGTGGCGGTCGGGCCCGGAGCCGATTCGTTCAGGACCTCGTCGGGGAGATCCACCGGGGTCGGGAAGTCGACGATCTCCAGGTCGGCGGTGGCCTCGCTCATGAAGTTGGCCCAGATGACCGCGGGGCTCACGGGTGACCCTCCTCCCGTGACCTCGTAACCATGAACGGGACGGCAGAGATTCGTATCGGTGCAGTAGCGCATCTCTGGCACCAGGTCGTCCGGGGTGCCCACCTTCTTGTCGGGGCCCGGCTCGAACGGATAGCCCTCCCACACCACGGTCGCGAGCTGCGGGATGTAACCGGCGAACCAAGCGTTGCCGAAATCCTGCGTCGTTCCGGTTTTCCCCGCCACGGGCCGCCCGATGTTCGCCACGGTCGCGGTTCCGCCTTCGACCACATGCGTGAGTGTCTGGTTCAACACATCGGCGGAGTTCTGCTCGACCACCTGCTTCGCTTTGGCGGTTGTCTCTTTCTCGCAATCTCCTTTGCGTTCGCGGTATTCACGCACGCAGTTGCCCAGCGAGTCCTCGATGTAGTTGATCGGCGAGACCTCCGGCAGCCGGCCGCGTCCGGCCATCCCCGCGTAAGCGCGCGCCATCTCCAGAGGAGTGACGTCGGTCGCCCCGCCCAGCGCCAGCGAGCAGGCGGGCTCTATCTCTTTGGCCCCGAACTTCGGCTCGAAGCCGAGTTCCTCGACCTGTTCGGCGACCTTCTCGGGCCCGATCTCTGCGATCAGCTGGGCGTAGACCGTGTTGACCGATTTCGTCGTCGCTTCGTCGAGCGTCACCGTGCCGTAGGAGGCGTCGCCGTAGTTCGTCGGCTGCCAAGGGTCCAGATCACCGTCGTTGTCCTCATCGCCCGTGCAGATCGGCTCGTCGATGGTCACCGGACTCGCCCCCGAAAAGGTCGAGGTCGGCGAGATGCCCTCTTCTATCGCGGTCAGCAGGGTGAACGGCTTGAACGCGGAACCCGGCTGACGTCCCGGGACGTCGGAGGCATAGTTGAACCCGCGCGCTTTCTTGATGTTGGTGAAGTCGCGGCCGCCGACGAAGGCGCGAACCTCGCCCTTGGGCGTCATGGAGACGACCGCCGCCTGAGGGTCGTTCTTCTCGGTCAGGATCTCTTCGACGGCGGACTCTGCCTGAGCCTGCATGGTGAGGTCCAGCGTCGTGTGGATCTTCAGTCCGCGCGTGTAGAGCTTCTCTCCGTAGGCCGGATAGAGGTATTCCTTGCGCAGCCACTCCATGAAGTAGGCGGCCTTGGAATCCTTCGGGTCCGCGTCGGCCGCTCCCTTGAGACGCACGCGCCCGCGCGAAGCCTTGGCGGCCTGGTCCTCGGTGACGGATCCCTCGTCGACCATGAGACCCAGCACGCGATCGCGTCGCTCTTTGGCGGCCTCCGGGTCGCGGTCCGGCTGATAGCGCTCGGGGGCCGGGATGATTCCCGCGAGATACGCCGTTTCCGGCAGGGTCAGCTGGTCGGCGTCTTTTTCGAAGTAGACCTCTGCCGCGGCCTGGATGCCATATGCGCCGCGGCCGAAATAGATCGTGTTCAGGTAGAAGCCCAGGATCTGTTTCTTCGAGTAACGACGCTCGAGTTTGATCGCGAGGATCGCCTCTTTCGCCTTTCGAGCCACCGTTCGCGAGGGGTCGTTCAGCACCGCGTTCTTGACGTACTGCTGGGTGATGGTGGACCCCCCCTGTGCGATCTCACCGCCCGTCAAGTTGGCCCACGCGGCGCGGATGATCCCGCGCGGCGATATGCCGTTGTGCTCGTAGAACTGGCGGTCTTCGGCAGCGACGACCGCCTCACCTATGAACGGCTTCTTCTGGAGCAGCTTCTCGGTGTCGATCAGGAAGCGCTTGATCTCGTCGGAATAGGTGCCGATCGGTTTGCCGTTGACGTCGAAAACCTCGGCCGACGAGGTCAGGGCTATGTCCTCCGGCAAGGGGACCTTCGCGAAGGCATAGGTGAGGGTAAGGATCCCGGTTCCGACCAGGATCGCCCCCACCGGGAGCAGCCAGCCGTAACGAAGAAGGAAACGCTGGAGCTTGGAGCGGGGCTGAGGTTTGCGGCTCGCCGGAGGCGCCTTCCTGGCGGCCGGCCTTTTAGCGGCCGGTCGTTTCGCTTTGCTCATCGGCTCAGTCTAGGGGCGCAGCCACCTATATACGCGCCTTCGAGGTCGTGAAGATCCCTAGAGGAAACCGGCCTTCAGGCCCACGTAGGTGAACCAAAGGGACGCTAGTAGTGCTGCTGCGATCAACCCTTGCCCCACCTTCCCGGCCACCTGTGTGATCGATGGCGGGAGGGTCATCACGCCGAGCGTGGGCCCCGATGAGACGAGGTCTCCTCGAACCGGCTGTTTGGGAGCGAAGCGAGCGGCCGCAGCGGCTGCCATCGCAGCCAAGATGTACAGCCACAGCTCGCCGCGTAGTTCGAAGCCAAGCTCGGGTCCTCCGGTCAAACCGAGGAGCAACGCCACACCTGTGATGGCCCACGTGGCCAACACCGCCACGGGCCGGTAGGTCTCCGGCTCCACGCGCCGAGCCATGGCGGCACCCATCGTGACCCCTACCGCTAAGGCGGCTGGGAGCAGGGCCGCTAACGCGGTCCAGGGCGCTGCCGCCAACACCGTCTCGGCGCCAGAAGAGCGGTCGAACGCGACGCCGGCGGCGCCGACGATCGGACCGAACCCCACGGTTAGTGGCACCACCGAGAGCAACAGGCCTCGCTCGGGACCAGCCCGCCCCCCCGTCCAGGGCCATAGGAGAGCAGCCGTCGCCGCCAGAGCTGCGGCCGAGGCGGCTTTTCCCAGCGCGTCGGGTTGGATGAAAACCAGGGCAAGCATCGTCGCCACGACCCAGCTTGCGGTCAGAACGACCTGCGGAGAGCGGATCGCGCACCACAAGGCGGCCAGCATCCCGGCTGTGAGCAGAGCCAACGCGACCCAAACCTCGTCCCCGCCGGACAGCGACGGCAGCAGAGCGAAGGCCCCGCCGATCGCCAGGGGCAGCAGGGCGACGGTGCTCCCCCGCGCCAACTCCCAGACGCCGAGCCTCGGCACTACTCCGGCTCTCAGGATCAAGCCGGCCACCGCCAGGTAGAGAGGCCATCCATCCAGAGCGTCCGGCATGCGCCAGGTCTCCTCCATCAGGGACCACCCCACCAGGGCTCCGATCACGCAGGCATCCGACACTCCGATGAAGACGAGAGACGAAGCGGTCTCCCCGTCGCTGCGAGCAGCCACCGCTAGGGCCGCGCTGGAACAGATCCAGAAGAGGATGGCCGGGGCCGTCCACTCGGTCAGAGCGAAGGCCACGAGGGCGGTGGAACCCGCCGCGACCAGCGCCGCGATGTCCCAGCGGGTCTTGGCATCGTCGGCGGCGGCTACCAACAGCCAGGCACAGAAGATCGCGGCCGCAGCGGCCGCGGCCCGCCCCTCGAGTACCGAAAACGTGCCCCAGCTGTCCCGCGAGCCCCGGATGAGGAACAGGATCAGGCCACTCAGCGCGCCAACGATCGCGACCGCGCTGATCCCCCGGGAGCGCTCTGCCTGGGGCAGGTTCCGGGCGAAGATCAACCCGGCCCCCAACGCGGCATGGATCAGGACGCAGAAAGCCAGCATCTAGAGAGCCGTCACCAGAATGGCAGCCGAGGCCGCCACTGCGGCTCCCGAGGCCCCCATCAGGACGACCGGGATCACGTCCGGAACCCGGCGCAGGAGCCACCCGCCCCCGGCGACCGCCCCGCCTACGAGGAGCGTGGCGCCCACCCAGCCGGCTCCGGTCACCGCGCCCTGGGAGTCGTTGCCGATCAGCGCAGCCGGCTGCAAGAAAAGGGTGATCAGCGCGAGCGACCCGACCGCGGCTTCGGTTGCCCACCAACCGAACAGGATCTTGGAGGCCGGCCACGGCCTCGACATCCACACGGCCAGGGCTGTCACCGCGGCCACCGCGGCCACCGACGTCGCCACCGACGCCTCGAGGGGTCCCACCAGGACGGTGGGCCCCAGTACGGACTGAACCCCTCGGAGCTCGCCCAGGTCCAGGGCCCCCCACCGGAGGGTCGC
>Ga0208612_1001161_pt1 | contig 11111 bp, 11 predicted proteins | sample AntDryMetagUQ889_FD_188089 | JGI IMG/M metagenome (GOLD analysis project Ga0208612, IMG submission 188089) | Polar desert microbial communities from Antarctic Dry Valleys - UQ889 (SPAdes) | ecosystem: Environmental > Terrestrial > Soil > Desert | place: Antarctic Dry Valleys | collected 2008-12-31 | reverse complement strand
TCCTACCGAGGAGGCCGGCCGCCTCCTTGACCGTGAGGGTGGGCCGTACCCGCGGATCAGGGACTACCAGCAGGGCGTCCGGCGGAGACTGGTTTGGACACCTCGGTGAATTACCGTGGTTGGCTGCAATTTGTAACAGATGAGAGTACTTGAGCGCGGGCTAGAGCAGATGGCTTCAATTCTGTAACGCACGCAGAGGCCAAGCCGTCAGTCAGGTCAGGCGCTGGCGTTAGCCTGATCGGCCCTTTGCACCGAGGCCGTGCGTGGCCCCCCTCGAGCCGGCGACCGGGCGTCGTGGGTTTGGCCTGCCTCCGAACGAATCCTCTTTGTGTCAAGGGGCAATTTGAGACGCTGTCCGGGCGCGCCAGCGAGGGCCAGCGTCGTCGCCCGACGCGGCCGATCTAGCGTGGCGCTGGGTTCGGGAGTGACCTCGCCGAAGAGCCGGCCTCAAGGGATGTGGAGCCGGCCGCGCTGGCTAAGAGTCGTTCCCGCTTGTCCTCCCGGGCCCGCTACCCCACTGGGCTCGAGGGGATGCCCGCCACAGCTTGACGAGCGTCGGTGACGAGGCAGCGGTGGACGGCGTTGCTGATGTGGCGCTTCAGCGAGCGTATGGCTTCCTTGTTTGTCTTGCCCTCGGCGACGCGACGGTCGAAGTAGGCGCGGCCATCGGAGTGGGGCTGGCGGAGTTGGCAGATGGCGGCCATGTGGATCGCGTGGTTGAGGTTGCGGTTGCCACGCTCGGAGAGTCGATGCACCACTCGCCCGCCAGAGGAGAACTCGACCGGGGCCGTGCCGTTGTAGGCGGCGTAGTGGTCCCGGTTCCGAAACCGGCCCACGTCACCGGTGTAGCCGATGAGCATGGCAGCGATGATCGGCCCCACCCCGAACAAGTCGGTGAGTGACGTTCCTGACGCCTGGACCGCTTGGCGGATCCGCTTGTGCGAAGCCTTCAGCTGAGCGTCGAGGCGGCGGATGTCGTCGAGCAACTCGACGGCCAGGTCGTAGCGAACCTGTTCGACGGGATTGCCCGGATGGACGGCTTCGAGGAAGCGGTCGACGTCAGAAGCGTTGATTTCCTTGGCAATTCCGCCTGCAGCGAGTTCGGACAACAGGGCGTGTATGCGGCACACGAGCCGGGTCCGATGGTTGCCGATGTCGGTGTTGCGCTTGGCCAGCAGGCGCAGCACCTCGCGGTGGCCGACCGCTTGAACCCGTCGCAGCCCCTGGAACCGCAGTGCGGCGACAGCGACGGACAGGGCGTCGTTGGGATCGTTCTTGTTCGACCGCCCGCTCGACAACAGCCGCGCCCGCGAAGCGAGGGTCGCTGGCACGTCGAGGACGGTCTCGCCGGCGGCCACGAGCTGCTGGGCGAGCAGGTAGCCCAGTCCGTCGGCCGACTCGATGGCCCACGTGCGGGTCTCGAACGGTTCAGCCCACGACACCAGCTGGTCAACCTGGGCGCGGTTGGCACGCACCTTCTTGCGGTCGAGCTCCTCCTCTCCACCGCTGATGGCGACGGCGGTGTGGGTCGCCTTGTGGGGGTCGATGCCGATGATCACTGTCATGTATTCCCTCCGTAGTCTTGGTTGTTGGGACCGCGGTGGGCACTCCTGCTTCGGGTGTTCGTGCGCATTCCTCTTTCGAGCCACACCGGCGGCGAGACCCCGACGAGACGCTCTTCGTTCGACAGCCAGACCCACGAAGACGCCGGTCGGCAGGCACTTCGAGAGCAACCTCGACGGGACCTCTCGACGCTATGGATCAACCGCAGCGTCTACCGACAGTCTCAAGCAGGCACTTTGAGGATGGGGCAGTTGCTCCTCCGCGCGATCGCCAGTGGAGACACCTTCGATAACTCCCTGCCCATAGTGCTCACGCATTGATCTCCTTGCACGGCGCGTACGACGCCGCCCACCGCGGTGAACTGCCCGTGATCTGGATCGGCCGACGCATGCTCGTGCCTACCGCCGGCCTCATGGCCATGGTTGGCCTGGACGACCCTCAGACTCCTCCGGGCTCTGGAGACGCAGCGTGAGCGATGACGCCCTACGCCAGCTGCAGGAGCGCTACCCGCCGATCGTCACCACGGCGATGGTGGCTGAGATCCTGGACCTGAACGTCCGCACGGTTCTGCTCATGGCCCAGGACGGTCGCCTCCCTGCCTCCCGCCTGCCGGGCTCCCGGAGTTACCGCTACTTCCTGTCGGACGTGGTACGCATGCTCGAGGAAAACCGCCTCGTACCCGGGACGCTGGAGGACGAGGAGGTCCACGGCGACTGAGAGCGGGTCAGGCTTGGACGCCAGACCGATGGACGAGGTGGAGATGGTCCTCGACTGGCCCGGGGAGCACTCGCACGAGAACGACACCGGTCGGCTTGATGGTGACGACCTCGGCTACCGCTGGGTCAGCCTCCTCGCTCCCGACAACCAAGTGCTCGCCCGGCGTCAGCTCCACTCCAGGCTCAGCGTTTCGCACGTGGGTGTGGGTTAGACGATCCCCGTCCGTGCGGTGGTAATCGACCCACAGATCCCACTTCATCAGGGCCATTCTAGGGTTTCACCCCCGAACGGCGTCCGGGGTTCGGCGTCGGCGGTCCGAAGCAGCGGTCCAGACGTTGAAGCGTGGAGTGAGTCAGGTCTGGCAGCACGACGTCGTAGTGCGGTCGTTCAAAGGTAGGGATGAGCATGAAGCCCGACGCCCGCAGCGAACCGACCGTCGAGAACCGAACCTTGCCGTATCGAGCCAAGAACGGCTCCCCGGCACAGACGACGTCTACCGAGTCGTCGAGGGCGAGAAACACCGAGACGGTGTAAAGGCCGACCTCGTCGTGCGCGTCCTGGGCGGTCCGACGGACATACTCCGAGTCCATCTGCCCTCCTCGCACGACGACGACGGCATCCTCAGGCGGTGCCTCGTCGCGGAGGACGATCGGCTCCAACGGTCATTCCCTCCCCGCATCGACGGCCTCGTCGAATAGACGGCCGAGGACGTTGGCGGCGTCGCGGTCGGCCTCGGCCAGGAAGTGGGAGTAGACGTTCAGTGTGGTCGCCGCGTCTCGGTGCCCCAGCCGGCCGGCTACGGTCCTGACATCGACTCCCGAAGCCAGCAGGCGGGTGGCGACGTAGTGGCGGAGGTCGTGCAGACGGACGCCTTCGAGGCCCGCTCGACGGCAGAGGCGGGCAAAGGCACGGGTGGTGGAGTCCGGCCGCCAGGGCGTGGAGCCGTCGATCTCTTGGCTGAATACGAACGCCGTCGGGCCGATCTTCACCTTGCACAACGCGGCCCGTTCCGTGACCAGCTCTCGGTGCTTGCGGAGCATGGTCAGGGTCGTGGGGTCGAGCGACACTGTGCGGGCGGCATGAGTCTTGGTGTCCTTCTCGACCGGGCCGCTCGGCCCCATCACGATCGCTCGCTCGATCCGGACGATTCCAGAGTCGAGGTTCAGGTCCCGCCACCGCAGGGCCAGAACCTCGCTCCGGCGGGCACCGGTGGCCGCCGCCACCACGACGTAGACGGCAAGTTCGGGGTCGTCCTCCTGGGTCAGGGCGAACAGACGCGCCACCTCCGCCGGCGCGGGCGGCTTGATGTCCCGTGTGACGACGCGAGGCGGCGAGGCAGCGGCGGCCGGATTGGTGGCCAGCCAGCCCCACCGCACCCCCTGGGACAAGGCCCGGCGCAGGATGCCGTGGATGCGCCGGATGGTGGCCGGGGCCAGCGGCCGCCCGCCGTTCCCGTCTCCCGACCGCAGCGACCGGTAGTAGCGGTCGAGGGCGTCGGCCTTGAGCTTCCCGAGCGGAACCTGGGCGAGAGCGGGCAGCAGGTTGCGGTCGAGGAAGCCGCGGGTCTCCAGCACCGTCTTGGGTGAGAAGTCCTCCTTGGCCTGCTCGAACCAGCGCTCGAGCAGCTCGCCCACCGTGGCGTCGGTGCGGGCCAGCGTGCCCGTGTCGGCCTCGGCGACCATGGCCGTCAGCGCCCGCTGCGCCTCCCGCTTGCCGGCGCGCACGGTGCGGGTGGCCCACCGCTTCTTGCCCGAGACGGCGTCACGCCCCAGGTAGACGCGCAACTCCCACGACTTGCCCCGCTGACGCATGAACCCCTGCACGTGCCACTCCCTCTGCCAATCCCAACTTCATGGGGGAAGGGATTGGCAGGAGATTAGCAATTGAAGGGAACCGCCAGCGGACCGCCTACCCGAAAGCGCCTCTGACCAGGTACTTTACTGGCAGCCCCAACGGGATTCGAACCCGTGTCTCCACCTTGAGAGGGTGGTGTCCTCGGCCTCTAGACGATGGGGCCCAACTTGTGAAGCGGTGAAGGTCTAGCGGAAGGTCGCCGTGACCCCGCACCGCCGCCCAATCATAGGGGTGGCCGGATCAGCGCACGGCAGCGCTTAGCGGAGGCTGGGGACCACCCCGTAGGCTCACCGCAACAGCGGCAGCAGAGAGGACGGCCCGATGGCGAGCGACGGGGAGCGAGTTCCGCCCGAGGAGGAAGAGGGCGTCTGGTGCATCACCGACGGCGATCCCATGTGGGGGTCTCGCTCGGACACCTTTCGCGCTGACGGAGTGGAGAACCTCACCTACAGCAACCCCTATGCCCTGGAGATCGAGCGGGTCTGGTTCGACGGAAGAATCGTCTACGCCGTGGAGAGCGGCGAGGTCGAGATCGACTTCGACGAGCAGCGCAACGCGGTGGGGAACAAGGTGGCCCAGGAGTACCAGGTCGTCCACGCTGTCGCCCTGGACGAGCACGGCAAGCTCGAAGAGGGAACCGAGCCCGAGCGGGTCGAGGGCCAGTACAACATCTACGACTCGGTGCCCGGCATGGAGAACTACTCGCCGCTCTGGCAGTTCAACTACGTGATCGTCCCGCCGGAGTACGAGGCCAACAGCTTGCGCTCAGAGGCGGATTGCCTGAGCGGTCGCTACCCGGTCCGAAAGAGCACCATCGTCGAGAACTGACCGGTGCTCTGAGCGCCACCGTGAGCGGCGCCCCGAATCAGCGAGTGGATCAGTCGGTGACCTCGTGACCAACCCGTGACCCACCTCGGCCGACCCCTCGGGCCTTTACCTCGTACATAGCGGCGTCGGCCCTCGCCAGCACCGCCTCGGGGTCGTCACCTCCGCGGGCGAGGACACGACCGATGCTGGCGGTCACGAAGGCTCGACACAAAGAGAGGTCGTAGGGCCGACCTACTGACGAGGTGATCCGCTCCGACACCTTGTCTGCTTCCTTGTCGTCCCTCAGGAACTCGCACAGCACTACGAACTCGTCGCCACCCACCCGGGCCGCGGTGTCGCTGGTGCGGAGGCTGGCCGTGAGCCGCTTCGCCACCTCGATCAACATCTCGTCGCCGGCGGCGTGACCCAGGCGGTCGTTGATGGCCTTGAAGCCGTCGAGGTCGAGAAACAGCACGGCCAGCACCACTCCCTGGCGCTCGGCTTGGGCCAAACCGTGGCTGAGGCGGTCGCGAAGCAACGCTCGATTGGGCAGACCCGTCAGGTCGTCGTGCAGCGATCGCTGGACGAGCTGGTCCTCGAACGCCCTACGAGCGGAGATGTCCTCCGCCTGAGTCACGAAGAATCGCCTCCCCTGGGCGTCGGTGACCAACGACCGGGCCTGCAGGATCCACACTGAGCTTCCGTCGGGACGGAGGTAGCGCTCCTCGATGCGGTAGCTCGTCATCTCACCAGCCAGGAGCCGTTCCAGGAGGGCGAGATCTGCCGGGAGGTCCTCCGGGTGGGTGATGGCCGAACAGCTGGTCTTCAGAAGCTCCTCGGCGCTGTGACCCGTGATCTCGCACATGGCAGGGTTCACATCGAAGAAGTCTCCGTCGATGTTCAGCAGGGCCACGCCGATCGGGGCATGGTCGAAGGCGGCTCGGAACCGCTCTTCGCTGGCTCGGTGGGCAGTTTCCGCCAGGCGGCGCTCACTGATGTCCTGGAAGGCGGCGATGGCGTAAGCCAAGTCTCCGTTCCGGTCGTAGATGGGACTTCCCCACACCTTGATGGGGACACGGGCGTCGGGTCGGGCGATCTCCATGTCATCCACGCTCGAGGCATCACCCTCCAGAGCGCGCAGCAGCGGCATTCGAGCGGTCGGGTACTCGTGGTCCGTACCGGCCACGTGGGCCTGGTAGGCCTCGGCCAGGTCACCGGGCCCGATATCCGAAGTAGCGCCCCTGCCCAACAGCTTCTCCGAGGCGGCGTTGGCATAGAAGGGCCGACCGGTGGAATCGACGACGAAGACGCCGAAGGGCAGATGATCCAGGAAACGGACGAAGAGGTTCTCTGACTCTTCTTCTGCTGGTACCAGGAGGACACACCTCGGCAAGTCGGGAATCCGTTGGCTCGGGGGGGAGGACTCGAACCCCCAATAACAGGGCCAGAACCTGTCGTGTTGCCGATTACACCACCCCCGATCGGGCGAGTTACACGCTAGCCGCTCGCCACGTTGTGGCTCACACTGCTCACCCGTCGAAAGCCGAGGACGCGCCCTGCGGCCACGGCCACGGTCTCCTTTCCCAGGTAGGGCAGCGTCTCCGCGCCGGTGATGGGCGACGTGGTCGTGGGCGAGGTGTGGGCCTTCAAACCGAGCTCCGAGGCCATGGCGCCGATCCGGGCGGAGTGGAACCCGTCCGAGACCAGCACCACGTCGGTCAAGCCTCTCCGCCTCAAGATCCGCGCCGTCGAGGCCAGTGACTCCCACGACGTGCGGCCTTGCACCTCGCGAAGGATCGACGAGTCGGGAACGCCCTTGCTCCGGAGGTACCTCGCCGAGGCCCCGGCCTCGCTGAACCGGTCCTCCGGCAGACGCCCCCCGGTAACGACCACGCGGTCGGCGTAGCCCCGCTCGTAGAGCTTGGCGGCATGGTCGAGACGGGCTCGAAGAACCGGGGACGGCGTGCCGTTGTACTGGGCGGCTCCGAAGACCACGATGGCCTGGGCCCGCTCGGCGTCGTCACTCCGTGAGGCCTGGACCACCTGCACGAAGGTGACGCCGAGGTAGGCGGCGACCAACAACGCGACGCCTGCCCCGATGCGAAGGGGCCAGCGCAGCACGGGAGCTAGGCCTCCAGCCGGTGAAGGGCCTTGCGCAGCCGCTCCCGCGTCGGGTCCCGTCCCAGCACCTCGAGCGACTCGAAGAGCGGTGGCCCGACGTCTCGACCCGTCACGGCCACCCGCACCGGGAACTGCGCCTTGGCCAGTCCGAGCTCGTGGCGCTCGCCGATGGCGGCAGTGGCCTCGTGAAGCGCGGCCGCAGTCCACGGGCACGACGCGTATACCTCACCGGCGGCGGCCAGGATCTCCTTGGCGGCAGGGCCCCGGACGACACGCTTGTCCCAGGCCTTGTCGTCGATACGGGGCTCGGGAACGAACAGGAACTCCACCATGGCCGGCACCTCGCTCAGTGTGCGGACACGCTCCTGCACGAGAGGGGCGAGCACGTCGAAGGCGGCGAAGTCGAAGTCGCCCGGGGCCCACGCGCCGTGTTCCAGGAACGGCCCCGAAGCTCCCACGAACTCCGTGGCCGAGAGCCCCCGGATGTACTCGGCGTTGAAGTGCAGCAGCTTGCGCTCGTCGAAGAAGGCGGGAGACGAGTTGACGTCCTCCAGGCGAAAGGCAGCCACCATCTCGTCGAGGCTCACGACCTCACGACCGTCCGGTGGCGCCCATCCGAGAAGGGCGAGGTAGTTGCGCATGGCCTCGGGGAGGTAACCCTGCTCCCGGTACTGCTCGAGGGCCACCTTGTCCCGCCGCTTCGACAGCTTCTGTCGAGCCTGGTTCACCAACACGGGAACATGGGCGAAGACGGGCGGGTCCCCGCCTTCGAGCGCGGCCCAGAGCAGCAGCGTCTTCACCGTGTTGGGGAGGTGCTCTTCGCCGCGGATGACGTGAGTGATGCCCATGGCCATGTCGTCCACGACGACGGCCAGCAGGAAGATGGGCGTCCCGTTGGAGCGAAGGATGACGAAGTCCTCGACGGTGGCGTGCTCGAAGACGGGCGCTCCTCGGATGACGTCGATGACGGTGGTGCTGCCCTCGTCCGGCGTGCGGAAGCGCAGGGCTCGGCCCTCCCCCGGCGTCAACCCCCGGTCCCGGCAATAGCCGTCGTAACCGGGGGTGGGGTTGCTTCGAGTGCGCTCCTCCCGCGCCTCTCTCGAGCAGTCGCAGTAGTAGGCCCGACCGTCGGCGAAGAGCTTCTCGGCAGCCTCGGCATAGAGGTGGGACCGCTCGGACTGGTGGTACGGGCCATCGTCCCAGTCGAGGCCCAGCCACCGGAGGGCGTCGACGATCCCGACGGTCCACTCCTCCTCGTTGCGCTCGGCGTCGGTGTCCTCGATGCGCAACACCATGCTGCCGCCGTGGTGGCGGGCGAAGAGCCAGTTGAACAAGGCGGTGCGGGCTCCGCCCACGTGGAAGATGCCCGTGGGTGACGGAGCGAAGCGCACGCGCACTGGTGCGCTCGCCGACGCGGGATCGGACTCCACCAGCACAGTCTCCCACCGGCTCGGAGTCATCAGGGCCACCCGAATCTCAGAGGGGCGACTTCAACCCCATGAGGAGAGATGGTCGAGGAGGAGGCGGCCGAGCTGGTCGGCCGCAACTTCGGGGATCCAATGACTGACGCCTTCGATGACCTCGAAGCGGTACGGGCCCTCCACGTGAGCGGCAGTGGCCTCGGCGGCCTGACGCCCGAGGGCAACATCCCGGTCGCTCCACACGTACATGGTGGGGGTGGTGATGGGACCCATTCCCTGAGCGTCCTCGGGCGAGACGGCCCGGTACCAGCTCAGGGCTGCGGTCAACGCCCCCGGCTCACGCATGAGGCTCACGTAGCCGTCGGCCTCGGGCTCCGGCAGCCCGGTGGCGGCGAGCATCTTCCGGAGCCCGTCACCGTCGTTGAGCAAGAGGGTCTTCTCGGCGATGCCCTCCTGACGGAAGAAGGCGATGTACGCCGAGCGCGCCGCCTGGTCGCCCTTGCCGGAGAGGATGGCCTCGGACAAGGCGACCGGGTGGGGCACCGACACGGCCGTGAGGGTGCGCAGCCGTTCCGGGTAGCGGGCGGCCAGCTGCCATGCCACCCACGCCCCCCAGTCGTGGCCCACCACGTCCACCTTGTGGCCTCCCATCTCGTCCACGATGGCCAGCGCGTCGGCCACGAGATGGTCGGTGGCGTAGTGCTCCACGCCCTCCGGACGTGCTTTCGGCGAGTAGCCGCGCTGGTCGGGAGCCACCGCCCGGTAGCCGGCCTCGGCCAGGGTGGCGAGCTGCCGGCGCCACGCCAACGAGCTCTGGGGGAAGCCGTGGAGGAGGAGGACCAGCCGGCCGTCCTCGGGACCCGCCACCCGGGCGCTGAACCGGTAGGCGCCGACCGGTATCTCGATGGTCTCCACGGAAGGGTTTGCCGGCTCGGATCGGCTAGGAGCCGAAGAGGCTGCGCCAGTCCGAACGCAGCTGCTCTCGCACCAGGGCCGGCGTGCTCCGGAGCGTGGGCTCGGCGACACGGGCGGCGATGGCCCGCTGGTCGAGGTAGGCCTTGGCCGTGCCCTGGAAGAGGGGCTTGCGCATCTGGACCAACTCGTCCGGGGCGTCCCCGAGGAAACCCCACACGATGAAAGCAAGCTCCATGTCGGGCTTCACCGGCGCCCGGCCGTACAACGATGCCCGGCGCAGGCCCACACCCAGGCAGCCGGCGATGGCATCCTCGGCCCGCTCGCCCTCGGCCAGCTCGAGGCGCTCCTCGAACTGCTCGGCCATGAGCATGCCGTAGCCCTGGTCCGGACCCGGGGAGCCGAAGCGCCCACCCATGGGGGGACCAGGCCTGCCCACCTCGGCGGGGCGGTCCTGGAACCACTGCTGGGCCGGAGGCAAGTGATCGGCGGGCCGCACGCGGTCGACCGAGGACAGCGGCACGTAGTCGGGCTGAGCCATCACTCGCTCCCGTTGACGCTGCGGCCACTGGCGCCGTTGGGCCCACCGTCGCCGGGTCCGTTGCCGGCCTCGCCGTCTCCTTGATGCAACAGGCCGTACACGATGCTGTCGGCCAGGGCCTGCCACGACGCCTCGATGATGTTCTCCGACACGCCGATGGTGGACCACGAGCGCTCACCGTTGGTGGAGTCGATGAGGACCCTGGTGACGGCACCGGTGCCCTTGGCGGTGTCGAGGACGCGCACCTTGTAGTCCGTGAGGTGGAGGTTGGCGAGCTCGGGGTGACTGGGCCCGATGGCCCGGCGCACGGCGGCGTCGAGCGCGTTCACCGGACCGTTGCCCTCGGCGGTGGCCACGATGCGCTCGTCACCCACATGGACCTTGATGGTGGCCTCGGTGACGAAATGGCCGTCCTCGCGCTGCTCGGTGATGACGCGGAATGACTCCAGCCGGAAGAAGCCCTGCTCCCACCCCCCCGCCCCTCGCATGAGGAGCTCGAGGGAGCCGTCGGCGGCCTCGAAGTGGTAACCCCGGTGTTCCAGCTCCTTGAGGCGCTCCAGCACGCCGCTCAGCGCCGCACCGTCCACATCGAGACCCAGCTCCTGGGCCTTGAACTGCAGGGTCGAGCGTCCGGCCAGCTCGCTCACCACGAACCTGGTGCCGTTGCCCACGAGATCGGGATTCACGTGCTCGTAGGCATCTCGGGCGCGAGCCAGAGCAGAGGTGTGGAGACCCGCCTTGTGGGCGAAGGCAGATGCCCCCACGTAGGGCTGCTGAGGATCGGGAACGATGTTCACCAGCTCGGCCACGTGATGGGCCACGGGCATGAGCCGCTCGAAGCGATCCACGGGGATGGTCTCGACACCCATCTTCAGGGTGAGGTCGGGAACGATGGTGCACAGGTTGGCGTTGCCCGTGCGCTCCCCGTAGCCGTTGATGCAGCCCTGCACCTGGGTGGCACCCATGCGCACGCCGGCCAGGGTATTGGCCACGGCGCAGCCCCCGTCGTCGTGGAAGTGCACGCCGATGGCCGACTCGAAGAGGGGGACCACCTCCTTCACGATGCGCTCGGCCTCATGCGGCAGCGATCCTCCGTTGGTGTCGCACAGCACCAGGGCCTTTGCTCCGGCGTCCTCGGCGGCGCGCAGGACCCGAAGGCTGAACTCCGGGTTGCG
>Ga0208612_1001160_pt1 | contig 11118 bp, 13 predicted proteins | sample AntDryMetagUQ889_FD_188089 | JGI IMG/M metagenome (GOLD analysis project Ga0208612, IMG submission 188089) | Polar desert microbial communities from Antarctic Dry Valleys - UQ889 (SPAdes) | ecosystem: Environmental > Terrestrial > Soil > Desert | place: Antarctic Dry Valleys | collected 2008-12-31 | reverse complement strand
CGAGGCCGATGCGGTGGTCTTCCACATCGGCTCGCACCTCGGCGCAGGGCTCGAGGCAGGGCTCGACCGCGTGCTGGGAGCGCTCACGCTGGTACTCGACCGCTGCTCGGAAACGACCTGGCTCTGCATGGAGAACTCCGCCGGCGCGGGCGACACGATCGGACGCTCGCTCGACGAGCTCGCCACCATCTTCCACCGGCTCGACGCGCATCCGCGCCTGGGCGTGTGCCTGGATTCGTGCCACCTCTTCGCCTCCGGCTACGACATCGGGCAACCGGACGGTCTCGAGGCGACCCTCGAGGAGCTCGATCGATCGATTGGGCTGGATCGGCTGCGCGTCTTGCACCTGAACGATTCGAAAGAGCCGCTCGGCTCGAATCGCGACAGGCACGAGAACATCGGCCAGGGCCTGCTCGGCGAACGGCTCGGCGTCTTCCTCGCCCACCCGTCGCTCCAGGGGCTGCCGGCTCTGCTCGAAGTACCGGGCGTCGGCGGAGGCGGGCCCGATGCGGAGGAGCTGCGCAAGCTCCGCGAGCTCCACGCCCGCACCCTGGGCGACTGATCGCGGCGTAGCCTGAAAGTCGGCAAAAGTCAAGTCTTGCGGGGCCCGGGAGCTGGGCACACAATTGGGCCATGCAACCCATCCCGGCGCTCGCGGTCAGCGAACTTCCGCTCCACCCGCAGGACGAGCTCGAATGCCGGCGCTGCGACGTCCATTGCGACAAGGTCGTCTACCCCGGTGCGTGCCTGGAACGGTCGTGTCCGTTCGTTTACGCGTACGAGGCTTGGGGGCACACCTACGTCGGCTGCATGCAGCGCGTCTACGGCGTCGAGATCGACCTCGACCTGCTGCGCGCGGCCGAGGCGCGACGCGATGGGTTCGGTGGCATCCGCGCCACCGGCTCGCCGCTGCCGATGTGCAAGGTCGAGGTCGCGACCTGCTACGAGAACCGAAGCGACGAGCTCGGCTGCCGGAATCCAGAGTTCTTCGAGGTACCGCGCGAGCGGCCGAGCTTCCGCGTCTTCGCCCAGATCACCCCCGGTTAGCCACCCTCCGCGTAGGTGCGGAACCCCTCCGGCGTGCGCACGCCGTGATCGAGAACTGCGACGTAGATGCCGTAGCTGCTGTACCACGGACGCCCGAGGCACGCCTCCTTGATGCGCAGGATCGCGAGCCGCTTCTCGTCGGTCAGCCGCGGCGGCAGCGACTCGAGATGGACGAGGTCGAACTGCTGGCTGTCCTCGTGGATGAACCAGATGTCGAGTGTCCACTCGTCGCCGGCCACGCTCCGGTAGCGCGGACGCCAGAGGATGCCGTCGGGATAGTCCGGGTCGATGTTCAGCTGCCGGTGTCGTCGCGGAGCAGGAGCTCGCGGACGCGCGGATGCGACGCCAGTGCCGCGGCCGCACGGAAGATCGCGGACGTGTCGAGCGCGGGGCAGAGCACGGTCAGGTCGATGTCCCTGGCGACCATCAGCCCGAGCGCCACGCTACCGACCTGCACAGGGTGTCCAAACTCCCGGAGGCGCGGCAGCACGTCGAGGTCGGCAAGAACCGCTGCGGCTTCTCTCTGCAGCTGCCTCTGCTGCTCGAGCGCGCCCATTCGTGCTACCGGCGTCGCTTCCGTGTCCACCGTTTGTGCAGGTCGCGCAGCTTCTGCACCTCGGCCGCGTCCGGGCCGTGTCCTTCCGGGCCAGGCGTCTCCATCACTGCGGGAAGCGCCTGCGCCCGCGGGTCTGCGATGAAGGCGCCGAGCCGTTCGCCGAGCTCGCCCTCCAGCACGTTCGCATGGCGATCTCGGTTTGATCCGCGTGGGGCGGCCGCGTCGTTCACGTGCAGCGCGCGGAGCCGGTCGAGCCCGATGCGCGACTCGAACTCGTCGAGGCCGGCCGCGACCGCCGCAGGATCGCCAACGTCGACACCGGAGACGTAGAGGTGGCACGAGTCGAGGCAGACGCCGAGCCGCGGGTGACGGTCGAGCGCGTCCACGAGCGCCGCCAGCTCGTCGAGAGAGCGGCCGATCGTACCGCCGGCGCCCGCCGAGTTCTCGATGAGCAGCCACGTCGTGTCGGAGCAGCCTTCGAGTACCTCGCGAACGACGGGGACGCAGCGCTCGAGACCGCTATCGAAGCCGGCGCCGAGGTGCGAGCCGACGTGGAAGACGACTCCATCCGCGCCGATCGCGCACGCAGCAGCCAAGGTCGAATGCATGGTGTCGCGACTCTTGCGGTGGATTACCTCGTCTGCCGTCGCCAGGTTGCAGAGGTAGAGCGCATGGATGAGCACGCAGGCGATCCCGGATTCCTCGCGGCGAGCCCGGAAGCGAGCGAGATCGTCCGGTGCGTGCTCGGGAAAACGCCAAGCCCGCGGGCTCTGGGCGAAGAGCTGCACGGCGTCGGCGCCGATCTCGATCGCCTGCTCGAGCGCCCGCTTGATCCCGCCACCGCAGTGGGCGCCGAAGAGCACCCCGATACGCTAGCGGTATGAGCGACTCGGCCGTTCGCGTGCGCCTGGCCCCGAGCCCGACAGGCTTCCTCCACATCGGCGGCGTCCGCACGTTCCTCTTCAACTGGCTCTTCGCGCGCGGATCCGGCGGGGACTGCCTGCTGCGGATCGAGAACACCGACACGGGCCGGGAGGTCGCCGAGTCGGTCGACCAGATCCAGAGCTCGCTGCGCTGGCTCGGGATCGACTGGGACGGGGACGTCACCTTCCAGCTCGATCGAATCGAGCGCTGTCAGGCAGAGGCTCGACGGCTCGTCGAGGAGGGAAGGGCGTACGTGGACGACGGCGCGATCCGCTTCCGGATGCCCGAGGAAGGCGTCACAGGCTGGGAGGATGCCGTCAAGGGACGGATCGAGTTCCCCAATGAGCAGCTCGAAGACGTGGTGCTCGTCCGCTCCGACGGTCGTCCTACGTACAACTTCGCCTCACCGGTGGAGGACTGGCTCGACCGCATCACCCACGTGATCCGCGGCGACGACCATGTCTCGAACACGCCGAAGCAGATCTTGATCCTGGAGGCTCTTGGATCGGAGATCCCGATCTACGCTCATGTGCCGAACGTGTTCGGCGAGGACAGCAAGAAACTCTCGAAGCGGCACGGAGCGGTCTCCGTGGACGAGTTCCGCGCCGCCGGCTACATCGCTCCGGCGCTGATGAACTTCCTCGCGCTGCTGGGCTGGGCACCGGACGGCGAGACGACGATCATGGGCCGCGATGAGCTGATCGAGCGGTTCTCGCTCGAGCGCGTCGGTTCGAGCCCGGCTACGTTCGACTACGCGAAGCTCGACTGGATGAACGGGGTCTATCTGCGCGGGCTCGAGCCGGAGGCGTATAGCGAGCGGCTGCTCACCTTCCTCCGCCAGGAGGGCTACGACTGGTCGGAACCCCTCGTCCGCTCGGCGGCGCCGCTCGTCCAGGAGAAGATCGCGCGCCTGGGGGAGTTCCCCGCGTTCGCCGGCTTTCTGTTCGGCGACATCGAGCCAGACCCATCGCTGCTGCAACGCGACGTGCTCGAGGCGGCTGCCGAGGAGCTCGCAACGGTCGAGCCCTTCGACACCGGCCCGATCGAGGCAGCCTTGAAGGCGCTGTGCGAGCGGCTGGGCCTCAAGCCCCGGCAGGCGTTTCAACCGATCCGGGTCGCTGTCACCGGCTCGAAGATCTCGCCTGGCCTGTACGAGAGCCTGGCGCTCCTGGGTCGTGACGAGTCGCTCGAGCGACTCAGGCGGGGGGCTGCTGCCGCAGCTCCCTAGGGAGGTCTTTTGGCGCCGCGAGCGGGTTCAGCGCCCGCTGGAACTCGAGCCAGGCGCGGCGGCGGAAGCTCGACGAGGGAGCGGGGAGGTCGAGTCGGATGCCGGAGAAGGCTCGGATGCGGTCGTGCTCGTGAGAATGCGTGTGCGTCACCTGTAGAGGGAACGAACGAGCGCGCGCGGGCGTTACGGGCGGTTCGAGCCGGCAGCGCTGATCGTGACGAGCACGAGCCCTGCGGCCCACACCGGCCAGAGGGAGACGAGCGCCCCGGCGAGAACGCCGAGGACGCCAAGGACGCCAAGGACGAGCACGAACACGGGGAGCACCGCGCCCCGACCCGCCGGCTGAGGTAGCGCCGCCGGCCTCATTGCACCGAGGCGCTGAAGCGCGAGCCGGACGCCGAACAACGCTCCACGCCATTCCCACACGAAGGCCTCGGCTGCGGCCGGGCCTGCGTCCTCCACGATCTCCGTGACCTGCGCGGTCTCCTCACGTGCGATTGCGAGGGCGATCTGCAGCTCCTCGTGTGCCTCCTCGAGGCCGGCGAGCGGCTCGATCCCGAGTGCGCGCTCCGCGGCGATGTGCAAGGCGTATTGAAGGTGCGGGAGCTCCTCCTCCAGCTCGTCGTGCGCGCCGGGATCCGCGGCCAGGAGCTCGAGCGCGCGGAGCGTGGGCACGAGCTCGCAACGCAAGTGCTCGAGCGCGCTCTCGTACCCCACCGTGGCTTCCGATCGAATGAGCGGGTTCAAGGAACCGAGTCTAGAGCGTCGAAGGCTCATTTACGATGCGCGAGCTCATGGATGCGCCGCCGAGATCGGTGCTCGTCGTCGACGACGAGCCGTCGATGCGCTTCCTCTGCCGCGTGAACCTCGAGCTCGAGGGTCACGGCGTGCACGAGGCGGCCACCGTCGCCGACGCGCGGGAGCGGCTCAGCGAGGGCGGCGTCGATGTCGTCCTCCTCGACATGCACATCGGCACGGAGAGCGGCCTCGACCTCCTGGACCACATCGAGGCGCTCGAGCTTCCCGTCCGGGTCGTGGTGCTGTCGGGCACGAGCGAGATCACCCCGCAGGTGCGTGCGCGCGTGCACGGCGTGCTGGGAAAGCCGTTCGCACTGGAAGACCTTGCGGCTGCCGTGTGCGATCAGCGCTCGGGTAGTCTCAACGGCCGTTGAGCGCTTCACACAGAACGACACGCACCCCGGCGGAGTTCGAGGAGCGCCTCGCACGCTTTCTGTTCGAGCGGTCCGAGGAGAGCAGGGCCGTTCGTGTTGGCGAGAAGGAGACGTCCGAGCAGGCGGCGATCGTCGAGCGCTACCGGGATCTCTTCACTCGCGAGCAGCTCGAGGGCCTGCGTGTCGCGGAGGCGTCGGCAGCCATCGACGAGCGGGAGCTCCTGCTGCGCCTGCGCCTGACGTGCGAAGGGGGAATCGTCGCGGCGGAGGTCGCCGCGTGCGAGGACGAGCTCGAGAACCGGATTCTCGCGGCGCGGGTCGGTTGGCGGGGCGAGGAACTGCCGCTCCGGGCGGCCCAGGCGAGACTCGCCGTCCTGCCGGCCTACGCCGATCGCGACGAGCTCGGAGACCTCTACAACGCCGAGAACGTGAGCTTCAACGACGATCGGCGAGAGCTTTTACGCACGTCCGAGGAGCTCGCGAGCGAGCTGTCGGGGGTGGCCGACCCGGTCGAGCGGAACGCTGCGGAGAAGGGCATCTCGCTGCACGACCTCGAGCGCGTGCTGGACGCGACGAGTCGCGCGTCGACCTCCGCGTACAACACGTTGCGCGAGCGCTGGTTCGAGCGGCTGCTCGGCCCAGAGCGCGCGGCGGTGCCGAGCTCGAACCACACGAGCTACCTGCGCCGCCTGTCGCCTCTCGAGGAGGTCTACACGAAGGAGCGGAGCGTGCCTATCTGCGTCGCGACGCTCCGACAGCTCGGCTTCGACATCGAGAACATCCACGGAATCCGGCTCGACCTGGACGACCGTCCGCAGAAGTCGCCGCGCGCGTGCGTGATCGCGTCCGACCCGCCCGGCGTGGTTCACCTGATCACCCGTGCCCAGGGCGGACTGCACGACTACCAAGCTTTCCTGCACGAGGCGGGCCATGCGCTCCACTACGCCGGCTGCGACGCGAGTCTCCCGTACACGTTCCGCCGGATCTCCCGGGACCATGCGCTGACCGAGATCTACTCCTACATCGTCGAGGCGATCAGCCGGGAGCCCGCCTGGCACGCGGAGCACTTCGGCCTCAGCGACGAGCAGGCAGCAGAGAACGCGCAGGCCACCGTCTTTCTCGAAGCGCTTCTCTTCCGGCGGTACACCGCGAAGCTCCAGTTCGAGCTCGACTTCTGGGGCCGATTCGCCGACGACGGCGGCACGTTCGATGGATACGAGGAACGGCTGACGGCCGCAACGGGTCTCCGCTATCCCCGCGAGAACTACCTCACGGACATGGATGACGGCTTCTACTCCGCCGACTACCTCCGTGCCTGGATCCGCTCTGCGCAACTGCGCTCGTCGCTCGTGGCGGACGTTGGGGAAGACTGGTGGCGCAGGCCGGAGACGGGCGATCGCCTGCGGGAGCTCTTTCGCGAGGGCACCCGGCCGACGAGCGAGGAGATGGCGGCCAGGCTCGGCTTCGAGCCGCTCGATACGGCACCGCTCCTCCGCGAGCTGACCTAGGCGTACTCGCGCCGGAGATGCGCTCGGCCCGTCGGAGGTCTACACGCGTCGTTCCGGTCTCAGAGGCGGTCGCGCGGCGAGCTAGCAGCCGCGCCTGCGCGAGAGTGTGTCGCGTCCGGCGGCCATGAGCTCTGCGGCTCGTACGCGATCACGGACGGCTCGTTCTCCCTGCAGGTGAAGGTGCCGGCCGGCGGCTCGGTCGAGCCGGCCTCGGCCGAATCGGTGGCGGACGGGCGTCACTTTCTCGACGTCGCCGACCCGGCGCAGATGAAGGGCGGCCTCGACGAGGTCAGCCTCCCGAACTTCGTTCGGGCCGCGCGCGGCGCGCTCGCGAGCTGCGGCGCCGGCTCCGACGAGATCGCGCTCCTCTGCAACATCCACATGAAGCGCTCGATGCACGGCGCGATCGTCGACGCGCTCGGCTCGCCGCGTGCCTCCTACCTCGACGACACCGGCCATATGAGTGGCGTCGACCCGCTGCTCGCGCTCGATCGGGCCGCCAGGGCCGGCGAGCTGAAGGAGGGAGATCTCGTGGTGCTGCTCGCGGCCGGCACGGGCTACACCTGGGCAGCGTCGGTACTCCGGTGGTGAAGCCCGCCACGGGGCCGTGCCTCCATACTGCTCCCATCGCCAGCGCACCTCGAGCGACGAGCCAGGAACGTCGGGGAGTGGTCTTATGACAACGCTTGGAGAGCTGGTTGGCCAAGAGCTGACGTCCGGGTGGCGCGAGATCGACCAGTCGCGGATCGATCTCTTCGCGCGGGCGACGGACGACTCGCAGTGGATCCACACCGACCCGGTGCGGGCGGCAGCAGGCCCGTTCGGGTCGACGATCGCCCACGGGTTCCTGACCCTGTCTCTCGTCGTGCCGCTCTTTGAAGAGGCAATGCCGCACCTCGCGGGCTACTCCTTGACGGTGAACTACGGCCTCAATCGGGTGCGGTTCACCTCGCCTGTGCCCGTCGCGAGCCGCATCCGGGGTCGCTTTCGGTTCGACGCGGTCGACGCCGTCGCGGGCGGCGAGCAGGCGACGGTCGCGGTGACGATCGAGCGCGAAGGGCAGGAGAAGCCCGCCTGTGTCGCCGAAGCGCTCTTCCGCTTCCTCGTTTGAGCCCGCGAGCGCGCGGACACGATCGAGGGTCCATGAGCATGACGTGTCCGAACTGCGGCGAAGATCTCGAAGGGTCGGACGCGGATCTCTGCCCCTCCTGCAGCCTGCCCATCAAGGTGATGTGTCCCAACTGCGGTGAGAAGGCGCCCGCCGGGGACGAGGAGTGTCCGGCCTGCGATGCGCCGCTGACGCACGCTGTCGACCTGCTCTAGGAACCTAGCTTCCGAAAGCGCCCTCGAGCTCGCCGACGACGTCTGCCGGCAACCCGGTGGGCCGGCAGATGACGATCTCGTGTCCCGGGCGCGCTACGAGTTCGAGTCCCGCCGAACGGGCCATTGCCTCCACGCACGCGCGATTCGGTGCCCACCAGTTCGTCGCGTCGCCCGCGAGGCGCCTCTCGATGAACGCCATCGCGGGCCAGCCGGAGCCGAGGAGCCGTTCGCGCTCGTCGATCGGGAGGTCGTCCGGCGGCTCGACGGCGTCGTCCCCTGGCATCGTGAGCGTCTGGAGGACGAGCAGCCGCCGTGTGCGCGTGGCGACGAGGTCGAGCGCGAGGAGCGGATGCCGCAGGTGATAGAGGACGCCCATGAACAGGACGAGGTCGTAGCGCTCCTCGCTCCTCGCGAGGTCGTACACCTGCTGCTGCCTGAACTCGACGAGCTCCTCGAGCTCCAAGCGCTCGGCAGCCCATCTCGCCTGGCGCAGGTAGTGCTCGTCATTGTCGATCCCGACCACACTGGCGCCGCGCCGAGCGAGTTCGAACGAGTAGAAGCCTGCGTTGCAGCCGATGTCGAGCGCATGCCACCCGTGCAGGTCGTCCGGCAGGCAGGTGCGATCTGACGCCACTTGTAGGCGGGGAAGTCGCCGAGCGGGTGGTCGGGTGCGGTCTCGATCGCGCCGGGCAGGTGCAGGTTGTGAAACCACGGTCCGAGCGCGGCGATGTCGGGCCGGCTCGACCCGGCCGACTGGAGCGTCACGCCGCCGCTTTCGCGCGAGCGAGGCGATGTGTGCCTCCAGCTCGTCGGCCCGATGCTCGGCCGTGTGCTCGGCCAGCACACGCGCTCGCGCGCGCTCGCCGATCGCCTGTGCCTCCTCGGGTGAGAGGCGATCGAGCTGGTGCAGCGCGTCCTCGATCAGGATCTCCCGCCCCGGCCGGAAGAAGGTCTCGATCCCGTCCCACCGATCGGAGATGACGGGCACGCCGCACGCGGCGGCCTCGAAGAGCCGGACGCTTGGCGACCAGCCCGCCCGGCGCATGTCCGCTCGGGTGACGTTGAGGGTGAAGCGCTGCGCCGCGTAGAAACCGGGATGCTCGGGGGGCGCGAGATGGTCGATGCGGTCGACGTTCGGCGGCCACGCGAGCTCCGGCGGGTACTGCGGCCCCGCGACCGCGAAGCTCAACCGAGGGCGCCGCCGTGCCGGCTCGCAGAGGAGCCGCTCGAGCGCCGGCTGGCGGTCGGCGCCGTACGTGCCGAGGTAGCCGAGCACCCACCGCTCCTCGACGTCGAGCGGCGCATATGCCTCGGGATCGACGAAGCAGTGGAACGCGCGCGCGCGCCGGACGCCGAGCTCTCGCTGGAGTCGAATGAGCGTCGGGCCACCGGTGAACGAGAGGTACAGATCGAAGCGGGCGGCAAGCTCCGGCGTCAGGTACTCGCACTCGCCCCTCGTGACGGCTGCCAGGGTGACCGGCGTGTCGATGTCGTAGAACGCAACCGCTCCCTCCGCGTGCTCGAGGGCGAGGCCACCGACGTCGATTCCCTCCGGTACGTACGACCCGAGGACGATTGCGTCGGCCGCCTCCAGTTGCTCCCGAAACGTGTCGCGCAGCTCCTCGACCGAGCCGTAGAGCTCCGTGCGCCCCCAGGGTGGCTCGGGCAGGTCTCGGTGTGCGGCGTACCACGGCCTGTCGCGCTCCAGGAAGAGCACGTCGTGACCGCGTTCCGCCAGCGCACGCACAAGGCCTCGGTAGTTGGTCGCGTGTCCGTTTCCCCAGGAGGACGTGATCGACAGGCCGAGCAGGACGATCCGGAGCTCACGCACGGGCAAGCTCCGGCGCAAGCAGCTGCTCCACCGCGAGCGCACGGTGGTAGTAGGTGTGCTCGGCGAGCACCCGTCGGCGCGCGGCCCTACCGATCTCGCTCGCCTGCGTCCGCGTGAGTCCCGCGAGCAACTCCGCCACCTCGGCGCCATCGTGCGCGACGAGCACCTCCTCGCCCGGCTCGAGGAAGAGCTCGATGCCCTCCCAGGCGTCAGTGATCAGGCACGCTCCGGCTCCGGCCGCCTCGAAGACGCGCGTCGCCGGCGAGAAGCCGTTCGACGCCATGCTGTCGCGCGTGACGTTCAGCACAGCTAAGGGGGTGACGTTCAGGGCGTTGTGATCGCGCGGCGAGACGTGGCCCAGCGAGCGGACATTGGCCGGCAGGGGCTTGTCAGCCCACCCGGAGCCGCCGAGCAGGAACGATCTCCGAGGTGCGAGCGAGGCAGCCCGCAGGAAGAAGTCGTCGACCCGTCGCTCCCGGTCGGGCAGCCGGTTGCCCAGAAAGGCGAGATCGCAGCGGAACTGCGGGTTCGGCGGCACCGGGTGGTGCGTCGTCGGGTCGAGCGCGTTGTAGACGCAGACGCAGCAGCGGGCGCCGAGGGCGAGGTAGCGGCGGACGACCGGCTCGCCGCCCCCGTAGGTCAGCACGAGGTCGTAGTGAGGGATGAGGGTACGCAGCGAGTCGGCATCGTCAGCCTCGAGCCGCGCCAGCGTGGCGGGCGCGTCGACGTCCCAGAAGACGGTCGTCGGGACGCCCAGCTCGAGCACGGCCGCCTCGAGCTCGGTGTCGAGGACGCCGATCCCACTCGACTTGACCACGACGTCCGCGCCTCGAGCCCGCTCGAGGGTCTCCTCCCACGCCTCGGGCTGATACACGATCACCTCCGCCCAGGCCGGGTCGTCCAGGTCGCGGTGCTGCTGACGCTCGTACGCGTCCGGTTCGAGGAACGTGACGCGGTGGCCGCGCTCCGCAAGCGCCCGCACGATGCCCCGGTAGTACGTCGCCGCCCCGTTCCAGTACGCCGAGACGAGGCTCGACCCGAACCAGGCGACTCTCAAGCTGCTTGCCTCGCGCTCTTCCCGAGCGCCGCGGCGATCCCGAGGAGCTCGTCGACGCGATGCGCGCAGGTGTGCCGCGCCGTGATGGTCTCGAGCCCGCGCTCCCGTAGCGAGCGGGCAAGCTCGGGGTCTCGCAGGACGGCCGTGAGCGCGCGCGCCAGCTCGGCTCCGTCGCGGACCACGAGGTAGTCCTCGCCGGCTCTGAAGAGGCCGTCGATGTCGTCCCACGGCGCCGACACGAGCGGAATGCCGCTCGCCAGCGCCTCGAATGGCCGGATCGTCGGGATGCCGGGCAGCGCCGTCGCGTACGGACGCCGCGGCACGTGCACGGTCACACGATGCGCCGCGAAGACTCCCGGCACGTCCGTGTTCGCGAGCCAGCCCCGGTAGCGGAGGCCGCTCCGCCTCAGCTCCCGCCGCGCCTCGGCCGGATAGCGGACACCGTGGACGCTGCCCGAGAGCCCCAGGGCGC
>Ga0208612_1001159_pt1 | contig 11118 bp, 12 predicted proteins | sample AntDryMetagUQ889_FD_188089 | JGI IMG/M metagenome (GOLD analysis project Ga0208612, IMG submission 188089) | Polar desert microbial communities from Antarctic Dry Valleys - UQ889 (SPAdes) | ecosystem: Environmental > Terrestrial > Soil > Desert | place: Antarctic Dry Valleys | collected 2008-12-31 | reverse complement strand
GCGGCGGCCACCGAGGCGACGATCACGAACGACGCGGCAACGAAGCGCCACCAGACGGTGCGCTTCGGCGGCTCGCCGGCACCGTCGACGGCCGGTTTGGCAACCGCAGCGGTCACAGTCGATTGAGTGACGCTTGCGGGGCTCCGCTGTGAGACCTGCTTCTGGGTACGGGCGGCCAGGCCGGCATGGGCGGCCTCCCTGGCCGCCTCTGCCGCAGCTTCGCGGCCGGCAAGCGCCAGGGTGTCAGCGTCGGCGGTGGCCTCTGGATCTTCCTCTTCCGAGAACTCGAACTCGTCCGGCGGCTCCTCCTGCTCGTCAGCGGCGTCGACCTCACCGGCCCCGTCCGACTCGGGCTCGGCCGCGACGTCCGGCTCATTCTCTCCGGCGGAGGGCTCGGCGTCCTCGTCCGTCCCGATCCCGCCGAACTCGGCGCTGAGCTCCGCCTCGATGCCCTCGAACTCCTCGGTCATGCCGGTCTGAGGCTCATCGCCTGCTGCCTCCGCGGCTTCGCCCTGGGCGCGCTGGCGCCCGGCCCAGGTAGCGGGTGGCGGCAGAGCCTCTTCCTGATCGTCCGCGTCGTTGTCGTGCGGCTCGTCAGCCACCCTGACCCGCCTCCTCGCGCACCCGCTCAGGGACCGAACGCGCGAAATCGACGATCGTCCGGCGATAGCTCTGTACGGAAGGGATCGAGACCCACTCGTACGGCCCGTGATGGCCCGCCCCCTCAGGTCCGAACTCGACGGCCGGAATGCCCACGCGCAGAAATGACACGGCATCGGACGCCCCGTCGCGGCCGACCCCGCACACTTCGGCGGGATGATGGGGCGAGGCCGCAGCGCAAAGGGCGCGCACGAACGGCGAGTCCGGGTCGACAAGCGCAGGCGGGCGGCGGAACGTGGAAATCACCTCGGCGCCCTCGATCGACGAGACCTGCTTCAGGATCGTGTCCGGCTCCTGCTCGGGCAGGTAGCGGACGTCAACGTCGATGAAACAAGCGTCGGGCACCTTGTTCAGAGCATCCCCGCCAAGGATCCGGCCGAGATTGATCGATGGCCGGTCATAGAGCGTGGAACTCTCGCCCGCGAACGGTAGCGATTCAATCCGGTGGAAAACCTCGATCGCCCGAAGGATGGCGTTCTGCCCCAGCCACGGCGTCGATCCGTGCGCAGCGCGGCCGTCGACCCGGATCCGCATCGCGAAAACACCTTTGGCGGCGACCCCGACCAGCATGTTGGTCGGTTCGCCGGTAATCGCGAAATCGCCCAGAAACCCCTCGTCGATCAGCAGATCGCAGCCGCGGTCCACCTCCTCCTCGGATTCCTCGTCCGGAACGATGCCCAGGCGCACCCGCACTCCGTGGACATCCTGCAGATCGGCGATTCCCAGCATCAGCGCGGCCAGGGCTCCCTTCATGTCGTAAGCGCCCCGCCCGATGAGCCGGTCGCCTTCGACCCGTGGCACGAACTGCTCCTCGTGGCCAGGCACCACGTCGAGGTGGCCGTGCAGGAGAATGGTCAGGGGAGCGTCGACCGCCCCGGCATCGGCGACCAGGACCGGCAGCCCGCGGACCTCGAGCTCATGGACCGCCACTTCACGTGCCTCGAGCCAGCCGCGCACGAACCCCGCGCACAACTTGACGCCTTGGGCGGTGGAGCTGTCGAAGCCGATCAGCTTTTCCGTGAGAGTACGTTCGTCCATCGGCCCGACGAAGATAGTGATCGCAGGACGGTCCCCTTGCGCGCCAAGGCGGGACGCTCTACCAGTCGCCAGCTGAGCCAAGCCAGGGGCAGAACGGTGACCAGGGTCAGGAGGGCCACCAACCACGGCGAGCTCGGGCTGAGCGCGTACACCCAGAACTGGGTTGCCGGGAACGCGTACAGGTAGGTGCCGTACGAGAGGTCGCCGTGGGCAGCCAGGTCCGGAAGGCGGCCCCTGGGCCGCAAACCGAGCCAGAGGATCGTGTAGGAGAACGCGATCGCGAAGACCAGTGGGTACGCCGGGGTCAGGCTCGCGACAAAAGCCGCAACCACCACGACGACGACGCCTCCGGCGCGGAGCGGGATCCAGTCCCGGTTGACGTAAAGCGCGGCGCCGACCAGGAAAAAAACCGCGGCCCTGATGTGCACCGGATCGGCCAAAAGCGGGGACTCCGGCCACAGGGTGCCCACCGCGATGAGCGCCAGCGCCGAGAGATTGAACAGGGCCCTGCGGCCCAGCACGCCCAGCACGCCCGCCAGTCCGACGAAGGCGTACATCCGCAGCTCGACGGGCAGCGTCCACAACGAGCCGTTCACGGCCGGCAGCGGGTTTGATTCGAACACGCCGGGCAACGCATAGCGCACGTCGATCAGGCTGGCCCCGTAGAACCCGTAGGCGAGCGTCTGCTTGCTGGTCGCGTAGTCCAACCCGTAGCTCGAGATGAACAGGCCCCAGAGCAGCGTGAGCGCGACGGCCAGGATCAGGGCCGGATAGATGCGCAGCAGCCGGGCCTCGGCGTAGGCCACCACGCCCCGGCGCCGGATGAAGCTCTGGGTGACCAGGTAGCCCGAGATCGCGAAGAACATCGCAACGCCCAGGCCGGGCAACCCGAGGCGGTAGCCGGCTACCTCGCGGGTCACCGCCGAGATCGGGTCGTGGTTGTCCAGGCCCAGGGTCAGGACGAAGCTGTGGCCGAGCAGGACGGCCATGGCCCCCACGAGGCGCAGCGAGCCGAGATTGTTGTTGCGGTGCGATCCCACCGCGCCATCTTGACTAGTGCGGACGTCGCTCTAGCGCTGGGCGATCTCGATGAACGCCTGCGCGCGAGCCTTGTCGCGCTCCGCCTGCTCAGCGGCGGCCGAGCCCTCCTCCGCCTCCTGCAGGCGCTGCTCGGCATCGTCAAGCTTCTGCTTCAGATCCGCGCTGTCGAGCTTGTCGGGCTCGACGGCCTCGGCGATCAGGACGCGCGCGCGGTTCGCGAAGACCTCGAGCCAGCCCTCGCCCTGCGCGTAGTGGACGACGTCTGATTCGTCCTCCGACTTCCACAGGCGGAGCTCTGACGGAACCAGGCGGGCGACCAGGGGCGCGTGGCGCGCCCGGATGCCCACCTCACCGACCCAGGTGCGGGTCGAGAGCTGGAACAGCTCGCCGCGGAAGACCTCCCCCTCGGGGGTCAGCACCTCCGCCTCAAGTCGGTGCTCCTCCGGCAAGCCCCTACTCCTCGTCCTTGGTGTCGCGCTCGTCGTCCTGGCTGTCCTGGTGCTTCTCCTCCTGGTCGTCCTGCTTCTCGTCCTGGTCGTCCTTCTGCTCGTCCTTCTCGCCCTGCTGCTCGTCCTGCTCGTCCTTCGGTGCGGACTTGCCACCGTTGCCCGACCCGGTCACCTGGTCGATCCCGCCCTTCATGTAGAAGTCGCCCTCTGAGCGGTCGTCGTGCTCCCCGTCGAGGATTTCGCGGAAACCGCGCACCGTCTCGGCCACGGGCACGTACTCGCCCGATCGGCCGGTGAACGCCTCAGCGACGAAGAAGGGCTGCGAGAGAAAGCGCTCGATCTTGCGGGCGCGGCCCACCGCCAGCTTGTCGTCGTCGGAGAGCTCGTCGATGCCGAGGATGGCGATGATGTCCTGCAGCTCCTTGTAGCGCTGCAGCACCTCCTGAACCTCGGTCGCCGTGCGGTAGTGCTCCTCGCCGACGACGTCCGGCTTCAGGATCGTCGAGGTCGAGTCGAGCGGATCGACGGCGGGGTAGATGCCCTTCTCCGAGATCGCGCGCGAGAGCGTGGTCGTCGCGTTCAGGTGAGCGAACACCGACGCCGGCGCCGGGTCGGTGAGATCGTCGGCGGGCACGTACACGGCCTGGATCGACGTCACCGAGCCCTGCTGGGTCGAGGTGATCCTCTCCTGTAGGCCGCCCATCTCCGTCTCCAGCGTCGGCTGATAGCCAACGGCCGACGGCATGCGGCCGAGGAGCGCGGAAACCTCGGACCCCGCCTGCACGAAGCGGAAGATGTTGTCGATGAAGAGCAACACGTCCTTGCCGCCCTGCTCGCGGAAGTACTCCGCCATGGTCAGGCCGGACAGCGCAACGCGCAGACGCGCCCCGGGCGGCTCGTTCATCTGGCCGAAGACGAGCATCGTCCGGTCGATGACGCCGGACTCCTTCATCTCGAGCCACAGGTCGTTGCCCTCACGCGAGCGTTCGCCGACCCCGCAGAATGCCGAGAAACCCTCGTGTTCCTCGGCGATGTTGCGAATCAGCTCCTGGATCAGGACGGTCTTGCCGACGCCGGCCCCGCCGAACAGGCCGACCTTGCCGCCCTTCGCGTACGGGGCGAGCAGGTCGACGACCTTGATCCCGGTCTCCAGCATCTCCTGGGTCGGCGTCAGATCCTCGACGCTCGGGGCGGGGCGGTGGATCGGCCAGCGCTCCTCGGTCTCAACCTCGTCGCCGCCGTCGATCGCCTCGCCTAGGAGGTTGAAGATCCGGCCCAGGGTCTGCTCGCCGACCGGAACCGTGATCGGCCCGCCCAGGTCGGTGACCTCGTCGCCGCGCTGGAGGCCGTCGGTGGCGTCCATTGCGACAGCGCGCACGCGGTCGTCGCCCAGGTGCTGCTGAACCTCGCAGGTCAGGTCCATGCCCGGCCGCTCGTCCGACTCGGGCACTGTGATCTTGAGCGCCGAGTAGATCTCGGGCAGCTCGTCGGGGAAGGTGGCGTCGACAACGACGCCCATCACCTGATCGACGACGCCGGTGTTGCTCGTGTTTCCGTTGTCTTCAGCCATCGTTAATTCGCTCTCCTAATGCTGGTTATCCGAGCGCCTCGGCACCCGCGACTACTTCAAGGATCTCCTGGGTGATCTCCGCCTGGCGCACCCGGTTCATCTCCCGGGTCAGGTCGTCGATCATCGTCTCCGCGTTCTCCGATGCGCTGCGCATCGCGGTCATCCGTGCGCCGAGCTCTGAAGCCGAGGACTCGAGCAGTGCCCTGTACACGGACAGGTCCACGTACTCCTCGATCAGCATCGGCAAAAGGATCTCTGCTTCCGGCTCATGGATCATGTCGGACCGCTGATGGGCCTCGGCAAGCTCGTCGTCCGCATAGCCCTCCGGTTCCGGGATGCCCTCGCCGAACACCTCGGCCTCTGACATCGGCAACAGCGTCTGGCGCCGCACGTACTGGGTCAGCGGGGAGACGTAGCGGTTGTAGACCAGGTCCACCCGGTCAACGTCGCCGTCGCGAAAGCTCGTTGCCAGATCGCGAGAGATGTCGCGCGCGTCGGTGAACGCGGGGCGCTCGGAGAAGCCCATGTAGGAGGCTTCGACCGCCTCACCGCGGAAAGTCATCGTCGACGAGCCACGGCGGCCGACCACACGGTAGACGACCTCGGCGCTCTCCTCCGTCTTGTACTCGCGCTTCAGGCGCAGGCCCTCGCGGATGATCTGGGTGTTGAAGGCGCCGGCCAGGCCGCGGTCGCCGGTGACCAGGACGATGCCGACCTTGTTCACCTCGCGGGTCTCCATCAGGGGGATCCGCGCGGCTACGTTGTCGTGCGACTCGGCGACCTCGCGTGTCAGCTTGCGGATCGCCTGCGCGTACGGGCGCATGTTCGCAATCCGCTCCTCCGCCCGGCGCAAGCGCGCCGCTGCCACCATCTCCATGGCCCGGGTGATCTTGCGGATGTTCTTGACCGAAGAGATCCGCGCGTTGACTTCTTTACGGGTCGCCATGGCTTACAGAGCTGCCGCTTCCTTCTCCTCGTCGCTCTCGGCCTCGTCGCCCTGGGACTCCTCGCCGCCGTCGCCGTCAGAGTCGTCGGCACCGGCGTCGTCATCGTCCTCATCCTCTTTGGTGCGGCCAGGCTTCGAGCGCTCCTCCTCGGAGCGGATGCGGTCGGACTCGCCCTCCTCGAGCGGCTGGCCTTCTGAGTCCAGGTCGGGACCGAAGTCGTCGATCGCCTCGGCGATCGCCTTGCCCAGCTCTTCCTCGTCCGAATCCTCGAAGGTCCCTTCGTCGAGGCGCCCGAGGAGCTCCTTGTTCTCCGCCTTGAGGCGTCCGAGCAAGCTCTCCAGGAAGTCCTGCACGCGATCGACTGAGAGTCGGTCCAGGTAGCCGCCGGTGCCGGCGTAGATCGAGGCGACCTGCGAAGACACGGAAAGCGGCTTGCGCTCGCCCTGCTTGAGCAGCTCGACAAGGCGCTGGCCGCGGGCGAGGGACTTCTGCGTGTCCGGATCGAGCTCCGATCCGAACTGGGCGAAGGCCTCGAGGTCGCGGAACTGGGACAGCTCCAAGCGCAGCTTGCCGGCTACCTTCTTCATGCCCTTCGTCTGGGCGTTGCCACCGACGCGGGACACGGAGATGCCGACGTTGATCGCCGGGCGCACGCCGGAGTTGAACAGGTCCGACTCCAGGAAGATCTGGCCGTCGGTGATCGAAATCACGTTGGTCGGGATGTAGGCGGAGACGTCATTCGCCTGGGTCTCGATGATCGGGAGCGCCGTGTGCGAGCCGCCGCCGAGCTCGTCGTTGAGCTTGACCGACCGCTCGAGCAGCCGCGAGTGCAGATAGAAGACATCGCCGGGGTAGGCCTCGCGGCCGGGCGGGCGCCGCAGGAGCAGCGACATCTGGCGGTAGGCGAAGGCGTGCTTGGTGAGGTCGTCGTAGACGCACAGGGCGTGGCCTCCCTGGTAGAGGAAGTGCTCGCCCATCGCGCAACCCGCGTACGGAGCGATGAACTTGATCGGCGCCGCCTCGTCGGCGGGCGCCGCGACGATGATCGTGTTGTCCATCGCGCCCTGCTCTTCGAGCATGCGCTGGAACTGGACGACCGTCGCCATACGCTGGCCGATCGCGACGTAGATCGAAACGACGCCGGAATCCTTGTTGTTGATGATCGCGTCGGTTGCGACCGCGGTCTTGCCGGTCTGGCGGTCGCCGATGATCAGCTCGCGCTGGCCGCGGCCGATCGGGATCATCCCGTCGACGGACTTGAGCCCGGTCTGAAGCGGCTCGATCACCGGCTGGCGGCTGACGACTCCCGGGGCCTTGAACTCAGCTGGGCGGAACTCGGTCGCGTTCAGTTCGCCCTTGTCATCCAGGGGCCGGCCGAGGGGGTCGACCATGCGACCCAGGAGCGCGTCACCGACAGGGATCTGCAGGAGCTTGCCGGAGCGCTTGACGGTATCGCCCTCGACGATCTTGTCCCAGTCGCCGAACAGCACGGCACCGACGTTGTCCTGCTCCAAATTGAGGGCCAGGCCGGTCACCCCGTGGGGCAGCTCCAGCATCTCGAGCGCCATGCAGTTCTCCAGGCCATGGACGCGGGCAATCCCGTCGGCGATCTGAAGGACCGTGCCGACCTCACTGAGGTCTGCCTCGCCGGTCTCCAGGCCCTCGATGCGGGCGCGCAGGATGTTGCCGATCTCGTCTGGACGTATCTCCACTGTGATTCAGCTCCTTAGGCCGCCTGAGCGACTTCTTTTCTCAGTTTGTCCAACTTCGCGCGCAGGCTGGCATCAAGCACCATGTTGCCGACGCGCAGCACGAGGCCGCCGAGGATGTCCTCGTCGACCGTGCTCTGTAAATCAATCCTCTTGTCCGTCTTGCGCTCGATCTCCTTGCCGACGCGCTCGACGAGGCTCGGATCGAGCTCGACGGCGCTCGTCAGGCGCACCTCCAGGCGGCGGTTCTCGGTCGCCCAGAGGTCGTCCAGGTGGCGGCGGATCCGGAAGATCACGGGCATCCGGTGCTTTTCGGCCAAGAGCTCGAGGAAGTTCACCAGCTCCTTCTCGGCTCCGGAAATCATGCCGGCGATCGCCTCGCGCTTCTCGCTTGACGAGAAGTACGGGCTGAAGAAGAAGATCTGCAGTTCGCGACCCTCATCGATGGCGTCGGCGACCTCACCGAGCTGCTCGCGCACCTCGTCCAGGTTTCCAGCCTCCTTGGCGACGTCGAACAAGGCCTCGCCGTATACCCGAGCGATTTCTTCCACTAGAACAACTCCGCCGAAAGCCTTGGCTTCGTCTTCGTTTTCGTCGGGTCAGGGTGCGTTAGGGGGCGGCAGGTCGTAAGCGGTTCCGTCCGCGACTCCGTCGCTAGCTCGGGCGAGGTCATTGGTTCTCCGGGGTGCCGGCGAGTGCGGAGAAGTCCACCTCGGCCAGCGCTTCCTCGACCAGCTTCTGGTGGTCTTCGCCGGATAGGGACTTGCGGGTGATCTTCTCCGTCGCCAGGACGGTCAGGTCCGCGACCTCCTTGCGGATCTGCTCGAGCGAGCGGCGGGTCTCCGTCGCGATGTCCTTGCGGGCGTGGGCGACAAGCTCTTCGCGCTTGGCCTTGCCCTCGGCGGTCGCCTCGGCCACCGCTGCTTCCGCCGACTTGCGGGCACGGGCGGCGATGTCGTCCGCCTGCTCGCGGGCTTCCTTCAGGCGAGCACGATACTCGGAGAGCAGCTCATCGGCTTCCTGGCGCGTCTTCTCCGAAGCGTCGATGTTCTCCTTGATCGCGTTGGCGCGCTTCTCGAGCGCCTCGCCGATCTTCGGAAAGGCCGCCCTCTTGAGCACGAACATCGTCACGCCGAACGCGAGCAGCGTCCAGAACATCAGGCCCAGCGCGGGCGAGACGAGGAAGCTGCCGCCCTCCTCCTCCTCGGCGGCGGCCTCGGTCGCCGCCAGCAGCAGCGGCCCTATGTCAGTGACGAAATCCACGCTTGCCCAACCCTCCTTGCCGGCCTAGAGGAAGAACGCGATCAGGCCGAAGATGAACGTGTAGAAGGCGACGGCCTCGGTCAGCGCGAAGCCGAGCCAGCGAATCGACTGCAGCTCCGACGCCATCTCGGGCTGACGGGCGACGGCCTCGATCTCCGAGCCGAAGATGATGCCGATGCCGATGCCGGCGCCGATCGAGCCGAGTCCGGCGCCGACGCCGAGAGCGATCGCCTTCAGCCCGTCATCGGTGACGCCCGCCTCCGCGGCGGCCTGGGCGAGTGGGATCAACAGGTCCATGAGTACTCCCTTTCTAGTGAGATTCGGCGGTCGCGCCGCCGATGTAGATAGCTGTAAGTGTCGAGAAGATGAACGCCTGCAAGGTAGCCACAAGGCCGATCTCGAAGACGAAGAACGCGAACGCCATCGGGAAGGTGAGGGTGCCCAGCGCGGCGAGACCGAGCAGGACGGCGAGGCCGCCGGCCATGAACAGGATCAGGAGATGGCCGGCGAGGATGTTCGCGAAGAGCCGAACGGAAAGGGAGATCGGGCGCACCAGATGGGAGATCGCCTCGATCGTGAAGATCGCCGCCTTGCCGAAGATGTTCATGTCCTCGAGTCCTGCCGGCAGCCAGCTCGCGAAGTACTTGATCGGGCCCTTGGCCCGGATTCCCTCGATGTGGTAGACGGCCGTTGAGACCAGAGCCAAGACCAGGGGAATCGAGATGTTGGCCGTCGCCGCGTAAATCGCCAGCGTGGGAACCTCGAGGCCGAAGATGTCCACCTTGTGCTCAGTGTTCGTCGGCAGGGGCAGGTAACCGAGCATGTTCGAGAACCAGATGAAGAAGAAGAGGCCGGCCAGATAGGGAAACCAGCGGCGCGCCAGCGTGGCGTCGGGGATATTCCCTTTGGTGATGTTGTCGCGGGTCAGGTCGTAGGCCAGCTCGACCGCCATCTGGACCTTGTTCGGCTCGCGCTGCATGCGGTTGGCGATGAAGACCATCGCGCCGATCGTCGCGGCGCTCGCCAGGATCAGATAAAGGACCGCCTTGGTGATCGAGAAGTCGATGCCGGCGATCGTGAGCTCGATCCAGGGCTCGAGCTTGAACTCGTTCTGGGGCTGGAACTCCTCGTTCTTGCCCTCGCTGCCGACGATGACGATCAAGAGCGCCGTGATCAGAAAGTAAAGCCCGAGGCCAAGGAAGACCTTCTTCTTGGTGCTCATCTGCGCGGGTCTCCGGCCAGGTACCGGGCAAGCGCCAGGCTTGAGAGCTGCACCGTGAAGAGGACCGCGGCGAGGACCGCGGCGGCGAGCCCCGCCTCGCGCTCGGCGAGCAGGCCGATCAGGAGCACGCAGGCGGCAAGGAACCAGGCACGGCCCAGGGTGGAGATGCCGGTCAGGCCCATGGCGCTGCGGCGGTCGCCGGCCTTGAGTGACGCGGCGACCCGGCGCTCCGCCCAGAACATGAAGGTGCGCTGCACCAGCCAGGCGGCGGCGAGCGCGACGTAGCCAGCGATCGGCAGGCCGGCGGCCAGGAACACCGGCAGCGCGGCCGCCAGGACCAAGAGGTCGATGTGGCGCACGAGCCCGTGCCGCCTGGACTCATCTGAGGCCGCCACCTCAGAGGTTCTTAAAGCGAGCGTAGACAAGGGCAAGCCCCACGACGACGCCGGCGAAGAACCCCAGGAGTCCCAGGGGCACGGCCAGCCCGACCAGCGACCCGAGCCCGTAGCCGGCTGCGGCCAGAGCGACCATCGTGGCGACCAGCGAGATCCCGGCGGTGGCGGCATCCGTCCTTGTGGGACGACTGTCCGTCATCGGAGTCTCGGGGGTGTGGATGGGGCAAGTGCGGTCGGACCTGATGCCAAAGGAACCAATAGCCGCTCCGGGTGGCGTTTTCGCCCGGCCCGTGCGGCTGCGCGAATATATCCCATCCCTACGGCCCCGTGTGTGATCTAGCTGCCCGGATCAGGCAGGGCATCGAACTCTCCGGTCTCGGGGTCGATCACCTCGAAACTGCCCGTTTCCAGCTCGCGGGCGACGCCCGCGTCCACTTCGTGCGGTGCGGCGCCTGGGCGCACCCGTGCCATCTGGCGACCACGGATGCCTCGCAGCTTCAGGATCTCCAGGACGACCACCAAGTACACGCTTGCCGCCAGCGCGATCACCAGGCAAAGGGCGATCACCGCGGTCCAGGCAGCATCGAAATTGCCGCGGTCGTCCGAGTACGGGATGAAGCGCAGGGCGAGTGCCAACCCGGCCATGATCAGCGCCCAGGCATAAAGGTAGGCAAGGGTGCGCCGCTGCGAGAATCCGAGGTCGGCCATGCGGTGGTGCAGGTGCCAGCGGTCGGCCTCGTAGATCGGCCGGCGGTACTTGATCCGCTTGGCGATGACGAACCCTGTGTCGAAGATCGGCACGGCGAGGACGATCAAGGGCAGGA
>Ga0208612_1001158_pt1 | contig 11119 bp, 10 predicted proteins | sample AntDryMetagUQ889_FD_188089 | JGI IMG/M metagenome (GOLD analysis project Ga0208612, IMG submission 188089) | Polar desert microbial communities from Antarctic Dry Valleys - UQ889 (SPAdes) | ecosystem: Environmental > Terrestrial > Soil > Desert | place: Antarctic Dry Valleys | collected 2008-12-31 | reverse complement strand
GATCATCTACGACTTGCCGCGAAGCTATTACGACGAGTACAGAAAAGAGATTTCGCGCGTCACCGCGGCGACAGTCCTGAAAGCGGCGCGGGATCATATTCATCCCGAAGAGCTGCAGACTGTGATCGTCGGCGACACAGGGCAGATCAGGGAGGGGCTCACGTCGGTCGGTGTCGGTAACATCTCTGTCGCTCCGGCGAAATAGTGAGCGCGGCGCGCAAAGAACATTCGGACGCGCAAGTCGGGCGGGTAAAAACCCGGCGCGCGTACACTGGGCGCATCATCTCGCTCGACATCGATAGTGTTCGATTCCCCGATGGATCGGTCGGTGAGCTCGAGATGATACGACATCCCGGGGCCAGTGCCGTGGTCCCGTTCCTGAGCGATCCGGCGGGTGAGCCGCCGGCTCGGCCCGAGGTCCACCCGCATGGCCAGCAGTCCCTGCCCCGTGCCCGCCAGTATCTGGGTGAGCCCAACCGCGCCCTCGAGCTGCGGGTCGGCCGCGGCGTCGGCACGCCCCGCGCTCTCGAGGAACACGATCGCCTCTAGCAGGTCCGGGTCGAGGCCTGAGCGGGCGCCCACCCGCTCGACCAGCGGGCGGAAGCGCGCGGTGCGCCGGGCCGAGGCCACTGCGCCACCCGGGCTCTTCGTGTAGAGCACGTGGCTGAGCCCCGCTGCCGCGCGGCGCTCGAGCGCCTCGCTGCGGGTCGGGGTATAGGCGAACGGGTCGGTTCCCCGCGAGTCGAGAACCTCGAGTGGGACATCGGGGAGCGGGCCCTCCTCCCCGCCGCGCACGGCCAGCAGCACGCCCGCCATCACAGCGAGCAGGGCAGCTCCGACGAGCGCCACGACGACCAGGATCTGCCGACGAGATCCGTGCGTGGGCGCCTCCGTACGGCTCAGCGCGTGGCGGGCTGTCCCGCGGCCGCCTCGCCTCGGCTTCTACGAGCGGCGCGGCGTGCCTTGACGGTGGCGCTGCGCCCGTTTTCGCGCAGCCCATCCCAGAGACCCTTGATGCGGACGAAGATCTGCTCCGATGCCGCCTGGGACTGGTCACGGTCCGGAGCCTCCACGCGCTCGAAGCGGACCGGGTCTCCAAACTGCACGACGACGCTTGGGAGCTGGAGGCGCTTCCAGTCGCGCACTCGCTCGGAGCCCACGAGCGCGACGGGCACCACGGGTGCCCCAGACTCGAGCGCGAGGCGCCCGATGCCGGGCTTCGCCTCGCCGAGCTTGCCGGTGCGCGAGCGGCCGCCCTCGCAGTACATGACCACGATGTCGCCGCGAGCGAGAACCGCGTGCGCGGTCTTGAACGCCTCCTCGTCGCGATGGCCGCGGCGCACGGGGAACACCCCGCCGTTGTTGTAGACGATCTCGAGCGGCTTCTCGAACAGCTGCGACTTGGCCAGGAACTGCACCTTGCGGCGCAGGTGCATGGCCACGAAGAAGTGGTCGAGGAAGGAGAAGTGGTTGGGCGCCACGATCACGGGGCCGTCGGCCGGCACCTTGTCGGAGTCGATCGCGCGGGCCCGGAAGAAGCAGAGCAGGTAGGGCGTGATCACGAGGCGAACGGCCTCGTACATCCAGTTCGGCCGCTTCGCGCGAGTGCGCTCGTGGAACCTCGTGAAGTGCTCCGCCGGGCGGGGGTCCTTGTAGACCTGCGGCTTGAGCGAGCCCTTGGGCTGGTGCTGCTGCTCGGTCGCCATCTGCCGCTGCTCCGCCGCCATCTGCCGACCCTACCCATCCGCTGGGGATTCGTTACGCACCCATCCTCGCGCACGCCCGAGCGCGCGGGTCCACTCGGCGAGCAGCTGCTCGCGCTCGGCGCCGCCGATGCGCGGCTCGTAGCGCGCCGCCTCACGCCACATGGCGCGCGTGTCCGCCTCGCTCCACAGGCCGATTGCCACGCCGGCGAGGTAGGCGGCGCCCAACGCCGTGGTCTCGGCTACCGCGGGCACGACGACGGGCACCCCGAGCATGTCCGCCTGGAAGCCCATCAGCCAGGCGTTGTGCACGGCGCCGCCGTCGGCCTTCAGCTCCTCGAGCACGACCCCCGACGCTCGCTCCATCGCCCGCACCGCGTCGGTCGTCTGGTAGGCAATCGACTCGAGCACCGCCCTGGCGAGGTGCGCTCGGCCCGCGCCGCGCGTGAGTCCGACGATCGTGCCGCGCGCGTAGGGATCCCAATGCGGCGAGCCGAGCCCAGTGAAGGCGGGTACGAGGTAGACGCCGTCGTTGGTCTCGAGCGAGCTAGCCAGCGCCTCTGTCTCCGCGGCGGAATCGATGATGCCGAGGCCGTCTCGCAGCCACTGCACCCCGGCGCCCGTGACGAAGATCGCCGCCTCGAGGGCGTAGTCGACGCGCTCGCCGACGCCCCACGCGACGGTGCTCAGTAGGCCCTCGGGCGGGGGCGGTCGCTCCCCGCCCGCGTTCTCGAGCACGAAGCTGCCTGTGCCGTAGGTGTTCTTGCCGAGGCCCGCCGAGTGGCAGGCCTGACCGTAGAGCGCGGCCTGCTGGTCGCCCGCGATCCCGGCCACCGGCACGCTGCCGCCGAAGGCGCCGGTCTCGCCGTAGACGTACGCGCTCGGGCACGGCTCGGGCAACGAATCCTCGGCCACGCCGAAGAGCTCGCACAGCTCAGCGTCCCACGCGAGCTTCGTAGTGTCGAAGAGCAGCGTGCGCGAGGCGTTGGAGTAGTCGGTGGCGTGCCGCCCACAGAGCTTGTGTACGAGCCAGGAGTCGACCGTGCCGAAGACCGCTCTCGCGGGGTCGATCTCCCCCACACCGATCAGCCACTCGATCTTCGTCCCCGAGAAGTAGGGATCGAGCACCAGCCCCGTGCGCTCGCGCACGAGCGGCTCGTGTCCCTGCTCGCGCAGCTCGTCGCAACGCCCGGCTGTGCGCCGGTCCTGCCAGACGAGCGCCCGGTGCAGCGGCTCGCCGCTCTCCCGGTCCCAGGCCACCACCGTCTCGCGCTGGTTGGTGATCCCGATGCCCGCGAGATCGCGGCCGTCGATTCCCGCGGCTTCGAGGGCTTCGCAGCCAACCCGGCGCGTGGCCTCCCAGATCTCCCGCGCGTCGTGCTCCACCCATCCCGGGCGCGGGAAGTGCTGGTGCAGCTCGCTGTAGGACCGCCCGGCCGGCCGGCCCCGGTCGTCGAAGACGATCGCTGTCGAGCCGGTGGTTCCCTGGTCGAGCGCGAGGATCACCGGGCGCGGAAGCTATCGCGGCGGTGGCCTGCGATGGGTCCGGCATGGCGGGTATCGTGGCGGCGCGCTCACCCGATCGGATCAGGAGGCAGCCTTGCCCGACGTAGATGCACCCATCACCGGCACGATCTGGAAGGTCGAGTGCGAGGTCGGCCAGAAGATCGAGGAGGGGGACACCGTCGTGATCATCGAGTCGATGAAGATGGAGCTGCCGATCGACGCCGAGGACGAGGGCAAAGTCACAGAGATCACGTGCAAGGAAGGTCAGGCGGTCAACGAGGGAGACACGCTGGTGGTGCTCGAGTGATGCCGCGCCGCGCTCGCTCCGTCCGAGCGCCCGCCTACCGTGCCCGCAACTCATCGCGAGGGAGGTCGAGAGCTTGCCGCCGCTGATCACCTACCAGGAAGCCCTGAAGCTGGGCGAGATCGAGGACCACGCAGAGATCGAGACGCTCGTCGAGCGCGCGTGGGAGGCCCGCGTCGAGGGCTTCGGGGATTCGACGGACCTCTGCTCGCTGGTGAACGCCAAGTCGGGCGGTTGCGCTGAGGACTGTGGCTTCTGCGCTCAGTCGCGCTTCGCCGAGGCGGACACGCCGATGCACGCGATGATGACCCCGGAGCAGATCCTCGAGCACGCGCGGGCGGCCGAGGCGGCTGGCGCGCACCGCTTCTGCATGGTGACCCAGGGCCAGGGGCTCTCGAAGCGCGACTTCGAGAACGTACTCGAGGGCGCGCGCCTGGTCGCCGAGCAGACCAACCTCAAGCGCTGCGCCTCCGTCGGGCACATGTCGGTCAAGCGGGCCAAGCAGCTCAAGGAGGCGGGCATCCAGCGGGTGCACCACAACGTGGAGACCGCCGAGAGCTACTACGACGAGGTCTCGACCACGGTCCGCTACGAGGGCCGGCTGCGCACGATCGACGCGGTCGAGGAAGCCGGACTTGAGACCTGCGTGGGCGGCATCCTGAACCTCGGCGAATCGCGCGACCAGCGCGTGGAGATGGCCTTCCAGCTCGCCCGCATCGACCCGACGAGCGTGCCGATCAACATGCTCAACCCACGGCCGGGCACCAAGTTCGGCGACCGCGAGCACATGGACCCGTGGGAGGCCGTCAAGTGGATCGCGATCTTCCGCCTGATCCTGCCGGCGGCCCTGTTCCGCCTCTGCGGCGGGCGCGTGGAGAACCTCGGCGAGCTCCAGCCGCTCGCCGTCAAGGCGGGGATCAATGGCGTCATGATGGGAAACTTCCTCACGACCCTCGGCTCCGAGCCCGAGGAGGATCGCTCGATGTTCGAGGAGCTCGGCCTCAACGTTGCGCGCCAGCACGACAACGGCGCCAACCCCCGCCCCGACAACCGCTCGGGCTGGCTCGACGGGGAGGCGCCGCGCACGCCGGTGGACGAGCTGATCGACCGCCAGGACGAGGCCAGCTTCTGGAACCCCGAAGCCCAACTGAGACGCGTGAAGAAGTCGAGCGTCCCACCTCGGCCCGACGGGGCACCCAACCAGGGCTTGGCGGCCGACGGGCTTCAGGTGATCGAAGTCGCGGCCAGGGAGCCGAGCCCGTCGGCGTCCGGGGGCACGTCGGCCACGAAAGCGAGCGCGCTAAGGAAGCAGGGAGCGACGCGTGCGAGGACACGCGAGCGACCGATGACGCCGGGAGCGAGCACGTCATGAGCGATATCGAGCAAGCCCTCGCCGATATCCGCGATCGCGGGCTCTACCGCCGTATGCGCATGATCTCGGGGCCACAGGGCCCACGCGTGCTGCTGGACGGGCGGCCCGTCCTGCTGCTCTGTTCGAACAATTACCTGGGCCTCGCCGATCACCCGCGCGTGCGGGAGGCCGCAGCCGACGCCGCCATGCGCTACGGCGCGGGCGCGGGCGCCTCACGGCTGATCTCCGGGACCATGCGCATTCATCGCCGGCTCGAGGAGCGCCTGGCCGAGTTCAAGGGCAGCGAGGCGGCGCTCCTGTTCGGATCGGGCTACCTCGCGAACATCGGTGTGGTGGGCGCGCTTGCCCGGGCCGGGGAGGTGGTCTTCTCCGACTCGCTCAACCACGCCAGCATCGTGGACGGCTGTCGCCTCGCCGGGGCCGAGACCTTCGTGTATGAGCACGGGGACCTCGAGCACCTCGCGTGGGGCCTCGAGCAGGTCGAGGGACGCGCCAGCCTGATCGTCACCGACGGCGTCTTCTCGATGGACGGCGACGTCGCACCGCTCGAGGGCATTGTGGAGCTGGCCCGACACCACGACGTGCGTGTGATGGTCGACGAGGCCCACGGCACCGGCGCGATCGGGCCGGGTGGACGCGGTGCTGTGGCCGCCGCCGGACTCGAGGACGAGGTGGATGTGGTGGTGGGGACCCTGGGCAAGGCGCTCGGGTCCTACGGTGCCTATGTCTGCTGCGAGCGGAGCACCGCCAAGTACCTGATCAACACCGCGCGCACCCTCATCTTCTCCACGGCGCCGGCACCCCCGTCGGTGGCCGCCGCGATGGCCGCACTCGAGCTGCTGCGCGAGCAGCCGCGGCACGTGGAGAAGCTCCAGCGCAACTCCGCGCTGCTGCGCCAGTCCCTCACGGCCGAGGGCGTGCCCGTCGCGCCGGGCCAGACTCCGATCCTGCCCGTGGTGGTCGGTGCGGCCGAGGACGCCACGAGAGCCAGCGAGCGAGCGCTCGAGCGCGGGATCTTCGCCCAGGCGATCCGCCCCCCCACCGTGCCGGCGGGTGGCTCCCGCCTGCGCCTCACGGTGATGGCTTCGCACACCGCATCCGAGCTGCGCGAAGCGGCGAAGGCGCTCGCGGCGGCCTTGCCCGCCTCGGCTCGCGAGGCCGCCGCGCGGCGCGCACTGGAAGTTGCGCCGGCCAGTGGCTCCGGCCGCGTCTACGACGGCCTCTCCGACGCAGCCTGACGGCCCCACCCGGCTGCCCGCCAGGTAGTGCGCGGCCTCTTCGTGACCGGCACCGACACCGGCGTCGGGAAGTCGGTGGTGGCGGCAGCGATCTGCGCCGCGCTCGTGAAGGGAGGCGAACGCGTCGCGGCCTTCAAGCCGGTGGTCACCGGGCTGGGAGAACCGCCGGACGGCTGGTCGCCGGACGAGGAACCGCGGGCCGAGTGGTCGCCGGAGGAGGAACCGCCGGGTGCATGGTCGCCGGAGGAGGAGCCGCGGGACGAGTGGCCGCCGGACCACGAGCTGCTGGCCGCGCAGACCGGACAACGGCCCGACCGGGTGACCCCCTACACGTTCGGGCCGCCAGTATCCCCCCACCTGGCCGCGGAGCTTGCCGGTGTGGCGCTCGAGCCGGCGGCAATGCTCGCCGCCGCGCGCGCGGCCGGCTCGGGTGCGGACGTGCTCGTGTGTGAGGGGGTCGGCGGCCTGATGGTGCCCCTGACCGCGGACTACCTGGTCCGCGACCTGGCGGCCGCCCTCGGGCTGAGGGTGGTGATCGCCGCGCGGCCCGGGCTCGGCACCATCAATCACGCGCTGCTGACCGTGGAGGCGGCGCGAGCCGCCGCGCTCACCGTGGCCGGGGTGGTCATGACCCCGTGGCCGGCTGAGCCCGATCTCGTCGCTGTGTCGAACCGGGCTACGGTGGAGCGCCTGGCCGACGTGGCCGTCAGCACCCTGCCCGCGATACGTCCGGAGGAGCTTGGAGCGGCGGGGGCCGGACTCCCGCTCGCGAGCTGGTTGCGCTAGCGTCGCATCGACTCACGTTCGCCCTGCCTGGCGGCTGCGAACGCCCGCTGACGCGGCACGGGCGTCACAATGGGGAGCCTTGAGCGAGCCACCGACAGCCGAGACCAAGCGCCACCCCGCCATCGAAAAGCTCCACGAGCGGCGCGAGCGCCACCGGCAGCGCAGCCGCCCGGTGCGCTGGGGGATTGCGCTGCTCGGCGCCCTGATCACGATCGTCGGAATCGTCATGACCGGCCCGGTACCCGGACCCGGCTTTGTGATCATCCCGTTCGGCCTGGCCCTGCTGGCGCTCGAGTTCGTCTGGGCCGAGCGCCTGTTCGGGAAGGCCGTGATGTGGGCCGACAGGGCTAAGGAGCAGGCGTCCAACCGCAGTCGCGGCGAGAAGATCGCCTCCGTGGTGCTCACCGTCCTCGCGATCGCGGCGTTCATCACAGCGGTGATCCTGTGGGATGTCCCGCTGCTGCCTGACAAGTAGCCAGCGCGCCGAGCGGAGCCTCAGCGCTGCTCGGACGCCTCCCCGGCCTTGCGTTCCCGCTCGGCCTCACGCAGCTCGATCCGTCGGATCTTCCCCGTGAGGGTCTTCGGCAGATCGTCGACGAACTCGACCTCCCGCGGGTAGGCGTATGCTGAGTGGCGCTCGCGCACGAAGCGCTTGATCTCCTCGGCCGTGCCCTCACTCGGCTCGCTCCCCTCCGCGAGCACTATGAAGGCCTTCACGATCTCGCCGCGCCTTTGGTCGGGCGAGGCCACCGCCGCGGCCTCCCGCACGGCGGGGTGCTCCACGCAGGCTGACTCGACCTCGAACGGGCCGATGCGGTAGCCGGCCGAGATGATCACGTCGTCGGCGCGACCGGCGTACCAGACGTAGCCGTCCGCGTCGACCTCGGCGGCGTCCTTGGTGTGGAACCACTCGCCGCCGAAGACCTCCTCCGTGTCGTCGGGCCGGTTCCAGTAGCCCAGCGGGTAGTGGGGGTTCGAACGCGCCTTGAGGCAGATCTCCCCGCGCTCGGCCACGGGCAGCGGCTGCTCGTCCTCGTCGAGGATCGCGACCTCCCAGCCCGGCATTGGCAGTCCCATCGAGCCCTCACGCACTTCGACGGTCGGGAAGTTCCCGCACAGGGGGTAGCTCTCGGTCAGGCCGTAGTAGTCGAGCACGGTGTGCCCGTACTGCTCCCGGAACCACCTGATCACCTCGGGGTTCAGCGGCTCTCCCGCGGAGCACGGGTTGCGCAGCTCGGGCAGCGGGTAGCGCTTCCCCGCGTCCTCGATCGCGGTCATCGCTCGCAGCGCCGTCGGGGTGGTGAACATGCCCTGCACACCCGACTTCGAGAGGAAGCGCAGCTGCTCCTCGGGGTCGAAGCCCCCCTTGCGCGCATAGACCAGGGCGGTGGCTCCAAAGCGCCAAGGGCCCAGCAGTGGCGCGATGCCGGCCGCCCAAGCCCACTCGCCCATGCCGTGGAAGAGCTCTGAGTCACGCACGTCGTGACAGAACTCGAACTCCTCGTGGCCGAGCAGATAGCGGTGCGCGTGGAGGATGCCCTTGGCGAGGCCGGTGGTGCCCGAGGAGTAGTAGAGCTGGGCGGGATCGTCCGCCCCGGTGTCGGCGACCTCGTAGGAGGCGGAGGCCCTGCGCATCGCCTCCGCGAAGTCGGCGTCGCCTTCCGAGCGCTCGCCTTCACCCACGTCGATCGTGAAGACCACCTCCGCCAGCCCCTCCGGGATGCGGTGGCGGTTGGCCGCGTCGGTCACCAGTGCCTTGGCGCCCGAGTCGCGCAGGCGGTGCTGGATCCCCTCGTCGCCGTAGAGGACCGACATCGACAGCAGGATCGCGCCGCGCTTGAAGGTGCCGAGGAAGACGGCCGCCGTCTCGGGCAGCGAGGGCAGCAGCGTCGCCACCCGATCGCCGCGCTCGATGCCGTGGGCCTCGAGCGCGTTGGCAAAGCGGGCGGAGAGATCCTGCAGCTCACCGAAGCTGACCTCCCGCTCGTTGCCACGCCAGTCCTCCCACACCATCGCCAGCTTGTCGCGCGGGTGCTTGTCGCACACGTCGACGGCGATGTTGTAGCGCTCGGGCACCTCCCAGCGATGCGCGGCGCACATCTCCTCGTAGCTGCCGAGGGCGTACTTGCGGTGGCTCATGCGTTCTCCTTGCCCCAGGGGTACCCGGCGGCGGCGGGCGATAGTCACCTGCGCTAGACATTGCCGCCCTTTGCAGCCCTCGCCTTCGGCCCGCGCCTTGCTCATGTCAGCTGGCGCTGGCGTCAGGAGCGCTGATCGCTAGGCGATGGCCGGTTCCAGCCGAGTCCGTGCGTCGAACCGGTGCTGGAGATTCGCGACAAGGCGCGCGAGCGTGTTTCCGCACGTCCGCTCTCCGAGCAGAATCCGCATCCAGTCAGGCGTGATCTCCAACCGAAGCGTATGGCCGACATGAAGATCGACCGCGTTGGCCTCCCACTGGCTCTCTCCCACCTCACGCGGCACAGCCCAGAGTCGGAAGGGCTCACGGCAGTTGAAGAGATTGCCGACGAACGTCTCCAGGTCGCTAACTCGGTGTGGGAAGTCGAGCTGCGCTACGTCGCCTTCGAAGGTCAGGGCCACGCCATCGGAGACATCGGCAGACGATTCCTCGATGGCGCCGGATTTGAGCTGGAAGCGACTCTCGAGGTCGCGCACGTAGCCCTCGTACCGATCCAGTGACCGCCAGAGAAGGCCTATAACGACCTCGAAGGAGGACCCCGACGAGACGAAGCCGCCCTGGTAGTCGGCCGCGACCCGTGCGGTGCCGAGCTGCTCATCGCGCAGGATGCTCGCAACCGCCGTGAGCGAGGCACTCGCCCGGTACTTCGGGCTCTCGCTGACCATGGCGAGCAGGTCGTCGGGAGCGTCTCCTTCTACCTGTACCCGCCAGCGACGAGGCACCACTGCCTCATTCGGTTGAAGCTCGTCCGAGCTGAACGACGACTTGATCCACCGCCTCTCTCCCTCGAGCTCGCGAAGCTGCTCGGCGGTAAGCCAAGCCGAGTCGAGCGCTGCGCTCGAGACGATGTGCTTGCGCCATAGGCTCGTGACCGTCTGCGTCCGCGCCGTGGAGTGCAGCAGCCAGAACCGTGGATTCAGCGCGTCGACGAAGAAGGCATCCTCGGCTCCGAGCAGCACCCAAAGATCCTCGGAGAGAGGCAGGAGATCGAGATCCGCCGCCTTGGCCACGGAAGCCAGGAGGGAATGGGAACCGTCGCTCGAGGCTTCCGGCGGATGGGCTTCGACCAGGCGCGACTTGACCTGGCCTTCGCGAAGGCGACCGCCGAGCACGCCGTCATCGACGCGACCCTGCATCGCATTGGTGAGAAGCTGGATGAGGTCTTGACGATCCATGGTCTTGGCGAGTCTACGTTCTCCTACTCATCGGCCAGCCCTCCCTCGGCCGCGAGATCGTCGAGCGAGGTCTGCCCCTCGATCGCCGGCCGTGGCTGCCCACGAAGACCTTGAGCTGCACGGCGTTGCTGCGCCTGCCAGCCCTGGGTGCGTCCTTGCGGCCGGTTCGACGCCGGCGTCGAGATGATCACGAGCGGGCTTCGGTGGCCGCGGGTTCCCGGGTCAAGTCGAACGCGACCGCGAAGCTCGTTCGCCGCCAGCTCGCGAGCTACCCGCTCGACCTTCCTGATGAACTCGCCCCGAGCCCCGGGAGCGAGGATCGGCCACTCCGGAAGGACCGCCTCGCACAGCGACTCGATGGCCAGGAAGTCTTCGCTGCGCGCCTGGGCCGCCACCACCTCGGGCAGTAGAACCTCCTTCACCTCAACGTCGGGGCTCTGGTGATCCACCCTGAAGCGAGCCGGCGGCAGCCCAGCCCGGTGGCTCTCGTCGAAGTCATCGAGCCCGCGGATCCCGCTCGTGTCAGAGAGGCGAACCCGCTCCGGGCCGACCGTGAGGAGCGGCGCGTCGATCGAGAGCTGGCGTAGACCTGCCTCGAGATCGGCGCGATGCTCCTCCGTCCCGACGAAGAGCGGCTTGACCTCGGCTTCCCCCGCCCTGCGCAGCTGGGGCGGGAGGGCGTCGGTGCGCCGCAGCACGTCAGATGTTGCCGCTTCGTACTTGCGCGCTTGCTCCTCGTCGATGTTGCGGCCACTCTTGCACTCGCAGAGCAGAACCAGATGGGGGTCCAGCCGGTAGATCACGGCGTCGATGCGGGTGTCGCCGACCGGCGTGGTAA
>Ga0208612_1001157_pt1 | contig 11120 bp, 11 predicted proteins | sample AntDryMetagUQ889_FD_188089 | JGI IMG/M metagenome (GOLD analysis project Ga0208612, IMG submission 188089) | Polar desert microbial communities from Antarctic Dry Valleys - UQ889 (SPAdes) | ecosystem: Environmental > Terrestrial > Soil > Desert | place: Antarctic Dry Valleys | collected 2008-12-31 | reverse complement strand
GCCGTTTGACTTCTCCCGGAACGAGCTTCACGAGCTATTCGATGCCGGCGACCTGGTAGTCGCCTTCGTCAGCTTCCGCACCCGCAGCCGTGGGAGCGAGGTCGAGGTCGTCCAAGAGGAGGTACATACCTGGACCCTGCGCGGCGGCAGGATCGTACGGTTCGAGTGGGGACGTGATCTCGAGGCCGGCCTCGAAGCCGCCGGGCTGTCGGAGTAGCACCTCGCCCGTGCAGCGGATTGGGCACCAGCGCCGTTCTGGTGCCCATATCCGCGAACATCCCCGCACATCAGCGCACATCCAGACGCGCCGATCGACGCCCATCCCTGCCTGAGGGCTCACCGCTTCACACGCACGGGGTAATGTCGGCCAACCGTGAACGGGTGAAAAGGCCACCTCGGAACGTCCAGACTTTTGCGTACTCGCCGAGTCGCACATCGATCCAGTGGTCCGCCCCCCCTTCACCGGGTTCGATCCAGGTGTCACTGGCCTTCTTGGAGCGTTCTTGCTCTTAGCGGGCATGAGCCTCCGCAGCGTCGCGAAGCGCATGACGCGAATGCCCTCGGTCCGCTAGCCGGGCACCAGCCAATCTCGTTGGGCTACCCCTCCCAACCTTGAGCAGGTCGCCCGGGGCTCTCCCCCGCGCGCACCTACGTCAACCCTTCACCCATGTGTCCTTGCCCCCGCCGCCCTGGCTCGAGTTCACCACTAGGGAGCCCTTTCTGAGCGCAACCCGCGTTAGGCCTCCCGGCATCAGCCGGACCTGGTCGCGACCGCAGATCGCGAAGGCGCGCAGGTCGACGTGGCGGGGCACAATCGCATCGCCGACGACCGTCGGGCATGACGAGAAGCTCACGATTTCCTGCGCGATGTAGTCCTTAGGGCTTTGCCTGACGCTCTCGACGCAGAGCGAAAGCTCGGCGGCGCTTGCCTGCGATCCGACGACGACGCCGATGCCGCCCGATTCCGAGCGCGGCTTTATGACCAGCCCCGTGGCGTTCGCACAGACCCGCTCGCAGAGCTCTTCCTCGCCGCAGTCGAGCGTAGGGATCTGCTGAGAGATCGGCTCCTCATCCAGGTAGAAGCGGATCGCCTCGGGAACGTAGGCGTAGACGAGCTTGTCGTCGGCAAGGCCAGATCCGAAGGTGTTGACCATCCTGACCTTCCCGGCCCGAAGCGGGCCGAGGAGCTTCTCGCCGACCCAGGTCGACCCCTGCCCAGGCTCGGCCACGCGGTCGGCGTCCGTTCGCCTGAGAATCACGTCGATGCGGCAAAGCGCACCATCTTCATCGCGAAAGGCAAGCTCGTCGCCCTCGCTCAACACATCGTCAGGCTGAAGGAGCGGAATCCCCACCCGGCGCGCGACGACGTTGTGCTCGTACCAGGCAGAGTTGTCCGGGCCATCGGAGAGCAGCACCACGACTGGCTCGCCGACGCCGTCGGGCGCCGCCTCCCAGAGCGCGTCGCGAAGCCAGTCGAAGACCGGATCGAGCGGCTTGACCCCGCTCAGGGCGTCGCCGAAGAGCTCCTCGCTCACCTCCCGGGCCGCGACCGCGTACGCCATCCCTGAAGGCGTCCGAGAGTTGTCCTCCAAGACCAGGAAACGCCCATCGCGGTCGCGCACGAGGTCGAACCCCACCACGGTCGCCGGATTCGGGCCGACGAGACCCTGCATCTCAGGCTCGAGATACTCGGCGCCCTCGATCACCCGCTCGGGGATCACTCCGGCGGACACGATCCTCCGCTCTCCATAAACGTCTTTCAGCAGCTCGTTGAGTGCTCTCGCGCGTTGAGCAAGGCCGCGCTCAAGCTCTGCCCACTCGCCGGCCTCCACGATCCGCGGGATCGGGTCGAACACGAAGTCCTGCTTCGCCTCGCCCTTGCCGAAGTCGATCCCATGCTGTCGGACGAGGCGGCCAGCTATGTCCAGCGCCCCAGCCGGATCAGGCAGAAGTTCTGAGAGCACGTCCGAGTAGGCCGGTCGCAGGTCGCCGCCGGCCAGAACGCCCTCGTCGAAGAAGATGCCGGGGTCATACATCGCCTGCTTTGACGGTAGCCTGCGCGGCCGATGAGCGGAATCCCAGCGCCAAGCACCGATACCGCCGCGCTCGTCACCGGGGCGAGCGCCGGCATCGGCCAGGCGATCGCGAGGGCGCTCGCGTCTCGCAATCACAACGTGGTACTGGTCGCTCGGCGCGAAGAACGCCTTTCAGAGCTTGCGGCCGAGCTCGAGGCCGCGCACGGGATGCGGGCGATCCCGCTTGCCACGGACCTCGCCGATCCCGAGGCGCGCGCAGCCCTGCCCGCCCGCACGGCCGAGCACGGCGTCGACGTCGACGTGCTCGTTAACAACGCCGGCTTCGGCACCGCGGGACCTTTTATTGATCAGGAGGTCGAGTCTGAGATCGCCCAGCTTCGGATCCTGTGCGAGGCCGTCGTCGATCTGACCGGCCGCTTTGCGCCCGCGATGGCCGAGCGCCGAAGCGGCGCGATCCTCACCGTCGCTTCGTCATCCGGCTTCCAGCCACTCCCGCAGACCGCTGGCTACGCCGCGGCCAAGGCGTGGGCCATCTCGTTCTCAGAGGCGCTCCACGAGGAGCTTCGCCACCAGGGAGTCGCCGTCACCGCCGTCTGCCCCGGTCCGGTGAAGACCGAGTTCTTCGACGTATCGGGACCCCACCCCGTCGAGAACTTCTTTCCAAAGTTCATCCACATCTCGGCTGAGCGCTGCGCGAAGGACGCCCTCGCCGCTCTCGATCGCAACAAGCGCCTCGTCGTTCCCGGCCCGCTTCCGCTCCGCGGCTTCATGCACTCGAACCGCTGGGCGCCTCACTCGGTCCTCCTGCCATTTCTCGGCAGGGCTTTCCGGGTGCGCTAGCTACTTCTTGCGGTAGAGCCGGGAGGTAAGCGGCACGAATACGGCGGTGAGAATCGCCGCAGTGGCGAGGACGAGCAGGATGTCGCCCATCTCCGCCGTACCGTCCATGAGGCCACGGTTGGCGGTCACCACGAACGAGATGGGGTTGATCTCGACGAATGCCTCGAGGCCCGCTGGCAACGTCTCCGGCGGAACGAACGCGTTGGAGAGGAACGTGAGCGGGAAGAGCGCCATGAAGCCGGTGTTCATGACCGCGTTTGGCGAGCGCATGATCAGCCCGAGAGTCGTAAAGACCCACGCGAGGGCGAACGAGAAGATGATGGTCAGGGCGAGCGCCGCAAGGACGCCATCCCAGCCGCCCTCCGGCCGGTATCCGAGGATCGTCCCGACCACGATCACGACGGTTCCAGCCACGAGGTAGCGCACGCTGTCGCCGACCACGGCTCCGACGAGCGGCGAAGGCCGCCAGATCGGCAGAGAGCGGAAGCGGTCGACGACGCCCTTCGTCAGGTCCGTGTTGAGGGCCACGCCCGAGTACACGGTCGTGAAGAGCACCGACATCATGAGGATGCCGGGCAGGATGAACTGGAGGTACTCGCCGGTCGAGCCCGAAATCGCCCCGCCGTACATGTATGTGAACATGAGCGTGAAGAGGACCGGGGTCATCGTCGCGTCGATGAGTTGCTCGGGAACGTGCTTGATCTTCAGGATCCCGCGCCAGCCGAACGTGAGCACGGCTGAGAGCGCGCTGGGCCGGGAAGGCCGCGGCGTCGCCGAAAGCGCCTTGCGGATCGCCTGCTCCTCCAAACCGCCAGTGGTTACGTCTCCTGCTCGCGTGTCGCTCATGCTGCTTCGACCTCCTCTGCGCTCGACTCGTCTTCTTCTGCCGGGCGCCCCGTGAGCGCCAGGAACACCTCGTCGAGGCTTGGTTGACCAAGCGAGAAGCCCGCGATGCCGATCCCGCGGCGCGCCAGCTCAGCGACCGCTTCGGCGCCGCGATCCGCCTCGTCGCACGCGGCGGAGAGCGCGGCCGGGTCGGGCTCGAGCTTTACGGCTGAGAGCTCCCGCTCGAGGATCTCGGCGGCATCTCGGCGCTGGTCTGAGTCGAGCAGCCTGACGTTCAGCGTGCCCGATCCGATCGACGACTTGAGCTGCGAAGGCGTGCCCTCGGCGATCACCTTGCCGCGGTCGATCACGGCGATCCCCTCGGCGAGCTGGTCGGCCTCGTCGAGGTACTGGGTGCAGAGCAGAATCGTGGTGCCTTCTTCGGCGAGGGCACGGACGATCCCCCACACCTGGTTTCGCGAGCGCGGGTCGAGCCCGGTGGTCGGCTCGTCGAGGAACATCAGCTCTGGCGTCACGACGATCGACGCCGCCAGGTCGAGCCGGCGGCGCATCCCGCCCGAGTAGTTCTTGACGAGCCTGCCCGAGGCGTCCTCCAGGCCGAATGCATCCAGAAGGTCGTCCGCGCGAGACTTCGAGTCGGCGCGCTTGAGACCTAGGAGCCGCCCGATCAGGATCAGGTTCTCGCGGCCGGTCAGGTCCTCGTCGACGGAGGCGAGCTGCCCGGTCAGGCTGACGGAGTCCCTGACCGCCTCCGCTTCGGCAACGACGTCGTGGCCGAGGACGCGGGCCGTCCCGCCGTCGGGCCGAAGCAGCGTGGCAAGCATCCGGATGGTCGTCGTCTTGCCCGCTCCATTCGGGCCCAGGATCCCGTAGACGGCTCCCTTTCGAACCGAGAGGTCCACGCCGTCGACCGCCTTGGTCTCGTCGAAGGACTTGACGAGGCCCTCGGCCTCAATCGCGAGCTCGTGCGCGCCGCTCATGTGGGGGCTCCCTCGGGCTCTACGAGCTCGACAGGCTCGGGCAGGGCGAACATGCCGATGAGCGCCTCGACAGAGTCACGGTCGCCGGCGATGCGGATGTCGCCGGCATTCTCGGCCGCGTCCAGGTTCCGGTCCTCGTAGATCAGGCCCACCCAGGCCTCAGGCGTGGTCTCGATGACGGCATCGGCGTCAGGCGCCGGCTCTCGGCTTACGTCGATCCGGCCCGCTAAGACCTCGATGCGGAAGTGGTCCTCGCCCATCGCGAGGTCGTAGATGGCCTTCACGCCTGCGGCGGAATCGGCCTGGAACATCGTCTCCATCGACATCGCCATCGCGTCGGGACTGAAGTTGCCGTGGTCGGGGAAGTGGGGCGATCGGGCGGCCCAGCGGCCGAGCTCGCGCATCGTGGGCTCGAGCTCCTGCCCCCACTCGGTCAGCTCATAGACCCACGACCCCGCCGGTGGCGCCAGCTTTCGCCGTGCGATCACGCCGGCCATCTCGAGCTCGCGGAGGCGCAGAGAAAGAACGTTCGGGCTGGCGCTCGGCAGGCCCGACCGGAGGTCCGTGAAGCGCTTGGGTCCGAAAGCGAGCTCTCGCAGGACGAGAATGGCCCAGCGCTCGCCGACCAGCTCCATCGCGTGCGCGAGGCCGCAGACATCGTTGTATGTGCGCTTCTTGGTGGTCATCGTGCGGCTACCGTACCATATAGTCCTAATTTTGTCAATTGAAGTTAGTTTTTAGGACTATGGTGGTATACGTAGCAGTGCAAGCGAACGAACGGAGCAGATATGAGCCTCAAGGAATGCAAAGTCGGGACAGCGGTACCGGTGTCTGACATCGCCCGGGCCAAGGAGTTCTACGAGGAGACGCTGGGCCTCGAGCCGGACGAGCAAGGGGACGACATGGCGTCGTATCAGTGCGGCGGCGGAACCGGCCTCTTCGTCTATGTCTCAGAGCACGCGGGCACGAACAAGGCGACGCTCGCGGGCTTCGAGGTCTCGGACTTCGACGCCGTGCATACGCAGCTCAAGCAGCGCGGCGTGACCTTCGAGCGCTACGACGAGGGCGACGTCAAGACCAACGAAGAGGGGATCCTCGACTCCGGGGACTTCAAGGTCGCCTTCTTCAAGGACCCCGACGGGAACATCTTCTCCATAAACGGCTGACGACGGGCTAAACGTCCAGCGCTACCCCTCATAGCGTGGAGCGCTGGACGTTTGGGTCCGGTGAGCCAGCTAGTTGATCGAGACGAGGTCGATCACGAAGATGAGGGTTGAGTCGGGCGGGATGTCGGGCGGCGAGCCTTCGGGCCCGTAGCCCAGGTCAGGCGGGATCGTGATCTGTCGACTCCCGCCCTCCTTCATGCCTTCGAGTCCCTGTTCAAAGCCCGGGATCAACCCGCCGTCTCCAAGCACGACGTTCAGCGGCATGCCGCTGTCATACGAGGAGTCGAACTCCTCGCCGGTGTCATAAAGGACCCCGACGTAATCGACGGTGAGCGCGTCGCCGGCTTGAGCCTCAGCGCCCTCGCCCTCTTCAAGGTCCTCGACCACGAGCTCCTCGGGCGGATCGCCCTCGGGCACCTCGACCGTCGGCTTGCCGCCGTCCTCGGTCGTCTCCGAGCCCCCGTCCTCTCCTGAACCCTGGCCAATCAAGACGGCAGCGATGATCACGGCAAAGAGCGCAACCGCGCCAATCAGCGTCTTCATCCTGCCGTCCATCGGCCGCCCATCCTAGATGGCCCGAAGCGCGGCTACCCTCAGCCGCCTCATGGCCTCTGAATACATCTACTCGATGTACAAGGTCTCGCGGACCCATCCGCCGGACAAGAAAGTCATCGAAGACATCTCCCTGAGCTTCTTTCCGGGCGCCAAGATCGGCGTGCTCGGGCCGAACGGAGCCGGCAAGTCGACGCTTCTTCGCATCATGGCCGGTCAGGACACCGAGTACCGCGGCGAGGCGCAGCTTCATAAGTCGGCGAGCGTCGGGATGCTCTCCCAGGAGCCCGAGCTGGACGAGTCGAAGGATGTCCGCTCAAACGTCGAGGACGGCGTGCGCGCGACCCGCGACCTCCTCGACCGCTACAACGAGGTCGCCGCCAACTACTCGGACGAGACTGCCGACGAGTTCGCACGCCTCTCCGAAGAGATCGAGGCGGCCGACGCCTGGAACCTCGACACGGTGGTCGAAACCGCCATGGACGCTCTTCGCGTGCCGCCGGGCGACGCCGACGTTTCGAAGCTCTCAGGCGGCGAGCGCCGCCGCGTCGCGCTCTGCCGCCTGCTCCTCCAGGCCCCCGACCTGCTTTTGCTCGACGAGCCCACCAACCACCTCGACGCCGAGTCGGTCGCGTGGCTCGAGCGCCATCTCGACGAGTACGAGGGCACGATCGTCGCCGTCACCCACGACCGCTACTTCCTGGACAACGTCGCGGGCTGGATCCTGGAGCTCGACCGAGGCCGGGGCATCCCGTTCAAGGGCAATTACTCGAGCTGGCTCGAGCAAAAGCAGGAGCGCCTGGCCCAGGAGGAGCGAAAGGACTCGGCTCGCGCCAAGACGATCGCCGCCGAGCTCGAGTGGGTGCGCGAGAACCCGAAGGGGAGGCGCAAGAAGTCGAAGGCCCGCCTCGCCCGCTACGAAGAGCTCCTTGCCGAGGACAAACAGGTGAAGATCGAGAACGTCCAGATCCGGATCCCGGCCGGGCCTCGCCTGGGCGGCGTGGTCGTCGAGGCGGACGAGCTGACCAAGGGCTTCGGCGACAAGCTCTTGATCGACGGCCTCGACTTCGAGCTACCACCCGCCGGCATCGTCGGCATCATCGGCCCGAACGGCGCCGGCAAGACGACGCTCCTGCGGATGATCGTGGGGCAGGAGGAGCCGGATTCGGGAGCGCTCAAGCTGGGCGAGACGGTCCAGCTCGCCTACGTCGACCAGTCTCGAGATGCACTCGACGCAGAGAAGACGGTCTGGGAGGAGATCTCCGAAGGCTACGACCAGATCAAGGTCGGCTCGGAGGAGATGAACTCCCGCGCCTACACCTCCGGCTTCAACTTCAAGGGATCAGACCAGCAGCGAAAGGTCGGAACGCTCTCGGGCGGCGAGCGCAACCGCGTGCACCTGGCAAAGCTCCTTCGCTCGGGCGGCAACCTGTTGCTGCTCGACGAGCCGACCAACGACCTGGATGTCGACACCTTGCGCGCGCTCGAGGAGGCGCTCCTCGCTTTCGCCGGATGTGCAGTAGTCGTCTCGCACGATCGCTGGTTCCTCGATCGGGTTGCCACGCACATCCTCGCCTTCGAAGGCGACTCGGAGGTGGTGTGGTTCGAGGGCAACGCCGAGGCCTACGAGGAGAACCGCCGCGCCCGGCTTGGCGCCGCCGCGGATCGCCCCCACCGCATCACTTATAAGCGCCTCGCCCCCAAGTAGGACGTCCGCCGCCTGCGTAAGTCGGGGGTTTAGTGGGTAGTCGTTCCTCGAACTACCGGAGGAGGTCGCAATGGGCGACGAAGAGACGCAGTCAGACGAGACGGAATCGAAGCACGGAATCGACTCGGCCGACAAAGGCCAAGACGCCGAGGGCTCGAAGCAGGCCGATAATCCCAGCCTCGAGGACATCGAGGGCACGGGCGGCGAGGGCGACGACCAAGGCGGCCTGGGCGATCGCACCGGCGGCTCGGGAGGCGCAGTGGCCGAAGAGACCGAGGAGGGCACGACCAAGTCGGGCCAGCTCCGTAAGTAGGAACGGAGAGAAGCGCGGTCGGCGAACCCACCGCCGGGGGGTGGTTGCGGAAACCCGCGGTATTCGCGGAAATCAGCAACCACCCCACAGGTCGGGCGTCTGCGTCGCTACTCGATGTCGAACTCTTCGAGCTGGCCGAGCTCGAAGTGCGGCTTGCCCTCAGACTCCTTGCTCACGATCGGGCAGAGCATCGCGTAGGGGCCGGCTTCGAGCTCCTTCGTGATCTCGACGGTCTTGCTCTTGCCCGGTGCCGCCTCGGCTTGGGCGATCATGGTTGCGGTGCCATCCTCACCCTCGGCCGCGATGGCCTCCTCAAGCGTCGAACCCTCGTTGATCCGGGCGAACACCATCACGTGGAACTCCTCGCCCTGGTTGTCGAACGTGACGGACGTCGTCTCCGCCGTGGGCGTCGCCGAGAGCTCGAACTCGTATTCGGTCGCCTCGAGGGTGACCTCCTCGGCACTCGCCGTCTCCTCGGTCGACTCAGCGTCGTCTGAGCCCTCGTCCTCGTCGTCTCCGCAAGACGCGACCCCAAGTGCAAGCGCACCTGCGACCGCGAATCCGGTTAGCGTGCGGCCTATGCGGCGGCCACTCCACGCGTCTCTCATCTGATCCCCCTCGGTTGTTTGGACGGACTGGCGCCAGAATAGACACCGGCGCCGACGCGTGGCTTACGGCCGACGGCGAGCCCGGATCAGGAAGTCGACCTGGTTCTGCTTTCGCAGGATGAGGTGCTCGAGGAGATGCTCGAGCGCCTCGGATACGCCCTCGCGACCGGTCGGCTCAATCGCGGCCTGGAGTAGCCGAGCGCCGAGCGGTACTGGAGTCGGAGCGCATCGTTCAGGCACTTGATGGCCTCTTCCACGTCAAGCGCTTCTTCTTCTTCGGGTCCCATGCGGACGCAGTTTGTCGAGGAGGGCACGGATAGGGTCGAGCGGTGAGAAGGATCTCGAACGTCACCCCATCGCCGCTCTTTCGCGATGACGGCCCGCTCGGCGCGCGGATAGTGCGACGGACCCGAGGCATCGCGCTCGAGGTCTTGGCCTTCGTCCTCGTGACGGTGCTCCTGCCGGTTCTCCTCGTCCTTGCCGCGCTAATTGACCTTTCGCTCTGGCTCCAGCGCCGCAAGCCATGGGTGGGCGTGCGCCTCACCGCGTTCCTTTGGTGGTTCCTCTTCGGAGAGATGCGCGCACTCCTTGCAGAGATCGGTTTGTGGGCCATCACCGGCGGCCCGTTCGGCCGGCAGTCGCTTCGCCGCCGGATCCTCATGTACCGCCTGCGAGCGCACTGGGCTCGCAGCCACCTCGGCGGGATCAGGGTGCTCTTCGGGCTTCGCTTTGAAGTCGAGGGGCTCGAGACCGCAGGCCCCGGCCCGGTCGTGATCATGATGCGCCACGCCTCGATCATCGACAACATGCTCCCCGACGCCTTGGTCGCCTCCACGCATGGCCTCGGGCTTCGCTACGTGATCAAGCGCGAGCTCCAGACGATCCCGACGATCGACATCGGCGGGCGCTGGGTACCGACCAACTTCGTCCGGCGCGGTTCAACCGACACGGCCGGCGAGGTCGATCGTCTCCGGGCACTCGCGTTCGACCTCCAAGCGGGCGAGGGCATCCTGATCTACCCCGAAGGAACCCGCTTCACGCCGAAGAAACTCGCGCGAGCGCAGGAGATCGTCCGCGAGCGCCAGCCAGAGGTTGCGCCACTTGCCGACCGCCTCGAGCATCTCCTGCCGCCCCGCTTAGGCGGGCCGCTCGCGCTGATGGACGAAGCCGCCGGCGTGGACGTGGTCTTCTGCGGGCACGTCGGGTTTGACGGCTTTCAGTACATCTCGGACATCTGGGGTGGGCGACTCGTGGGCTCGACTATCGGCGTCAAGTTCTGGCGCGTCCCGGCCGCCGACATCCCCGGGGGCGAGGCAGAGCGTGCCGAGTGGCTCTACGCCCATTGGCAGGACATGGACGACTGGATCGGCGCAAAGATCGCGCGCACGGACGCCGAAGCTGGGCGCTTCGGCTCGAAAGTATGAGCGTTCGGTAAGGGTCTGACCCCGGGTCTGACCCCTTGTCGCGGAAGTGGTACGTGTTGCGCGCGTGGTGACGGGTAACTGTGTCCGCATGGAACCGAAAGCATCACCCACGCTCGAGACCCCCGCCCCACCGGTGCCTGGCCCGGGAGGCCCGGGGATCCCACCCGACCCAGAGCCGCCAACGCCCAGCCCGGATCCAAGCCCGATGCCTCCGCAGCCCGACCCGGAGCCCCCGGTCGAGCCGCCCATGGAGCCGCCCGGTCCCGTGCCGCCCACGCCAAACCCGAGCCCGATCTAAGCCCCCAGGAGCCGGGCTGACATAGAGTCCCGCGCGTGAACCCGGGGGGCGCGATCGAGGGGCTTGAGCGGACCGAGGCGAAGCTCGAGGCGTACGCCGCTGAGCGCGGCCTCTCGGTCAGGCCCGAGCTGATCTGGCCGGGAATGCCGCTGCCGCGCGAGCAACCCGGTCCGATTAAGCACGCCTGCTGGTCTGTCGCCGGAAAGCTTCCGGGCGGTGTGCCCGGCAGGCTTCGCCACCAGGCGGTCTACGGCACCACGTTCGGCATGAACGTCGCGATGCAGCACACGATCATGGTCTGCCGCATCCCCGAGTCGGTGGGCTACTTGCCGATGCTCTCGGTCAGGAC
>Ga0208612_1001156_pt1 | contig 11124 bp, 11 predicted proteins | sample AntDryMetagUQ889_FD_188089 | JGI IMG/M metagenome (GOLD analysis project Ga0208612, IMG submission 188089) | Polar desert microbial communities from Antarctic Dry Valleys - UQ889 (SPAdes) | ecosystem: Environmental > Terrestrial > Soil > Desert | place: Antarctic Dry Valleys | collected 2008-12-31 | reverse complement strand
CCGCTCGAGGCTCCCGTAACGACCGCCGTCTTGCCGGTCAGCATCAAGACTCTCCCTTTATTGCTTCGAGCTGTTCGAGGCGGATGATGAAGCCGCTGAGGCGTTGGGCGGCGGGGGTACAGAGGTAGCTTATGAGCTCCGCCGGCTCCTCGGGTGGGCGGAGCATCCCGAAATCTCTGTAACCCCGGAACATGCGGTGGAGTTGTTTCCCGATGAGCTCCTGGCCGAAACCTCGCGACTCCTCCTGCATCCTGGTGTCCACAACACCAGGATAGACGCCCGTTACGGTGATGCCGTACGGTTCGCCTTCGAGGGCCAGAACGCGGGTGAGTTGGTCCAGGGCCGCCTTCGAGGCGCCGTAGGCGGCCATCCCCGCGACTGGGTGCCTGGCGGCGGCGCTGGAGACGTTTACTATGCGGCCCCAGTTGGCGGAGACCATGTCCGGCAGCGCTTCCCTCGAGCAGAGGAAGGCCCCTGTCACGTTGACTTCGAAGGCGCGCCGCCACCCTTCAGGTCGCATCGCCGCGACGGGGAGCGGGGCGCCTGGTGTGCCAGCGTTGTTTATGAGGATGGTGACGTTGCCGAGTTCGGCACGCACCCTCTCGAAACAGGCTGAGACGGAGCCTTCGTCGGCCACGTCCAACCACACGGGCAAGGCGGTGCCACCGCGGGAGGAGATCTCGCGCGCCACGGAGACTATCTCCTCCTCGGTGCGGGCGGCGAGGGCGACTGCCGCGCCCTCGTTGGCGAGGAGGCGGGCCGTCGCAGCCCCGATGCCCCGTCCCGCGCCGGTTACGAGCGCGACGCGGCCAGCGTGTATCCCGTCTTCGGTCATCCCAGGTTGTCGGCAGAGACGTATGGACTCGCCGCCACGGATCCCACCTTCCACCCCCGAACTAGGTCTTCTCTCCTACTAGCTTACCCCACCCACCGCCCAGCGGCAGAACCCGATGCCGCGGGGCGCCGAGCAGGCCATATGCGAGGTGAGATAGAATTCGGTCAAAGAGCAGAAGGAGTACAAGCTTGTCCGACATACCCCTTTTCCCGCTGAACGTCGTATTGATGCCTGGCGCGCCTTTGCCGCTGCACATCTTCGAGGAGCGCTACAAGCAGATGGTGAACGAGTGCCTGGAGCAGGAGGGCGAGTTCGGGATGGTCTTCGCCGATGAGTCGGGGACGCGGCAGGTGGGCTGCACGGCGAAGATCGTCGAGCTCGTCGAGCGCTACGAGGACGGGCGGATGCTGATCCTGGTCGAAGGTTCGCGGCGCTTCAAGCTGAACAACGTACTAACGGGCAAACCTTACTACGTGGGTGAGATCGAGTACTTCCAGGATGAAATCGAGGAGGACGTTGGCACGCTGCCCGAGGAGTGTATAGCCCTGCTCGAGCGGGTCGTCGAGGCCGCCACCGAAGGTTCCGTCGGGATCGAGATAGAGCCGCCCTACAGGAACCTCTCGTTCGCGATCGCAGGCCGGGTAGAGTTCGAGCCCGAGGTCAGACAGCAGATCCTGGAGCTCACCTCGGAGCTGGAACGCCTGCAGAAGGTCAAGGAGCTCCTTGGCGCGGCCGCCGAGAGGCTCGAGCGCGAGCGGCAGACCCGCGAGAAGGCCCAGACCAACGGGCACCTGCGTAGCGACTGGCAACCGGGGAATTAGGCTTCAGGTAGACTGCATCTTCTATCGCAGTCCAGGCCCTTTCGTGGCCGTTCGGGGAAGTCTCGGACACGAACGAAGGTGGCGACCAGGAGTCCTGTAGCCTGAAACCTTCCTAAAGCTTCTTATCTGCCTGGCGGGGAAGGTTCCTCTCGGCCTCCTGGGGGAGGAGGGATCTTATCCTCCGCAGGTTCGCCTGGTCCACCTTGTAGATCAGGGGTTCCGCGGCCAGGGAGTCCTCGCCGGCGGCTGCCTTTATACGCCCCGTCAGGTTCTCCTCGACGAGCCAGGCCATCGAGGGCAGGACACCGGCGACGACACGCATCCTTACGCGTCCGTCGGTCTCGGTTCGCTCGACGAGGCGCGGTGGACTCAGGTAAAGTTCCGAAGCCTCGCCGAGCGCGTTCTCTACCCTCGAGGCTGCCTCCGCATCAGAGACCTGCACCTCCACGTTGAACCGCTGCTGGCCCGAGATGTAGTTGACGACGCCCTGCATCGTGCCGTTGGGGATGTAGATCACCTCACCTGAGAGGGACCGGATCTTGGTCATCCTGAGCCCCAGCTCTTCGACGACCCCAGAGGCGTCCTGCGGCTTTATGAGGACGAAGTCTCCGACGCTGTACTGTCCCTCGAAGACGATCGAGAAACCGGCGATCACGTCGCGCAAAAAGCTCTGCGCCCCGAAACCGATAATGGCGGCGATGATGGTGGTCCCCGCCGCGGCCGGCAGCGGGTTACGAAAGAAGATGCTAAGGATCACGAGCACCACGATGATAAAGACGACGTAACGGAGCGCGTTGCGCATCAAGGTGATCGCGGTGTCCTGGCGCTTGACGCGGGCCACGGCCTCCTCGTCAAGGAGCGATTCCCTGTTGCTCCGCCGCCACTGCAAAATCCGCGGCACGCCACGGGTCAGGATGCGGAAGACGAGGACCCCGAGGAAGACGACGAGTACGGATGCAAGGACGTTGCCAACGAAGTCAGGGCCGAGGACATACTTATGGAGTTCCTGCAGAAACTCCCTTAGCCCCTCGAAGATGGCCAGGGGCTCTTCGGCCACGCCTTCGGCGACCTTCCTGGCATCATCGGCGAGGTCGGCCGTCGTTTCTTGAAGCAAAGCAAAGAGCATTCAGCCATTAAAGTATTCTCTGCCTCAGGCTGCAAGGCGGGTAGAGCACAGTAGGGGCGGTTCGCGAACGGCCCTATTGGTGGCGTTCGAGGGCGAGTTGTACGAGGCGGTCGAGCAGCTCTTCGTAGGGAATGCCGCTGGCAGCCCACAGTTCGGCGTAGACGCTCGTCGGGGTGAAGCCGGGGATGGTGTTGATCTCGTTGAGTAGCAGCCGGTCCGTTTCGCGTTCGAGGAAGAAGTCGACGCGCGCCATGCCGGCCGCGTCTATGGCCTCGTAGGCAGTGCTGGCGATGCGCCTTATCTCTTGAGTAGTCTCGTCCTCGATGGCGGCAGGGACTATGAGCTCCATGCCGCCCTCGACGTACTTCGCCTCGTAATCGTAGAAGCCGTCCTTCTTGATAACGATCTCACCGGGGACGGAGACCTCGGGGTCCTCGTTGCCCAGGACGGAGACCTCGATCTCGCGGGCGTCCACGCCCTCCTCGACGATGATGCGCCGGTCGAAGTTCGAAGCCGTGTCGATGGCATCACCCAACTCTGCTGCGTTTTCGGCTTTGCCGATACCGACGCTCGAGCCGAGGTTCGCGGGCTTCACGAAGCATGGGTATCCGAGGGAGTTTTCGACCTCCTCTATCCAGGCCTCCCTGTTCTTCTCCCACTGCTTGCTGGTCATGGCGACCCACCTGACCTGAGGGAGGTCGTGGTGGGCGAAGATCTTCTTCATGGTCGGCTTGTCCATGGCAGCGGCGCTCCCAAGGACCCCGCTTCCGACGTAGGGGACGCCGGCGAGCTCGAGCATCCCCTGTATGGTGCCGTCCTCGCCGTATGGACCGTGCAGTACGGGGAAGACTACGTCCACGGAAGCGAGGCCAGCTGGTAGTTTCTCCGCTGTCGTGGCCGGTGGCCCCGAGACCTCCAGGTCTGACCCGTCGGGCAGGTAGCCGCTTTTGGACTCCAGCTCGCGCATGGGTTCTCCTGAGGAGATCCAACGCCCCTCCCTGGTTATGCCGACGGGCACGACTTCGTAACGGCCGCTGCCCTCGAGCGCCCGTGTTATGGCCCGCGCGGAGGCCAGGGATACCTCGTGCTCCCCGCTGCGGCCCCCGAAGACGACCATCACCCTGACCAAAGCGCCGCTCCTCTCTTCTCCAGCCCGCCTATCCTAGCAAAGGGCGTGCCTTGACTCTTCAGGCCTCCCGCGACGCGAAACCGAGCTCGTCCGACCGTTCCCTGAGAGCTTCGGCCACGAACTCTATGTGTTCGTCGAGGTCAACGTCGAGCTCATCGGCGCCCCTTACGATGTCGTCCCTGTTCACGGCCGCAGCGAAGGACTTCTGCTTCATCTTCTTGCGAACGCTCCTGGCCTTCATGTTCTCCAAGCCTTCGGGACGCATGAGGGCGCAGGCCACGATAAAGCCGGAGAGCTCGTCGACGGCGTAGAGCGTCTTGGCCATGAGGGTGTCGCGGGGCACGTCGAGGTAGTCGGCGTGCCCCTTTATGGCGTGGAGGACGTCGTCGGGGTAGCCCATGCTCTCAAGCTCCCTGACACCGACCATAGGATGCTCCTCCGGCGTCGGGTGTCTCTCGTAGTCCATGTCGTGCAGGAGGCCTGTTATGCCCCACTTCTCCTCGTCCTCGCCAAAACGGCAGGCATAGGCCCGCATGGCCGCCTCGACGGCGAGCATGTGCTTGCGTAGGGAGTCGCTCTCGGTCCAAGCGCACATAAGCTCCCAGGATTCTTCGCGGTTCAAAGTGTCTCCCTTCGTCTCAAGGTTTCAGGCTACAGGCATCAGGTTCTGGCTGACATCGAGTCCGTTTGGACGGACCAGCGTTCGGGCCGCGGGCACGAACGGGACGCCCTCCCGCGCGTCATTCCCGCGAAAGCGGGAATCCAGGGGTAGTAGGCCAGTGGGCGATGGCGTGCTCCCGGACATGGTATGAGGCCTGATACCTACTCTTTATACGAGACGTTTATGATGCTACCGGGCGAGTTCGTCTGCTGGACGGATCTGGTGGTTTCGCCCGCGATCAGGACGACCTTTAGGTCGCCGGTGCTCTCGTCCCGTTTCTCGATGCGACACGAAAGTTGCCGTCCTTTCAAGTCGAAATCGAAGCGTTTGGGTACCCGACCGCTCAGTACGATCTGCTCTTCTCCCACCGAGCAGAGGCCGGAGAACGTCGTCCTGGGATCCCCTTCAAGCCGGATCGCGACTTCGGGCCCACCTGGGTCGTCGCCGAGGGTTATCTCCGGAGGCGACGATCCCCCTGTCGTCTCGAGAGCGGTAGTCGGAGAGGACGTCGTCTCTTCCGTGACCCCCGTCTTCTCCTTGGGAGGTTTGTTTCCTTTGTCGGGATCCGTATTCTCCTCGGAGCAGGCCCCGACCAAGAGCAGCACGATGAGTAGCAGCATCGCCGCCGGCAACATCGCACGACCTCTTTCGGTATCAAAGGAACCCACGAGCATCCATTCTATCTGACGGAACCGTCGCCTTCCTTCGTTCCCCTGGACAGAGCCCTCGCCCGCAACAGGACGGTGTCGAGCATCTCGGGGGTGAGGACGCCGGTGAAGGTATTCTGCTGCGATGGGTGGTAGCAACCGATGAGATCGAACGGGCCGGCTCTACACTCGGCGCCGTGGGCGAACTTCGGCTTCGGCCTCATTCCCAGCATCCGCAGGGCGGCGTCCCAGGCGAAAGCGCCGAGGCAGACGACGACCTTCGCGTCGAGCACCTCCAGTTCGCGGGCGGCGTAAGGAAGGCAGGCGTCGCGTTCGTCTGGGGTTGGCTTGTTCTGGGGCGGGGCGCATCGGACGGCGGCCGAGATCCAGAGTCCCGAGAGTCGTAGCCCGTCGTCCTTGCTCCGTGAGACCGGTTTGTTGGCAAAACCCGTGCGGTGGAGCGCTGCGAAGAGAAAGTCGCCGGAGCGGTCGCCGGTGAAGACGCGTCCGGTTCTATTCGCCCCATGGGCGGCGGGGGCGAGGCCGAAGACCACGATGCCAGCCTCAGGGTCGCCGAAGCCAGGGACGGGACACCCCCAGTAGACCTCATCCTCGAAAGCAGCCCTCTTCTCCCTGGCGACCTCCTCGCGCCAGGCGACGAGGCGCGGACAGCGGCGGCAGGAGATAATCTCCCGCTCTAGCGTCGCGAGTTCCTCGCTCCTTAGCACGCTGCCAAAGAGCGTGCTCTCATGCGCCAAAGCGATTGAGCTTCAGGGCGTGACCCATGAGGTAGCCCATTATCTCCTCTGCCTGGAATACGCCGAGCGAGCCGCCCGCGCAAGAGCGCTCGCCGAAGCTGCCTGCTGTCGGAAGGGTGTAGGGTGAGGTGAGCAAGAACGGTACCCCGTGCCAGGAGTGGCTCTTCATCTTCGCCGGCGTCGCGTGGTCGCCCGTGATGGCGAGGGCGTCGGGGCCGAGGTCGAGCAGCATCGGTATCAGGGCGTCTACCTCCTCGATCACGGAGGCCTTCCTTTCGAAGTCACCGTCCTCGCCTGCGGCGTCTGTTGGTTTGACGTGAATGAAGAAGAAGTCGTGATCTTCCCAGTTCGCCTCAAGGGTCTCGAACTCTCCGACGATGCCCTCACTCTCCTTGAGTAGCTGCATCCCGGCGAGGCGGGCTAGGCCCTTGTACATCGGGTAGCCCGCGATGGCGGCGGCGTCGAGATCGTAGATCTCGTCGAACGAGGGTAGAGCAGGGTGCATCCCGAAGCCGCGCACTAGGACGGTGTTCGCGGGGTGCTGGTCAGCCAGGATCTCGTTCGCCTGTTCGACGAAGGACTCTGCGATCCTGGCGCTCTTTTTGGCCTCCTGTGACCCGTCCGCCGGCTCGACGGGGAGCGGTTCGAGGCCTGTTCGCTGGGGGTCTGAGTCGGCAAGGGCGTCGGAGAGTCCCTCGCCCCTGAAGACGGCGACGGCCCTGTACTCCTTCTCGGGCATCACGAAGACCTCGACGCCGTCGAAGTTCAGGTTCTCGTTTAGGAGCCCGACTAGCTCCTCGCCCTTCTCCGAGGGGATGCGGCCAGCCCTCCGGTCCGAGATCCTGCCCGATTCGTCCCTGGTCGCGAAGTTTACGCGGGTCGCCAGGTCGTTCTCGCCGAGGTCGAAGCCGACGCCTAGGGCACTCAGGACGCCGCGTCCGACCTGGAAGCGCAAAGGGTCGTATCCGAAGAGGCCGAGGTGGCCGGGGCCGCTACCCGGGCTCACCCCTGCTGCGACGGGACGCGAGAGCCCGAGGTCAGACCGCGCGGCGAGGGCGTCGAGGTTTGGGGTGTCCGCGGCCTCGAGCTCCGTCTGGCCGGATGGGTCCATAGGCAGCCCTCCCAGGCCGTCCAAAATCAGCAGGACGATCTTTGTATCCGTCTTGACGGATAGCTCCCGCATGAGGTTGAGATCCAAAACAGGTCCTTTCCTTTTTCGATGCGCGCCGGAAGTCTAACAAAGAGGGTCTGTATAATCTCCGCTGGGAGCCACGGCCCGGAGGGCGATAGATGAAGATAGTGATAATAGACCTTGACTTCATGGATACCGGGCAGGTCATAGCCTCGTTCCTCCTGCTCGGCGAGGACGGAGCCTCTGCCGCCCTCGTCGAGACCGGCCCGACTACCTGCCTCGATAGGCTCACCGCTGGTCTGAAGGATAGTGGCGTCTCCCATGAAGACGTGCGGCAGGTTTTCCTGACACACGTACACCTCGACCACGCCGGCGCCTCGGGACATCTCTCTGAGGTTCTGCCCGACGCGACCTTCTACGTGCACGAGGTCGGTTACCCGCACCTCGCCGACCCTTCGAAGCTCGTAAAGAGCGCCACGCGCATCTACGGCGAGAGGATGGACGAGCTCTGGGGCGAGGCGCGCCCCGTGCCCGAGGACAGGATCAAAATCCTGAAGGACGGAGAGGAGACGGAGGCCGCAGGCAGCGTGCTCGTCGCCCACGATACGCCGGGTCACGCCTACCATCACCTCGCCTACCTGGAGCCTGGCTCGGGCGCGCTCTTTACCGGTGACGTGGCCGGCATCAGGCTGCCGGGCCAGTCCTACATCCGCCCGCCAACGCCGCCGCCCGAGATCGACCTCGAGGCGTGGGTACGGAGCATAAACTACATGAGGCAGATAGCCCCTGCCAGCCTCTGGCCCACGCACTTCGGGAGCTTCGAGGACGTGGGGCGGCATCTCGGCGAGCTCGAGCAGCGCCTCCAGGACTGGTTGCTGTTCGTCGAGGGGCACATGGACGATGGGGCCGGGCGGGAGGAGATCTCCGACCAGCTGAAAGCGAAGGGAGACGCCGAGATGCTCGCCGAGGGTTCCGACATCACGCAGTCGGAGCGCTACAGTCTGGCCGGCGCCTACACTATGCTCACAGACGGCCTCATGAGGTACGTGACCCGGCGGCGTGAGAAACGTTGACGTCGGACATTCCCGCTACAGTCGAGCCGGGATCGTGACGAAGACAAGGACTCGGCGCCACCTAGAACGGAGGCAGATTGGCCAGGAGCCTAATCCTGATCGCGGTGATCGTACTCATCCTGGGTGGGCTGTTCTTCCTGCTGCGCCCCGACCCCCAGGCCGGCGTGCCGCGCGACAGGACGATAGCCGTCTCCGTCGAGGGTGGCGAGATGAGCCCCGCAGGGATCTCCGTCAAGGAAGGCGACCGGGTGACGCTCCGGGTTAGCTCCGACGAGCCGATGGAGTTGCACCTGCATGGCTACGACGTAGAGCAAGAGGTCGGGCCGAAACAGAAGGCCAGGCTCCGCTTCAGGGCGGATCTCACGGGACGCTTCGAGATCGAAGACCACGAGTCCGAGAGGGAGCTCGGCGTGCTCCAGGTGCGCCCGGGATAGTGAACGTGCGGACCCGCCGCGTCACGGCAGCCGCGCTCTCGTTCTCACTCATCCTGACAGGCGCCCGTCCGGCGCTGGCCCACGGCTTCGGGCCGACCTACGACATCCCGATTCCGCTCTGGCTCTACCTCTACGGCGCGGCCGCCGCGGTGGTGCTCGCCTTCTTACCGCTGGCCCTTTTCTCCCGTAAGGAGCGGGACGCCCCCTACCAATATCCAAGCTTCGATCTGCTCCGCGTTCGGCTCCTGAGAACGCTCCTTACTTCACGCCTGCTCACAGGCGGCCTGCGCCTGCTCTCCGTCGCGCTGTTCTTCGTAGTGGTGATCGCCGGCCTTGTAGGCCTGCAGAGCGGCTTCAACATCGCCCCGACTTTCGTGTGGATTACATGGTGGGTGGGCCTCAGCTTCTTTACCGCGTTCGTCGGGAACGTGTGGCCGCTCGTGAACCCCTGGGGGGTGCTCTCCGATTGGGCCGAAGGGCTGGCCCGCCGGTTTGGCTACAGGGACGGGCTCGAGCTCGGCCAGTCCTATCCAGAAGCCCTGGGCATCTGGCCCGCTGTCGGGCTCTACCTCGTGTTCGTCTGGATCGAGAACGTCTTCTCGGGTTCTTACGTGCCGCGCAACATCGCCCTCTTCGCCCTCGCGTACGCCCTGATCACACTCTACGGCATGGCTTTCTTCGGCAAGGAGACCTGGCTGCGCCGCGGAGAGGCGTTCTCGGTGTTCTTCGGCTTGCTCGGCAGGTTCGCGCCCACTGAGGTTAGGGTGAAAGACCCTGATGTTTGCCAGGACTGCGATGGTTGTGACTACGATGCTGGTGGAGGGTGCGTGAACTGTTACGAGTGCTTCGCCCACGCCGCGCCCGACGAACGCGAACTGAACCTGCGTCCTCCCGCGGTGGGTCTCGGACTGCCCGAGAAGGTGCCCCCTGGCGGGGTCGCCTTCGTCATCCTGGTGCTGGCTGGCGTTACTTTCGATGGTCTGCTCGAGACCTCGCTGTGGCTCGAGATCTTACGTCTGACCCCGGTGACGCAGACGCTCGGGGTGATACTGCTTCCTTTACTGTTCCTCGGCATCTATCTCGGCTTTGTGGAGCTCAGCCGAATCCTCGGTGGGGGCGTAGGTTTCGGACGGCTTGCGGGTGCGTACGCTTTCTCGCTCGTACCCATCGCGATCGCCTACCAGATGGCCCACTACTACACGTATTTGCTCATCCAGGGGCAGATGATGATCTCCCTCGTGTCCGACCCCCTCGGATGGGGCTGGAACCTCTTGGGCACCGCTGATTTCGAGCCCCGTTACGGCATCGTCGGGGCAGGGTTCGTCTGGTACTCGCAGGTCGCCCTCATCGTGGCCGGGCATGTGATCGCCGTCTATCTCGCCCATTCGATCTCGCTGCGCCTCCTGCGCGACCCGGTACGCGCTTTCAGGGGCCAACTGCCGATGCTCGTGTTGATGGTCCTCTACACGATGACCAGCCTCTGGATCCTGGCCCAACCCATCGTCGAGTAAGCCGTCCGCGGTTGGAGATTTCTCGGGGTTCGTCAATGAGAGGGCGCCGAGCCGGGGGACTCCGGGCGCTACGACCTCGCTGGCGGCTACCCCAGGCTCACCGACGGCTTCATGCGCTACCTCTCCTGGTGACGTAAGGACGCCTGAACGCCCTACAGACCTTCCGGATTGCTGATGTTATTATTGCTACTATCAAGAGATGGTAGAGCGGAAACCGAAGGCCAGGGTAGGGTTGGGACCAAAGGGTATCCTCAGCGGGGAGCCTCTCCGGGTGAAGTTGCTCGGCGACTTCACGGTTCGGGTGGGATGCCGAACCATAGATCACGGCGAGTGGCGGCTCAGGAAGGCCGCTGCCCTGATCAAGCTGCTTGCGCTTGCGCCAGACCATCGTCTCCACCGCGAGCAGGTAATGGACAGGCTCTGGCCACAGCTTGAAAAACGGGCTGCCTCCAACAACCTGCGCAGGACTCTCCACGCTACTCGCCAGGCTCTTGACCCGGCCGAAAGCCTCCGCTACCTGGCATCCGAGGAGGGGTGGCTCGTGCTATGTCCCGAAGGGGCGCTGTGGGTGGATGTAGATTCCTTCGAAGAGGCTGCGGTGACGGCCCGTCGCGAACGCGAGCCCGCAGCCTACCGGTCGGCACTCGATCTGTATGCAGGGGAGCTATTGCCCGAAGACCGCTACGAGGAGTGGTCGGAAGAGTGCCGTCAGGAACTGCAGCGGCTGAACCTGGCGCTCCTGGTGGAACTCGCGGACATCTACGAGGCGCGCGGTGAGTACGGACCGGCCATCGAGGCAATGTCGTCGGTCACGGCGGAGGAGCCTTCGCGCGAGGAAGCGCACGCCGGCCTGATGCGCCTCTACGCGCTCTCGGGAAGGCAGTTCGAGGCCCTCAAGCAGTACGAGCTACTCGACGAAGCACTCGCCCGGGAACTCGGGGCGGAGCCGAACGCTTCGAGCCGCACGCTCAGGAAGGAGATAGCGAGGGGGACGCTC
>Ga0208612_1001155_pt1 | contig 11135 bp, 8 predicted proteins | sample AntDryMetagUQ889_FD_188089 | JGI IMG/M metagenome (GOLD analysis project Ga0208612, IMG submission 188089) | Polar desert microbial communities from Antarctic Dry Valleys - UQ889 (SPAdes) | ecosystem: Environmental > Terrestrial > Soil > Desert | place: Antarctic Dry Valleys | collected 2008-12-31 | reverse complement strand
TATCACCATCGCCGATGCCAGCAGGAGCGCGCCGATCCACCGCAGTTTGAACGCGGCGACGCTTCCGGGAGCCGGTCGAATGATCAAACGTCGGCGAGGACCCGGGCCATGAGCTCGCCGGCCTCGGTGGGGTTCAACGCCACCTCTGCGCCCGCCGCCTGCAGGGCGGCCATCTTGGCCTTGGCCGTGCCCTTGGTCCCGGACACGATGGCACCGGCATGGCCCATCTTCCTGCCCGCCGGCGCCGTGACTCCAGCCACGTAGGCGACCACCGGCTTGGTCATCCCGCTTGCCAGGAAGTCGGCGGCCTCCTCCTCGGCAGTACCCCCGATCTCCCCGAGGATCATCACCGCCCTGGTGTCGGGGTCGGCCTCGAAGGCGCTGAGGCAGTCCACGAAGCTGGTCCCGGGAACGGGGTCACCGCCGATGCCGACGCAGGTGGTGACGCCTATGCCCTTCTGCTTCAGCTCGTACAGGGCCTGGTAGGTGAGCGTCCCGGAGCGGCTCACGATCCCCACCGGCCCGCCGCCCTTGGCGATCTCTCCTGCCGTGATGCCGATGTTGCACTCGCCGGGCGTGATGATGCCCGGGCAGTTGGGACCGAGCAGCCGGGTGCCGGGGTAGTGGCGCTTGAGCTGGTTGTAGAAGAGGGCCTGGTCGTGGGCGGGCACGCCTTCAGTGATGACCACCACCAGCTCGATGCCCGCCTCGGCAGCCTCCATCACGGCGTGCGGAACGGCGGGAGCGGGCACGAAGATGCACGACGCGCCGGCACCGGTGTGCGCACGGGCATCGCCGACGGTGGCGAACACCGGGATGCCTTCCACGTCGCTTCCCGCCTTCTTGGGGTTGGTCCCGGCCACCACCTGCGTGCCGTAAGCGCGGTTTCGCAACCCGTAGAAACGGCCCTGGCTGCCCGTGAGTCCCTGCACCACCACCTTGGTGCCGGCATCGACGAAGATGCTCATGGCGTGCTCACGTCATCCTCGCTCGAGGGCAAGCTCAACGGCCTTGCGAGCGGCGTCGAGCATCGTGGGCTGGCTGACGAGGCGATCCGACTCGTGCTCGGCCAGGATGGCGCGCCCTTCATCGGCGTTGGTGCCGTCGAGGCGCACGACGATGGGCGAGCTCAGCTCCACCCGACCGAGGGCCTCCACCACACCTTTGGCCACCTCCTCACCCTTGGTGATCCCTCCGAAGATGTTGATGAAGATGCACCGCACCTTGGGGTCGGTGTTGATCACCTCGAGGGCGCTGGCCATGACCTCGGCCTTGGCGCCTCCACCCACGTCGAGGAAGTTGGCCGGGGTGCCACCCACCTGGTGCACGACGTCGAGCGTGCTCATCGCCAGCCCCGCCCCGTTGGCGATGATGCCGATGCTGCCGTCGAGGCCCACGTACTGGAGGCCGCGCTCATGCGCCAGCTGCTCGCGCACGTCGAGCACCTGGGTGTTCTCGAGCTCGGCCCATTCCGGGTGGCGGAAGGCGGCGCTGTCGTCGAGGGTGACCTTGGCGTCGAGGGCGAGCAGCGCGCCGTCGGTCGTGAGCACCAGAGGGTTCACCTCCACCAGGTCGGCGTCACCGTCGGTGTAGCAGCGGTAGAGCGCGGAGAGGAGCTGCACTGCGCCCGGAGCTGCGGCGCCACCGAGGCCGGCGCGCTCCACCCAGTCCCTGCACACGTCCTCGCTCAGGCCGTCGATGGGATTCACGTGCAGGCGGGCGATGGCGTCGGGCCTCTCGGCTGCGACCTCCTCGATGTCCACCCCGCCCTCTGACGACAGCAGCCCGAGGTCGAGCTTGGCCGACCGGTCGAGGGTGAACGAGGCGTAGTACTCGCGTGCGATGTCCGACGCCCGCTCCACCAGCAGGCGCGCCACCACGTGACCCCGGATGTCCATGCCCAGGATGGCGCCGGCGTGGCGGCGGACCTCGGCGGCGTCGGCTGCCACCTTGATGCCACCCGCCTTGCCCCGCCCTCCCACTTGGACCTGGGCCTTGACCACGACGGGATAGCCGGCCTCCTCGGCCCTGGCCACCGCCTCGTCCACCGTCTCGGCCACTCCACCGGTGGAGACGGGGACGCCGAAACGGGCGAAGTAACCCTTTCCCTGGTACTCGAAGAGATCCACTGAGCCGCGATCCTAAAGGAACGGACTCGCGGCGCCGTCACTGTCGCCGAGCTCCGCCGTGACGTCGCCGCCCAGGTAAGCCGACTTCACCGACTCGTCATCCAGCAAGGTGGCCGCTGCGGCCGATCTCACCACCCGGCCGGTCTCCAACACGTAGGCCCGGTGAGCCAGGCGAAGGGCCTGGGCCGCGTTCTGCTCCACCAACAAGAGCGTGGTCCCCTGGCGGTTGATCTCGGCCAGGATGTCGAAGATCTGGGCGACGAGCATGGGGGCCAGCCCCATGGATGGCTCGTCCAGGAGCACCATCCTTGGCCGGGCCATCAACGCCCGGCCGATGGCGAGCATCTGCTGCTCTCCCCCGGACAGGGTTCCGCCGGCCTGTCTCCGCCGCTCGGCCAGAAGGGGGAACAAGTCGAAGACCCGCTCGAAGTCAGGCCCGAGGTCCGGCCGACTACGCCCGGACCTGACGTAGGCTCCCATTTCCAGGTTCTCCATCACCGTCATCCCCGGGAACACGCCGCGGCCCTCGGGGGACTGGCAGAGGCCAAGACGCACGATGCGGTGTGGGGCGAGCCCGGAGATGGGCCCGCCGTCGAAGCGCACCGAGCCGGAGGTCACCGGGCGCAGCCCCGATATGGTCTTCAGGATCGTGGTCTTTCCCGCTCCGTTGCTCCCAACGAGGGTGACGATCTCCCCTTCGTCCACGTGGAGGGAGATGCCCTTGAGCGCCTCCACCTTGCCGTAGTGGACCCTCACGTCCTCCAGCTCAAGCAGCATCGGTCGGCACTCCCAGGTATGCCTCCACGACCCTGGGATCCTGCTGGACCTCGGTGGGCGAACCCTCGGCGATCAACTTGCCGAAGTCCAGGACGGCGACGCGATCACAGGCGCCCATGACCAGTCCCATGTCATGTTCGATGAGGAGGACCGTCACACCAGAGTCCCGGATCTTTCGGATCAGGTCGACGAGGGCACGCTTTTCGGACGGGTTCATCCCCGCGCCCGGCTCGTCGAGCAGGAGCACGGCGGGACCGGTAGCCAGGCTGCGGGCGATCTCCAGGCGACGCTGATCGCCGTAAGCCAGATTCTTCGCCAGATCACCTGCCCTGGGCAGGATTCCCACGTACTCGAGGAGCCGCTCGGACTCCCTCCGACCATCGCGCTCCTCGCGCCGGTGTCTGGGGACACCCAGAAGGGCGCCCGGCACGCTCGTGTGATGGCGGGCGTCGGCGCCCACCCGCACGTTGTCCAGCGCCGAGAGGTCGGGGAACAGGCGGATGTTCTGAAAGGTACGAGCCACTCCCGCCCGCGTGACGCGATGAGCCTTCTTGCCCGTGATGTCAAGCTCGCCGGCGCGGATCCGTCCTCGGGTGGGTTTCACCATCCCCGTCACGCAGTTGAACAGCGTCGTCTTGCCTGCACCATTGGGACCGATCACGCCGAAGATCTGGCCCGATCGCACCGTGAGCGATACAGCGTCGAGGGCGACCACGCCACCGAACTCCACCCCGATCTCGTGGAGCTCGAGCACGGTGGCGGTATCGGCCCCGTCACCCACCAGTGTGGCGACCACGTCCCCCTCGTCCCTGCTTTCCGGTGTGACGGCGGACGGAGTACCGGCGACAGGCAGCAGGCCCGGGTCGGCCTGGGTCAGCTCCGCCGCCCGCTGCCTGCTCGGGAGCAACCCCTGAGGACGGAACAGCATCATCACCACGAGGGCGGCCCCGAACAGCAGGACCCGGTACTCGGTCACGTCGGCCACATCGCCACCGGTCAGCTTGTTGAGCCAGCTCGTGATGGTCTCCCCGGCCGCAGCCCGGCGCAGGTACTCGGGCAGGAAGGCGATGGCCAAGCCGCCGGCCATGACACCGGGGATCGAGCCCATCCCGCCGAGCACCACGGCGGCCAACACGATCACGGAGAAGAAGAAGGGAAAGTTCTCCGGGCTGATGAATCCGACCTTGCTGGCATAGACCCAGCCGGCCAAGCCACCCATCGAGGCCCCTACCGCGAAGGCCCACAGTTTCATGGTGAAAGTCGGTACTCCCATGACCTCGGCGGCGTCCTCGTCCTCCCGGATGGCAGACCAGGCTCGCCCCACCCGTGAGCGGTTGAGGCGGAAGCTCACCACCACGGCCACCACTATGGCGCCGACAACCAGGTAGTAGTAGGGGAGCGGTGAGAGCTTGAAGGCCGTGCCGAAGACCGGCGAAGGATGAGGAATGCCGGTGATGCCCCGGGCTTCGCCGAGCGAGCCGCTGTTCTGGGCCACGATGCGCACGATCTCGCCGAAGCCGAGGGTGACGATGGCCAGGTAGTCGCCACGAAGGCGAAGGGTGGGAGCGCCCAGCACCACGCCGGCCGCCAGAGCCAGAAGGATGGCCACAGGGAGGGCCTGCCAGGCGGTCCATCCGTACGTCGTGCCGAGCACGGCGGTGGTGTAGGCGCCGACGGCATAGAAGGCCACGTATCCGAAGTCGAGCAATCCGGCCGAGCCCACCACCACGTTGAGACCCAGGGCCAGGAGGATGAAGACCCCGACGGGGAAGAACAGGACGCTCTGCCAGTAGCTCGACAGTCCCAGCGGGCCCAGCAGCACGAAGACCAGAGCACCGAGAGCGATGACCATCCTGCGCCACATCGGCTGTCGCGCGAACCAATAGCTCACCGGCTCCACAAACGACAACCGGGCCCGCCTACGGCTTGGTCGGGCGGCGATCACGCCCTTGCCCGCCCCAGGCTCTCGCCCAGCAGCCCCGTCGGGCGGAACATGAGCACCAGGACAAGGACGGTGAAGGCGAACACGTCCTTCCACTCGCCGCCCAGCACGGTGGAACCCCAGTTCTCCAATAGACCCAGCAGGAGCCCTCCCGCAAGTGCCCCTCGGATGTTGCCGATGCCTCCCAGCACCGCCGCTGTGAAGGCCTTGATGCCCGGCAGGAAGCCGATGTTGTAGCGAGCGGCCTCGAAGAAGACCCCGTAGAGCGTTCCCGCGGCGCCGGCCAGGAGGCCGCCCAACAGGAAAGTGAGCATGATCACGCGGTCGATGTTCACTCCCATGAGGGCTGCGGTCTCGGAGTCCTGTGCCGTGGCCCGGATCCCTCGCCCGAGCCGGGTGCGGGCCACGAACCGGTCGAGGGTCAGCATCAACAGCAGCGCCGATACAAGCACCAGGACCTTGTCGGTCCTCACGTTGGCGCCTCCCATCTCGAAGAGCTGTCGCTTCTCCATCAGCCTCGGGAAGCCGAGAACCTCGCGGCCGTAGCGGACTGCGAAGAGCTCCTGGAGGAAGAGCGAGATCCCGACGGCAGTGATGAGCGCAGCCAGCCTGGGGGCGCCGCGACGGCGCAGAGGACGGTAGGCCACCCGCTCCATGATCACGGCGGCGAGGCCCGAGACCACCATGGCCACGACCATCACGACGAGGAGTGACGCGCCGAGCACGAAGCCGGTCTTGGCCGGGTCACCGGCGTCGATGCCCAGCGCGTGCATGGCGAACAGGCTGGCGAACACTCCCATCATGAAGATCTCGGAGTGGGCGAAGTTGATGAGGCGCAGCACCCCATAGACCAGCGTGTATCCGAGGGCGATGAGGGCGTAGATCGCGCCGAGGGTGAGGCCGTCGAGCGTCTGAGCGCCGAACTGCTCGATCAGGCAACGGAAGCAGGCGTTGATTGGTCTTCCCTCTCAGAGAGCGACGGGCAGCGGTCTTGCGCCCTCCGTCCGGCGACTCACCTGGGCGGCGTCATCTGACGCTGGTCGTCGTAGCTCCGCCAGTGGTCGTGGTCGTGCTCTGGCCGCCGCTGGTTGTCTCGGTGGGCTGTCCGCCGACAGTGAGGGTCTGGAGCGGCACGATCTTGCTGCCCTTCACCTGGAAGACGTAGAACTGCCGGGACTTGAGGTTGCCGTTCACCTCGAACTCGATGGCCTTGGATACGCCCTCGTACACGCCCACCTCGTTCTCCACGTACTGGAGAAGCTTCGGTCGGGTGTCGTTGCCGGCCTTGATCCCCTGAATCAGGATCTTGGTCGAGTCGTAGCCCTCGGGCGAGTAGAGGCCGGGCTCACGGCCGATCTTCTGTTTGAAGTTGTCGTAGAAGGCCTTGAGGTTGCCCTGCGAGCTGTCCAACGCCAGGTTGCACGGGCAGCTCAGGCGGGCCCCCTCGGCGGCGGACCCGCCGGCCGACGTGATGAAGCCGGGGTCGAGGGACCCGTCGCCGCTCAGGAATGTGGCCTTGGACTGGGCATCGGCGAGTTGCTTCTTGAACCGGCCCGCCTCTGCGTAGTAGCCGCCGTAGAAAACCAGCGCGGCATTCTTCACCTTGTTGACGGTGGAAGAGAAGTCCTGGGCCTTTGGGTCGACGACCTCGATGCCGCCGGTCCTCTTGACGCCCTTGGCCGATGCCAGCTTCTCCACGTCCACGGTGAGTCCCTTGCCGTACTCGCTGTTGTCGTGGACGTAGGCCACCGCGGCCGGCTTCTCCACGTTGGCCAGGTATTCGGCGATGCCGCTGGCCTGGAGGGCGTCGTCGGCGATGGTCCGGTGGAAGACCGTCTGGTTCGGGACCACGTTTGGCAGATCCTTGTTGGTCGCCGAGGGACTGATCATCACCAGACCCCCTTCCTGGAAGGCGGGCAGGAGAGCCTTGGTCTCACCGGAGAAGGCAGAACCGACCACGCCGATGATGCTCTCGTCACCGATGAACTGGTCTTTGATGGTGGTGGCCTGAGCCGAGTCCCCGGCCGTGTCGAACTCCTTCAGCTTGACGGTGACGGTGCCGCCCTTGGCGTTCTCCTCGTCGATGGCCAGCTTGGCTCCATCTCTGATGTTCAGGCCCAGGTTGGCGTTGTCCCCGGTCTTGGCGCCCACGAAGGCGATGGTGACCTCGCGCTTCCCACCCGACTGTCCGCCGCCGACATCACCCTCCTCGTCACCGCCGCAGGCTGCCAGCACCACGCCGGCCACGATCACCAACACCATTGACCGCAACGTTCGAAGTCCCAGACGGTGCATGCCATGCCTCCTTGTTCACCCTGAGTTCAACTCGAAGCATAGGCTCCACCATGCCTGTTCGACGCCCCCCGAATCGGGGTCGGTTGATCGTGGCCGGCTCGCTTACAGCTCTGGCCTTCGCCGCCGCGCTCCTCTACTTGGTGGTCGGCTTCGCGTCGAGGAATCCCGAGCAGGTGAACCTCGGGCCGAAGGTCTTCAGGGTGGGAAGCGCCACCCGGCTGGCCCGGGAAGTGGAGCGGCGTGGCCCGTTCCTGTTCAAGGACCCGCTCAATAGGGAACGAGAGGTCTACATCCAGCACCTCGGCCAGGATCCCAACACCGGCTGGTCGGGCATCCGGGCCTACGCCTCGCAGGAGACGATCGAATGCCTGCTGCGATGGGAGCGCGACCCGGAACGCTTCGTGGACCCGTGCACCAACCAGAGCTACCCCGCCGATGGTGCCGGACTCACCATCTATCCGGCGACAGTGGAGAACGGCGTGGTCAGCGTCGACCTGCGGTCGGCGAGCCGGTAGTCAGCTTCGTCTTGTCAGACCTTGGTGAGAGGCGCCCAGGCCAGGAGTAGGCGCTTCTCGCCCACGTCGGGAAAGCGAACCACGGCCTCGGCCTTGTCGCCTCGTCCCAGGATCTCCAGCACCACACCCTCACCCCACTTGGCGTGCATCACGTCCTCGCCCACGCGCAGGCCGAGCTTGTCGCCACCACTGTTGCGGTCCCGGGCCGCCGCCGAACCCCGCAGTGCCGACTCGATGACCCGTCCCCGGTGGCCGCTCGAGCCGACTGCACCGGCTGAGCCGCCTGAACCGGAACCGGCCCGGCTGCGGGCGCCCTCCACCATGCGGGTGAGGTGCTCGGGTATCTCCTTCAGAAAGCGACTGGGCGGGTTGTATTGGGTTGACCCCCAGAGGGTGCGGCACCAGGCGTTGGTGAGGTACAGCCGCTCCCGCGCCCGGGTGAGGCCCACGTAACAGAGGCGGCGTTCCTCCTCGAGCTCGTCGGGGTCACCCAACGAGCGCAGGTGGGGAAATATGCCGTCCTCCAGGCCCACCATGAAGACGACCGGATACTCGAGGCCCTTGGCCGTGTGCAGCGTCATGAGCACGACCTTGGAGGCCTCCTCTTCGAGGTCGTCGCTGTCGGCCACCAGGCTCACCGTTTCGAGGAAGGAGTCGAGATCCTGGTACTCGCCGGCCACGCCCACCAGCTCGGCCACGTTCTCCAGCCGGCCTGCCGATTCCACCGTGCGTTCGGCCTCCAGCTCGGCGGTGTACCCGGTGCTGTCGAGCACCGCCTGCAGCACCTTGTCGGGGCTCACACCGCCGTCGGCCAACATGCGCAGCTCGTCGAGAATGCCGAGCACGTCCCCTATGCCCCCGAGGGCCTTCCCGGTGACGCCGGCCCGCTCGGCGTCGAGCATGGCCTCGAAGAAACCGATCCCCTTGGCCGCGGCCCATGAGTCGAGCCTGCCCACGCTGGTGTCGCCCACGCCGCGCTTGGGCACGTTGACGACCCGCTTGAGCGAGACCTCGTCGGCGGGGTTGTTCACCGCCCTCAGGTAGGCGAGCAGGTCCCGGACCTCGCGGCGCTCGTAGAAGCGGGTGCCGCCGGCGATCACGTAGGGGACCCTGCGCCGGACCAGCTCCTCCTCCACCACCCGGCTCTGTGCGTTGGTGCGGTAGAAGACGGCCATGTCGCCCCACCGTGCGCCCTGGTGGTGCAGGCGGGCCATCTCGTGGCAGACCCACGCCGCCTCGTCGTGCTCGTCCTCGGCGTGGTAGCGACTGATGAGCTCGCCACCGACTTGTTCGGTCCACAGGGACTTGGGCTTGCGCAAGGCGTTGTTGGCGATGATGGCGTTGGCCGCGTCGAGGATCGTCTGGGTGGAGCGGTAGTTCTGCTCGAGGACGATGGTGGTGGCCTCGGGGAAGGCCTCCTCGAACTGCAGGATGTTGCGCACGTCGGCGCCGCGAAACCGGTACACACTGTTGTGCACCAACATCCCGTCGGCGACATACGTGTGCGTCGGCGTCACCTCGAGGTCGTAGACCGGGCCGTCGTACTCCTCGACCTCGACTGAGTCGACCCGCGCCTCCTCGAGCCGCCCGTCCTGATCCACGAGCACGCGCATACCGACCCGCAGGTGAGACAGCGGGGTGAAGCCGTACACACGACCATCGATCTGGGCCCGCCTCTGGATCTCCAGGCCGCCGGCCCTCGCCATGGTCTCGGTCAAGGCGAGCGCCTCTGGGTAGCTCTTGCGGGACACCTCCACCCGAAGACTGGCAGCCTTCCCGGATCTCAGCTGATAACCGGCGGCCGCCAACCGAGCGGCGGTGTCGACACGGTTGGAGCACCACTGGACCCGGTGGTAGCCCGTGCTCCCGTGACGATGGTCCGAGAACATGGTGAGGTTGACGCTCTGGCGACGGCGACCGTTCTGCGGTCGGTGGTGGGGGAATTCCGGGTGGAGGTCGAGATCCTCCAGTAACTGCTTGGCCGCGGTCTCGGTGTCCAGCCCGTCGTACAGACGCTCGAGCCAAGCGTCGTTCATGGAAAGCTTCCGGCCCAACGCGTGGAAGCAGGCCGTGGGCAAGCCGTACTGAGCCGCGTATCTCGCTTCCCAGAAGGCTGCCTCGGTCCGCGTGGCGCACACCCGCAGGACCCATGCCTTGTCTGCGTGCTCCTGGTTGACTCGAACTCGAAGACCGTGACCGAGCCCACCTTTCCCAGTGGGGCGAACCCCTCTGGTCAAGCCCACCCGGTATCCACGATCGGCGCGCTCCATGAGGTAGACCAGGTACTGGTCGGCTTCGACCACCGGGTCGGCCAGCACGATGTGGTGCGGCGTGCCCCGGACCGCTCGGCCGGCTGCCGTGATCGTGTACAAGTGGCCGGCATAGCGCCCCCTTTGCACATGCTGAACCCTGCCCGGGATCAGGCTGGCTTCACCGCCGGTGCCCAACACCTGGTCGCCTGCCGATAGGTGCTCGATGGAGCGAGGCCCCAGAGGCGTGGCAACCTGCGTCCCCGGCGGCAGGCACTGATCGCTGTCTCCGACGACGCAGACGTTGCGATGCTTGCGCCCGAGGAGCACCACCAGCTCGTTCTGGGCCTTGTTGGTGTCCTGGTACTCGTCCACCAGCACGTGCTTGAAGCGTTCCTGGTAGTGGGCCAGCACGTCGGGTTGGGACTGGAGCAGGTTCGCGGCCACCATGACGAGGTCGTCGAAGTCCATGGCGCTGGCGGCCAGGAGGCGTTGTTGGTACTCGCGGTAGACCTCGGCGATCCTGCGCTCATAGGGCCCGCCGGCCTGGGCCTGGTAGGACTCGAAGTCGATCAGCTCACACTTGGCCTGGCTGATGACGGCGTGCACGCTGCGGGGAGGGAAGCGCTTGGCGTCGATGTTGAGGTCCCGCAGCACGTAACCGGTGAGGCGCTGGGCGTCGGCCTGGTCGTAGATCGTGAACGTGGAGCGGTAACCCAGGCGGCTTCCGTCCCGGCGCAGGATCCGCACGCACGCCGAGTGGAAGGTGGAGACCCACATGCGCTGGGCCACGGGGCCGACGAGCGCCTGGACCCGGTGCTTCATCTCCCCCGCCGCCTTGTTGGTGAAGGTGATGGCGATGATCTCGAACGGTGAGACACCCTCGGCGATGAGGTGGGCGATTCGATTGGTGAGGACTCGGGTCTTGCCCGAGCCCGCCCCGGCCACAATGAGAAGCGGCCCCTCGTCGTGCAACACGGCCTCCCGTTGCACGGGGTTCAGTCCGCTCAGGAGATCCTCCACCGGTCCCAGGCTACCGGTGGGGTGTGACGGAAAAGGTGCTGCTCACGAGGGAACGGAGATCCCGCCGCCGAAGGAACGGTCGCCTGTGACATGTTCACAGATCCGCCAGGAGGTCGGACCAGGTTTGACGTTCCCGGTCCGGGCTCACGAGCGGGCGAAGCGCCTCACAGGCTTCCCGCAGCCGGTTGTAGAAGGCGGCGTCACC
>Ga0208612_1001154_pt1 | contig 11136 bp, 11 predicted proteins | sample AntDryMetagUQ889_FD_188089 | JGI IMG/M metagenome (GOLD analysis project Ga0208612, IMG submission 188089) | Polar desert microbial communities from Antarctic Dry Valleys - UQ889 (SPAdes) | ecosystem: Environmental > Terrestrial > Soil > Desert | place: Antarctic Dry Valleys | collected 2008-12-31 | reverse complement strand
CGGCAGCGACGGCGAGGTCGAGTGGGTTCAGGGCGACGGCGACGATCTCGAGGCCGCCGTGGCGCTCGATGTCCACAGCCTGGGGCGGCCTGCCGAGTTCGACGATCTGCGCGGCGCGCACCACACCATGTTACGTCGACACGATTCCAGCCAGACTCTCGATCGCTTCGAGCAGAAGCCACGGAGGCAGACTGTCGACCGCCCTCCGCGCGAGTGACGCCGCAAAGCCCGGCAGCGCGCCTGCATCCTCGGCGTCGTCGATCGCCCGCTCGAGCCCGTCCTGAACGGCGCGCTCCGCATCGTCGCGGGACAGTTCATGGTCGCGTGCGAAGGCGTCGAGCGACGCCTCGTCCTTCACGGCGATCACGAGATCCTCGCGCGTGACGCCGAGCTCGCAGGCGGCGCCGTCGAGCGTAGACAGGACGATCTGCTCGAGTACCGCCTGCGGATCGTCCGGATCTCGCCATTCGCGCGTGACGCAGGGATCGGCGACCGGCGTCGGCTCGAACGAGGCGCCGCCGAGTGCGAGGTAGGGGACGAGCACGGCTGCCACCGCTCCGAGCGCCAACACAAAGGGAAGCGGTCGCCTCAAATCGGTTTAGCCCGAATCAGCGCCGCCGGGACCAGCGCACCGAGCGCGAGGCCGGCGGCAAGCAGGAACGAGCTCGAGAACGCGTTCGTGACGGCGCGCTGGAGCTGATTCCGAAGCGCCGAGAGGAGCGCACGGTACTCGTCGCTGTCGGGCCGGTCCTCGAAAGCCGCCGTGACGTCCGGGAGCTCGCCCTTTTCCTCTGCGACGCGTACCTCGTCGAGCACATCTTGCGCCAGGCGCAGCTTGTCGAGCGCCGAGATACGGCCGTCCAGCACCTCTGCCGTGCCCGCCCGCACCGCTTCGTCCTCGTTGCGATCGAGGGCTGCCGTCAGGACCGGCGTCAGCAGGAGCAGCCCGAGCACGACGCCTGCGTGCCGCGCGGCGAGCGTCCAGCCGCCGTGGACGACCTGGTCTCCCCTACCGATCACTGCACGCTCGGTGAGCGCCGCCAGTGCAAGCCCGATGCCCGCCCCGACCAGGAGCTGCGGCGCGAGCGTCCACTCCCAGCCCGCGCGCGGGAGGAAGGCAAGACCTGCCAAGCCGCCCGCGACGAGGACGACGCCGCTCGTAGCTTGCACGCGGAGACTCTCGAGTCGCGGTGCCACGCGACCGGCTGCGACAGCAGCGAGGGGCATCGCGGTGACCACGAGTCCTGCCGCCGCCGGCGACATCCCCCAGCCCTCGACGAGCAACAAGACCAGCAGGAAGAGGGCGGCTACCAGGCCACCGGAGAGAAGGAGCAGGGCGGCGTTCGCGTTCAGCTGCGGCCATCGTGCGGACGTCACTTGCGGACGAACACGGATCCCTCTCAGCACCGCCAGCGGCACGAGCGCGAGCGGCGCTTGCACGAGGAAGATCGACTCCCAGCCCGCAAGCTCGGTGAGAATTCCTCCAGCCGCAGGGCCGATCGCCGCTCCGAGGATGCCGGCCGCAACCCACACGCGAGCCGCCCGAAGGCCGCTCCCGGCCGTCTCGGACAGGAGCCCGAGCGCCGCCGTGACCAGCAGCGCGGCGCCGACGGCCTGAAAACCGCGTGCTCCGACCAGCACTTCGAAGGAGGGCGCCAGCCCGCAGACGAGCGAGGCAAGCGCGAAGACGATCGTCCCCGTCTTGAAGGCTGCGCTCGGCCTTCGGCGCGCGATGAGCGCGGCCGGCAGGGCAACGAGGGCGAGCACGAGGTTGAAAGACGTGAGCACCCACGCCACAGTGGTGACGTCGACGTCGAACTCCCGGAGGATGTCGGGAAGCGCGAGCGTGACGATCGACGAGTCGGCGAGCGCGAGCCCGATCGCGAGACCGATCAGCCTCGAGCGCATGCACCGAGTCTAGGTGCCCTCGCCCGATTTCCTTCCCGGCGCCCGAGACGATCCGCTCGCCGCCGGCGTGCGAAGTACCCGAGGTGTGACTTACATACGCACGAGGGTACAACCTCCAGACCGCGACCACGTGGGAGGTTTTCGATGCGCAAGCTTTCACTACTGATCACGATCCTGGCGCTGGCGCGCTCGCCGTCTTCGCGCTCGCTGGCTGCGGCAGCGACGATGACGAGGCGTCGGGTGACGAGGTCACCGTGGAGCTCGAGGAGTCGGCCGGCTCTGGGCAGACCGGCACAGCCACTCTCACCGCCGACGGCGAGATGACAAGCGTTTCAATTTCGATCGACGGCGACCCGGTCTCCGAGTCGCAGCCCGCGCACATTCACGAGGGCAACTGCGACACGCTGAACCCCGAGCCGCTGTACGGGCTTCCGAACGTCGCCGAAGGCACCTCCGAGGCGACGGTCGAGGCCTCGGTCGAGACCCTGACAGGCGAGGACTACGCGATCAACCTGCACATGTCGGACGACGATCTCGAGACGTACACGTCCTGCGGCAACATCGACTGACGCTCTCTCTTTCCGCAGTCCAGGGATCCGCTCGCGCGGATCCCTGGACGCGAAGATCCTAAGAACTCGTTCACAATGAAGCCTTGTGCCGCCGGGGTGAAGCGTCAATGTGAAACAAGTTCTAAAGGCGACCGCTTCGCGGCCGCAACCGCCGTGTCCCAGCGCACCTCCTGTAAGGGCGAGGCTCGCCTCGCCCTCCATGCGCCGCCGACGAACGAGGGCGAGGCAAGCCTCACCCCTACGCCTTCCCGCCCGCCTTGCTCAGGATCGATGCGATCTAGCTGTCTTTGGTGTTCACGTCTGCACCCGCAGCGAGCGTGAGGTCGAGCATCGTCGTGTCGTCACCCACTTCGCTCGTTGCGATCAGGTATGCGCTCTGTTCGGTCGAGTCCTTCATATCGACGTCGGCGCCCGCATCGACGAGCAGGCGCGCGACCTCGACGTGATTTCCGTAGGCCGCGGCGACGAGTGCGCTCGCGCCCGACGGGTCGCGGGCGGTAACGCTCGCGCCCTGCTCCAAGAGCCCGCGCACCACCTCGGCCTTGCCGGCGCGCGCCGCGGCGATCAGCTCCTGGTCGACCATCGGGTCAGCGTCCGGAGACGACTCGCCGCCGCCGCAGCCTGAGAGAACGACGGCGGCGGCGGCGAGACAAAGCGCCCGCGTCAGCGTCAGGCGGCCTCGAGCGCCACATCGCCGGCGGGCTCTCCGACGGGCTCGAGGTCACGCCCACGGACGAGGAAGATCGAGACCAGGACGCCTGCCAGCCCGACCGCCGCCCCTGCCCAGAACGCTGCCTGGAAGCCGTCCGTCAGCGCCGCTGCCTGCTCGGTGCCGCCGGCGAGGGCATCCTCGGTCGTCGAGATCGCGATGGTCGAGAGGATCGCGATACCCACGGCGCCACCTATCTGTTGCGAGGTGTTGAAGAGCCCGGAGGCGAGACCGGCCTCTCCAGCGCTCGTGCCCGCCATCGCCGCAATCGAGATCGGGACGAAGGCGAACGGCATCCCCAGCCCGATGATCAGGAAGCCCGGGAGGAGGTTCGTCCAGTACGACCCACCGACCGGCACCTGCGTGAAGTAGACAAGCCCGATCGTGAGCAGCGACATCCCGAAGATGAGCGCGGGCTTGACTCCAACCCGGTTCACAGCCACCGCCGCGACGTTCGCCCAGATCACGGCCGTGCCGGCCACCGCCAGATACGCGAAGCCCGTCTGCAGCGCCGAGTAGCCGAGCACCTGCTGCATGTACAGCGTCAACATCAAGAACATCGCGAAGAGAACGGTGCCGAGCGTGAAGCCGGCGATGTTCGCTGCGGTCAAGGTCTGCAGGCGGAAGATCGAGAACGGCATCAGAGGATCCTTGGTGCGCAGCTCCCAGACGACGAAGCCGACGAGCAGGGCCGCGACGGCTGCAAAGACGCCGATCGTGGTTCCCGACGTCCAGCCCCAGTCTCGGCCCTCGGTGATGCCGAACACCAGCAGCGAGAGCCCGGCCGTGACGAGAACGGCGCCGGGGGCGTCGAAGCTCTGGCCGCGTGCGTCGCGGCTCTCGGTGAGCAGGAGCGGGCTCAGGACGAGTGCGATGACCCCGACAGGGATGTTGACGAAGAAGATCCACTCCCAGGAGAGCACGTCGGTGAGGATCCCTCCGAGCAGAACGCCCGCGGCCGCGCCGGCGCCGCCGACGGCTCCCCACGCGCCGAGCGCGATGTTGCGCTCGCGCCCTTCCCGGAACGTCGTGACGAGGATCGCGAGCGCGGCCGGCGAGACCGTGGCGGCGCCGAGGCCCTGGATCGCGCGCGCTCCGATCAGCGAGGCTTCGCTCCAGGCGAGGCCGCAGAGCAGCGAGCCCACCGTGAAGAGAATCGTTCCGGCGATGAAGATGCGCCGGCGGCCGAGCAGGTCGGCCGTGCGGCCGCCGAGGAGGAGGAAGCCTCCGAAGACGAGCGCGTAGGCGCTGATCACCCACTGCAGGTTCTCCTGCGAGAACCCGAGATCCGCCTGGATCGAGGGGAGCGCGACGTTCACGATCGCGATGTCGAGCACGACCATGAACTGCACTGCGCAGATGAGCGCGAGCGCGTACCACTTCCTGCGGCCTTCGGCGATCATGCGGTTCTCCTAGCGTCCGGGTTCACGAGGCTCGGGATGCTACACGAATCTACTTTTGTTTTGCAAGTTAAGACTTTCTTTTTGCAATTAGAGCCGATAGAATCCCGTCCATGGGCAAGACCTACAACCAGTATTGCCCCGTCGCGCACGCGCTCGATGTCATCGGTGAGCGCTGGTCGCTGCTCATCGTCCGCGAGCTGATCGAGCACGAGCAGCTCCGCTACTCGGACCTGCACTGCCGTCTTACAGGCTGCGGGACGAACATCCTCGCCGCCCGTCTCAAGGACCTCGAGCGGTACGGCGTCGTCCGACGCCGGCGCCTCCCACCTCCGGCCGCCTCGACCGTCTACGAGCTCACCGAGTACGGCCAGGAGCTTCGTCCCGTGCTGCATGTGCTCGCCCACTGGGGCGCGCGCTCGCTCGGCCCGCCCGGGCCTGAAGAGGACCTCGAGTCGGGCTGGCTCACGGGAGCGTTGCGCATGGCGTTTCCCGTGCATGCGACAGACAGATGCATCGAGTTCAGGGTCGGCGACGAGGTTGCGGCGTTCGTGGGCGGTGAATCGCGGGAGGGGCCGACGGCAAGCCCCGAGGCGGTCGTCGAATGCGACCGCACGGCGTTCTTCCATCTCGTCGTGGACCGTCAGCTGGACGGCGTCACCATTCGCGGCGACGCACCTGCGCTTCAGCGGCTGCTCGACACGCTCCCCGACTTCGAGCGTGAACGCGCGCAGTCGGGGACGGTCACGACCAAGCCGGGCGACGCACTCGCTCGTCGTGCAGGCTAGTGAGCCTGGACGAAGAGGAGGGTGGCGATCCGGCGCCGTGTCGTGGCCGTCATCCGGCCCGCCGTGAGTTTCACATCAAGCCTCTAGACGAGGCCGCCGCGGTAGCGCCACGGGCCGGGCTCGAAGCGGATCCCGCGCTTGCGGCAGAACTCGCGCACCGACTCGAGGACGTCGCCTCCTCCCGATCCCTGCACCGTTCGTTCGACGAGGTCGAGCACGGTGACGCCTTCGGGAGGCTCGCCGCCCACTTCGAGCGTGAGCACGACTGCCTCTGGGACGGCATCGGCGAAGGAGGGGACGAAGACCACTTGCACGCCGTCGACCTCAAATCCATGAGCATCGTCCTCGTTGATCTCCGAGACCTTCTGCCCGCGAAGGACCAGGAGCTCGTGCAGGTCGTCGATCATGCGTCGGCCGAGCTCGATCTGTCGCGTGCGGGAGACCTTGTGACTCGAGCTCCCGGTGACCTTGGCGGGAACGCCGATCGCGAACGCGCCGGCAGGAATGTCGCCGGTGACGTACGAGTTCGAGGCGACGATCGCCTCGGCGCCGATGCGGCAGCCCGCGTAGATCACCGTGCCGAGGCCGATCTGCGCACGGTCCTCGAGAACGACCGGGGCGAACCGGTTCTCGAAGCCCTCGAGCAGAGAGTGGCCAACGTTATGGGTGACGATCAGCGAGCGCATCGTCAGGAACACCTCGCGGCCTATGAGCACCGGCCTGCAGACATTGACGAACGCCTCGTCCCCGACGAAGGCGAGGTCTCCAACCGTGAGCACCGCCCACGGGTCGCGATGACCGCCGCCGCCGAACCGGATCGACCTGCCCGCCCAGATTCCCGCCCCGAGAAACGCGCGTCGGCAGAGGAGCTCGAGGTCGGCGCCGAACTGGCTCGATTCCCCGATCGCTACCACCTCCTCGCAGCGGATCGTTGCCCGCGGGCCGATCTCGACGCCGTCCTCGATCACGACCTGCGGCGCCGCGACGAGTGAGCCCTCGCCGAGGACGACACCCTCGCCCACGTCAGCGCCGTTCTTTCGCAGCGCTGAGACCTTGTCTGCTGGCGACAGCTTGCGGAACGAGTCGGGGTCCGAGCGAAGCGACTCGAGGAAAGCGGGGTCGAGCGCGCCCGTGCTCGCGTCGAGATCGAACGAGGCGGGCAGGCTCACGTTCTCAGTCGAGAGTCCGGCGAGCGGCGACCCGCGCTCGGGCGAGGCAGCCGCCTTCTGGCGCGCGATTAGCTCTTCGACGTCCTTCTCGGTGATGAAGCCGCGCTTTTCGATCGCCGCCAGGTCGACGCCATGCCGCTCCGCGAGCTCGGCGGCCTTGCGGGTCGCTTTCTGATCCGTCGCGGCGGGCTTGGGCGCGGGCTTATCGCGCTCAGTCTCCTTCTCGAGCGACGCCAGCTCCTCCGCGCTCTCCGCGACGTACGCGACCGTCTTTCCGAGCTCGACCTCGACACCCTCCTCGAAGAGCTGCACGATCGTTCCGACGCCGGGAGCTTCGATCTCGACCGTCGCTTTCGTCGTCTCGACGACACACACCGGCTGCCCCCGCTCCACCTTTGCCCGGTCCTCGACGAGCCATTCCGCGAGAAGCGCGAACTCGGTGTTCGCGTCCTCGCGCGTGAGAACGATCTCCAGCATCAGTGCAGCACCTGGCTAGCTTCTCACGGCTTCGAGCGCGACGATCGCCTCGACCACATCGTGCGCGCTCGGCAGCATGGCGTCCTCGAGCGGGCGCGCAGAGGGGATGATCCCGTCCCGCGCCGCCACCCGCTGCACCGGCCCCCGCAGGTCGCTCCACGCCGCCTCCTGGACGCGTGCCGCGATCTCGGCGCCGAAGCCGCCGGTGAGCGTGCCTTCCTCTGCGGTGACGAGCGCTCCGGTACGCGCGACCGACTCGAGCACTGCGTCGAGCTCCATGGGGAGGAGCTGTGAGAGCGCGACCACCTCACAGAAGATCTCGTGCTCGAGGATCAGCTCCGTGACCGCGTCGAGGACGACGGGGACCATGCCGCCGTAGGTGACGATCGTCGCCGTTCCCTCGGTGAAGTCGGTTCCGGAGAACGTGAGCGCCGGATAGGGGGCGTCGCTCTCGCGCACCGCAAGCTCGCCGATGTGCCCGTCCTCGGGCCGGCGGTTCGGACGCCCGTACATGAGCTTGTTCTCGATCAGGAAGACGGGGCGCTCATCGTCGACCGCGGCGAGCACCAGCTCTCGGAGGTCGTGGCACTCGCTCGCCGCGACGACGACGACGTTCGGCACCCCGAGCAAGAGCTTCTCGAGCGACTGGCTGTGCGTCGGGCCGTACCCGCGGCGACCGCCCATCGGCGTGCGGACGACGAGCGGGACGGTTACTTGGTCGTCGTACATCTCCCGGAACTTGGCGATGCCGTTGACGATCTGGTCGAAGCCGAGTGCGATGAAGTCCCCGAACATGATCTCGAGGATCGGGCGCTGTCCGCGAAGCGCCATCCCCGCCGCAATGCCGAAGAGCGACGCCTCGGAGATCGGCGTTGTCAGCACGCGCTCGGGATAGGCATCGCTCAGGCCCTGGCTCACCTTGAACGCGCCTCCGTACGGGTCGAGGATGTCCTCGCCCAAGAGATAGACGTCGTCGCGATCGGCGAAGACCTCGTGCAGCGCCTCGTTCAGGACCTGGACGCAGCGCTTGCTCACGGGCCGGTCCCCGGTCCGTGAGCGGTGAGGGGTGTGGGGAACCGGGAGGTTCTCCACGCTCTCGAGAAGAAGGGAGCACGCGGTCCTCTCGCAAGACCGGAGTTCGCTCGCGCGAACCCCGGTCGCGGAAAGACGTGGGGAAACATGGTTTCCCTCGCGAACGTTTGCCAAAGGCGAACGTTCATGCGGCCTCGGGCGTCGCGGCGGGCGCATCCTCGGCGGCCACGATCGTCTCTTGGAGCCGGACCTCGCACCGCTCCTCAATTGCGCCTCGTTCCTGTTCCTCGAGCCGTGCGCCCGCGACGGTGAGCGGGTCTCTTTCGCGGCGCTTCTCGATCTCGGTCGGGTCGCGGTTGTCGTCGCCCTTCGAGTGTGGGCTATATCTATAGGTGTCGAGCACGAGGAAGAACGGCTCGCCGGTCTCGCGGATCCGGGCCACGGCGCTGCCGGCCGCGGAGTGAATCTCCTCGACGTCGGTTGTCGCGAGCTCCGCCGTCTCGACGCCGAAGGCCGCGGCTCGCGCGGGAATCGAGCCCGCCAGCTCGAGCTCGACCGGTGTCGACTGCGCGTAGTGGTTGTTCTCGACCACGAAGAGCACAGGCAGCTTCCAGAGCGAGGCGATGTTCAGGGACTCGTACGTCACGCCCTCGCCGAGCGTGCCGTCTCCGAGGAAGACCGTCGAAACGGCGCCCGTGCCTTTCTTCTTCTCCGCAAGCGCGATCCCGGTCGCGACCGGGACGATGCTCCCGAGGACGCCGTTCGAGTAGAAGTTTCCCTTGCAGAGATGTTGGCTGCCGCCCTTTCCGCCGCAGACACCCGGCGCCTTCCCCATCACCTCGCAGAGGAGGCCGAAGTCGTCGTCCGTGAACGCGAGGTAGTGCCCATGACAGCGGTGGTTCGAGAAGATCACATCGCGTTCGGGCTCGAGATGGTCGATGATCCCGACCGCGTTCGCCTCCTGGCCGATGTAGGTGTGGGTCGTGCCGACGAGCTTCCCCTGCGCGAAGAGATCGAGCAGGGACTCCTCGAAGCGGCGGATGAAGAACATCCGCTCGTACAGCGTGGCCAGCGCGGTCACTACAAGTAGCCGAGGTCGGCGAGCCGCTTCGCGACCGTCGCCTCCTCCTCCTCGGTCAGCTCGCGCCGCTCCGCGCTCTCGAGCTCTTGGAAGACCCGCTCGCGGAGCTCCGGTGGCACGTCTGCGGGACGGCTGTCCAGCTCGCGCGGATCGAGTTCGAGGTTGTACGCATCCTCCTCCCCGCTCTCCACGTGCAGGATCAGCTTCCAGGGCGGCATGCGAACGGCGAGCTTCGTTAGCGCACCCATGTCCGTCCCTGCGATCACCGCCGGGCGGTCGCCTTCCTCCTTCAGGAGGGAGATGCCGTCGATCTCCCCGCTCGGGACGTCGGTGAGCTCGAGCAGGGTCGGCATGAGGTCGATCGAGCGCACCTGCTCCCGCACCACGCCTGGCTCGAGCTGCCCAGGCGCCGAGAGGATGAGCGGTACCTGCACGATCTCGTCGTAGAGCGTCGCGCCGTGCATGTGGTAGACGCCCTGGACGTCCTGTTTGTCCGGGAAACGCTCACCCCAAGACTCGCCGTGATCGCTCAGAAACGCGAACACCGTGTGCTCGAGGAGGCCGAGGCTCTCGAGCTCCTCGAGCAGCGACGCGACCAGCGTCTCCGACTGGCGCTCCACCGCTTTGCGATAGCCCTCGCGCGTGGCTTCGAGCGCCGTCGCCGAGTCGGCCTGGATGCCGCCGATCACCTCCTGCTTCGCCGAGAGCCAGTCCTTGCGCTCGGAATGGAGGATCTCGTAGGGCATGTGGGTCGCCCAGTTGTGGAAGAAGAGGAGGAAGGGGTTCGCGCGCTTCTCCCGCAGCCACTCGATCGCGCCGTCGAGGCTTTCGCTCGTCCCCTGAATGTTCGCTTCCGGTATCTCCTTGAAGAGGTAGCTCCGGTCGAAGACGAATGTCCCGACCTCGTACCCGTGAGCGGACAGCGCGCGAAAGAGCGTCTCCGTGGTCGGGTCGAGAACCGCGTCCCAGTGCAGGTAGCCGTGGTGATGCGGGTAGAGGCCGGTCACCATCGAGGTCATCGACGGCGCCGTCCAGGGCGCGGCGCTGATGGCCTGATCGAAGCGAATGCCTCCCGCCGCGAGCTCGTCGATGGTCTTCGTGTTGATGAAGCGCGCGCCGTAGCAGCCGAGATGGTCGGCGCGCAGGGCGTCTGAGACATAGACGACGACGTTCATGAGCGCGGCGGATTGTAGTGACGGGCCTCGCAGCGCCCCATCAGAGGCTATGCATGCACGACGGGGGCGTTCAGCACAGCAAGGGAGGAGGTCACCTGAGGTCCAGCACGAGTGCCAGAGCGTCGTCGACGCTTCGCATCTCCTCGTGACTGAGGTGGCCAACGCGATCGCCCAGAGTTCCGGCATCGACCGCTCCCACCATCTCGCACATCACCTTCGTGGATTCCCCATCCACGGTCACGTCTGGATGAAAACTCGCGGGCGGCGTCGACTGCGACGTCGGGCAGACGATCACCGTCGGCAGCGCGAGGAGATCGTCAGCCTGCACGATCACACCGAACCGGCGGCCCTGCTGCGTGTGTCCGCGGAGACGGGGCAGCGCAATCGGGTGCACATCACCGCGGACCACGGAGCTGCTCCATGAGCGCTGCGACCTCCTGAGCCTCCCGCACGTATGCAGGATCGTTCGAAAGCCGCCTTGCCTCAGCCGCGAGCCCGGCTCGCCGACGATCTCGCTCGGCGACCTCTGCGATGGCCTGACGGGCGGCCTCCGCACGAGTGATCCCTCGCGTGCGAGCGATCTCGTCGAGAGACTCGAGCCCGTCACGACCCAGCCGGAGGGAGATCGGATCGGCAGAAGCCAAGACAGATAGCGTAGCGCAATATGCACTACATGAAGCGACCGCTCTACGCGCTCTACGTCGCGGACTCGATCTCGCTGGTCGGGAACGCCGTCGCGCAGCTCGCGATCCCGTGGTACGTGCTCATAACGACGGGAAGCCCGGCGCTCACGGGGCTCGCGGTCTTCTTCAACTTCGTCCCCATCGC
>Ga0208612_1001153_pt1 | contig 11144 bp, 11 predicted proteins | sample AntDryMetagUQ889_FD_188089 | JGI IMG/M metagenome (GOLD analysis project Ga0208612, IMG submission 188089) | Polar desert microbial communities from Antarctic Dry Valleys - UQ889 (SPAdes) | ecosystem: Environmental > Terrestrial > Soil > Desert | place: Antarctic Dry Valleys | collected 2008-12-31 | reverse complement strand
TTCACGAGCGCCCCGACGTCTTCAACCACAACGTCGAGACGGTGCCGCGCCTCTACCCGAAGGCTCGCCGGGGGTCCGAGTTCAAGCGCTCGGCGCGCGTCCTTCGGATGGCGAAGGAGATGGGCGGAGACGACGTAGTGACGAAGTCCGGACTCATGGTCGGCCTCGGCGAGTCGTTCGACGAGATGATCGAGACCTTCGGGATCCTGCGCGAGCACGAGGTGCAGATCCTCACCGTCGGCCAGTACTTGCGCCCGACCGAGAACCACCTGCCGATCGATCGCTACTGGCATCCGGACGAGTTCAAGGCCCTGGAAGAGGCCGCCTACGAGATGGGCTTTGCCGCCGTCGCCTCGGGCCCGCTCGTCCGCAGCTCGTACCACGCGGACGAAGCTGCTGCAAAGGCCGCGGCTGCCAACGCCGCCTAGTTGCTTCCCCTGAAGGACAACATTCCGACGGATCGCTTTCCCGTCATCACGGTCATTTTGATCTTGATCAACATCGGAGTCTTCATCTGGCAGCTCTCGCTCTCGGACGAGAGCAACTCGAGCCAGTCGCCGCCGATCCGGGGCCTTTCGGCCTCTGACGAGGCGGTCTTCGAGCTGGGCGCGATCCCCTACCGGCTCACGCATCCGGGCAAGGACTGTGGAGTCGTCACGGCGCCGCAGGGGACGAACGTGCGCAACGTCGACCCGATCGTCTGCGAGGGCAGCGCCGAGCGCCGGGAGGCCCAGGACATCTCAGGCGTCGAGGTGGTCGATCTCGAGGCGCCGCCGTGGTGGGCAACGATCCTGACCTCGATGTTCATGCACGGAGGCTGGCTTCACATCATCGGGAACATGCTGTTCCTCTGGGTCTTCGGGAACAACGTCGAGGACGCGATGGGGAGGCTCAAGTTCGGGCTTTTCTACCTCCTGGCGGGAGCCGTGGCCGTCTACGCGCAATCCGCCATCGACACGACCTCCGCTGTGCCGACAATCGGCGCCTCGGGGGCGGTCGCCGGCATCCTCGGCGGCTACATCCTGCTCCACCCAAAAGCCAGAGTGGTGACACTCGTCTTCATCATCTTCTTCGTGACCTTGATCGAGATCCCGGCGCTGATATTGCTCGGGATCTGGGCGGCGTTGCAGTTCATCCCTGCGCTCGGGCAGGTGGGTGTAGGCGACATGGCGGGCGACAGCGTGGCCTACCTCGCGCACGTCGGCGGTTTCATCTTCGGGCTCTTGGCGATCAAGCTCTTTACGGCCAGGCGGGACGAGCGGCCTAAGCTCGGATACAACTGATGAACCTCGATGCACGCGCGGCAATCCTCTTCGGGGTACTCCTGTTCCTCATCCTGTTCGCGGGGATGACGCTTGTGGTCCTTGCGAAGGACGGCCTTACGATCCTCGTCTTCTTCTCGATCCTGATCCTTGCTCTTCTCGGCGTCGCGCTCTGGGGCGCGGTGAGCGAGCAGAACCGCCGGCGCTAACGGAAAGCTCTAGCGGGGCAGGTCGCGGAGCAGGATCCGGAAGACTTCCTTGAGCGTCTTCTTCCCGTAGTCATGCGAGGGGCTCCGCTCGGTGAAGACGGCGAGGCCGATGCGCTGCTGGTCCTTGGTGAGGAGCACGACCTGGTGGTTCACCCATCCCGTCCCCGAGCCCCAGCCGCCCTTGAAGTAGAGGTGCCAGCCCCTGACGCCGACCGTGCCGATCCCCCATCGTTGCGACGACGTGATCGTGGCGAGGAGGCGGCGAGCGTAGTCCCAGTGGCGCTCGGGCACGTAGTGGCGAAGCGTCCGCATGAAGTAGGCCTGGTCGCGCGGAGTCGATTGCGAGAGGCCCCAGGTGTCATGCCAGCGGAACTCCTTCATGCCGGCGTCGTCGGCGAGCCGCTCGATCGGATCGCGGCCGAGCATCGCGTCGATACGCGACGCCGTCTCGTTGTCGGAGCGGCGGATCATCGGTTCGAGCAGGGAACGGTCGTAACCGGTGAGGTCACGGTCCCTTGCTTTGCGCAGGTAGGCGACCATCAGCATCACCTTGAAGGTGCTGGCCATATAGGCGCTGTTGCCGCCGCCGAACTCGCGCTGGCGCCCGCGCATGTCGAAGACGGAGAAGGAGACGTCGCCGGCGCGTGTCTTCGCGTAGTGCTTGGCGGGCCGGGCGTCCGGGCTCCAGGCCTCGGCCTCGGCGGGCGTGATCGCTCGCTCGGGGTGCCACTCCTTTGCCTCCGCCTCGGTCACGGAGCGTCCGTGCTGCGCGGGCTCCGCTAAGGCGCCCGGTCCGATGAGGAGCGTAATCACGAGGGTCGCTGGGGCGAAGATGGCTGCGCAGGTACCTGTACGCCTCATTCGCGCAGAGTAGCGACGCACATGCGAGTCGCCGCCGCGTGCACGACCGCCTTCGGGACGCCAGGGTTGTCAGTCCACCACAAGACGACGCCGGCCAGGCCGTGGGAGAGGAACTCGGCGGAGGGTTCGACGAGCGAGCGCGGGAGGCTGGGCACCAGCTCGGCCATGAACTCGGCGAGGACCTCGGTCGCCCTGTCGTTCACGGCGGCTCGCGCGGCCTCGATCTCCTGATCGCCGGTCTTGTCGCGAAAGATGATGAGCCAGGACGAGGAGTTGGCTCGCGCATAGTCGAGCCAGCCGTCCAAAATCGCGCCGAGCCTCTGGTCCAGACTGGCATCTGGATCCGGAGGGACGCTTGGGATGAAGGTGGGCAGGTCGTCCTGGTGGCGGCGCAGAAGCGCCAGGTAGAGCTCCTTCTTCGAGGCGAAGTGTCGATAGACCATGGGCTTCGTGACTCCTGCCGCGGTCGCTACTTCCTCCAGGCGCGTCGCGGCGTACCCGTGGAGCCCGAAGAGGCGCATCGCCTCCAGCTCGATCAACTCCCGGCGATCGGCCGCCGGGAGCCTGGGCTTGGCCGAGGTCGTAGAGCTCACCCCTCCATGATAAGTTACCCGTCGGTAACCAACTTTCGAAGGAGCGTTCTGATGCCAATTTCCGATCCGGTCCATGGGACCCGCTATGAGTTCGAACGGCACGGCGAGGACATGCTCGTCGACACCTGGATGGAGGCTGGCGGAGGCCTCCCGAAGCACTACCACCCAAAGCAGACCGAGATCTGGTGGGTCGAATCGGGCGAGGTGACCGTCCACTTCAACGGCGAGTGGAAGCCGCTCACGCCCGAGTCGGGCAAGGTCACGGTGACGCCGGGAATCGTCCACGGCTTCAAGAACGAGAGTGGCGCCGAGGCGCACCTTCGCTGCGAGGTCAAGCCCGCGCTATCGCTCGAGGAGTTCCTGACGGATTCCTCGCGCGCCGCGCAGGAGGGGCTCTTCATGAAGGGCGGCATCCCGAAGAGCTTGAAGGGCGCGCGGTGGGCGGCGGGCTTCCTCGCCCGTCACGAGGACGAGACTGTGATGACCTTCCCGCCGCGCTTCATGCAAAAGGCGATGAAGCCGCTCGCGCCGAAAAGGGACTGACTAGGCGAGCCGCCCGAAGGAGTAGTCGTCGAGGTCGAAGTGGGCGCTCTGCCAGTTGACCTCGAGCGTGGGCGAGACGCGGAATGGCCGGTCGCCGTGCTTGTCGAAGTAGTAGGAGTTCGCCAGCGCGCATGACGGCTCCTCGAGGATCTGCCAGGAGCGGCGCGAGAGCATCTTCTCCAGGTAGCGGTCATTCGCCTCGCGCTTGACCTCGATCTTGGTGGCCCCCTCTTCGCGGGCGCGGCCGATGCAGCGCAGGATGTGCCTGCTCTGGTTCTCGATCAGGTTGAAGTAGGACGAGCCGTTGTACCCGTAGGGGCCGAGGATGGTGAAGAGGTTTGGAAAGCCCGGGACACTCACGCCCTGATAGGCCTGGAAGCGGTTCTGGTCCCACCAGTTCTCGAGATCCACTCCGCCCGCGCCCTGCACCGGGTACGGCGGCATGTTGCCCGCCTCGAAGACCTTAAAGCCCGTTGCACAGATCAGCACGTCGACCTCGTGCTCGGCACCATCGGCGGTGCGGATGGAGCTCGGCGTCACCTCGGTGATCGGCTCTGTCTCGAGGTGGACGTTCTCGCGGTTGTAGGTGGCGAGGTAGGAGTTGTGGAAGCCGGGGCGCTTGCAGCCAAGCGGGTAGCGCGGCGTGAGCTTGTCGCGAACCGCGGGATCTTTGACCTCGTCGCGCAGGAACCGGCGGCCAATCCGCGTGCCGATCTTGGAGATCGGGAGGAAGCGATGGAAGTGAAGGGCCCAGGGAAAGGTGATTTCGACGAAGACCTGGCTTGCGAGACGGGTGAGGCCTTGTCCGCCCGGCAGCTTTGAGAGGCGCCGCGCGAGCGAGCCGTCGGGCTTTGGAAGGCACCAGATGGGCGTGCGCTGAAAGACCGTGAGGTGCTCGACCTCCGGTGCGATCGAAGGGACTACCTGCACGGCACTAGCCCCCGTGCCGATGATGCCGACGCGCTTGCCCGCCAATGGGATGTCGTGATCCCAGCGAGCGGTGTGGAGCATCTCGCCCTCGAAATCTGCGATGCCGGCGATGTCAGGAAGCCGGGGTTGGTTGAAGACGCCGGTGGCACCGATGACGAAGCGGGCGCTCACTTCCTCGCCCTCATCCGTTCCGAGTCGCCAAGCGTGGCTCTCCTCGTCAAAGACCGCGCTCGTCACCTGGGTCTGAAAGCGGATCTTCGAGCGAAGGCCGTACTTGTCGATTAGGTGCTCGGCATAGGCCTTCAACTCCTCGCCCGGGGCGTAGAGGCGCGACCAGTCCGGCATCTGCTCGAACGAGAACTGGTAGGAGGGCGAGGGGATGTCGACCGCGACGCCCGGGTAGGTGTTCCAGTGCCAAGCGCCGCCCACGCCGTCGCCCGTCTCGAGGACGAGGAAGTCGTCGATGCCCGACTCGGCGACCTTGATCGCGGCGCCGATCCCCGAGAAGCCGGCGCCGATCACGACGACCTCGTGGTCGGGGTGCGGCGCCGAGCCGTTGGACGAGGGGGTCATGCGGACATTCTGACCGATGGGTCAGTAGTCAGCCGCATGCCGGAGGTTCGCAAGGTGAGGATCGAGCAGATAGCGCCCGGCCTGAAGCTCGACGGCCGCCGCGTTCAGGGCACCCGCGAGATCGCTCGTGCGCTCGAGGAGGCCCGCCCGGATCCTCCGCTCTACCCGGCCGACCGCGTCGCGCGCGACGCGGTTGAGGTTGCGGAGCTCTGGGGCGAACAGACCTACCAGCCGGTTCCGCGCCGCATCTTCAGGTGGGCGATCTCATCGGACTCGGAGCTTCGAACGGTTATGGCGAAGTCGCTCGGGATGCCGGCGCCCGGCCTGGCGCAATGGGCGATGGTGCCGATGGCGCAGTTCTACCTGCGCTACGAGGGTGGCGGCGAGAAAGCTGCGCGCCCGGCGGGCACCTGAGCACCGAGAGTAGGAATACCGCCGAATAACGACGCTGTTCCACCTTTCGGCGAAGCAATAATGGAGCCAGCCGGATTCGAACCGGCGACATCGGACTTGCAAAGCCCGCGCTCTACCAACTGAGCTATGGCCCCTCACTTCCGATTCTAGGATCAGCGGCTCGGGCGCCAGTTCACGAGCCGTTTCATCGGGCAGGCGGCGACTGTGAGAACATCAGCCGCGGAGTCGAGCGTGAGGAGCGAGATGGCGGATACCGAGACCGCAACCAAGGACGACACGGCAAAGGAAGACAGCGAGGACCAGCACACTGACCATTCGCCGATGGCGAGCGAGTCCGAGCGCGAGGACGACGCTCCGAAGCAGGCTCAAAAGGCCGAAGTTTCGAACCTCGACATCGTCCGCCACTACTTCGACAAGGCGGCCGACCACATGAAGCTCGACGACGACGTCCGCGTCGTCTTTTGGACTCCTTACCGCGAGGTGACGGTCCAGATCCCGATCAAGTGCTCGGACGGAAAGATTCACGTCTTCTCCGGCTACCGCATTCAGCACAACGGCGCCCGCGGCCCGTACAAGGGCGGCATCCGCTACCACCCGGAGGTCGACGTCGACGAGGTGCGCGCGCTTGCCTCGCTCATGACCTGGAAGACGGCCGTCGCGAACGTTCCCTTCGGCGGCGCCAAGGGCGGGGTCAACTGCGACCCGTCGAAGCTCACCCAAGCAGAGCTCCAGAAGATCACGCGCTCGTTCATGGACAAGATCGAAAAGGTCCTCGGGCCCACCCGCGACATCCCAGCCCCGGACGTGAACACGAACGCACAGGTGATGGCGTGGATGATGGACGAGTACGGAAAGCTCCATGGCCACACGCCGGCGATCGTCACCGGCAAGCCACTCTCGCTCGAGGGCTCGCTCGGCCGCGAGGCGGCGACCGGGCGCGGCTGCGTCTACATGTTCCGCGAGGCGGCGCCATCGCTTGGCCTCAGCCCGGCATCGACCAAGTTCGTCGTCCAGGGATTCGGCAACGTCGGCTCTTGGGCCGCGCGTATCATGCAGCAGCTCGGCGCTCAGATGGTCGCCGTCTCCGACGCAAACGGGGCGATCAAGAACGAGGACGGGATCGACGCCGTCGCCCTCCACGAGCACATCTCCGAAGGCGGGCTTATCTCCGAGTTCAAAGACGTCGAGGAGATCGACCCCGAAGACCTCGTTGCGGTCCCGTGCGACGTCTTCATCCCGGCGGCGCTCGGTGGAATGATCCGCGAGGACAACGCCGACCGGATGCAGTGCAAGGTCTTGGTCGAGGGCGCCAATAGCCCGACTACCCCGGCCGCCGACGAGATCCTGCGCGAGAAGGACACCTACGTCATCCCCGACGTCATGGCCAACGCCGGCGGCGTCGTCGTCTCCTACTTCGAGTGGGTGCAGAACCTCCAGCATTTCCAGTGGGACGAGCGAGACGTGAATGACCGACTTGCGACGAAGATGCGAAAGGCGTATCGGGATGTGTCGGGACGTGCGAAGGAAGAGGGGCTCGGCCTCCGCGAGGCCGCCTATCTCGTTGGCATCGAGCGCGTCGTCGACGCCGCCCGCACGCGCGGCTATATCGAAACGCCCTCTTCGTCATCCTGAGCCGCTTGCGGTCCCGTAGCGCCGGCCCGGCACTCGGTCCGGGCGGCGGCGACCTTTTCGATGAGCTCCAGCCCAAGCTCTCGGAACTGGGGGGCGACCCCTACGGCTCTAACCAGCGCGCAAGGAGCTCACCCTTCCCGCCAGCCCCGGCGACGAGACGCCCTCGCTCGCTCTCGCGGCTGAGTGCCTCGGAGACGTCGCTGCGGCGCGCATCGTGCCCAACAACTTCACCTACGTCTCCGGTATCGGACCCGACCTCTTCGTCATGGGCATCCGAGCGCCGACCAACGACGGGCCCGGCGAGGAGGTCCTCTGCGGAGTTGACGCGGAGGCCGAGGACATCGAGTTCTACGCCGGAGCGCTCGATGAGCAGCTCGACCCGGAAGCTATCGACGTCACAACCGATGAGGCCGTCGGCGAAGTCTTCTCCTCGGTAGAGGTCGACACGCTCGAGAGCTCAGACGACTACGCCGCCCGCGCGGTCATGACGCTGGCGGAGGGCGCTGAACCGGGAGCGGTCTTCCGCGGTTTCGACGTCGGCAGCGTCGAGACCTACTTCGGCATCCAAGGACCAGGCTCCGGCGTCCCTGCCGATTGAGCGATACCTAGAAGTCGAAATCCTTCGGTTCGCCTTGCTCGAACCAGAGCTCGTCGTCGTCAGGGTTGTCTCGTAGGAACTCCGGCGTTTCCTCAAGGACGTCGTCCTCGCTGGTGCCGGGCTCGGCGGCGTCGGCTGGAGGCGCCGGCTCTGGCTCGGCCGCGGGCTCAGGCTCCGGTTCGGCGGGCGGCGTGGGCTCGGGCTCGACTTCGTGAGGTGGCTCGGCGACCTCGGTCTCGGCTGCCGGCTCGACGGCGAACGCCTCCTCGACGATGAGCGGCTCCTCGCCGTCCAGCGGTTCGGAGACGGCGCCTCCGACCTCCTCGATCTCCTCGTCGAGGTCGAGGTCTAGGTCGCCCAGCTCGAGCTCGGCCGGTGCCTGCTGTTCAAAGAAGACCGTTGGCTGATCGGCGATCGCCTCGCGCTCCTCGGTGGTAAAGCTTGATTCAGCGTCCGGGGGCTCCGGCTCGGGCTCCGCAGGCGGTTCCTCTGCATTCGCGCCGGCCGCCTCGTCGAGCGGGGTAAGCGCGGGCTGCTCCTCCGCAGGGAGTGACTCGATCACGGCGTCGCTGGGGACCTCGGCCTCTTCGGTCAAGGTGCCTTCCGCGTCGAACGGCACCTCCGAGGTGTCCGGCGAAGTCGCCGTCGCATCTTCGATCGCGGGCTCCTCGCTGGTCGAGCCGGGGAAGTCGGGCTCGCCCGGACGGGTGGGTGGGCCGAAGGCCTCGTCCTCCAGCTCCTTGAGCTCCTCGTCGTCGGCGCCGGCGTGGCGCTTCAGCTCGAGGTGCTCACGTATGGCGTCGTCAAAGATTCCCATCGCGCGTGAACCTATGACAAATCGTAGTTATCCGCGCAGAGGCACTTGCTCGGGCGCCGTGACCACGCGGTTCTTGCCCGAGCGCTTGGCCTCATACAGCGCGTCGTCTGCGGCGGCGAAGAGCTGGCGGACCGTCGAGGCCGAAAGCGGGATCGTCGCCGTGCCGAAGCTGGCCGTCACCTTGAGCCGTCCGCTGCCGTCGAGGAGCGGTATGTCGGTCGCCGAAAGGCGCTCGCGGATGCGCTCGGCAAGCTCGACCGCCCCGTTCACTCCGGTCTCGGGCAAGGCGACGACGAACTCCTCGCCTCCGTAGCGGGCTGGCTCGTCGATCGCGCGCGGCTCTTCGAGCAGAATCTTTCCGATCGCCCTCAAGACCTCGTCGCCCTGGAGGTGCCCGTAGGTGTCGTTGACGGACTTGAAGTTGTCGACGTCGAGGATCACGAGGGAGAGCTCGTGCTCGAAGCGCTCGGCGCGAGACATCTCGCGGTCGATCGTCTCGCGGAAGGCGCGGTTGTTCGGAAGGCCGGTGAGCTCGTCCGTCACCGCCTGCTCGGAGACCCTCTCGTGCGCGGAGATGTTCTCAATCGACACCGAGGCCTGGCCGATCAGATAGAGGAAGACCTCGCGGTCGGAGTCGCTGAAGGCCGAGCCGCGGCGCCCGATCGAGAGCGACCCGACCTGCGTTCGGTCGGCAAGGCTTTTGAGCGGCGCAGCGAGAGCGAACCCCTCGTCGCGGCGGACGTCGATCTTCGAGCCTTCCCGATCGACTCGCTTTTGCCCGGCGACCGCGGCGTCCCGCGCCGGGCCCTTGAAGCCGCTCGGGACCTCGACCACGTTGCCGTCGGCGAGCGAGAAGCGTGCGTACTCCGCGTTGCAAGCGCCAAGCGACGTCTCGGCGACGATGCCGAGGAGCGAGTCGCGATCAAGGCCTGACGCGAACGCTTCGCCGAGGCGCTGGACCGAGCGATCGAGCTCCGTTCGCTGACGACGAAGCTCACCGATCTGAGCCTCGAGCTGGTCGGTCATCTTGTTGAACTCGCTGGCGAGGCCCGCCATCTCGTCGCGCCCGACCACGGGCACGCGCTTCGAGAAGTCACCCGTCCCGATGCGCCTTGCGGCCCCCAGCATCGCGGCAATCTGCGACTGCATCGTCCGAGCGATGATGCCGACGCCCGTCAGCGCGATCGCCAGGAAGAGTGCGACGAGGATCGCGATCCGCGGGCGCGAGTCGAAGAAGCCGCCCGAGTCGACGGGCGCAAACACCGTCACTGCCGAGCCGTCATCGCCAAGCGCAGCGGTCGCCGCGCGCGCCTCAGACCCGTCGATCTCGGAGTCCGCAGAGTCGCCGGGCTCAGGAAAGTTGTCGACCTCGACGCCCTGGCCGGCGACCGGCTCGCCGTTGGTGCCGAGCACCGCCGCCCGCAATCCGGTCAGCTCCTCGACGCGAGTCATGTAGTCCGAGGCGTTCGTCACCGTGCCGACGACCTGCACCTCGCCCGCGCCGGTATCGACCGTAACCGCCGCCGTCGCGATCGGAGCCTTCGAGCGGATCGCCTCCAGCTCATCGCCGCCCGTGGTGATCGCCAAGTACTCGAAACCTTGCGCTTCCCCTGCCGCAGCGACCGCCCGCTCGATCAAGTCCTCATCCCCGCTGGTGAGCGCCGAGGCGACCGCAGGGTTCTCGATGAGGTCGTTCACCTTGCGATCGGCCTCCGCCTGGCCCTCCTCGAACACCGAGATCGCCGCCTGGAGCCCAGTCGAGAGGCTCGCGTCCGACTTGCCGTCCTGCGAATCGCCCGTGACGTCTGTGGCCAGAACGGCGATGGCAGCGATCGGAATCGCCACCATCAGAAGAAAGAACAGGCCAAGTCGGGTGCGAAAGCTCACTCTGAGAGGTTAGATCGACCGATCTGGCTCCGCCGTTGAGCCTTCGGGCAGCCCGGTGCAGGAAGTTCTCATCGCCTACCCTTACCCAGACCGGCGAGAGCCGGACCCGTTGGGGCTATAGCTCAGTTGGAAGAGCGCCTGGTTCGCAATCAGGAGGTCGGCGGTTCGAGCCCGCCTAGCTCCATTCCTTGGATCCTCCTAGTCGAGCGTGTGAATCGTGGCCTGTGCCTGGGCGACGCAGGCCGGTAAGACCATGCGCACGGTCGTACCTTTTCGCTCGCCAGTCGCGATGGCCGCAGTGCCACCATGCGCAACTGCGATCGCCATGACGATCGAAAGGCCCAACCCTGCACCGGAGTCGCGGCGTGCTCCGCTGGCCTGGCTGAAGCGCTCAAACGCAACGTTCTCAAACTCGGGTGGGATGCCTGGTCCCTCATCGCTGACCGAAAGAACCAATTCACCTTGCACTGTTCGCTCGGCGTGCAGCCCGACCTTGCCCGATCCGTGGCGGAGTGCGTTGTCAAGCAGATTGCCGAGCGCCTGCTCTACCCGCAGGGGATCGATTTCAAAGGTTCCGGACGCGTCGGCCTCCACCGCTATCTCGGCCCTTGCGCCGCCAGCCGAGTCAAGGTAGCGAGAGCGGACCCGCGTGAGTAGGGATTCGATCTCGACCGCTTCGAGCCGGATCGGAAGTCTCCCTTGGTCGGCCCTCGCGATCACGAGAAGATCTTCAGCCAGGCTCACGAGCTGATCGACCTCCTCGGCAGCAGAGTCCAGTGCGGCCTCGAGCTGCTCCTTGGATCCGCCGGTACGCCGGACGAGTTC
>Ga0208612_1001152_pt1 | contig 11148 bp, 17 predicted proteins | sample AntDryMetagUQ889_FD_188089 | JGI IMG/M metagenome (GOLD analysis project Ga0208612, IMG submission 188089) | Polar desert microbial communities from Antarctic Dry Valleys - UQ889 (SPAdes) | ecosystem: Environmental > Terrestrial > Soil > Desert | place: Antarctic Dry Valleys | collected 2008-12-31 | reverse complement strand
CCTTAGATCCGCGAAGGGAGCTGCTCCCGTCGCGGGAACCCTCCTGGAAGAGGACCAAGCCTTGAGTGACGCTCTGAGAAGCCTCCCGTACCGCCAACGTGCTGCGGTCGTTCTTCGGTTCTATTGCGATCTGGGCGACGATGAAACCGCCGCGATCTTGGGCTGCGCGACCGGGACCGTGCGGTCTCTCGTCTCGAGGGGCTTAGATGCGCTCCGATTCACTATGGAAAGTGGTGATCACGATGGATGAGTCACGCCTGCGCGAGTCTCTAGGTCGTTTGGCGCAGCAGGCGGATGGTCCGCACGTAGAGACCGATGCCGTGGTGGACCGCTCTCGCCGGCGTATCTTCCGCAACGTTGTCTGCTTCCTAGCGCTCGCGGGGGTGGTCGGTACGGGAATTGCGTTCGTTTCAAGCACCCCTTCGGCCGAGCAGATACATCAGCCTGCCGATCCTCCGGCGACCCATGCCCCCCCTGAATTCGCCACGATCGAGGGGCGGGTGGCTTTCCTCAGTGATAAAGGCCCAGGGGCCGGCCTGCGTATCGTCATCGCGAGCGGGACAACCTACGAAACCATCACAGAAGTTCCCTTTTCAAGCTCAAGGCTCAGTTGGTCCGAGGACGGCACGCAGATCGTCTTCGATCGCGGTATCGGACCGGGACAAGGTTCGTTAGTGATCCTCGATGTCGATACGGGAGATGAGAGGGTGCTTTTTGAGGATGAACCGAGCGGCGCGCCCGGCCTGGTGCCTCACAGTCCGGCCTGGTCGCCGGACGGTTCAGAGATCGCGTTCAGCAGTGGGACCGGAGACATCTTCGTGATAGATGTTGCCGATGGCTCTCTTCGCAAAATAGTGCCAGCAGCGCGAGGGTGTCGAGGTTCTTACCCTGCTTGGTCGCCTGACGGGACATCCATCGCATTCACTAGGAGCGGATCGTGCGAAGGCGGGATCTTCATCATGGCGTTAGGGCGCCGCGGCGGCGACGGAACCCTTCTCACCAGAGGCAAACATTTTGATCCGGCCTGGTCTCCGGACGGATCCATGATCGCTTTCTCTTCAGGAGGCGGAGGTGGAGGGCAGATCGCTGTTGTCCAGGTCTCCACCCGCTACGAAACGGTGCTTACGGAAGAGCCGGATAACTACAGTCCCTCTTGGTCACCAGATGGCGATCAGATCGTGTTCGGTAGTAACCGGACAGGTCATCAGAACATCTGGGTCATGAACGCCGATGGGAGCGCTGAGTTGCCAGTGACGATCGGCCGCGGCCTCGCTACCGCCCCGGCGTGGGCTCCCCGATAGATCATTCTCTTTGGGGTGAAGTTCTATGCGCCAGCTTGGAGTACCTGGCCCGGTATCGTCATCCGCATCGCGTCGGCTCGAGTGTCAATCTAGCGGACAGTTGCGCATCGCCTTCGAAGTAGACGACGAGCTTCAGGCCCCGCGGGCGTCTCCACATCGACAGGTCGGGATCGGGGTCGCCCATAGAGAGATACCCGGTACGCAATCTCTCGCCGCGAAGTTCTGTTGACTGCGCGATCAGACCGTCATCGCCGGGATAGCCGAGGATCATGTACTCCGCAGGGCCCTCGATCTCTAGCTGGTAGCGGATCGACATCCCTGTCCCACTCGGCTCGATGTATCCGCTCACTGTCGTTCCTCTGGGAGTGGGCGCCGTGCTGATCGAGATCGACACGACATCCGAAATGGATTGGACGGAACTGTCGAACGAGGTCACGGCGGCCCTATAGAAGCAACACTGACCGGCTGGAACATCTCTGCTGCGCTGCGACCTCGGTCGGCAATAGAAAGGGCGCCTCCGGGCGCCCTTGGCCATATCGGCTAACAGATCTGTCAGACGCGTCAGGTGCCACCCAGTCCCGGCCTCCTCTGTCGGAGCTAGCATCACGGTGCTCCTCCATTGGATGGAGTCATGCTCCTCGGAAAGCGAGGGACGATGAAGAAGCTTTTGGCCTTGGGACTACTACTGGGCTGCCTGGCCGCGTTGAACGCCAAGATCGATGCCTCAAGAGAGTGTGGATGTCCGCCGGAGTGCTGGTGCAAGCAACCAGGACTTCGCCACTTCCGCTGGCTGATTCCGATAAGCCATAGAGCCGCTGGATGAGAGAGGCTGACGTCCGGTGCCCTTGCGGATGTAGCCAGGCGGTGTCCGGCCGAGCTGCGCGGGTAGAGGGCGAGCGGGCCGCGTGGTGGCTGCCACTACTGATGAAAGCTCGAGGTTGTGATCGACCATAGCGACACGGACCGCTCCCAGTTCTCCGAATGGAGATGTCGTCGGCGGTGGTGACGAAGATCAAGGGCGAGGACGGGCGCGATGCGTACCTGAAGGATGCCAACACGCAGTCCTCAACCAGCAGCCGGCCTACATATCGCCGTCGATGACGTAGCCGTAGCCTCGTCTGCTCCGGATAACCGGAGACGATCGGTTGTGGTCGTTGATCAGGAGGCGGAGCCTGTAGATCGACCGCCGGACATCGCTCGGGTTGACGGCGGCGCTGCCGCGCCAAACCGCTCGGGCCAGTTCAACCGAGTCGACCTGTCGACCGGCTCGCTGGACCAATTCTGTAAGCAGACGCATCTCGGTGGGGGGCAGTTTGAAGACGTCGCCGTCGATCTCTGCTATGCCAGAAGCCGAGTCCACCCGAACGCGCGACGAACTCATGGTGACGGTTGCTGTGTCATACCTCGCGCCCACGCGATGGTGCGATACTCGAGCCGACGCAATCATCTCAAACTCAGTTGCTAGGATCTGCGGCTTCGACCAATCACTGCCGGCGAACGCCGTCAAAGAAGCTACATCTGTCCAGACGCTCTTGACCAAGAACTCGTCTTGAGAACCGAAGGGTTCAAAGATCTGTACTTCCCTGACGCCCACGGTGGCCAAGATGTGTGGTGCAGCGACGTCTCGGAGATAGCGCGCATATCGCTGTTGCATCCCGGGCCGAACCCGACCTCGAAATAGTCGTATCAGCATCCCCGCATTGTCCCATCCCGCCGGCCCTAGAACGCAGTGGCTGGATCTAGCGGTTGACGCTCCCGCGCCCCGCTCCAACTACAGGGAGACGCCGTCGCACCGGAGCTTGTAGAAGGCGTCGATCTTGGGGTCCGGAAAGCCCTGTCGCTTCATCGTCCCGGTGGAGCGGCCGACCCTGAACAACCGGTCGCCTCGAAAGACGTAAACAGAACGCATCCAGCGAGGTGTTGGGTAGACGGCGTTCTCGACCCGGACGGTGATTAGCTCACGGGCCTCATCTCCGACACGGTCGCGGCAGCGAAGGCCGCCGCCATAGCTCGGTAGCCCCCCGACGACGAACTCGAACCGGTTCCCGTTCTCGTCCTCTAATGGCTTGAGCCGACCACCCTTCACCCGGAACAACGAATGATCCGGCACGGAACCTCCGTGGAGCACGTGCTCCACGATCTTGACGAAGCCCTCGTCGCGGCCATCTCCGTCCACATCAAACGCAGCCACCGCCGCCGGATACCCGATCCACCAGTCTGCGCTCTCGGGTGGCGCGCCCACGCTCTGTTCGGTCCACCACCCCCCCCTCGCCTCCACGTCGCGACCGCTCGCAAAGGTCGCGAATAGGCGCCATGACGACGGGAACCCATCGTCGCCGGTCACTGCCTCGACGCGGAGCTCGTCCGCCTCGCCGTCCCCGTCGAAATCGCCCGAGGCTGAGGAGCGGCATCCGATCCCGTCCTTGATATCAGGGCACGGATCGCCACCGCCGTAGTAAGCCTCAGGAGTCGCTGGTGAAGGCGAAGGCGCCGCCGTTGGGACTCCTTCCGGGTCGCTCTGCTGGCAAGCTGGCGCTATCAGACACAGCAGAACCATCGCCAACGTGCGTAGAACGTGGAGGGGCTTGGCTCCTAGACGCCGAGGAATCATCCAGCGAGTAAACCCTGAGCTGGAGCCATCTTTGGTGCGTGTACGTCGCGGCTTCGTCGCGAGCGGACACCCGTCCACGGTGGGTTTGGTTCAGCTGAAAGGGCTGCCCATCAGATCCGATGGAGCGGAGCGTCTGGAACTCTTTGGTGGGTTTCCGATTCTTGCCGGCAAGGTCGCAGTCGACCGCAGGGAGGACCGACCGAAGACAGAAGCAGTGGGGATGCGGATCCTCGTCGCTGGGCGATAGCGACCTTGCGGCCATGTCGCGGCGTTCACTCCGCCCCTGCGGGCAGGTTCTCCCGCAACCACTCCAGCGTTCTGTGAGGATCGTCCGCTCGCTCCACGATCGCGGTCACGTCGTCGAGGCGGGCGCAGCGACCAATGACCGAGACCTCTTGCTCTGCTCGGCCCAGCGTCTGCATGCGGGGAACAGAGACCAGGTAGGGCTTGGGTGCCCCCGGTCCCATCGCCACCGGTCCCACCCGCAATGCGCACACCTCCTTCGTCTCCAAGATCCAGAAGAGAGAAAAGGTCGCACCTGGATCAGACGCTGATGTCCACCCGCTCGCTAGCGGAACCTCTCCCGAGTCTTTCCGCTTCCGGTCCGAATAGAACTCCTCGAGTTTCATTAGAAGTTCGCCGGAGGTTGGGACATGGCTCGGAACAACACCAGCAGGAACACCCCCCAGATCAAGAGTCCCGCCATGACCCCGATCAAGGCGGCCTGGGACATCGCCGTGAGTCGATGAAGGACAGCGGCCGCTACAGCGACCAAGACGAACGGAAGCCACAGAGGAGAGCTCATCGGTAGCACGCGGAATAAGCCGGTGATCACGAATGGCATGACGAGCGTGCACAGCATCCCCACGATGACGTTGGTCCAGCGAGAGCGCGCGGTCCAGGAGGCTGCGGGTGTCGCTGAGCTCAAAGTCGGTCCCGCGCGGAGACGGGCAGTTCTCGTGCCGTGCGGATGGTTTGGGAGACATCGCAGGGATCTCGTCGCAACCCTCGCAGTAGGCGAGCACCGCTTCGACCGACCAGACAGAAGGTCGGCTCGCGCTGCACACATGCGCTGACCGCACAGAACCTGGGCGTCTTGCCTCTCCACAGTTGGCCCTTACCGTCATAGGCCGGTCGGTCACTGAGACTCTGGACCTCTTGCCTGGTCGAGCCGCCCGCCTCGGCATCCGCAGGAGACCACCACATCACCGTCGCTAGCAAGGCCAGGACCACAGTCAAGGCGACAGGCGCGATCCCTCGCGCTGCGATCATCGGTGGGGCTCCAGCGCCGTTGACGCGTCCCTCGTTGCCTGTCGCGAAGCCGCCGCCCACATCGCGAAGGTCTGGAGTGGGTGCGCGGCCATCCAGCTCACGGTTCTCTGGTTCCACGCCTGGAAACGCTCGAGGCTTGCCCGCCATCCCACCAGCATGCCCTATCTCGTCATGGACAGCACCGCTCAGGGGAGCGCTGAACGAGCCCCCGTGATCCACTCTCACAAGGCAGAGGTCGCACCTTATATATAGGGGCCCCCGCGACCAAGCCCGAAACACAAACTCACGAGTTGCGAATCCAGACAACCGTTGAGGTCACTGCCACCAGGTCGCGAGCTAGGGTGGCGGGTATGGCGGGACGGGCCCTCATCTTCGCTTTCATCGCGCTCACCCTCGTAGTCGCGGTCGCCGTTGTGGTCGCCATCTCGACCTCCTCCGGCCCCGACCCGATCGCGTCGCTCGAAGATCTGCGAGAGCGGGAGGTCTTATTCTTCGACGAGCACCACATCTACCTCGTCTATAACGACGGAGATCCGCTCGCGCTCTCGGATGATCCCCAACACATGGACGGCGAGTACGCCGAGTGGTGCACGTCATCTCAGATGTTCGAGACCCCAACCCACGGAGAGAAGTTCGATCGTCTCGGCCAATACTATTCGGGCCCCGCCATGCGTGGTCTCGATCGCTACCCGCTCCGCCTCGAAGGAGACGGCATCTTCATCGACCTCGAGCATCCCATCCAAGGCCCCGAGCGAGGCGAGGCACCGATCAGCGAACCTGAGGGCGACCTGTGCGTTCCAGGCTGATCAGCTCATGCTTCGTATCGCCCTCCAGCGATGGATCCCATAGCCGCTAGCGGCGGCCGATATTGAACGATGCTTCGCCGCAGCGACTTCTATTGCTGCTTCGGGCTCGATCGCAACCACACCATGCGGAGTTACACGCAACGGTCGAATGACAGCGATGGACTTGAAGCTCTCCTACTACTCCGGACGGCCCGCAAACATTGGTATCGGATCTATCGGTAGTCGAATTGATTCCCGGAGCGATTGGAGCTAAGCGAGTCTCTCCCGGCTCTGTCGCGAGATTCGTCCTCTGATGGTCCTTCGGCTGCGTCCTGGACCTGGAGATCCGGACGCATCGGTTCCTCTGGCCGAAAGCGGGTTTCTTGAGATGACGCCTGGCGAGGAGTTGGTCTGGACCACTTCAGTAGCCGAGGACGCTCGGGGGATCAAGGATCTGAACCCCGTATGCGAACCGAGGAGCGAAAGTTGACGCGCTTATGGCGCGCGGACAGCGAAGAGCTTGAACATGACAAGTGCCAGCCCACCGCCAAGGACGGCCCCCAGCGTGTTGAGGATGAGGTCGTCAATGTCCACCGCTCGTCCCCGGAGCAATGCGAACTGGGTCGCCTCGACGAGGAGCGAGACCGCGAGACCTGCAAGGCACGCGAAGCGAAGGGGATGCTGAGGTAGGCGTAGCGCCACGAGAAAGCCAGAGGGAACGAAGAGCAGAACGTTCAGAAGCAGGTTTCGAACTGGGGTGGAGGTACGCAGATCAGAGCTCGTCAACACGTTCCAAACGCTACGTAGCGGCACGATATTCACGAACGATCCATCTCCGGCCGGGGGTTGCGAGACGACCATCGTGACGACGATGATGCCAAGCAGAGACATCGCGAGAAGAGCATCGACAAGTGTTCGGTAGATGGCACTTCGTCGGTCGGTACCTTGTCTGATGTGATGACGACCCAGGAGGTAGGCGGCGATCACCACGGGGACCGAGCAGACCCACAGATATGCGAGAACCTGTCCGATGTCAGCTCGAAGTTCGATCACATCGCCTGTTTAGTACAGATAAGGGGCCGTTGCAGGCAACGATTCGGGACCCTCACAACCCCGGCTTCGGCCGGGTTTCGGCGCGCTGGGACCTGATCAGCTGGCTCGGCGCGCCTAGGGACTGCACTTGAGGCTGTCGGGTGGGAACGTTGGTGTGAAGACCGATGTTTTTTGCGAGCCGCAACATCAAGACGCCCCCGGAAGCGGAGGCGTCTGGTCAAGTCGATCCGTCTCGGATGGAAGTTTGGGAGTTAGCGCCGGACGCTGCGGGGTCAAGGCGGCTCCGGTACCGCAACGCTGAACCGTCTTCGGTCGGTCCCTTCGAGCTGTGTCCTGCCGCCTGCGCTACGGCTTCGGTTGAAGCCAGTGCGGGAGGTTAAGCCGGTGCGCCAGTAACGTTAGTGATCCGCGGACGCTACGCGTGTCCCGGAAACCCATCTCTGAGATCGTGGGCTGCCCCCTCTGGAAGTCCCAACCGGATACGTAGGACAAGACCCTCGGCGGGTCGTGATCATCAAGATGAGCCTCTACGAGATCGCGCCCCCTAGCCGCTATCGACCGAGAAAGTCGATCCCGCGCCTCTTGGGGAAGGTCAGCCGTGGGTTCCGGGGGCTTGAGAACCCTTAATTGATGAATCCGGCGTCCGTTTTTGAGGATCCACTCCCAGGCTGGGCCCACGTCGGCCGATCCTTGATCGATGCGCCACCGCATCCGGCCATCATCGCGCTTATCCCAACGATGGTCGCTTCAACACCGAAGCAGGTGGAGATACCAGCCGCGCCCTCAGCTGGCGGACTCGTTGTCAGCAGAATGCACGCACAGAGGGCAAAGAGAGACCCATGAACTGTCGTCCGTCGAGACTAGAGCTTTCCGCTCAAGTGTGCCGTGAACCCATCAGCCGGATGGTCGTCTTCAACCGTTCCGCCTCTTCGTCGCCGTACCTTCGCGACGCGAAGCATCCTCGCTAACCAACTGAAGTAGGTCACTGTCCATGGAGGCCCACGCCGCCGACTCGAGACGAAGAGCGAAACGATCACCGAAGCGGCGATAAGCCCGCCTTGTGATGAGGCCGGATAAAAGAGATGCACCGCCGAGCCTTGTTCCCGGCAAGCCGGGCTTCCAGTTCAGCGGTGCAACCGCAGTCTACGGACAGCAAGCCCTACTAAGCAATGCCCCCGGGGCATGTTTCTTCGCGCTCTAGGTCATTCACAGGTTGAACCGTGGTTGGGTCAGTCACAGCTCCTGAACCTGCGCGAGACCGCTCCTGTCATGGCGTGCCATCGATTGCGCCAGGAATCCTGCATCCCCCTGGAAGTGACACCCGATAGAATTCGCTATCGACACCGGATGCGGTATCATCTGTGGTCATGGGCACCTGGGCAGGGGACCTCATCAAGCTCGCTCGCCACGACGGCGGGCTATCCCAGCGTGAGTTGGCTCGGCGAGCGGGAACCTCTCAGGCCGCGATCGCGGTCTATGAATCAGGCAGGCGCTCACCGACCCTCGAGACCCTCGCCCGCATCGTGCGAGCCGCCGGCCATGACTTGAGGATCCAGGTCGTCGCCTACGACGACCACGACGACGCCATGGCGGCCTACGAGGCGTCGCTCCCGGAGGTGATCCGCAACGCGGTCCGTCGGGAGCGCGAGCGGCTGCGGCGCGAGGCACGGCGCGAGCGGGAACCGGCGTAGGTCGTCGTGACCGCGGGCGTCGAACGCCAGTTCCAGATGATCGTGGAATACCTCGATCGGCATCGCGTCTCCTACGTCGTGATCGGTGGCGTCGCGGCGATGCTCCAAGACGTCCCGATCCAAGAGACGCTCGACGTCGACGTTGTTCCCGAGCGCAGCGCGCGCAACCTCAAGGCGTTGGCGAACGCGCTGAAGGAGATGGAGGCGCGCCTGCGCGTTCCCGGTGACCCCGACGGCGTGGAGATCCCGCTGGGCGAGCGCACCTTCAGGGATGTGGCGACGCTCACCTTCGTGACGCGCTTCGGGCCATTCGACGTGCTGTTCGCTCCCGCCGGTTCTGGTGACTATCGTCACTTGGCGGATCGGGCAGAGGTACTGGAGCGCTTCGGGCTCCAGCTCCAGGTCGCGTCGCTTGAGGACCTCGTTTCTATGAAGCGTGCGACGGGGCGCGAGAAGGACACGGCGCAGTTGTCGGTCCTGCTGGACGTCGTGCGTCAACGAGGGCGGGGTAAGGAGTAGTGGAGCCGACGATATAGGGGAGTAGTGATGGTGAGTCAGCTTTGAGTGACCTAGACCACAGAGCTCCGAGACCTCGCCGCTGTAGGGCCGTGATCGATCAGCACAGGCTTGCACCATGACGAGCGGATCAGGCTGAGGGGACCTCGTTCGTATCGGACGTCGCGAAGGCACTGCGGAGAGCTGCAAGGGTGCGTTCCTGGTCTGCGCCGAGCTGACGGGCGCGCATGACCAGCGAGCGAGCCGCCTCTTCCAGAAGACCGGAGGCGTCTGGTGAGGCTTTCGAGTCGACCCCAAGCACGAAGGTTCCATGCCGGCCGCGGGTCTCTATCGCCCCGTTGCTCTCGAGCTCGCGGTACGCGCGTGCGACCGTGCCCCCGGCGAGACCTAGGTCCCGAGCAAGTTGTCGGATCGTGGGCAAACGGGTGCCCGAGGGAAGTACCCCCGATCCAACCATCGAGCTGATCTGTTCCCGAATCTGTTCGTACGGCGGGACCGGGGAGGTTGTGTTGACGTTGAGGATCACGCTTGAACCTGCGGGTTGCTTGGGCGACGAACCACCCATGGGGTGTCGTGCCCCAGCCGCAACCAAGCCGCGAGCCCGACCAAGAGGCAGATGAGTGCGATGGGCACCCCGAGCCAACGCAAGATCTGGGTGTCCGAGATCATTCCGAGGGACATGCCGGCCGCACCCAGCAACAGGAAGGCGATCCCCGTTCCTGCTCCGAGCGTGGCATGCATCGCCGCGCTTCGTAAGGCGTCGTCTGCGGCGACGACATCGTGGCCGGCGGCGGGCTGTCTCCGGCGCACTATGTAGCGCAACGTGACCTCGACCAGGATCAACACCACGATCGCTCCGGTGGCTGCTGCGACGAAGCTCAGACCCTCGATGCCATCCACACCCGTGCGCAGAGGAAGTAGCAGGTACGCCAAGGCGGTGCCGGCTGTGATCACGCACAGGGCGCGGAAGCGATTCAAGATCCTGATAGGGACGTAGTGCCCGAGCTCTCGCGGCGAGAGCGTGGCTTGGTGTCCTTCAGGTGTGAGGATCGGCGTAGCGGTCAGTTCGCCGAGGATGGCACCGACCAGGTACCCGATCAGCATCTCCAGACCGGGCACTTCGGTGCCAAGAGGAAGAACGACCCCGATGATCGCTCCGGAGGTTCTCCATCTGAGGTTGCGTCGCAGGTAGGCACTAACCGCCGGTCGTGTGCGCTCGGTGAGAACCAGGTCGTGAGCGGATGCCCATGCATCGACATTCTCTGGCTTCGATTTCTTCCACAGTCCGTAGATCAGCGACGCTGGAAGCAGCGCCAGAGCGATGAACAGCAAGAGTTCGACGGACCCGATCCCGGACATGGCGGCTACCTCCTGGCCAAAACGATTGTGTCAATCAATTGATACAATGCCTTCGCACGTTGTGTCAAGTCATTGATACAAAAGATGAGCCGGAGGGGTGGCGCTGTAAGGCAAGGACTGATTTGAAGGCCTGGGGATCGGATGACGAGTCTCTGGAATGGGTTTGAGCTCCGCGAGCGATTGAGCTCAGGCGAGTCCGCTGATGTGAGCGTTTTAAGCGTGTTGTTTACGCTCCCGAATATCCAGCGTTTTCACGACATAGGAGCAACGCATGAGTCTTGAATGGGAACAAACGATTGTGGACGCGCACGATCCCGGATCGTTGGGTCGTTGGTGGCGCGACGCTCTCGGATGGGTCGTGGTGAACGAAGACCCAGAGGAATTCGAGATTCGACCCAGCGCTGAGCGGCTTCCCGGTCTTCTTTTCGTCCCAGAATCCGAACCCAAGCTGAACAAGAATCGGCTTCACCTCGACTTCCGGCCGGATAGTCGCGACGCTGAGGTCGAGCGTCTGCTCGCCCTTGGAGCGAAACACGCCGATGTCGGCCAAGGCGAGCAGT
>Ga0208612_1001151_pt1 | contig 11150 bp, 9 predicted proteins | sample AntDryMetagUQ889_FD_188089 | JGI IMG/M metagenome (GOLD analysis project Ga0208612, IMG submission 188089) | Polar desert microbial communities from Antarctic Dry Valleys - UQ889 (SPAdes) | ecosystem: Environmental > Terrestrial > Soil > Desert | place: Antarctic Dry Valleys | collected 2008-12-31 | reverse complement strand
CCCGCCGACGATGCTCAACGCCTTCGCTGAGGAGGTGGGAGCACGCCAGCTCCGTACACCGGGCCCCGGCCGACGATGCTCAACGCCTTCGCTGAGGAGGTGGGAGCACGCCAGCTCCGTACACCGGGCCCCGGCCGACGATGCTCAAAGCCCTCGCTGAAGAGGTGGGAGCACGCAAGATCGGTGAAACGCCCCCGACCACCGAAAAGGAGAGGCGGGTGCCCGCCGACGATGCTCAAAGCCTTCGCTGAGGAGGTGGGTGCACGCCAGCTCCGCACACCGGGTGCACGCCAGCTCCGTACACCGGGAACGGGCGGTAGGGGGACAAAGAGGGTTAGTCTCGTTCCATGATCAAAGGATTCGCTCTCATGGTTCTAGGTGCTGTGGGTGCTCTTGAAGCCGAGAAGCGCCTATCCAAGTTGCGGCAGAGGTTCACGCCTCGAGCGGTGACCGACGCGGTGCTCGACAAGGCGAACCAGAAGCTCGAGCAGTCTCGCCGGCCTTTCTAGGCTCGCTTCCCCCGCTGTAGCCTCGGACGTCATGGAAACCCGCGAGATACGAGACCGCTTCCTCGCGTTCTTCGAGCGTGAGGGACACGAGCGCGTTCGTTCCTCGTCGCTGATCCCCGACGACCCGAACCTCCTCCTCACCAATGCAGGCATGAACCAGTTCAAGCCGTACTTCCTCGGCGAGCAGACTCCGCCTTACGACCGAGCGATGACCGTCCAGAAGTGTTTCAGAACCGTCGACATCGACGAGGTAGGTGACCCGAGTCACCTGACGTTCTTTGAGATGCTCGGCAACTTCTCCTTCGGGGACTACTACAAAGAGAAGGCTTGCCCTTTCGCATGGAAGGTCGTCACCGAGGAGTGGGGGATCGACCCCGAACGCCTCTGGATCACGATCTATGAAACAGATGACGAGGCGCGCGACGTTTGGACCGACGTGGTCGGCGTCGACCCCAAGCGCATAGTGCGACTCGGTAAGGGCCCTAACTTCTGGCACATGGGCGTAGCTGGTCCGTGCGGGCCCTGCTCGGAGGTCTTTTTCGACCTAGGCGAGGCGTTCGGTCCTCCTGCCGACGATGGTCCTGCGGGCAACGAGGATCGTTACCTCGAGATCTGGAACCTCGTCTTCATGCAGAGTGACTGCAACGACGACATCGAGCCCATCGCAGACCTGCCTAAGAAGAACATCGACACGGGCGCAGGGCTCGAGCGAGTAGCCATGGCGCTGCAGGGGAAATCGACCCTCTATGAGACCGACACTTTGCGGGCCCTCATCTCCACTGCCGAGGACCTTACGAAGAAGACCTACGAGAAGGACGAACGCACCGACGTCGGTTTGAGGATCCTCGCCGACCACGGGCGCGGGATGACCTTCCTTCTCGCTGACGGGGTTTTGCCGTCGAACGAGGAACGGGGCTACGTCCTGCGCCGGATCATGCGGCGCGCCGTGCGTCAAGCGCGCCTCTTGGGGCGTGACGAGCCGGTCCTACCCGAGCTAGCGCGAGCCACGCGCGACCTGATGGGCGGGGCGTATCCAGAACTCGTCGAACGCTTCGGTCTCATCGAAGAGATCGCTGCCCGTGAGGAAGAGCGGTTCGACGCAACCTTGAAGCAGGGCCTTGCGCTTCTTGAGAGCGAGATCGAGACAGCGAAGGCGGGAGGCCGTCCTGATCTTTCGGGAGACGTTGCATTCAAACTGCACGACACTTTCGGTTTCCCGATCGACATCACGAACGACGTCGCCGGTGAAGCGGGCATAAGCGTCGATACGAAGGCTTTCGATGTCCTCATGCAAGAGCAGCGAACAAGGGCGCGCTCCGCTCGCAGGAAGTCCGTTTCTGGCCGCGCTGCAGGCGACGGCGCTCAGCTCTTGGAGAGATTCGGCCCAACAGAGTTCATTGGCTATGAGCATCTCCGCACAACAGGAAAGTTGCTCGGCGCAGCGGGGTCGGACGACGAGGTCCTCCGCGAGGGAGACGAGGTCGACGTACTTCTCGACCGCACGGTCTTCTACGCCGAAGGTGGCGGGCAAGTAGGAGACCGGGGCAGCTTTATAGGTCCGTCCGGTCGGGCTGATGTGATCGATACCCAACGCCTCGCTCCCGGACTCACGGCTCACCGCATCAAAGTGTCGGCAGGTGAGATGCAAGTAGGCGAGGAGTTGACGGCCGAGGTGGACGCCACTTACCGACGCAGCTGCGAGCGAGCTCACACCGCAACGCATGTGCTGCATTGGATCCTCAGAGACCGTCTGGGCGATCACGCGAAGCAGGCTGGTTCTCTCGTTGAACCCGGTCGTCTGAGGTTCGACTTCAACCACTTCGATGCGCTAGGTCAGGAGAGGTTGGGCGATATCTCGTCCGAACTTCAGACACGAGTACTTCACGATGACGACGTGCGTGCTTACGAAACCAGTTACGACTATGCCCGATCCACAGGAGCGATGGCCATCTTCGGTGAGAAGTACGGTGACTTCGTGCGAGTCGTCGAGGTGGGGGACTATTCCAAGGAGTTGTGCGGCGGAACGCACGTGCCTCATACGAGTCAGATCGGCGTCATCGTCGTTACCGGCGAGGGCAGCGTGGGCGCCAATCTGCGCCGTATCGAGGCCCTTGTTGGTCATGAAGGGGTTGCTTACCTCCAGCGGCGCGTTGGCATCCTCGAGGAGACCGCAGCGATGCTCCGCACGAATCCAGATGAGTTGGCGGTTCGAGTCGAGAAACTCCTCGAGACTCAGAAAGAGATGGAGCGCAAGATCGGCGAGATCGAACGCCACTCGGCTGAGGGTGAAGCGACCGAACTAGCCCAAGCGGCCGAACAGATCGGGGATGCGCGTTTGATAGTTGCGCGCCGTGAATCGGGCGTGGATGTCCTTCGCTCGCTTGCTCAAACGCTGAAAGGTCGAGTCGCCCCCGTCGTTGTGGTGCTCGGTACCAGCGGCGAGTCCAATGCGAACCTGGTCTGCGCTGTTTCCAAAGACCTCGTTGGGAGAGGCCTTTCTGCACGCGAACTCCTCGCGCCCGGGGCGGCACTCTTGGGTGGGGGCGCGGGCGGTAAGCCAGAGTTGTCGATCTCCGGAGGGCCCAACAGGGATCGTCTCGAAGAGGCGCTGTCTGCCGTGTCCGCCGCAGCGCGAGAGGCTTTAACCAGATGATCCTCGGGATCGATCCAGGCGAGCGGCGCGTCGGTCTAGCGCTGGCAGACCTCGAAACCAAGTTTGCCCGTCCCCTTGAAGTCGTCGATTCTGACGTGAAAGCTCCCCTCGAGCGGATCTCTGAAGTGATCGCTGAGGAAGGCGTGACCCAGATAGTCGTTGGCCGACCCGTTGCGCTAAGCGGAGTAGACGGGCCAGCTGTCGAGGCACAGAAGAGCTTCCTCGATCAGCTTCGAACCACGGTCTCTGTTCCTGTGGACGTTTACGACGAGCGGATGACTACAGTCATGGCGGAGCGGCAGATGCGGGAAGCAGGAGCTTCGCCTGAAAAGCGCAAGGCGATGCGCGATGCGGTGGCTGCACAGGTGATGCTTCAGGGCTACCTGGATTCGAAACGATGAGCCTCACGCGGCGCGGCCGCATCCTCAGTGTTCTTGCATTCCTCGGACTCATTTTCGGCGGACTGGTCCTCGGAGGGTTCCTTTACCTGAAATCGTTGGGTGTGTACGGCTCTAGTGATCCCGGAAAGTTAGTGACGGTCAAGATCCCCAGAGGCGCAAGCGCGGCGGAGGTTGGGGAGATCCTCGTTGAAAAAGGTGTCATCGAGTCAGCGCAAGGTTTCCGGATCGCCACCTACGTCGAGGGCGGTTTCGAGGACATCCAGGCAGGCGAATACCAGATACCGACGGGCTTGATCGCCAAAGACGCTCTCGCTGCCCTAACGGAAGGCGACGGTCCAAAGGGCGAGGAGTTCGTGACGGTTACGTTCCCCGAGGGTCTGTGGCTCACCGAGTTCGCCAACCGTTTGGAGGAAGGTACGGGCCTATCTGGCGACCGCTTTTTGAAACTGTTGCGTACAGGGAAGGTCAAGAGCGCCCTCACGCCCGATAGCGGCGAGATGGAAGGATTGCTATTTCCTTCGACGTACAACTTCGGAGTCAACGAGGACGAGGCGCAGGTTGCTCTGAAAATGATTGATGAGATGGCCACTCGAGTAGGGCGATATACCGAAGGCTCGAGCGTGAACCTCTCTCCTTACGAGTTCGTCATCGTCGCTTCCATGATCGAAGCCGAGACTAGGGTCGACTCCGAGCGGGCGATGGTTGCACGTGTCATCTACAACCGCCTTGCTCAAGAGATCCCTCTCGGTATCGACGCAACGTTCCTCTACGCGTTAGGCGAGCGGAAGGATTCGCTCACCGAATCAGATCTTGCGATCGACTCCCCTTACAATTCTCGCCAGAACCTCGGTCTGCCGCCAACCCCGATCGGCGCGCCGGGCGAGGCATCACTCAAGGCAGCGGCCAAGCCTGCCGAGGGGCCGTGGCTCTACTACGTGCTGGGGGACTGCAAGGGCAACCACAAGTTCAGCGAGAGCTATGACGAGTTCCTCGTCAACAAGGATGCTTACCTAGCTCTCGAGTGCTGATGACGAGGAGCCCGCACGAGTTCGTAGGCATCCTTGGCTGGCCGCTCGATCACACGCTCTCGCCCGTTCTTCATGCTGCAGCTTTCCGCGCCCTGAAGATCCCGTGGGTCTATCTGACGTGGCCCGTCCATCCCGATGATCTGGGGCGCGCCGTAGAAGGCTTACGGGTCCTTGGGGCGCGGGGCGCGAACGTGACCATGCCTCACAAGGAGTCAGTGGTCCCCTTCTTGGACGCTCTAAGCCCCGATGCGGAGGCGATAGGCGCGGTGAATACGATCCACGAAGTGGCAGGCAAGTTGATAGGCCACAACACCGACGTCTCAGGTTTCGCTGCAGCCTTCGAGGAGGGCACGGGGGTGTCTCCCCAAGGCGAGGACTGTTTGGTACTTGGTGCAGGAGGCTCGGCGCGCGCCGTTGTTCGCTCGCTCGCTACTCAAGGCGCTCGGTCTGTGGCCGTGGCGGCCCGCGATGTATCCAAGGCAGCGGAGGTCGCTTCCATCGCACAGGGGGAGGGCCTGCCGTGGAACGAGGCTCCAGAGAATCTGGCCGCTCACAAGATCATCGTCAACTGCACCCCCCTCGGGATGGCTGGAGAGGATCCCTTGGACGGCGCGCCGCTGGGCCCAGAACATGTTGTCTTTGACCTCATCTATGCCCCCCCTCACACACCGCTCGTCGATCGAGCACGAGCTGGAGGCGCCACCGCATCTGGCGGACTTGGGATGCTCGTCCATCAAGCGGCAGACGCTCTGCGCATCTGGACTGGAAGCGAAGCCCCGATCGGCATGATGTCGGCTGCGGCGGTCCACGCCGTCGCTCCCTCCCATTCACTTCCAGGTCCCAACGAGGTCTAATCTGTCCTCAGGGAGAGGGTGCTCACAAAACGGACGTTGTCAACGCTCGGCAACATGAGGGAACTGCTCAACTCACGAGCGTTACGTGCCGAATAGGAAATCGGGAGCCTCGAAGAGGACTCACTGCACGACACAAGTACTGACAGCCGGGGCTGGAGGAGGGTTCAGATGAACAAGGCACAGATGCTGGCGGAGACGCTTGACGATTTCCTTGCCGTCTCACCGGAGGTGGACGCGTCGGCGGTTGTGAGCGCAGATGGCCTTCCCATGGCTTCTGCTTTACCTCCCGGCGTCGAGGAGGACAGGCTCGCCGCTATGAGCGCAGCTCTCCTCACACTTGGCGACCGCGCTGCGGCCGGCCTCGGCAAGGGTGAACTTCAGCAGGTATTCATCGAAGGCTCGCACGGACATGTGATCCTCATGGCTGCAGGTACGGACGCGGTTCTCGTAGCCGTCACCGGTCGTGGTTCCAAGATCGGACTCGTGCTCTTCGAGATGCGCAAGGCGGCAGCGAAGGTAGGCGAGATCATGGCCTCCACCCCTGTGGACGAGCATCAGCAGGCTCCTGCGCCACAGGCTGCGCCCGAGCTGGAACATGCACCGCAGCCTCCACGCTACGACGACGCCCCTTTGTACTCGGACCCATCCTTCTCGGATGGTCCCCAGTATCCGGAGTCAGTTTCGGTACGCCACCCTGAGCCGACACCGGCAGCTGAAGTGATCCAGCCGTCGGTCTCTGCTTGGGAATGATGGCTAACTCGGACTAGAGGGGCGAAAGGAAGCTTGGCATGCTGAAGGGAACGCTCGACGACTTTACGCTTCCAGACATCTTCAGATTGATGTCGTTGGCGAAGCGAACCGGGAAGGTGGACGTGATCCGCTCGGCGGGGGAAGGCAAGGTCTTCTTCCGCGATGGCGAGGTCTATTACGCCGAATCTACGGTTTCGCGTGAGCCATTGGGTCAGAAACTGATCCGATCGGGCGCACTTACTGAAGGCGCGCTCATGAAAGCCCTTGACGAGAACGCAACATCCGGCTCTCGGGTCGGCGAGATATTGGTTCGCAACGGAAGTGTGTCGGCCGAGCAGTTGCAGCGCGCCGTCCAGCAACAGATCGAAGATTCGGTTTTCGACCTCTTGCGATGGGGCGCTGGTGAGTTCAGTTGGGACGCTGGGGTGGTTGCGGACGTAGAAGTACCGATCTCCGTCAGCGTAGAGAACCTCATCATCGAGGCGTCTCGCCGGTTGGACGAGCTCGAGGTCATCACTCGCAAGATCCCTTCAGAAGCAACTGTCCTACGCATGGCAGCCACCCCTCCAGAGGGTGCAGTCGAGATCAACATCACGCCCGAAGAGTGGCGCATGCTTGTCCTCGTCAACGGAGCGCGCAGTATCCACGACATCGCCACGACCACTGGGACAGACGACCTGACGGCGATGAGGAGCCTCTACGGTCTCGTTTCTGCCGGGCTTGTTGAGGTCGAGGATCCAGGCGAAGAAGCCGACGAGTCGGAAGCTGAACGCGATGAGATCGTCGGTTTCGGAGACGTTTCCAGCAACCAAGCCGCCGCCGCGGAGGTGACTCCTGCCGAGCTCGACGTTGTGTCGCTGCCGGAGGCATTCCAGGCGCTGTCTCCGCTAGATGATCCGCAAGACTCGGCCCAGATTGACGCACCTGAGTTGCTCGACCCCCCGCTTTCCCAGATGGAGCCTCAGCCTGTGGACGAGGAAGTCTTCACCCCGGTTGCTGTTGAAGAGCCTTCACCCTTCGCCCAGGAGCTGCAGGTTGAAGGTGACATGATCCCGTTCCCTGACCAGGCACTCGAAGAGTTCTCGGCTGGTGAATTCGAGCCTCTCGCTCCCGAGCCGGAAGTTTCGCTGGATGCCGCTGCTCTGAATGAGGCTGACGAAGTCTTCTTCTCGAGTCTGGAGGATGTCTCGGAGGAGATGCCGGTTGCATCGTATGACGCTCCGGCTCCTGACGAGCTTGTCACCCAGACACCAGATGCCGATGACTTCCTGAATGACCTCCTCGGTGGCGATGCGGGGAACTCCTTTGGATCTTTCGGCTCCTTCGAGGATCCGATAGCAACCGAGACTCCGTCCTTCCCTCCACCAGCTCCCGAGGTACCGGCTCCGGCGATTCCTGAACCAGTGCAGGAATCGCACCCCATATCGACTCCGACGCCAGCACCGGCCCCTGCTCGATCGACTCAGGAAGATTCGTCTGAAGGGCAGGTCGACCGAGCTTCGGTGGTGCGGGAGTTAGCAGGGTTGTTCAGCGACGATGTGCCGCGCGTTCGCGCCGTTCCCGCTGCAAAGGCTGACCCCGACGCGCCAGAGGCCGAAACAGATGGGCGCAAGAGGGTTGAAGACGACGACCAGGTCAACCGGGGGCTCATCTCTCGGCTGATCGACGGCGTCAAGGGTCTGTAGGCGGGCGAACGGAATGAGGCAGCCTCAATGAGCGCGACGCGTGCGGACATAGTTCGCAAACAGCGCGTCTCCAAAGGTCCGATCGTCCGGCCCTTGAAGATCGTTGTCACCGGTCCATTCAATGCCGGCAAGACGACTTTCATCACCACCATCAGCGAGGTTGCGATCGTTGGCACCGAGCGCGAGGTGACCGACGAAACTCGGGGGGTCAAGAACCGCACAACCGTTGCCATGGACTTCGGCCGATTGACCTTCGCTAGCGACCTTTCCTTGTTCCTATTCGGAACCCCGGGGCAGAGGCGATTCGAGGTCATGTGGGAGATCCTTTCGGAAGGGATGATCGGTTTCGTTCTTCTCGTACACGCCGGCGACGACCGGTCGGTCGAAGAGGCAACCCACATCCTTGAGACGTTTCGCCAGTATGCGGATGTCCCTTATGTCATTGGGGTTACGCACCTCGACGAAGTCTCTGAGTCGCGAGAAGCGATCTTCGAGAGGGTTAGGGAGAAACTGGCAGTCCCCGAGTCGATCCAACTCATAGCGTGCGACCCTCGCGAGCGTGAAGACGTGAAGGGGCTGATGCTCAGGATCCTCCTGGACGTCATGGGCCGGCTCGAGAAAGCTGGCGTGGCCCTCTAAGGCCGGTTAGAGACACCTTCTGGGACGATTTTCCAGCGTCACCTGGGCTTCAGATGGGCGCTGGAAGGCCGATAAACGTGGGTAGGGGCAACTTCCTTCTAAAGCGCCCGCGAGGGGATGATGATGAGCGTGACGTCACCGATGCGACCAACTAGCCAGCTCGACGAGCTGCTGCGGGCGCGCGGGCTCATCACCGACGATCAACTAGCGGAAGCTCGCCTCCAAGCTCAGCAGCGGGGCCGCTCGGTCGGTCGCATCCTTATCGAACTCGGTTTCGTCACCGAAGGCGGTCTCGTCTCGATCCTCGCCGAACAGTTGGGGCTGGAATTCGCAGACCTTTCTGAAGTACCGATCGATCCTTCGGCCGTGCATCTTGTTCCCGAGCCCACGGCGCGCCGGCACAACTGCATCCCGATCCGCTTCGACGAGAGTGGCCGCCTGGTCGTCGCGATGGCCGACCCAGCGAACGTAGTAGCAGTCGACGACATCCGTGCCATCAGCAAGAAAGAAGTTAGGACGGTGGTATCCACAAAGGTGGATGTCATGACGGCGATTAACCGCCATTACCGTCTCGACCGCACGGCCGAGACACTCGTCGAGGAAGCTGCCGCTCAGAAGGACGAAGAAGAGAAGAGTCTCGAGTCTCAGCTTGCCTCAGCAGGGTCTGAAGACGCGCCGATCATCAAACTCGTGAACCTACTGATAACTCAGGCCGTGAACGACCGGGCCTCCGACATCCACATCGAACCGGGGGAGAAGGACCTACGCGTCCGGTACCGCGTCGACGGCGTCCTCCACGAGGTGATGAGACCACCGAAGAGCGTCCAGGCCGGTATCAGCAGCCGCCTCAAGATCATGGCGGATATCAACATCGCCGAGCGCCGCATCCCACAGGACGGACGCATCAGCCTCGTCGTCCAGGGCAAAGCGATCGACATCCGCATGGCTACCCTCCCGACCGTTTATGGCGAGAAGATCGTCATGCGAATCCTCGACAAGTCGAGTGTGCTTCTCGAATTGTCGGACCTGGGTTTCCTACCCGAGAACTTCGAGCGGTTCCAGCAGAGTTACCGCAAGCCTTGTGGCTGCATCCTGGTGACCGGTCCGACGGGTTCTGGCAAGTCGACCACCCTCTATGCGACCCTCAATATCTTGAACCGCCCCAACGTGAACATCATCACTGTCGAGGATCCCGTCGAGTACCGCTTGCCGGGGGTAAATCAGGTGCAAACGAACCCAAAGGCAGGACTGACCTTTGCCTCTGCGTTGCGATCGATCCTCCGGTCGGACCCAGACATCGTCCTCATCGGTGAGATCCGTGACGGGGAGACCGCCCAGATCGCTATCGAAGCTGCTTTGACCGGCCACCTCGTCCTATCTACGTTGCACACGAACGACGCTCCATCTGCCCTCACACGCCTTGTGGAGATGGGCATCGAGCCGTTCCTTGTGGCATCGTCCCTCGACTGCATCCTTGCCCAACGTCTAGCTAGGAAGCTCTGCTCGCGCTGCAAGGAGGCTTACACCCCTAGCTCAGAAGAGCTGGTTTCCGCCCGTTTCGCGTTCGATTCTGAGGAAGACCTCCCACAGATCTACCGGCCGGTGGGTTGCACCGCTTGTGGGAACACCGGTTACAAAGGACGTATGGCAATCCACGAGGTGATGACTGTCACCGAAGAGGTTGAGCGTCTTGTTGCAGAGCATGCATCGGCGGAAGAGATGGGGAAACTTGCGAGACAGCAAGGCATGATTACGCTTAGGCAAGATGGGATGGAGAAGGTGCGCGCAGGGCTCACCTCGATCGAGGAGGTCTTAAGGGTTGTCGTTTAACCCGCCGGCCGTCCAGTACGTAGATGCGGCGGCGCGCCGTCATTTGGACTTTGGGGAGGTGGCCTGATGGCTCAGGTACAGAAGCAGCTTAGTGATGTCTTGATCGAACACGGCGTCGTTACGGCCGAACAGCTTAGAGCGGCCTCCGACGAAGAAGCTCGAACGGGCGAATCGGCATGGAAGATCCTTCTGTCGAACGGATCCCTGTCCGAGCGTGATCTTGTGCGGGGCCGTGCCGCACAGATCGGATTGCGCTTCGCTGATGTCAGCGCTGAATCACCTTCGCCGGAGGCTCTCGCCCTTGTCCCCGAGGATGTGGCACGCCGGCAAGTCGTACTTCCGATGTCATTGGAAGGGGGACATCTGATCGTGGCGATGGCCGAGCCCACCAATCACCATGCCATCGGCGAACTGGGCCAGGTTTCCGGTCACGAGGTCGTCCCGGCCGCTGCACATCGACAAGACCTGCAGGCAGCCATTGTCAGGGCTTACGCCCAAGCGGCTGCCCAGGCACCGCCGGGTTCGACTGGCCCCGGTGCACCTCCCGGCGCGCCGGGTTCTCCTTTCGAATCAACGCCATCCGGCCCCTCAAACGGGAAGGGATCGAACGGCGCGCCGTCAGCCCCAGGGAGCGCTGCTGGCATCGGTTCGCTGGAACCAGACGACCTTCCGATGGTGGAGTCTGTCCTTGCGGCTCAAGAAGAGCCGGAGTCAGACGAGCCGGTAGAGAAAGAACCGAATCTCGCAGAGTTCCTCTTCGCGGTTATCGAAGGGGAGGCATCAGACCTTCACCTGACGACC
>Ga0208612_1001148_pt1 | contig 11159 bp, 9 predicted proteins | sample AntDryMetagUQ889_FD_188089 | JGI IMG/M metagenome (GOLD analysis project Ga0208612, IMG submission 188089) | Polar desert microbial communities from Antarctic Dry Valleys - UQ889 (SPAdes) | ecosystem: Environmental > Terrestrial > Soil > Desert | place: Antarctic Dry Valleys | collected 2008-12-31 | reverse complement strand
GTGCGGCGGCGGCTCGGAACGCGGCCAGACGGCTACCGGACCACGCGCATTCCCGTACCGGCCACGATCTCGCCCACCACGTCGGCACGCTCGCCGCGGACCTTCAGCTCCGCCACGAGGTCTTCCGCCCGCTCCTCGGCCACCGCGATGAGCAGCCCGCCGCTCGTCTGCGGGTCGTAGAGGGGCAGGAGGTCCTCCTCGGACACGCCGTCACGCAAGACCCGGTCGAGGACGTGGTCGCGGTTGGCGTCCAGGCCGCCCGGGTAGCAGCCCTCGGCGGCGAGGCCGGACGCTCCGTCCCAAACCGGCGCGGCGCTGCGGCGGACCACGGCCCCGACCCCGCTCGCGGCCAGCATCTCGCCGAGGTGGCCGAGCAGGCCATAGCCGGTCACGTCGGTGGCGGCGGACACCCCCACCGCACGCATGGCCTCGGAGGCGCCGCGGTTAAGGCGCGCGGCGGTCTCGACCGCCTCCTCGACGTCGGCCTCGGTCACAAGGTCGCGCTTCAGCGCCGTAGCGAGGATGCCGAGTCCCAGGGGCTTGGTCAGGACGAGGCGGTCGCCGGGCCGCGCGCCCGCGTTGCGCACCACGCGGTCGGTCTCCACCCAACCCGTGACGGCCAGCCCGTACTTCGGCTCGTCGTCCTGCACCGAGTGGCCTCCGAGCAGGCTGGCGCCCGCCTCCTCGACCTTCTCGAGGCCCCCCTCGAGCACCTCGCGCAGCGCGGCCAGGTCGAGCGAGCACGGCCACGCCACGAGATTGAGCGCGGTGAGCGCCTGCCCACCCATCGCGTACACGTCCGAGAACGCGTTCGCGGCCGCGATCTGCCCGAAGCGGCGCGGATCGTCGACGATGGGCGTGAAGAAGTCGACCGACTGCAGGAGCAGTCCTCCCGCGAAGGGGATGTGTCCCGCGTCGTCGCGGGTCTCGATTCCGCTGGCGAAGCCTTCAGCCTCGGCCGGGCCGAAGCCCTCGAGCACCTGCTCCAGGTCCCCTGGAGCGAACTTCGACGCTCACCCGGCCTTCTGCGAGTACTTCGTCAGCCTTATGCGGGTCTTTTCGTCCACCGCAGGCGAGGATAGGTCGACGCCAGGGCGCCCCCGACCGCGCACCCCGCCGCCACGAAAGGCGCTCACCCGTAGCTGCGCCCGCGCCAGGCCCTCACCGGCCGCAGCGTGGCGTACACGAGCCGCCCCACGGCCACCGGATCCGCCAGCGGAGACAGCCAGAAGGGCAGGCCGCGGCGTTCGTAGAAGCGCCCCAGAGCCCCCAGCAGCGCGACCCGCACCACGAGCAGAGCCCGGTCCAGGTGCCCGGCGCGGCCGGAGGCCAGGCGCAGCACCGGCACGGCCATCACGAGGACCATGACCGCCGAGTCGAGGGCCTTCCACGCCGGGCTCGTCACGTCGGCCATGGCCAGCGTGCGCGGCCATTCCCGCCACGCCTCGGCGGCGCTCGCGTACATCTCCACCGACAGCAGATCGGCGCCGTCGACGAACGACACCCGCCAGCCGTCCGCAGCCAGCGCGCGCACCAGCGCGATGTCGTCGGTCATGTGGGCTCGGGTCCGTCGGAGGACGTCGGAGGACAGCAGCGCTTCGCGGCGTGCACCCAGGCACTGGCCGTTCCCGATCGCGCGGCGAGGCGCCGGAGCCTCCCCCTCCGCACCCAGCGGCCCGAAGCGATAGGTGAGCGTGGCGAGCATCGAGGGATGCAGCCAGCGCAGCAGGGCATCCCGGCACACGAACCGCGGCGCGACGCTCACCAGGTCCGCGTCGCGCAGCTCCTCGAGGACCGCCCCCACCAGTCCGCGGCGCACGCGCGTGTCGGCGTCGAGCAGCACGACGACGTCCGACCCAGCCGCCTCGATGCCCTGCTGGAGAGCCCACTGCTTTCCGACCCAGCCGTCCGGGAGTGGCGTCCCGGCCACGACGCGAGCCCCGAGCGACCGGGCCAGCTCGGCGGTGCCGTCCTCCGAGCGGTCGTCGAGGACCACGATCTCGGCCACCCCCGGATCGGCGACCAGCTCCTCGAGGCACGGCCCGATCCGATGCGCCTCGTTCCGAGCGGGAACGACCACGCTGACCGCGTCGAGCGGACCGCTCCGGCCGGCGAGCGGCGCCCGGCGCCGCCGGCCCCGCGACAGCCGCGCGAGGACGAGGCCAGCGAGCAGGAGCCGAACGAGTCCCCCGATGCGCCTCGCGCTCACCGCCGGGAAGCTAGGGGGTCGAATCTCCTCCCCGCCGCGCCCCGATGGTCGCTTTCGCTTCGCCTTCCCCGAGCAGCCGCCGGAGATCGCTCTCCAGCGGCCCAGCCTCCCGCTCGAGCTGGCGCCAGGTGACGCGCACCACCCGCCATCCGGCGGCGCTCAAGGCCCGGTCCCGGGCGCGGTCGTCCTCGAAGGCGCTGCGCCGGCCGTGAGTCGCGTGGCCGTCGAGCTCGACGATCAGCCGCCCGTCCCGCCAGACGGAGTCGCACTCGATAAGGCGACCGGCGGCCTCGATGTGGCGGTTGAGCCCCGGCCGCGGCAGGCCCGCGGCGTCGAGGAAGGCGACGAAGCAATCCTCGAGCTCGCCGCGGGTGACGCCGTCGCCGAGGCGCCCGGCGGCGAGGATCCGGCGCAGGAGAGCGGTGCCGCGGCGGCGGGGATGGCGCTCGAGGAGCACGGTGAGCGACGTCGCGTCCCCGAGCCGGCGGAACTCGGCCTCGCGGAGAGCGCGTTCGAGGCGCTGACCGTCGAGCACGGCGGCGAGGTCGAGCAGTGTGCGGGAGGCTGTGGTCACGGGGATCTCCTCGAGCTCGGTGAGCTCGTCGTTCGCGAGAGAGGCGAGGTGAGCTCGGACGCCCCGTCCCGCGCGGCGCCGCGTCGGGGCGCTGACCTCGACCCGTTGGCTCGCCGAGGCGCGTATCCCCCACAGCTCGGCCGCGGAGCGATGGCTGAGCACGGCGCCGGGACCCGCGGCGAGCACCGCGGCCATGAACCGACCGTGAACGGAGAGGCGCCGGTGGCCGAGGGCGTAGACGCCGCGGTGCATCGGGTGGAGCCGGCCGTGTCCGACGCGGTGCTTCACCGTGCTCGCGCCCAGGCCGAGCGCGAGCAGTTGCCCCCGGGCGATGACGCCGTGCTGGCGCTCGGCGAGGCGGACGATCGCCCGCTCGAGATCGACACCGGCAAGTTTGGGCCGGATATCCGACCTAAGTGTCATCTCGTCCGGCATCTCCCCGAGCGTGGCGGCCCGAGACGCACGGCGGGGCCTCAGGCGTTACGGAAGTGCGAAGAGCCCGCGACGGCGGTGCGACGCCGTCGGGTAGGACAGGCTGATGCGGCGCGCACGGACCGGGCGAGACCCCGCACGCGGTGACGGCCTAATCCGACGAGCCCCCGCCGCCGGCCTCGGCCGCCGCCGTCTCCGCCGCCGCCTCCGCGGCCACCTCCGACTTACCGCGACCCCTCCCCCGGCCACCACGCCGGCCACGCCGGCGCCGGCTGCGACCGTCCGGGTCCTCGTCGTCGTCCGAGCCCGAAGCCGAGGCCGAAGCCCCGGACCCGTCCGGCTCCCCCACGATGCTCGCCGAGGCCGCCGAGCGCCCCACGTGGTCGATGCGCACGAGCTTCTTCTCACCGATTGCGCGCACTCCCCCGCCGACCGAGATCACGTAGCCGTCGACCTTGGCCACGGCGTCGTCCTCGTTGTACATGTGGGGCTCCTCGAGCGTGACGAGCACCTCCTCCCCGACCCGGAACGGAAGCGCCCGCTCCTCGACCTCGTCGCGGTCACCCTCGAGAGACACCGCGAAGTGGTCGAGGGGCAGCGCCTCGCTGCCCTCGAAGTGGAAGTACTTGCCCACCTCGGACTCGAGCTCGAGCAGGCGGCGCACCGGCCCGGCCATCAGCGCGGTGGCAACGCGAGGGTGGACCTGGACGAGGAAGGCCTCCGGCTTCGGCCGCTCCGCGGCCAGGTCGCGCAGCTTGCGCTCCACCTGGATGGCCACCGTCTCCTCGCTCAGGACCACGCCCTCGCCCTTGCAGGTCGGGCAGGTCTTGGTGAGGATCTCGCGCACGCCGTCGGTCACGTTCTGGCGGGTCATCTCCACCAGGCCGAGGGGCGAGATGTCCACCACGTAGGTCTTCGTCCGGTCCTGGTCGAGCGCCTTGCGAAGGACCTTCAGCACGGCGTCGCGGTTGCGGGCGCGCGACATGTCGATGAAGTCGATGACGATGATCCCGCCGATGTCGCGCAGCCGCAGCTGGCTCACCACCTCGTCGGCGGCCTCGAGGTTGGTCTGGGTGATGATGTCCTCGAGGCGCGTCCCGCGGCCGCGGCCGGTGAACGAACCCGAGTTCACGTCGATGACCGTGAGGGCCTCCGCGTAGTCGATGATCAGATATCCGCCGGAGGACAGGTCCACCCGGCGGGAGAGCGTGGACTCGATCGCCCGGTCCACGGCGTAGCTCTCGAAAAGCGGCTCCTCGTCCTCGTAGAGCTCGACGCGATCCACGAGCTCGGGCGCCGTGCGCGTGAAGAACGAGGTGAGCCGGTGTCGCTGGCCCTCGTCGTCCACCACCGCGCGCTCGAAGTGCGCGGAGAAGATGTCACGCACCACCCGCACGGAGAGGTCGGCCTCCTGGAAGACCATGGCCGGAGCGACGGTCTCCTCGACGCGGCCGAGGAGGATGTCGTGGAGGCGGAAAAGGTACCGGGTCTCGCGCTCGAGGTCCTCGCGGCTCGCCCCGTCGGCGGCGGTGCGCACGATGGCCCCGCCACTCTTGAGGTCGAGCTTCGCGGCGGCCTTGCGCAGGCGCTCGCGCTCTGAGTCCGGCAGGCGCTTCGACACCCCGACGCCCTCGCCCTGAGGCACGTAGACGAGGTAGCGGCCGGCGATCGAGAGCTGCATGGAGAGCCGCGCGCCCTTGGTCTTCAGGGGGTCCTTCTCGACCTGGACGACCACCTCCTGGCCGGGCTTCAGCAGCTCGGTGATGCGCTTGCCCTTGCCCCCGGTCCGCCCGCGGCGGGCCACCTCGACCCCCGGCATGACGATGTCGTCGACGTGCAGGAAGCCGTTCTTGTCGAGGCCGATGTCCACGAAGGCGGCCTCGAGGCCGGGCACGACGTTGTCGACCTTGCCCTTGTAGACGTTGCCCACGATCGAGCGCTTGCCGAGCCGCTCGACGTAGAGCTCCGCGATCCGGAAGCCCTCCGGGGGCGCGCTGGATCCCGAGCGCCCGCGCCGGCGGCGACCGCCGCCCCGCGAGCCGTTCTGGGTTGTTGCGACGTCCTTAGCCGGAGGGGTGCCCTCCGCCTCGAGGATGGCGACTCTGGTTTCGCCACGGTCCACCGTGACGAGCACTTGCTTTCTCAATGGTTCCTCTCATGCGATCAGCTCACGGCCCTTGGAGGCAGCCGCCGCGCGCGCTTGCACGTGGATCGACTGAAGCAGTCCAACGGCCAGGAAGGTCACGATCACCGACGACCCGCCATAGCTCATGAGCGGCAGGGGAACGCCGGTGATGGGCATGATCCCGATGGTCATGCCCACGTTGACGAAGATCTGGAACATCAGCATCGCGACGATCCCGCCCGCGATGAGCGCTCCGTACAGGTTCTTCGCCGTGGTCAGGATGCGAAGGGCCCTCCATATGAGGAGGGCGAAGAGCGAGAGGACGAGGGCGGCTCCGAGGAAGCCGAACTCCTCGCCCACCACGCTGAAGATGAAGTCCGTGTGGTGCTCGGGCAGGAAGTCGAGCCTAGTCTGCGTCGCCCCCGCCGGGCCGCGGCCGGTCTTCTGACCGGCCCCGATGGCGGTGATCGACTGGTTCAGCTGGTAGCCCTGCGACTGCGGGTCGTCGGTCGGTGACATGAAGGCGGTTAGGCGGTCCACCTGGTAGGGCTTCAGCACCTCGATCCCGACCGCGGGAGCACCGGCGAGGACCACGGCCACCGCCACGGCTCCTAGGGCGCCGAGCACCGCGAAATGGGTCCACTTGGTACCGGCCACGAACAGCACGGCCCCGGTGATGACCACGTACACGAGCCCGGTGCCGAGGTCGGGTTGGGCGATCACGAGCATGGCCGGCACCAGGGCGAGCAGCACGATCCGGCTCGTGGTCTCGCGTTCGCCGAGGCGCCGGGCGCGGTCGACTACGAACGCCGCGAGTGCGAGCACGAGCAGCACCTTGCCGAGCTCCGACGGCTGGAACGTGAAGAACGGCAGCTCGATCCAGCGCTTGGACCCCCGAGTGGCGGTCGCGACCAGGAAGACGAGGACGATCGAGGCGATCATCGTCGCGTAGATCCCGACCGAGAGCTCGCGCAGGCGCGAGTAGTCGAAGCGCGAGACCAGCAGCATGAGCACGATCCCCACCATCCCGTAGATGGCCTGGCGGGTCAGGTAGTAGTAGGGGCTGCCGTCCACGTCGGTGACGGTGGCCGTCCCGATCGTCAACGTCGAGCACGCGATGAGACCCACGGCCGCGAGGACGAGAAGGAGGTCGATGTCGCCGAACCCCCGGCGGGTCTCCCGCGAAGAGGCCGAGGCGGTTCCGAAGGGCGCGGTGGCCTGCATCAGTGGGAAGTCAGCCTAGTTCGTCCGGCGCGGGCCTAGTTGGTCCTACTCGAGCCCTTGACGACCTTCTTCTCCTCGCCCTTCACGTCGAACAGGGAGGCGAGGATGCGGCGGGCGGCCGGGGCGGCGGTCTCGGCACCGAACCCTCCGGCCTCGAAGGTCACCGCCACCACGTAGCGGGGGTTCGGATAGGGCGCGAGCGCGAGGTACCAGGACTGGTCGGCGCGCCCGGCCCCCTTCTCCGCGGTGCCGGTCTTGCCGGCCACGGGTATGGGGAACTTCTTGAACACGTCGGCTGAGGTGCCACCCGGCGCGCTGGCGGCCATGCGCAGACCGTCGAGGATGGCCCGGCGGTATTCGGGGGCCACCTTCACCTTCCGGCGCGCCTTGGTCTCGAGCTCCTGCATGACCCGGCCGTCGGCGTCCTCGATGCGAAGGCCGAGGTGCGGGCGCACCACGTAGCCGCCGTTGGCGATCGCCGCGTAGGCCACGGCCATCTGGAGGGGGTTGGCCTGCACGTCGCCCTGACCGACCGAGAGGTTGATGTTGTCGCCGGCCGACCACGGACGGTCGGTGAGCTTCTTGCGGAACAGGCGGTTGCGCCACTCCGGCGTGGGGATCAGGCCCTCTGTCTCGCCCGGCAGGTCGATCCCGGTCTTGCGCCCCACGCCGAGCCGCTTGGCCCAGTCCTGGATCAGCTTCCCGTTGCCCGCGTTGTTGGCCTCGAGGCCGAGCCGGTAGAAGAAGACGTCGCTCGACACCGACAGCGCTCGCCGCAGCGCGACCGGCCCGTTCACCACCCCGCCGGCGTTCTTGAAGGTCACGCCGCCGACCTGGAGCGACCCGCCGTCGTAGACCACCTCCCCCGGGGAGATGAGCCCGCCCTCGAGGCCCGCGACGGCGGTGATCAGCTTGAAGGTGGATCCCGTGGGATAGAGGCCCTGGATCGCCCGGTTGGAGAGCGGCGCCCCGTTCTCCTCGGAGGAGAGCCGCTTGAAGTCCGACGGCTTGATGACCTTGGCGAACTGGTTGGGGTCGAACGACGGGGAGGATCCGAGCGCACGCACCTCCCCGTTGCGGACGTCCATGACCACGAAGGCACCCTGCGCGCTGCCCAGGGCCATCTGGGCGGTGCGCTGCACCTCGTAGTCCACGCTCAGGCGCAGCTGACGGCCCTGGACCGGTTCCTGAGGAGGGAAACGACCCTTGAGCGTGCCGAGAGCGTCCACCTGCACGCGGGTGGTGCCGTTCTTGCCGCGCAGGAAGCGGTCGTAGGCGTACTCGACGCCCGACTGCCCCACGCGGTCGCCGAGCGACACGCCCCGGTAGCGCTCGTCCTCCTCGAGCTGCTCCTTCGTCACCTCGCCGACCGTCCCGAACAGGTGGGCGCCCACCTGCCGGCGGGGGTAGGAGCGCAGGAAGACCCGCTCCACCTCTACGCCGCGGAAGCGCCGCTGGTGCTCGAGGATGTACTGGACGACCGGGAGGCGCACGTCCTGCTTCACGGTGGCCGACGAGAAGGGCTGCGCCCTGAGCTGCTCACGTACGCGGGTGCGGATCTCGGTGCGCGAGAGGCCGGGCAGGACGTCGGCCAGGCGGTCGTAGAGGCGCGTCTTCGCCGCCTCGGCCTCGGGCAGGCGGTCAGGGCGGATCTTCACGGCCAGACCCGTGCGGTTGTCCACGAGCACCCGGCCCTCGCGGTCCACGACCTCGCCGCGCGGAGCCGCGACCTTGATCTCGCGGACCCGGTTGTCGTTCGCCGCGGCCACGTACTGGTCGCCGCTCAGCACCTGGAGGTACCAGAGCCGGAAGAAGACGATCCCGAAAGCCACGAGCGCGATACCCCCGATCACCGCGACCCGGAGGGCGAGCTGGGGGGAGAGCGCGGGGCGTCGCTCGACCTCGCGGTACATCCCTAGACCTCCAGGCCCCTGAGGCCGATCGGCCCCTTCTCGCGCACCGTGCGCCGGCGGCGGCGGGGTTCGCTCGGGTCGACGGTGAGGACCGGGCCCAGGACCCTGCGCACGAGGGCGAACACCGGAAGAGCTACCACCGCGTTCAGCACCACGGTGAGGAGCACCTCCTGGAATGCCAGCCCGCTGATCGACGTGCGGTCGAGCAGGAACGAAACGAGCGCGAGGCCGATGCCGTAGGCCGCCGTGGCCACCGCCGCGATCGGGATGGGCACCAGACCGTGCCCGGGGTCGCGCAGGTCGCGGTAGCGGCCGAGGCCGTAGCCCACGAGCGTGAGGACGAGCGAGGAGGCGCCCGGGGTGGTGGCCAGCACGAGGTCGATGACCAGGCCGCAGAAGAAGCCGGTGGTGGCGGCCGAGACCGCGCCCGCGTAGAGCGCCACCGCGCCGACGAGCAGCGGGATGAGGTCGGGCGTGGCGCCGAATATCCGCACGGCGGCCAGCCAGGAGATCTGGAGGATGCAGCCCACGAGCACGAGGGCCGCCACGCGCGCGACCGCGCCACCGGAGGCGATCATCGGAAGGAGACCTCCTCCTCCTCGGCCTCGGGACCGTCGGTGAGCACCTGCACGAAGTCGAGGCGCCGGATGTCCGCGAAGGGCTCGATGTGCACCCGCTGGTAGAGCTCGAACTCGGCCGGGTCCACCTGGCGCACGCGACCGATCGGGATCCCGCGCGGGAACAGCGACTCGAGCTTGGAGGAGGCGGTACCCGAGGTGAGCACCATCGTCCCGCGGCGCACCTTCCGGCCGCGCTCGATGTAGTCGAGCAGCAGGTCGTTCGGCTTGCCCACCTCGGGCTTGACCACACCGCCGGATCCCCCGGGCATGACCTGGGCGGAGACCGCGCTCTGCTCGTCGGTGATCAGCGTGATGACCGAGGAGCCGCCGTTGACCATGGAGACCCGGCCGACCAGGCCGTCCCTGGTCACCACCGGGTCGCCCACCTCGACGCCGTCGTCGGACCCGCTGTTGATCTGGGCCTTCGAGTACCAGACCGTCGGCGAGCGCGCGATCACCCGTCCGGTGACCGGCTGGGTGCCGCCCGGGTAGCCCACACGCCGGGAGAGCCTGGCGAGGCCGCGGAGCGCCGCCAGCTCGCGGGCGTCGGTGTGGGCCCGGGCCAGCTCGGACCTCGTCCGCGCGATCTCGCTGCGCAGGCGCTCGTTCTCACCCCTGGCGTAGAAGACGTCGCCGGTCCACCCGGCCATGTCGCGGAAGGGCTTGAGCGCGCGGCTGGCGCCGGACTCGAGCGGGCTCAGCACGACCTGGACCCCGCGCTGCACGGCGCGGAGCCCGGTGGGAACGGAGTCCCCGAAGAAGAAGGTGAGCAGGACGAGCGACGAGGCGACGAGCACCCCGAGGACCGCCCGACGTCTACGGACCGCGGTCTTGTCGTACACGGAGAAGGACCTCCGCGCCGGAGCCTAACGCCGGCGCTGGCGGTTGTTGTTGCGGTTTCGGTTCGAGCGGTGGATCGCGTCGAACTCCTCGAGCGAGCGCCCGGAGCCGACGGCGACGCAAGTGAGCGGGGACTCGGCCAGGTGGGCGGGCATCTGGGTCTCGTTGCGCAGGCGCTCGTCGAGCCCCTGGAGGAGCGCCCCCCCGCCGGCCAGCATGATCCCGCGGTCCATGATGTCCGCGGCCAGCTCGGGCGGCGTGCGGTCGAGGGTCTCCTTCACGGCGTCCACGATCTGCTGCACGGGCTCTTCGAGCGCCATGCGCACCTCCTCGCTGGTGAGCACCACGGTCTTCGGGAGCCCCGACACGAGATCGCGTCCGCGGATCTCGGCCTGCACCTCGTCGCCGAGCGGGCAGGCCGAGCCGATCTCGAGCTTGACCTCCTCGGCGGTCTGCTGCCCGATCATCAGCTTGTACTCGCGCTTGACGTAGTTGATGATCGCCTCGTCGAGCTCGTCGCCGCCGATGCGGATCGACTGCGAGACCACGATCCCGCCGAGGGAGATGACCGCGACCTCGCTGGTGCCGCCGCCGATGTCCACCACCATGTTCCCGGTCGGCTCGCCGACCGGGAGGCCGGCGCCGATGGCCGCGGCCATGGGCTCCTCGATCAGGTAGGCCTGGCGCGCCCCGGCGGAGAGGCAGGCCTCCTCGACGGCACGCTTCTCGACCCCGGTGACCCCGGATGGCACGCACACCACCACGCGCGGGTGAGCCCAGCGGTTCTGGTGGACCTTCTGGATGAAGTGACGGAGCATCTGCTCGGTGACGTCGAAGTCGGCGATCACCCCGTCCTTGAGCGGCCGGATGGCCGAGATCGTGCCCGGCGTGCGGCCGAGCATGCGCTTGGCCTCGACGCCGACCGCGTGCACGTCGCCCTGGCGCGCGTCGATGGCCACCACCGAGGGCTCGGAGAGCACGATGCCGCGCCCGCGAACGTAGACCAGCGTGTTGGCCGTGCCGAGGTCGACCGCCATGTCGCGGCCACCGAAACCGGTTAGGTAAGAGAGGAATCCCATGCGAAAGCGTTTGAGTGGGGCGCGCTTGACTACGGCGCCCCGCGAGCCGGACCGAGGACGGGGCGGGGGAAGCTGGAGCGTGGCTCGCGGAGGGCAAGGATAACGAACGATGTCGCGAGCGCCTGGCCAGTTCTCGTCCCCCC
>Ga0208612_1001147_pt1 | contig 11165 bp, 14 predicted proteins | sample AntDryMetagUQ889_FD_188089 | JGI IMG/M metagenome (GOLD analysis project Ga0208612, IMG submission 188089) | Polar desert microbial communities from Antarctic Dry Valleys - UQ889 (SPAdes) | ecosystem: Environmental > Terrestrial > Soil > Desert | place: Antarctic Dry Valleys | collected 2008-12-31 | reverse complement strand
CGTCTAACTGACGGTGCGCGAGTAGAAGAAGACGCTGAAGTCGGCAGCGTCCGTCTTTCCGGCCGTGCTCGCGTCCTCGATGATCACGCGGAGCTTGACCTCGTTCTCGCTTGCGCTGCTGCGGTTACGAGCGATCGAGACGACTGGCTCCAGGCCCGGCTGGGGGTCGAGGCCCGCCGAGGTCTGCGTGTTCTTCTGGCCGTTGGCCACGATCGAGAGGTCCGCGACGCTGTCCACCTTGAGGAACTTGCCGGTGCCGGTGTTGGCCCGGAAGGTCACGTCGTAGATGCCGGTGGCCACGCGGGCGACCGAGACACCCGGGGGCGAGGTCGCGGTCTGCTGGCCACCGAAGTTCGACACTGTCGGGGTCAGTCCGGTGTCGACAGTGGCGTAGCCCTTCGGGATCGCCAGCAGGGCGTTGGTGTCACGGTTCTTGATCGTGCCGGTCTTGCCGCCGCCGCCCTGGATGTCGGCTGTGGTGACCGCGTCGTTGACGATGTGGAAGCTGCGGACAGAGTCGCGGTCGATCCGGGTGACCGCGTATGATGTGCCGCCGAGAGCGACGAACAGCGCCACGAGCGCGACAACCATTGCCGGCGACGGACGCCGGCGGAAGATGCTTCGCATAGGGAGTTCCCTCCTGCGTTCGGGTAACAGGGGTGACAACAGCGCACCCCGGCCCAAGTCGCGGTGAAGGGGTGACGAGCGGAGTGGTGCTTCGCCCGATCGGCGATCCGGCTAGAGGCTGAGACCCCCCGTGAATGGCTCGCCGGTCGACTCGGCCGTGGTACCGAGTGAGGACGTTGTCCCCACTCGGTCGGTTTCCATCTCCGTCTGCAGGCGATCGATCTCGTCCGGCGCCATCGTGTAGCCGTGCTCGGGCTCGGGGTAGCGGCGGCTTCGCACCTCCTCTGCGAAGGCCCTCACGCCCGCGACCATCTCCTCGCGCACGTTGGCGTAGCGCTTGACGAAGCGCGCGGCGTGGCCGTCGTAGATGCCGAGCAGGTCGTGGAAGACCAGCACCTGGCCGTCGGTGGCCGGCCCGGCTCCGATGCCGATCACCGGCACGTCGATGCGCGGCATGAGGAGCTCGGTGAGGGCGCTCGGGACCGCCTCGAAGACCAGCGAGAAGCAGCCGGCGTCCTGGAGGGCGACTGCGTCGCGGACCACCTCGAGGGCCCGCTCGGCGGTGCGGCCCTGTGAGCGGTAGCCGCCCAGGGCGGTGGCGGTCTGGGGAGTCAGGCCCACATGGCCCATCACCGGGATGCCGGCGCCGGCGATCGCGCGGGCGCGCTGCACCGAGGTGCCACCGCCCTCGAGCTTGACCGCGTCGCAGCCGGCCTCCTTGACGAAGCGCTGCGCCGTCGTGATGGCCTGCTCGTCGGAGACCTCGTAGGAGCCGAACGGGAGGTCGCCCACCAGGAGGGGGGTCCTCAAGCCGCGCCGGACGGCGGCGGCGAGCATGAGCAGCTCATCGACGGTGACTGGCACGGTCGTCGGATAGCCGAGGACGGTCATGGCGCCAGAGTCGCCCACCAGCACCAGGTCCACGCCGGCCTCCTCGGCCACCTGGGCGCTTGGGCAGTCGTAGGCGGTGACCATGGCCAGCGGCTCGCCGAGGGCCTTCATCTCGGCCAGCCGGGTGAGGGTCACAGGCCGGCCCTTGCGCTCCGGTGCGTGGCTCACCGCTCGCTCGATCCAATCAGCTCTCCGACCGCGCCGTCCACATCGACGATCGCGTTCGCGGCGTCTACGTGCACCACCCGCGGCTCGTGGCCGCTCTCCAGCTCGACCTCTTCGTACTCGGCGTAGGAGACCACGATGACCTTGTCGCCCGAGTGCACCAGCCGCGCGGCGGCGCCGTTCACGCATACATCGCCGGAGCCACGCAGGCCGGCGATGGTGTAGGTCTCGAAGCGGTTGCCGTTGTCGATGTCGAGCACGTGAACCAGCTCGTGCTCGCGGATGTCGGCAGCCTCGAGCAGAGCCGCGTCCATCGTGATCGAGCCGACGTAGTTGAGGTCGCTCCCCGTGACCGTGGCCCGGTGCACCTTGGACTTGAGCATCGTCCTTCTCATGCCTTGCCTCCTGTGAGATCGTTGAGCGAGCGGTGCTCGGCCGAGACCAATCGGTCCGGTGCTCGCCCGAGACCACTCGGTCCGGTGCTCGCCCGACCGACGCTCGGGCTGCGCTCCTCCCGCGACGCTCGGGCTGCGCTCCGGCCGACACGCCCGGCCTGCGCTCCGCTCGCCAGCACGACGTTGTCGATGAGGCGGGCGCGCCCGACGCGGGCGGCGAGCGCCAAGAGGGTGGAGCCGTTTACCGACTCGACGGGGGTCAGGTCCTCGGCGCAGCGCAGCTCCAGGTACTCGGGCTCGAGGCCCGCGGAGGCGAGCTCGGAGCGGGCGGCCTCGAGCACGGCCGAGGCGCTCAGCTCGCCGCGCGCGACGGTGTCCTCGGCTGCCCGCAGCGCGGCGCTGAGGCCGAGTGCCTGGTCGCGCTCGGCGGGCTCGAGGTAGGCGTTGCGCGAGGAGAGTGCGAGCCCGTCGGGGTCGCGGACGGTGGGCAGCACCTCGATCCGCGTGGGCACATCGAGGTCGCGCGCCATTCGGCGGATCACGAGCGTCTGCTGGGCATCCTTCTGGCCGAAGTAGACAGCGTCGGGACGGGCGATGTTGAGCAGCTTGAGCACGACGGTTGCCACGCCCTCGAAGTGCTCGTCTCCGCGCGCTTCGCCCTCCAGCTCCCGGGTCAGGCCGCTCACCCGCACACTGGTGGCAAAGCCCGGTGGGTAGAGCTCCTCCCGCGCAGGAGCGAAGAGCAGGTCCGCGCCCTCGGCATCGAGCAGGGCGGCGTCGCGCGCCTCGTCGCGCGGGTAGGCCTCGAGGTCCTCGCTCGGCCCGAACTGCGTGGGATTGACGAACAGCGAGACGACGACGGTCTCGCACTCCTCGCGCGCGCGGCGCACCAGCGAGAGATGCCCCTCGTGCAGCGCGCCCATGGTGGGCACCAGGCCCACCCGCCCCGCGCCCTCGAGGGCGGCGCGCAGCTCGCCGACGCTGCGGGTGGTCTTCATGCGGTCACCCCGTTGCCCGCCAGGACGCGGGTGCGAGCCACCAGGGCGTCGAAGAGCTCGAGCAGCTCGGGCGCCGTGTCCTCCACAGCGGCGCGCTGACGCTCGACCGTGGCATCGTCGCCGCGGGCGACTGGCCCGGTGAGCGCGCGCTCGGGGCCGAGCGCAGCCCAGTTGGCCACCGTGCGTGCCACCAGGGGGGCGAGCAGGGCCCTGGCCCGGGGCGGCGAAAGCCCGGCGCCCGCTGCAACCGTTTCCGCGGCGGCCTCGATGGTCACCAGGAAGTTCGAGGCCACCGAGGCGGCGGCGTGGTAGGCGGCGCGACCTTCTTCGTCGACTTCGAAGGGCTCCATGCCGAGGACGCGCGCGAGCTTCTCGGCCAGCTCGAGCGCTCGAGCGCTCGAGCCCGCGACGGCGCAACCGGCGCCGGCAAAGGCTTCGGGCCCCTCGTCTCCGGTGAAGGTCTGCAGCGGGTGAAGAGCGAGGGCCTCGACGCCTGCGGGCGCCAGGGCGCCGAGGCCGGTGGCACCGCTCGTGTGGGCCACGAAGGGCGCGGCGCCGGTCACCACCTCGGCGGCCGCGGGGATCTCGGCGTCGGGAACGCAGAGGAGGATCGCCTCGCCGTGGGGAACCTCGCCCCGGCCGGCGGGGCCGTCCACCGACCAGCCGGCGGCCTTCAGCGCTCGACACAGCGGGACGCCCAGGCGCCCAGCGCCGACCACGCCCACCGCGGGGCGGCTCGAAGAGCTAGTGGTGAGGTTCATCGCTTGGGTCCACTCCCGCGCCGGGGCGGGTAGCGGCCTGGCACAGATGATATCGCCGGCCGGGCCAAGTGGTACAGGGGCTTAGGATGCGTCAGCGTGAGCGCCCGTCCCGCGGCCGAACGCCGCGAGGAGCTGATCGAGTTGATGCGCGAGATGGAGCAGCAGCACGACTGCCCCCTGATCGCCACCCGCACCAAGCTGGTCTTCGGCGCGGGCAACGCCGACGCGGACCTGATGTTCGTGGGGGAGGCGCCCGGGTTCTACGAGGACCAGCAGGGGCTGCCGTTCGTGGGCAGGGCGGGAAAGCTGCTCGATCAGCTCTTGATCGAGATCGGTCTCGAGCGCAGTGACAGCTTCATCACGAATGTGACGAAGTGCCGGCCTCCCGACAACCGCGACCCGCTCCCGGACGAGATCGCCGTCTGCAAGCCCTACCTCCTCCGTCAGATCGAGCTGATCGAGCCGACGGTGGTCTGCACGCTGGGGAACTTCTCGCTCAAGCTGCTCACGCACTCGAACACCGGGATCACGCGCGTACACGGCGTGCCCCAGGAGCACGAGCTGGGGGGCCGCAAGGTCCAGCTCTATCCGCTCTTCCACCCCGCGGCGGCGCTGAGGGGGACCGCGGTGCTCGAGCAGCTTCGGGCGGACATGGGCCGCCTCCCCCCGCTGCTCGCCGCGCCCGCGCCGGGGCAGCCGGAGCCCCCGGTCGATCCGGCCAGCCAGCTCGACCTCTTCGGTTGATCGAGCGAGTCACCGAGACAGCCGAGCAGACGGAGGCCGCGGGCGCCGAGCTGGCGCGGGGCCTCGAGCCCGGCGATGTCGTTCTCGTAGCCGGCGAGCTGGGCAGCGGCAAGACCACGTTGGTGCGGGGCGCCTGCCGGGAGCTGGGGGTGCGCGGACCGGTCACCAGCCCGACCTTCACGCTCGGCCACGTGCTGCCCGGCGATGCCTTCGAGGTGGCCCATCTCGACCTCTACCGCCTCGGCTCGCTGGCCGACGAGGACCCAGGCGTGCTCGACGACTACCTCACCCACGAGAGGGTCGGGTTCGTGGAGTGGCCGGAGGTGGCCGAGCCCGCGGACCTGCCGGTGGCGGCCCGGGTGCGCCTGCAGCACCTCGGCGGCGACCGGCGCAGGATCACGATCGAGTGAACCTCCTGGGCTTCGACACCTCCACGGCCGCCACTGCGGTGTGTGTGGAGCGGGCCGACGGCGAGGTCTTCGAGCTCGTACCCGAGCCTGCCGACCTCCAGCAGCGGCCGGCTCACGGGGCCGAGCTGCTGCCCGGCGTGGCGCGGCTGCTCGACGATGCCGGCCTGGGATGGGGTGATATCGACGCGGTGGCTCTGGGCGTGGGCCCGGGCACCTTCACCGGCCTGCGCATCGGCGTGGCCACGGCGCGCTCGCTGGCCCTGGCGCGCGGACTCGAGCTGCGACCCGTGTCATCGCTCGCCGCTCTGGCCGAGGGCATCGCCGGCCCGCTGAGGCTGCCGGTGATCGACGCCCGGCGGGGAGAGGTGTTCGCCGCACTGTTTGAGGATGGGTCAGAGCGCCTGGCGGCCGCAGCGTGGCCACCGGAAAGGCTGGTCGCCGCGCTGGCCGACGGCGTTCTCACCCCCCGGGCGGCCGGAGACGGAGCGTTACATTTTCGGGAGGCGTTCGAGGCGGCCGGCGTCACGGTCGAGCCCGAGGGGTCCCCGGCCCACGTGGTCCGCGGCCTGCACGTGTGCCGGCTGGCGCGCCGCTCGCCCCCGAGGCCACCACAGGCCGTTCTACCCGACTACCTGCGACTCCCCGACGTCAAGTGCTCCCCTACTCGATCATCGACGGTACTTTCGGTGAGGAGCACTGAGCCCGGATGACCCCTCCGCTGGAACTGCGCCGCCTCTTCTACGCCGACCTTCCCGGCGTCATCGCCATCGAGCGCCGGGCCTTCCCCACACCCTGGTCGCTCGCGATGTTCGTTCTCGAGCTGAGCAAGCCGTCGGGCGTCTGCCTTGCCGCCCTGCGCGGCGGGCGTCTGGTCGGCTATCTCATCTGCGCGCGCTATGACCGCGTCTGGCACCTGATGAACGTGGCCGTGGACGATCGCCGGCTGCGCGAGGGCATCGCCACCGCAATGATCGAGCGGCTGTTCGAGCTGGCGGACGGCCCCGGTGAGCAGTACACGCTGGAGGTCCGCACCTCGAACAGCGGGGCGATCGAGATGTACGAGGGCTTCGGCTTTCGAGCGGCAGGTCGCAGGAGGGCCTACTACCACGACAACCGCGAGGACGCCCTGATCATGTGGCGCACAGCCCCACAGCGGGCGCCCGCGGGGGGTGGGTCGTGATCCTGGGCGTGGAGACCAGCTGCGACGACACCTGCGCCGCCATCGTGACCGAGGCGGGTGAGGTGCGCTCGAACGTCGTCTCCTCCCAGGGCCTGGTTCACGCTCCCTTCGGTGGGGTGGTGCCCGAGGTGGCCTCCCGCCATCACCTGGAGCTGATCGATGCCGTGATCGCCGATGCGCTGGCCCGCGCCGGTGTCAGCCTCGACGACGTCGAGCACGTGGCCGTGACCCGCGGCCCCGGGCTGATCGGCGCGCTGCTGGTGGGCCTCTCCGCCGCCAAGGCGCTGGCCGCGGCGCGCGAGCTGCCGCTGACGCCGGTCGACCACCTTCACGGCCACGTGCTCGCCAGCACCCTCGGCGACCCCGCGATGGCCGACCCGCAGGACTCACCCCGCACCGCGATCGAGCCGCCCTACCTCGTGCTGGTGGCGAGCGGGGGCCACACCTTTCTCGCGCGGGTGGACGACCCGGCGAGCTACACGGTGCTGGGCCAGACGCTCGACGACGCCGCCGGCGAGGCCTTCGACAAGGGCGCGCGACTGCTCGGTCTGGGCTACCCCGGCGGCCCCGAGCTCGACCACCTGGCCCGCACGGGGGACCCGGAGGCGTTCGCCTTCCCGCGCTCGGCGCCGGGAGAGGGCCTCGACTTCTCGTTCAGCGGCCTGAAGACCGCGTTGCTGTACCGCCTGCGCGACGAGCATCGCTCCGCCCCCGTTCTCGCGGATCTGGCCGCGTCCTACCAGCGGGCGATCGTCGAGGCGCTCACCCACCGCGTCGAGCAGGCGCTGGAGCGCGAGGGCCTCGAGCGCCTCGCGCTGGGCGGCGGCGTGGCGGCGAACTCCGAGCTGCGCGCCTGCGCTCGCGCGATGGGGGCAGCGGTGTGGATCCCGCCCATGGACTTGTGCACCGACAACGCCGCGATGATCGCCGGTGCTGCCCGGTTTCTCGCGCCCGTCGCCTACCCGGGCTACCTGGGCCTCGATGCCGCCGCCCGGCTCGTGTGACGCTCGTGACCCTCTACGGGAAGCCGGGCTGCCACCTCTGCGACGACGCGCGGGCGGTGGTGGACGGCGTCCGGGCCGACGTCGGCTTCGAGCTCGCCGAGGTCGACATCACCCTCGATCCCGTGCTTGCCAACCGCTTGGGAGAGCGAATTCCGGTGGTGGAGATCGACGGGGAGGAGGCCTTTGAGCACTTCGTCGACGCCGCTGAGCTGCGCCGCCGGGTAGGTATGGTTCGACCGTGAGCTACCAGGAGCCCTCGACCGGAGCTCAGGGCCTGGTCGACGGCACTTCGGAGCGGCTGTCGCTGGGCGTCGCCGCTCGCCTCTCGCGCTATCTCCAGGTTCTCACCCAGGCGCGCAAGATGGGCAAGCAGACCATCTCCTCGCAGGAGCTGGCCGACTACACCCACGTCAACTCGACTCAGATCCGTCGTGATCTGTCGGGGTTCGGCAAGTTCGGCAAGCGCGGCGTGGGCTACAACGTCGAGGCCCTGCACTCGCAGATTCGCAAGATCCTTCGCACCAGTGGGCAGCACAACATCGTCCTGTTCGGCGCCGGGCACCTGGGCCAGGCCATCGCCGGCTCGGCGGTGTTCGCTGACCACGGCTTTCGCATCGTCGCGCTGTTCGACACCGACCCCGCCCGGCTCGGGACACGGGTGGGGGAGAGCCTGACCGTGCGCGCCTACGGCGACCTGGAGACGGTCATCCGCGACGAGGACGTGGTGGTGGGCGTGCTTGCCGTGCCCACCGAGGCGGCCCAGAGCGTGGCCGACGACCTCGTGGAGGCCGGCGTGAGGATCATCTTCAACTATTCCGACGCCCTTGTTCAGGTGCCGCCGGAGGTGACCGTCCACACCTCGAGCCCTGCCGTGGACCTGCTGTACGCGCTGTACTTCTACCTGACCTGAGCTGACCTGAGCTAGTGCTCGACATGCCCAAGGCACGGGAGGTCTTCGAAGCCTCCGAGGACTTCACGGTCGGGATCGAGGAGGAGTTCGCGATCCTCGATCCCTCCACGCAGGCGCTCGACCACCGCTACGAAGAGCTGGCCGCGGCCGCTCAGGCCGACGAGGTGCTCGCCGAGTCGGTGGCGGGCGAGCTGATCGAGTCCGAGATCGAGATCCGCTCGGGACGGGGGGAGACCTTCGCCGACGCCGCCCGGCGCCAGGACGCGGCCCGCCCGCGGCTCTTCGCTCTGGCCGGCCACCACCACGCCGACCTGGCCGCTACGGGCACGCATCCCTTCAGCCCTTGGCAGGACCAGCGGATCATCGACACCGAGCACTACCGCCGGCTGAACGACGACCTTGGCTACGTGGCGTGGCGAAACAACACGTTCTCGCTGCACGTTCACGTGGGCGTCAAGGGCGCCGACCGCGCGATCAAGGTCTGCGACCGGCTGCGGCCCATTCTCCCCGAGCTGCTCGCCATATCGGCCAACTCGCCCTCCCTCGACGGCCGCGACTCCGGCCTGCACTCCGTTCGCAGCCAGATCTTCACCAAGAGCTTTCCGCGCTGCGGGATCCCCGACGCCTTCGGCTCGTGGGCGGCGTACGCCGACTACGTGGAGCTGCTGGTGAGGACCGGCTCGCTGGTCGAGCACACACAGCTGTGGTGGAGCGTGCGCCCGCACCACGCCTTCGGCACCGTCGAGGTGCGCATCTGCGACGCCCAGTCCTCGGCGGCCGACTCGACGGCGCTCGCCGGCCTCATCACCGCCTGCGTCGCGCAGGCGGTGCTGGACCTCGACGAGGGCGTCGCCTTCGAGGACCCGCCCGCACGGCTGGTGGAGGAGAACCTGTGGCGGGCGATCCGCCACGGCCTCGACGGGCGGATGATCGACCTGGAGCGCGGCGAGGAGTTCCCCGCCTCGGCGCTCGGCGACCGGTTGCTGGCGTGGACAGGGCCCGCGCGGGGGGCGCTGGGCCTGGACCCCGTGCTGCCGGCCGACAACGGCGCCCAGCGCCAGCGCCGCGCGCTGGGCGAGGGAGCCTCGATTCACGAGGTCTTCAGCGCCGAGGTCGAACTCTGCCGCGAAACCTATGCACGCGAGGAGGTCAGGACATGAGCACACCGGAGCCGACGGAACAGGAGCTCCGCGAGGCGTTGGCCCAGCTTCGGGTCGAGGACGTCGTGTTGCAGACGGTGGTCACCTTGGTCAACCTGGCCGGCAGCAAGCTCACGGCTGAGGGTGACAAGGACCTCGAGCAGGCCCGCCAGGGCATCGAGGCTGTGCGCGCTCTCCTGCCGCTCTGCCCCCAGGAGGAGCTCGGTCCCGTCAGGGACGCGGTGAGCCAGCTCCAGATGATCTACGTGCGAGAGGCCGGCGACCCGGGGGGCGAGGCACCTCCGGCGCCAGCCGAGCCGGAGCAGCCCCCCAAGCCGCAAGAGCCGCCATCGCGGATCTGGACGCCACCCGGGAGCTAGTGGACCCGGTAGGAGTCTTCGGCGGGTCGGGCTTCTACCGCTTCCTCGACCAGGTCGAGGAGGTGGCGGTCGACACTCCCTATGGGGCGCCGTCTGCCCGCATCCGGGTGGGGGAGATCGAGGGCAGGCAGGTGGCCTTCATGCCGCGCCATGGCGACGACCACTCGATTCCGGCCCACCGCGTGAACTACCGGGCCAACATCTGGGCCATGAAGCAGCTGGGGGTGCGCCGGCTGATCGGCCCATTTGCCTGCGGCTCCCTGCGGCCCGGCCTCCCGCCCGGCTCCTTCGTGGTGGTGGACCAGTTCGTAGACCGGACGAGCGGGCGAAGGGACACCTTCTACGACGGACCCCGGACCACCCACGTCGCCGCCGCCGACCCCTACTGCCCCGACCTTGGCCGTGTGCTGTCCGAGGCGGGGGGCGACGAGGTCGTGCGGGGGGGCACCGTGGTCGTGATCCAGGGGCCGCGCTTCTCCACCCGCGCCGAGTCGCGCTGGTTCTCCGATGCAGGCTTCGACCTGGTGAACATGACCCAGTACCCCGAGGCGTGGCTGGCCCGGGAGCTCGAGCTCTGCTACGCCGGCCTGGGCCTGGTGACCGACTACGACACGGGTCTCGAGGGAGTGGAGGCGGTGACCGCCGAACAGGCGTTCGCAGTGTTCTCCGACAACCTCGATAGACTGCGCGCGCTCTTGTTCCGAGCGGCCCCGATGATCGGGCCGCAGCCTCAGGACGCCTGCGCCGCGGCCCTCTCGAGCGCGATCGTCCACTAAGCCCTCCGGAGGACTCACACTTGACTGATTTCCTGACCGACTACGGAGTGATCGTCGCGCTCGTCTGCGCCGGCGCCGCCGTTGTCTACGGCGTACTCACCGCCCGCTGGCTCCTCGCCAAGTCCCCGGGCAACGAGGAGATGCAGTCGCTGTCCCTGGCCATCCAGGAGGGCGCGAGCGCCTACCTGAACCGCCAGTACCAAATCATCGGCATCGTGGCCGTGGTCCTGGCCATCCTGCTGGCGATCGCCCTCGACATCCGCACCGCGGTCGGCTTCCTGATCGGTGGCTCGTTCTCGGCAGCGGCCGGCTTCATCGGCATGAACGTGTCGGTGCGGGCCAACGCCCGCGTGGCCGAGTCGGCCCGCGGCGGCGTATCGCAGGCGCTCCAGGTGGCCTTCAAGGGCGGCGCCATCACCGGCATGCTCGTGGCCGGCCTGGCCCTGCTCGGCGTGGCGGGCTACTACGGCGTCCTGCAGCTCTTCGACGTCGACAAGAAGGACTCCATCGACGCGCTGATCGGCCTCGGCTTCGGTGGCTCGCTGATCTCGGTCTTCGCCCGTCTGGGTGGGGGGATCTTCACCAAGGCCGCCGACGTGGGCGCAGACATCGTGGGCAAGATCGAGGCAGGCATCCCGGAGGACGACCCCCGCAACCCGGCCGTGATCGCCGACAACGTGGGCGACAACGTCGGCGACTGCGCCGGCATGGCCGCAGACCTCTTCGAGACCTACGCCGTGACCGCCGTGGCGGTGATGCTCTTGGGCGTCCTGACCTTCAACCAG
>Ga0208612_1001146_pt1 | contig 11168 bp, 13 predicted proteins | sample AntDryMetagUQ889_FD_188089 | JGI IMG/M metagenome (GOLD analysis project Ga0208612, IMG submission 188089) | Polar desert microbial communities from Antarctic Dry Valleys - UQ889 (SPAdes) | ecosystem: Environmental > Terrestrial > Soil > Desert | place: Antarctic Dry Valleys | collected 2008-12-31 | reverse complement strand
CAAAGCGGCAATCTCGCGTGGCGCAAGGAATTGATGCCCAATTGATGCCCACCCTGGGACTTGGTCACACGTCCTTAGACACACAAAACCTCCTGATTTCCAGGGGATTTTGTGGAATAGCGGGGACCCGATTCGTTTCTCGCTACGACGCACGGATAGTCGAGCAGGTACGCCTAGGTAACTGAGCTGCCGACTGCGGCTGGCGTTGCCGGTGTCAACGGACGACGACGGCGCCTACGGAGACCGCGAGCTCTATCTCTACGCCCGCTCGCCCTTTGACGGTCGCGCGGCGGCCGCGGATTCGGCCATCGCCGCCATCACCGCGACGGCTTCGGCGTCGTTGAGCCCCTGCTGGCGGACGAGCGATTGCCAGGTGGGGAAGGAGAGCGCATGCCCGACCGCCGCCCGCACCCGCCGTCGCGCCTGGCCGCGCTCTGGCCGGCCGGCGACGATCGCCTCGGCGGCCGCGCTCAGATAGCCGCGAAATTGCTCCGCGGGTACTGCCATCTCCGCGACCACCGGGGCGTCGCGGCTCGTCTTCTCGAGCATCGTCTCGGTGCGGCGAAAGAACGCGTACATCTCCCCCAAGGCGTGCTTGACCCGGGCCTCGTGATCGGCGATCGACGACCACGCTCCGGGGTCCGGCATCGGGTTGGCGGCCCAGTAATGCGCCGTGCATGCTTCAAACAGCGAGGCCTCGTCGGGGAAGTGGCGATAGACGGTCGCACGCTCGACGCCGGCCTCCTTGGCGACGCCGCTGACCGTGGTCCGCGCCGGGCCGACGCTGCCGTGGAGCTTGACCGCGGCCTCGGTGATGCGCTCACGCGTCTGCCGCTCCTGCTCGGCCCGGCGACCCTTCCTGTATTGGCGGGTTCCGCCTTTCTCAAGTTCAGTAGTCATATCTGTACAGCCAATATTGACAGGGCGTTACCCCGGTGCTAGTTTGCCGCGCACTACTGTTCAACGAATAGGAGACATCATGGAAGCACGCTCACAGACAACAGGCCTGAAGCGATTCGATGCTTCGCAGGGACCGCGAATTGTCGGACCCGACGAGGGCAAGGCGGTCGACCTGGGATCGATCGGCGCGCGAATGATGGCTTGGAACGAGGAGACCGGCGGCGGCTTCTCGTTGGTTGAGCACCCGATGCCGCCCCGACGGCTGGCGGCCCCGATCCACAAGCACTCTCGTGAGGACGAGTACAGCTTCGTGCTCGAGGGACGGATGGGCGCCCTGCTCGGCGACGACGTCGTCTACGCGGAGGTCGGAGAGCTGGCGTTCAAGCCACGCGATCAGTGGCACACCTTCTGGAACGCCGGTGACGAACCCTGCCGGATCCTCGAGATCATCTCCCCCGGCGGCTTCGAGCATTTCTTCGACGAGCTTGGAGCGATTATGGAGGCCCCGGACTTCGACCCGGCACAGCTCGGCGAGCTCGGGGCCCGCTACGGGCTCGAGCTCCAGCCCGACAGCGTGCCGCGGCTCTGCGAGGAGCACGGCCTCGATCACCCGCTGCTGCATATGTAGGAGCGGGACTCACCACGGGGCGCTCACCGCAGCGGTGGGCGCCAGCGCTCCTTGAGCTCGTAGGCTAGCCAGCGCGCCTCGGTCCCTTCGCGACAAGGCCACGAGGCGACGCTCAGATGCTCCTCATACCAGCAGTCGAAGCCGCCGCGATCGTGCGGGCACAAAGCAATCAGCTGCCGCCGCGGCGCTGAAGGGCAGACTGCTTCGGTGCCGGTGCCGACCCAAAGAGGCCGGTTACCGGGCGCGGGGTCGTCGCGGATCGGTCCGTGGACCTTCGCCCCCACATCTCGTCACGCCTGAGCCGTGCGTCGCCGTGGCAGACGAATACCCGACCCGATTCGTTTCTCGCTACCACCCGCGGATAGTCGAAAGAACGCGGCTGACACGATAGGTGGGTGGGCTTGGAAAGCGGCTATCGCGATCCTGAGAAGCCGCTCAGGTCGAGTCCGCATTCAACAGAGAGGGTGTTGCCAGCACCCGATCGACCCCGTTGGCGGCGACCCAATAGACGTTTCGCAGCCCCAACATGACGGTGTACAGCGTGAAGCGAGGAAACGGCTGCATGTCGTCAAGCTCACGAGCCAGCTTTGACTTGCTATTTCCTGAGTGCAGGTAGTGGCCGTGGACGTAGGCATCGATGATCTTCTCCGTACTCACGTCTTCAACTCCGCTGGGCCGTTCGAAAGTGATGCCGATGCTGGGCCGCATGACCTCCTTCGCGTTAGAGCGGTAGAGAGCGATTAGCTCTAGAGCCTCTTGTCGACGATCCCCATCCAGCTCATGGATGCTTCGCTGGAGAACGTTCAGGACCCGATTGAAGCTGTGCGGCTCATTCGGCGAATACAACTGACGAAACTGGGTAATGGCCGCGCGAACGGCCTCGTCGTCCGGCTCGTCCATTTGACGGGTTTCGCCTTGTGCTGCGTCCCATCCCCATGTCGCCTTTTTCGGAACTTGGCTGAAGAAGCTCATGCCACCTAAGAGTCGCGTCCCGGCGGAGAAGTCACGGAGGATTCCCGACTCTTTCGTATTGAAGGGGCGAAAGATGGCGACCGGATCGTCAAGGATGTCTTGAGCAATCATCCAGCTGATCGTATGTAATGCGGCCACGCCTCGAATAGGTGCTTTGCCCGAAAAGCAGAACCCAGGCCCCTGAGCAAGTAAGACCTACGGCGCGACACCTCTGACTCCCGACCGATACTCATTGGCCGTGGACCAGCCGCCCCCAAGCCCCGCGATCGCTCGCCTCGGACTCGATGCCGAGGCACAGACCGTGTCTGTGACGATGACCGACGGGACAGTGCTTACGGATCGCATGGCGCTCCAGGTTCCGTGGGATGAGCTCGGCGCCGCCGAGGCGGATCTTGCGACCCGAGAGCTGACCCTGCGCCTCCGAACTGGGGAGTCCCTGGTGGTTGAGTTGGGAGCCGGAGGCGAGACAGATCTACCTGAGCCAGACCGGCCGGTCGTGTACCTCGACCAGTGCCATTGGATCACCCTGGCGAAGCATCTGCGCAGTCCTGATCAGGTAGCCGAAGAGGATCGCAGGGCCGCCGAGCGGATCGTCGAGTTGTCGCGGTCCAAGACGATCGTGCTACCCATCTCCAGCGCAAATCGATGGGAGATCGCTGACGCCGGGCAACACCGTCGAGATGTGGTGATGACGATGGTTGACCTGTCACGCGGATGGCAGCTCCGGGATCCGGTCGCCGTTCGCGGGCAGGAATTGACGCGGAGCATGGCAGGAGAAGATCCTGCACGAGCGGAGGCGGTGATCACACTGGAGCCCGGTGCGATCTCCAGTCTGGAGCAGGACGCGTCGATGCGGTTCGATGGGACACCACCCGGCTTCGACGAACTCCTAGAACGCCAGGTAATCGCGATGGCGTCGGTCGCCGCGTTACTGGATGACCACACACCTGCGGAAAGAGCCAAGGGCCGAGAGGTTGCCGCCGCGTGGGCGAAGTCGTTCGGCGACCTTGCCGTCTACATGCGAGATGCGAGAACCACGGTCGAACACGTGCGACTCAACACCCATGCCAGGATGCTCGCGGATCTCCGCAAGGAAATCGTCCAAGCGGCGCTTGCCGCTCGATTGAGCCCCTCACAGAACGCGGCCTGGATCGAAAGTGCTGACGGTGCCTTCGAATCCATGCCGTATTTGCGGACGCTGCGGGAGGTGCTCTACCACCGACTCCGGAACGCCGATGACCACTGGACCGGAAACGACCTCGCTGACTCCCAGTATCTGTGCTGCGCGGCCGCCTACGTGGATTTCGTCGTCGCGGAGCGCAAGTTCGGTGACTATCTCCAGCGCGCCGCGCGGGTCTACGAGGGCAACGCGGTCACTTTCACCAAGCTCCCCGAGCTGGTCACCCGACTCGCTGAAGCCAACCTGATCTAGGCGCCGTGGTCATGGCTGGCGTTGCTTCCCGCAGCTATACGGCGGTTGTGCCGCTTTCCATGCGGAGCGGATAGCCGCTTTTCGTCCAAAGCGGCTACTCCCGCAGCCCGGCGGCTTCGAGGGCTTCGGCGCGATCGTAGAACGTCTGCCGCCGATAGATCATGCCGTCACGCAGCGTCCAGATATCCCATATGTCCATCTCGGCTGGTACCCCACTCTCGCGCCCACGGCCGCTTGCATGGAGACTCAGGAACACACGCTCGTCATCGATGGGGCGGACGTCGACCAACTCGAGGTACATATCCATCGGCTCAAGGACCCGAACGGTCCACTCGAGCACGCCCTTGCGTCCGTAAGAGAATCTTGGAAGGCCGGGCCACCGCGTCTCCCACTCAACGTCCGGATGCAGAAAGTCGAGCTCCAGCTTCGCCGGGTCAAAACCGTCCTCTTGCCACTCCGCCAAGACGGCGAACATCTGACGCGCAAGCTGGACGTTCTCCTCCGACATCGTCTACTCCCGCAGCCCGGCGGCTTCGAGGACAGGCCCCTTCTGGGCCTCGTTGTAGTACTCGATCCGCACAACCTTGCGGTCACGCAGGGTGAAAATGATCGCATCGCGCCGCTTCAGTTCGATCCCGCTTCCCAGACCCTTCGCCAGCATGGTGAACAGCGCAACGACTCGGTTGTCGGCAACCGGGCGGATGTCCAAGTCTTCGATTTCCCAACTAGCCCAGGCGGCATCCCATTGGGCATTCCAGTCAAAAATGGCACTCTGGCCCCGGTAGACGTCCGCGTCCGGGATATCGAAGTCGTGGACCTCGGTGTCGGGGCTAAGGAATCCCTCTATTTCACCCCAGGCCTCCCGAGCGACCAGCTCCAACAGGCGGCTGACGATCTCCACGTTCTCCTCCGACATCGCCTACTCCGAGAGGCCGAGATCGGCAAGCGCACGCTCGCGGTCCCAGTACGTGACGAACCTGGTCACCTTGCCGCCGCGGACGTGGAACACTTTCGCTGCCTTCGCCCCCATCTGCCCGGCCTCCAGTCCGCTCGCCTTGCCGCGCCCGCTCATCCGCACGAGCACGAGCACGCGCTCGCCGTCGAGCTTGCGGTACTCCTCCGCCTCCTCGCGCCACTCCTCCCAGGCGCTTAGGAATTCGCGCCAGCCCTTTGCCATCTCGGCCAGCCCCTTCCATCTCCCGGGTGCGGGCCCATCGGCGATCACAAACTCGATCTCGGGGTGCGCCCACCCGGCCGAGCTGAAGTCGCCACGGTCCCAGGCCGCGAAGATCGAGCGCACCAGATCGAGGTTCTCCTGCGACATCGCCCGCGCAGTATCGCCGTTTTTGGCGGGCGCAGAGGAACAGTGTCCAGTGCGCCAGCCTAAAAAAAGGGCGGTCGGCGGGGTTGCCCCCAGCGGTTTGGGCGGATAGCCGCTTCTCGTCCGAAGCGCTACTTCGACAATCCGATCGATTCCAGAGCCTCACCCTGATCGGAGCCTAGCTTCGTGCGTCGCAGGTACATCGAATAGGCGACCGAGCCCGGCGCAACATGTAATCGCGGCCAGCTCGCTCTCCAGGAGGCATATCCTTGACCAGTGTCGTCAGACCTCTCGCCCCGGACCCGGTTCGCGAAGAGCGGGGGTCTCAACATCGCCTATAAGACTGTTGGCGACGGGGACTCCGACCTCGTCTGGGTCCCCGGCTACATCTCGCACCTCGACGCGGCCTGGTCGGATCCTGATCTGGTACGGATGTTCGATCGGCTCGCCTCGTTGCGGCGCCTCATCATGTTCGACAAGCGCGGAACCGGGATGTCGGATCGCGTATCTCCTTCCGAGCTCCCGTCGTTTGCCGAGCGTATGGACGACATCAGGGCGGTCATGGATGCGGCGGTAAGCGAACGCGCCGCGATCGTGGGCTGGTCTGAGGGTGCGGCCCTCGCCACGCTCTTCGCTGCCACGTATCCAGAGCGAGTCGAGCGCCTGATCCTATACGGAGGCTTCCCAAAGCTCGTCAACGGCGACGGGTTCGAAGCCGGAGTCGATGCCGAGCTCGCAAGAGAGGTGTTGTCGCGCGTGGTCGAGAACTGGGCCGAGCTGGATGACGTGCACAAGCTGTGGGCTCCAACCAAGGCAGACGATCCGGAGTTCTGGGAGCGATTCGCACAACTCCGAGTGCTGGCGGCGAGTCCAGGCGCGGCAGAGGCGCTCATCGCGATGACCCAGGATGTCGATGTCCGCGGCGCGCTCCCGATGGTGAGCGCGCCCACGCTCGTGCTCCACCGGTCCGGCGACGCAACCGTTCCGATCTCAGCCGGTCGCTACTTCGCCGAGCACATCTCCGACGCGACCATGATCGAGGTGCCAGGCAATGAGCACCTGTGGTGGGTCGGCGATCAAGACGCGATCATCGACGCGATCGAAGAGTTCCTCACCGGCTCGGCGCCCGACCACGACGCCGAGCGTGTCCTCGCGACCGTTCTCTTCACCGACATATGCGGCTCCACCAGGCGCGTGGCCGAGCTCGGCGACCATCGCTGGCAGGAGCTCCTGAGCCGCCACGACGCCGTGTTACGAGAGCAGCTCGAGCGGCATCGCGGCCGGGAGGTCAAGACCACCGGAGACGGCTTTCTTGCCACCTTCGACGCTCCGGCTAGAGCGATCCGATGCGCCCAGCACGCGGGGCTCGCGCTTCGCCGCGACGGCCTCGAGATCCGGGCGGGTCTTCACACCGGCGAGTGCGTGGTCCGCGGCGATGACGTGGCCGGCATCGCCGTTCACATCGCGGCCCGTATCGCAGCGCGAGCCAGGGCGGGCCAGGTTCTCGTCTCCCGCACCGTCACAGACCTCGTGGCCGGTTCCGGGATCAACTTCGAGGACCGTGGGGAGCACGAACTGAAGGGGGTGCCGGAGAAGTGGCGGCTCTACTCGGTCGCACGAAGCGGTTGATGCAAAGGCCGCGCACCACGCTGCCGGTGGCCCTGCCGCGAACCTCAGCCCGGTGCCGGTGGACGGGTCGAGTTTCTTCCCGCTCAACTCGATTCGGGTTCTATGCGGAGCGAGTAGCCGGTCCTATCCGCCGTCGATGTTTTCTGAGCGGCCAAGTTTGAATATCCGCCTTCCATGCAAAGCGGCAATCTCGCGTGGCGCAAGGAATTGATGCCCAATTGATGCCCACCCTGGGACTTGGTCACACGTCCTTAGACACACAAAACCCCCTGATTTCCAGGGGATTTTGTGGAATAGCGGGGACAGGATTTGAACCTGTGACCTCCGGGTTATGAGCCCGGCGAGCTACCTGACTGCTCCACCCCGCGGCGCCTTGTCAGAGTAGCAGCGAAATCCGAGTCTGGCCAGGCCTTCATGGCAGTTTGACCCCGACTTGGCGCCGGGTCGATCGCCGGTCCGCTTGGTCGCCGGGTTGTCATCACATCGTCAGTATTTCTGATGTTATGATGCTTTTGTGCGAACCACCGTCACACTCGACCCTGACACGCGCCTCCTCGTCGAACGCGCGATGCGCGAACGGGGGTTGAGCTTCAAGGCTGCGCTGAACGAGGCTATCCGCGCTGGACTCGGCCCTCGTGATTCGGGGCCAGGGTCCTACACCACGCCCCGCGCCCTCGGTCCCGCCCGAACCGATCTGACCAAATCCCTTGGACTGGCCGCCAGGCTCGAAGACGACGCGCTGGCCGGGCGCCTGGCGGAGGGGCGGTAACCCCGAGTGGTGATCGTCGATGCGAATGTCCTGCTCTACGCGGTCGACAGCGCCGGCGCCCATCACGAGTCCTCATTGACTTGGCTCGACCGCTCCCTTGCCGGCGCGGAGGCCGTGGGCCTGGCCTGGGTGGCGCTGCTCGCGTTCGTCAGGATCGGCACCAACCCGGCAATCCTCGAAGCGCCGATGAGCACCAACGACGCGCTAGACCAAGTACAAACCTGGCTCGCCGCACCTGCGGCGACCCTCGTCCATCCGACTGCGCGCCACCCGGAAATCCTCCGCGGCCTGCTTGCGGACTCCGGCACAGCCGGAAACCTGACCACGGACGCGCACTTCGCCGCGCTTGCGATCGAACACGGCGCCGAGATCGTCTCCTGGGATCGCGACTTCGGCAGATTCGTTGGCGTCAAGCACAGGATTCCCGGCTGACCCGCGGCGCCGGACTGCGCACAATCAGGCACCTCCGTCCCAGACCTCTCAGGCTACGCTCCGCGCGTGCGCGTTGCGGTCATCGATATGGGCACCAACTCGACTCGGCTCCTGGTCGCAGACGTGGCCGATGGACGCGTAGCCGAGCTCGAACGGCGCTCGACGGTCACGCGTCTCGGTCGTGGCGTCGATACGTCGGGGAAGCTGGCCGCCGAAGCGATCGAGGAGGTCTGTGCGACGGTGGCCGACTACGTCGCGATCTACGAAGGGCTCAGTGCTGAGCGGGTGGTCGCCGTAGCTACGTCAGCCGTCCGCGATGCCGACAACCGCGGGGCCTTCGTCGGCGAACTGCGCGAGCGGTTCGCGCTCGACGCGCAGACGTTGGACGGGACTGATGAGGCGCGGCTGACCTACTTGGGGGCGATTCACGAGCGCCCGCCGACGGCGGAAACGCTGGTCGTCGACATCGGCGGCGGCTCGACGGAGTTGGTGATCGGGACGGGCCGTGACATCTCGTTTCACGCCTCGCTTCAGGCCGGCACCGTGCGCCACACCGAGCGTCACATCCAGCACGATCCGGCGGAGGCGTCGGAGCTGGAGGAGCTGGCGGGCGATGTCCAGCACTTGATCGACAAGGCGTTGCGCGGCTCCGACTTCGCGCATGCCGGCAGCGGAATCGGCGTCGCCGGCACCCCGACTTCGCTGGCCGCGATCGACCAGGTGCTGGTCCCGTACGACCCGGAGCAGGTACACGGCTACAGGCTCTCCCTGGAGACGATCCAGCACCTGTACTCAGGGCTGGCGGCGAAGACGCTGACCGAGCGCCTGGAGGTGCCGGGCCTTCACCGTGGCCGCGCGCCGACGATCGTTGCCGGCGTAGTGATCCTGATCCAGGTGATGCGTGCCTTCGGCTTGGCGGAGATCGAGGTCTCCGAGCGCGACATCCTCTACGGCGTCGCGTTGGACGCCGTCGCCAAGACCGCGCCGGCTTAGGGATCCCGCCCATCGGCCGGCTCGGACCCCTCTACCTGGCGATCGCCATCTTCCCCTTGCTGGCGCTCTGCGCCGCGCTGCCCTACGTGGCGCTTCAGTACCGGCGGCGCGGCACCGTTGGCGCCGGACACCTGTTCCTGGCCGGCGCGTTCGGCCTTTACCTGGTGGGCGTCGCCTTCTCCGTCATCCTGCCCCTGCGCCCGGTCGGCCCCAACTTCTGCGCGCTCTATGAGGCCGACGCGCACCTGAACCCGTTCTACCTGCTGGATCAGTTGCGGCTTGAGCGGGCGACCGGCGGCTGGGCGGCCCTGCTCGGCAACGCCGATTTTCAGGACCTTGTGCTGAACGTGTTCCTGTTCATCCCGATGGGCGTCTTCGTCCGCCACCTGTTGCGCAAGGGCGTCAGCGCGACGATCGCGATCGGCCTGGGTGTCTCGCTCGCGATCGAGCTGACCCAGCTGACCGGGAATTGGGGCCTCTACCCGTGCGCGTACCGCTTCTTTTCGACCAGCGACCTGATCACGAACACGACCGGCGCCGCGATCGGCGCCGTGTGTGCGCTCCTCCTGCGCCTGGTTCCGGCTCAGCTCGCGACGCGCGACCCCGGAGACCCCCAACCGGTCACGCCGATGCGCCGCTTCCTGGCCGCGGGCTGTAACGGCGCGGTGATCCTAATTCTCGGCCTGTTCCTGCTGGCGATGGCAGGGTTGATCCTCGAGGTTACGCGCGGGCAGCTCTTCGCGTCGGCGTCGGCGCGGGCACAGATCTTGCGGGCCGTCACGCTGGTCTGGATCCCGGGCCTGGTCGTCATGCTGGGCGTGCCGCTCGCCTGGCAGGGGCGGACGCCGGGCGAGTGGGCGGTGTTGCTGCGCCGGACTGATGCGAACGGGGAGCCCGTCGAGGATCCCGCGATCGTCGGCCGCTTCCTGGCCGGGCCCGCGCCCCTCTTGCTGCTCGCCGGGCTTGGCATCCTAGGTGCGGGCTGGGCCTGGGTCGGCCTGCTCCTGGTGGGCGCATTTAACGCGGCCGCCGTGGCCCGCCGTGGCGCCGCCCCGCAGATCGCCCTGGCCGACGATACCCGCATCCGTGACTCGCGTTAGACTGCCCGCCGTTAGGTGCCCTGCGTCGCGGGGGTTGATCTTCAAAAGCCAGCGGCAGCAACGGCGATGCGAGTCGCCGGCGAGCAAGGCACCAAGTGTCAAAACGGCGCCGAATGGGCGCGGGAAGGGAGTACAGATGAGGGGAAGTTCAAGACGGGTCCGCTGGGCCGGATTGCTCACGGCCGCGGTCGTGGCGGTCGGGTTTGGTGGAAACGCAGCGGCCGAACAGCAGCGCGGAGGTGGCCCCACGATCCAGATGGTCGAGCAAAACGGCGAGCTTGATTTCACCGGCCCGACGTCCGTTGCACAGGGGCAAACGCTGAGGATCGTCAATAACACGGATCCCCAGCAGGTGGGGCCGCACACGTTCACGCTGGTCAAAAAGGGCCGCAAGCCGTACGCGCGGATCATCCGGGCGCACGAGGTCGATCAGAACGGCAACGTCGGCAGGCGTACCGTCGACTCGGGGAGGACCGGTTGGAACCGGGTTTTCACGTTCCAGCATCGCGGTGACTCGTGGTACGTGGACGAGGAAGACAAGTCCCAGACGCGAGTTGTCAGCGCGGCCGCCGGCAGGACGATTCGCTACTTCTGCGCGATCCATCCCTTCATGAAGGGCCAGTTCGACGTCGTAGGCCCCTAACTGACCGACGCGGCAACAGGTTCGGCCGGCGGCGAGAGATTTCGCCGCCGGCGGTTCTTGGCCGGCGCGGCGGCGGGCGCCGCTGCGCTGGCGCTGCCCGCGTGCCTGCGTCCGAACCGAGGCGTTGAGACCTCGCTTGCCGCCGCCGCCGCGCGATCGTCCAGATTCCGCAATCGACTGCCGATCCCGCGGGAGCTGACCGGCAGCGACCTGACGATCCCGATCAAACCGGCCCGACTTCAGATCCTGCCGGGACAAGAGACGCGGATGTGGACCTACGGCGGCACGTTTCCGGGGCCGACGATCCGCCGTCCGGCGGGCAGGGCCACCACGGTCACCTTCAAGCACC
>Ga0208612_1001145_pt1 | contig 11171 bp, 11 predicted proteins | sample AntDryMetagUQ889_FD_188089 | JGI IMG/M metagenome (GOLD analysis project Ga0208612, IMG submission 188089) | Polar desert microbial communities from Antarctic Dry Valleys - UQ889 (SPAdes) | ecosystem: Environmental > Terrestrial > Soil > Desert | place: Antarctic Dry Valleys | collected 2008-12-31 | reverse complement strand
CTGCCGACGCCATGAGCATCTTAGCTAGAGTGACTGATCGCTTTCGGGTCGAAGTAACGCGGCCCGCGATGTGCGATCTGCGCCGGCTGGACCCGCCTGTGCGCCGCCGGGTGCTCGATGCGCTCGAAGGGCTCCGCGAGGATCCGCCCCACGGCGACATTCGCAAGCTGACCGGCCAAGAGAACAGGCTCCGACTACGCGTCGGCGACTGGCGTGTGCAGTTTCGACGCGTCATCGCCGCCGCCACGATGTTCGTCCCCCGCGTACTTCCGCGCGGCCGCGCATACCGCGACTGAAGCTCCGGGCGACGGCCTCTTGTCGAGGAGAAAGGCCGTGTCGGCCGCGCAAGACGCCCGCGCAACGCAAGACGAGCATCACCGCCGGGTGCTGCTCTACGCGCTTGCGTGGCGTTTGTCGCGCACGGCTCGGCGACTGGCCGGATTCCGTTCTAAGGATGGGCCGAGCGTGCGAGCGAGAAGCGCCAAACGGCCTTGCCGTCCTCCATCGCCTCCCCGCCGTATCGAAAGCCGGCCTTCTCCAGGACGCGGTTCGAGGCGTTGTGCTGCGCAAGCGTGTGCGCGATCACCCCCGTGACCCGCTCGTCGGTGAACGCCTCCGCGAGCATCGCCCGTGTCGCCGCGGTAGCAAGACCCCGCCCCCGCCCAGCTTCGGCGATCTCTTACCCGAGCTCGACGACGCCATCTGTCGGCGGGCCCTTGAAGCCACCCCAGCCAACGAGCTCCGGCGGGTCGCCGGCGACGAAGAGGCGAGCGCCCCAAGCGGACCCGTCAGGGTTTGCGGCAAGGGCATCTCGTTTGGAGCGCAGCGCCTCGGTGAACATCGCCCAGCCGGCCACGACATCGTGGCCGAGTGCCCTCGCGAGCGAGTCGTCGCCCACCAGTGCGGCTTCCATCAGATGCAGCTCGGCGCGGACGAGGCGGATCACGCTTGTCAGCGTTTCACGCGACCCGGGATTGCTTCCGAGAATGACCCTTGTGACCCCCCCGCCCGCATTGGATCTCGGGTCGAGTACTTACGCCGGAGAGTTGCGCTCAATCCTCCTTCGCGCCCAGCTTCTCCAGCACCTCCCGCGCGCACTCCACAACGTGCTCCGGCGTGAACCCGAAGTGCTCGTAGAGCGCCTTCTGCGGTCCGGAGGCGCCGAACCCGTGCATGCCGATCGACGCGCCGTCCTCGGTGACCCAGCGCTCCCAGCCGAGGGTGGCGCCGGCCTCGACGGACACGCGCGCGCGGCATGCGGCCGGCAACACGGCCTCGCGGTAGGAGTCGTCCTGCTCGATGAAGCGATCGAAGCAGGGCATGCTCACCACGCGGGTGGACACGCCGTCGGCCTCGAGCTTCTCGGCGGCCTCGAGGCAGATCGAGACCTCCGAGCCGGTACCGATGAGAATCACCGTCGGATCCTCGGAGGAGTCGCGCAGCACGTAGGCGCCACGCGAGACGGCGTCGTCGGGGATGTCGTTCGGGTCAAGAATCGGCAGGCCATGCCGGCTCAGCACGAGCGCGCACGGACCGTCGTGCTGCTCAAGCGCGAACTTCCAGGCCAGCGAGGTCTCGTTGGCGTCCGCCGGGCGCACGACGTTCACGTTCGGCGTGGCCCTCAGCGTGGCGAGCTGCTCCACCGGCTGATGGGTCGGACCGTCCTCGCCGAGGCCGATCGAGTCGTGGGTGTAGACGTGGATCACCGGCAGGTGCATCAGGGCCGCCAGGCGCACCGCGGGCTTCATGTAGTCGAGGAAGTTGAAGAACGTGGACCCGAAGGCGCGGACGTTGTGCCGGTTGAGCCCGTTCACGATCGCGCCCATGGCGTGCTCGCGCACGCCGTAGTGGATGTTGCGCCCCGCGTAGTCGCCCTTCTGCACCGAGCCGCCGTCATCGATCGGCGTCAGCGTCGAGCCCTCGAGGTCGGCCGAGCCGCTCACGAGCGTCGGCAGCTTGGAGGCGGCCCACTGGATCACCTGGCCCGAGGCCTTGCGGGTGGCGATCGGGTCGTCATCGGGGCTGAACGTGGGCAGGCCCTCGTCCCACCCGTCGGGCAGCCGGCGCTCCATGAAGAGGCTCAGCTGCTCGTAGAGGTCCGAATGCTCCGAGCGGTATGCCTCGAGCCGGTCGTTCCACTCCGCCTCGGCCGCCGCGCCACGGTCCACAGCGCCGTGGAAGACCTCGGCCGCCTCGTCGGGCACCAGGAACTCGGCGTCGGGATCCCAGCCGTAGCCCTCCTTGGTGAGGCGTACCTCGTCGTCGCCGAGCGGAGACCCGTGCGCGCCGCTGGTGTCCTGCTTGTTGGGGGAGCCGTAGCCGATGTGCGTGCGCAGGATGATCAGCGAGGGGCGGTCGGTCTCGGCCTTCGCCGCCAGGGTGGCCTCCTCGAGCCGGTCGAGCCCGAGATCCTCCTCCAGGTTCTGCACATGCCAGCCGTAGGCCTCGTAGCGCTTGACCACGTCCTCGCTGAAGACGAGCGCCGTCTCGCTGGCCAGCTGGATCTTGTTGTCGTCGTAGAAGGCGATCAGCCGCCCGAGCCCCAGGTGCCCGGCCAGGGAGCTCGACTCGGAGGTCACGCCCTCCTGGATGTCGCCGTCGCTTGCGACCGCGTAGGTGTAGTGATCGATGATCTCGTGGCCGTCGCGGTTGTAGCGGGCGGCGAGCATCCGCTCGGCCAGCGCGAAGCCGACCGCGTTCGAGAGCCCCTGCCCGAGCGGGCCGGTCGTGACCTCGACGCCGGGCGTGCCCTCGGCCTCGTACTCCGGGTGCCCCGCCGTCGGGCTGAGAAGCTGACGGAAGTTCTGGAGGTCGTCCATGCTCAACCCGTAGCCGGTGAGGTGCAGGATGGAGTAGAGGAGCATCGAGGCGTGGCCCGCGGAGAGCACGAAGCGGTCGCGGTCGAACCACTCCGGGTTGTTCGGGTCGTGCTTCATGATCCGCGTGTACAGGAGGTAGGCCAGGGGCGCGAGGGCCATGGGGGCTCCCGGGTGGCCAGAGTTGGCCTTCTGCACGGCATCCATGGAGAGCGTGCGGATGGTGTTGACGCAGAGCTCGTCGAGCGCCTGCGTGTCCGTCGTGGTGGTCATCGATCTCCCTCGTTTGTCGTCACGTCGCGTCTCCCTGCCTACCGCTGGTGGGCCTGAGGGACCGGCAACTATGGAGTATCCCCGGTTCGAGCGAGCTCCTGCGCTGCGAGCAGCCCCGCGCCGATGACGCCCGCCTCCGCTCCGCCCTTCGCGAGCCCGAGCGAGGTGCGCTCCCAGAGGGCCGGGAGAGCCCAGCGCGCGGCCTCGGCGCGGGCGGTCTCGAGGAAGAGCTCGGCGGCCCGGGAGAGCCCGCCGCCGATCACCACGTACTCCGGCTCGAAGGTGTTGACCACGCCCGCGATGCCCACGCCGAGGTGCCGCCCGTGCCAGGCGAAGAGCTCGAGCGCGCCGGCGTCCCCCTGCCGTGCCAGGACATCGGCTTCGCGCCCGGAGACATGGCCGTGCTGGGAGAGCACGCGGCCGAGGCCGCCGTCGGGCTCCAGTCGTGCCCGCCGGTCGGCCTCGCGTTCCAGCCCGCTTCCGCTGCAGAACCACTCGAGCGAGCCGGCACGGGGAAAGCTCCCTTCCGGCCCCTCGTCCCGGGCGCCGGCATCGATCACCACGTGGCCCAGCTCGGCACCCAGGCCGGTCGCGCCGCGGTAGATGCGTCCGTCGATGATCACGCCCCCGCCCACGCCGGTGCCGAGCGTGATCATGACCAGGTAGCGCGCCGGCGGGCGCTCGACCATGTGGGCCTCGGCCAGGCCTGCGCAGTTGGCGTCGTTGTCAACGAATACCGGCACGCCGAAGCGCGCACCGAGCTCCTGCCTCAGAGGCAGGCCGGCCAGCGGGATGTTCACGCTCGCGAGCACGGTGCCCGTGCTGAACTCCACCTGCGAGGGCACGCCGATGCCGATCGCCTCCGGGTCGCCCGCCCTGGCAGCCACCTCCCTGACGGCCGCCTCGATCCCGTCGAGCAGCGCCTCGGGGCCGGACACGTTGGTCGGGTGCTCCACCCCATGCACCGCGGCGGCGCCCTCCACCGCGGCGACCGCGACCTTGGTGCCCCCCACGTCGATCCCAAATACCGCGGCCACGTTTCATTCTGTCCAAGAACGGGCCGTCGATGCAAGCGCGGCGTGCAGAAAGCCGGCGGCCGCCGATCGGGCTACTGTGAGCGGATGAGCGGGCTGAGGGGCGGGGTCGACCTCGGAGGAACGAAGATCCAGGCGGCGATCCTCGACGAGGACCACGAGGTGCTGGGCCAGGCGCGCCGGCCCACGCCGACCAGCGGCGGACCGCAGGCCGTGGCCTCCGAGATCGTGGACACCCTGCTCGAGGCAGCGGAGGCGGCCGGGGTCGAGCCCTCCTCCCTCGCGGGCGTGGGCGTGGGATCGCCCGGCGCGGTCAACTCGGACACCGGCGTCGTCGAGGGCGCGCGCAACCTGTCCGAATGGGAGGCTGCCTTCCCTCTTGGAGCCACGCTCGAGGCGGCGCTCGACACGAAGGTGGCCCTCGGCAACGACGTGCAGGTGGGAATCGAGGCCGAGTTCGCGCTCGGCGCGGGACGCGAGGCCTCGTCACTGCTGGGCGTCTTCTGGGGCACGGGCGTGGGAGGCGGCCTCGTGCTCGACGGCAAGCCGTGGCTCGGCCGCGGGGCAGCGGGAGAGATCGGGCACATGGTGGTCAGGCGCGGCGGGGCCCGCTGCACCTGCGGTCGTCGCGGCTGCATGGAGGCCTATGCCGGCCGGGGCTCGATGGAGGCCCGAGCACGCAAGCTGGTCGAGCGGGGCGAGCGCACCGATCTCTTCGAGATCATGGAGGAACGTGGCCGCACGCGCCTTCAGAGCGGGATCTGGGCGCGCGCCCTCAAACGCGAGGACCCGATGGCGGTGGAGCTGATCGACCGCGCGATCGAGGCGCTCGGCGCCGCCATAGCGTCGGCGGTGAACCTGCTCGACGTGGAGGCCGTGGTGATCGGCGGCGGCCTCGGCACGCGCCTGGGGGCTCCCTACGTGAACCGAATCGCGGAGGCCATGACCCCCCATCTCTTCGTGGCGGAGCGCCCGCCCGCGATCTCCCTGGCCGCGCTGGGGGATCTCGGCGGCGCGATCGGCGCCGCCCTGCTCACCGAGCGGAGTTAGCGGGCGATCCGCTTTGCGCCCTCCGACGACAGCGAGGTGACCCCCCGCTCAGTCCACGAGTCGCCGCTCGGCCGCCCACCGGCTGAGCTGGTGGCGGGTGCTCAGCTGAAGCTTGCGCAACACGGCGGAGACGTGCGTCTCGACGGTCCTCGCGGAGATTCCGAGCGACCCCGCGACCTCCTTGTAGAGGTACCCGCGCGCGATCAGGCGCAGGACGTCCCGCTCCCGGGCGGTGAGTTGCTCGAGCTCCGGATCCACCACCGTCGCGGGATCCGAGCTCGCGAACGCGTCGAGCACGAAGCCCGCCAGGCGCTGGGAGAAGACGGCGTCGCCGTCGGCGACACGCCGGATCGCGTCGCCGAGGTCCGCCACGGAGATCGTCTTGGTCACGTAGCCGCGCGCACCCGCGCGCACGAGGTCGATCACGTCCTCCGGGGCATCCGAGACCGAGAGCGCAAGAAAGCGCGTGTCCGGCACCTCGACCCCGACGGTCTTGATCACGGCGAGCCCGCCGCCGTCGGGCATGTGCACGTCCAGGAGCGCCACGTCGGGCCGGACCGAGCGGATCAGATCGATCGCCTCGTCGACGCCGCCCGCCTCGCCGACGACCTCCACCAGTTCGCCCAGCTCCGCGCGCACCCCCGCGCGAAAGATCGCGTGGTCGTCCACCACGACCACTCGCGGAATGCCCGTCACGGCCGACCCTCGAGCACCAGCTCGACCTCGCAGCCGGCGCCGGGCTCGCTGCGCACGGTGGCGTGGCCGCCGTGGCGTTCCATGCGTGCGAGTATCGACTCTCTCACCCCGCGCCGATCCTCGGGCACCTCCGCGAGATCGAAGCCGGGCCCGCGATCGCGCACGTAGACCGCCACCCGGCTCCCCTCGATCTCCGTGAACAGGGTGATCTGCGCACCCTCGCCGTGACGCGCCGCGTTCACGAGCGCCTCGCGCGCCGCCGCGACGAGCTCGCGGCCGCGCCGGTCGAGCGGCCGGTCGCCCACCGTGACCGCTTCGATCGCCGTCTGGTGAGCGTCCTCCACGTCGGCCACCACTGACTCCAGGGCGGTGGCGAGCGAGGCGCCGGGAGCCAGGGTCGGCTCGCCCGAGATGAGCCACTTGCGCAGCTCGCGCTCCTGGCGGCGCGCGAGCGCCGCCACCTCGGCCGGCTCGCTTGCGCGGCGCTGGATCACGGTGAGAGTCTGGAGCACCGAGTCGTGCAGGTGCCGGGCGAGCTCGGTGCGCTCCTCGGCGCGCGCTCGCCGCGTGCGTTCGGCCGCGAGCAGGCGTGAGGTCCGCCACCAGCGCGGCCCCACCACGAGCCCGAGCACCAGTGCCGCGGCGGCGGTGCCGATCACCGTTTGCCCGGCCTGCTCGAAGAGCCCTCCTCGGTCCAGCACGTAGATGGCGGCGGTGGCCGTGAGCAGCAGGCCCGCGTAGCCGGTCAGCTCGGCGTCGTCGAGCGTGCGCCGATCGGAGCTCGGACGGCGTAGCCCCCCGGAGCTCCAGTAGAGCGGCAGGCCGGCGCTCACGAGTAGCAGCGGCCAGAGCACATACCCCGGCCCGGCTACGAGGCCCGCGCGATCCGCCGCCAGCGCCCCCGCGAGGCAGAGCAGGCCGGTGCCGATGCTGCGCCGCCACTCGAGCGTGGGCGGTACCGGCGTACCGGTCAGCGCCTGCCCCAATGCGACCGCCGCGTAGGCCCCCGCGCCCAGACCCGCGAGGGGGGTGAGCGCGACCACGCCGGCGCGGAGGAGCACGCGCCGGCGGCGATCTCTCGCCGCCCTGGCGATCACGCCTGTGAAGAGCTCTCCGGCCTCCTCTTCGACCGAGGCGAGCAGGGCAATCCCGGCGAGCGCGCAGCAGACGGGCCATGCCCAGCCCGCGTCGAACGTCAGGACCTCGAATCCGGCGAGGGCCATCGCCGCGCCGGCGGCGAGCAAGGCACCGCCCACCGCGCACATCCAGGGCGCCTCGCCGAGACCGGCCCGGTGCGTGTCGAAACGATTTGTGGAGGCGCTCATCGCAGCATCCACCTTGTCCTGAAGCTCTCCTCGCCCACCGTGACCTCACCCACTCCCGCTTGCAAGCGCAGGCGAAGCCGCATCCGCGGCTTCACCGGGCGTCCCGAGTCGCTGACCGGAATCCCACGTCCGAGCACCCTCCCGTTGCGCTCGTGGAGCTTGGCATTGGAAGCTCGTCTTCGGGCGATGCCGTCCAGGTGATGTCGCCCCTGGCCGACGCGGCCATCGAGCTCAACGAGCGTTCGGCGTGGCACAGTGACATCGATCGTGCCCACGCCCACGGAGGCGTCAACCGCGACCCGACCCGTTCCCGGCCTCAGGCGGCTTAGATCGAGCCGGACGTCCCCCACCGCGCGGCGCAGCTCACGGGGGAGCTCCGCAGCGTCGCGAGGACTCTCGCTGGTGTCCCCCACTCCACCCTCCAGGCGCACCCCAGCGCCCATCGCCAGGACAGACACCGCAGCGAGCGCGATCGCCGGCGGGATCGCTGCTCGCACGAGCGTCCTCCGCGGCCACGCCAGCAATACCGCTCCCGCGACGAGCGTCGGAAGGAACAGCCAGCGCTCCCAACGCACGTCCGGCAGCAACACGACCGCAAGCGCGAAGGCGCCGGCCGCGAGCACGAACGGGGTCGCGGCGAGCACGACATCGCGGGGCGCTCGCCTCGAGGTCTGCGGGCGGGCCCGCACGAGCAGTGCAGCGAGCCCGACGATCACGATCGCGGCAAACGGGATCCACGACGTCGGCTCGCCCTCGAAGATCGTGTTCCCTCCGGGCAGGAGCGCCGGGCCCCAGAACAGTCCCATCAGAGCCGCCACCTTGCCCCCCACCACCAAGCTGCCCAGCCCCGGCCGCCGCTCGCCGGGGGCGGCGAGGGCCATCGCCGCGACCACGTAGGCGGCGATGACCCATGGCTGGGCAAAGAACGCCACTATCGCCAGCAGGCGAATGAAGTCGGTGGGCGCTCCGAGCCGCTCAGCCAGCCCGGCAAGAGTGCCCGTGAAGGCCACGCGGCCGTCGCTACGCGCCGGCCAGCCGGACGGACGGGTTGGTGCGTGAGTCGTCGCGGATGTGCTCATACGATTCTCGCGAACCTGAAGCGGTCGCCGTCGAAACAGACGAGTGCGTGGCCGCCCTGGACGGAGGTCTTGGCGAGCGTCCAGAGCACGCAGTCGAGCGATCCGCGGGCATCCGAGTCGTAGCTGCCGGTTCCCGAGGGGGCGCCGAGCCTGTCCTCGACCTCCGAGCGGGACAGGCCGGGCTCCAGCGCGCGCAGCTCTGCGCGGGTGATCTCGTCGCCATCGAAGCGCGAGGCCACGAGCACCGTACTGCCGACCGCCGCGGCAGTCAGCACCGCCGCGGCCAGCAGCGTCCTGGCGTTGCGGGCCGTCCAGACGAGCACGGCAGCGGCAACCAGGACGAGCGCGGCGAGGGCGCCCTTCAGCTCGATCCCGGGCGGGCCGCCGAGCTCGTAGTGGTAGACCGCACCCCCGACACCCAGCTCGCCGTCGCCACCGCCGGTCGATCCTCCCTCGACGCGCGCGGCGAGCATGATCACGGGCGCGCCCGCCGCCAGCGCCGCGGCCAGCCACCCGCGCCACCCGCGCCTGCCCTTCGGGCGGTCGGCGGGAGGTGCTGCGCTCAGCGCGGTCGCCGTCATGGAAGGAGCATTCCCGCTCGCGCCCACTTCCACAATCGGGGAATCTCCCCCGATCCCCTCCGGGATCTCCCTGAGCCGCTCCGGACGGCCTTCTTCACCCCCGCCACTCGAGCCCTATCCCAACCATGACGCGGCGACGCAGTCGCCGGGCCTCGATCAGCTCGCTGTTTTGGCGCCCCCGCGCTCGGGTACAACTCAAGTATGGGCGGGGTGGGCGATGGGGCTTCGTTGGTTTCGGACGTGCCGGCGATCCTCGCCAGGGCGCGCAGGCTCGGTGAGAGCCCGTGGCGCGTGGGTATCGCGCTGGGTGTCGACCGGTCTGAGCTCGAGCGGCTCGAGCAGGAGATCGACACGGCGGCGGCGCCCAAAGGGGCGCATCGCCCGAATGATCCAGCGCGGTAGCTCGGCGCCGTCCTACTCGTGAACCCCGACTGAAAGGAGCCCCGGCGCGGGAAGACGCCAGGTTCCCGTTGGGGGTAAAGGATTCGGCGGGGCGTGCCGATGCAATTCGAGCGAGGTAGGGGCACAAGGCCCGCGACCCAGCAACGATCGCGGTGCTTTGAAGCCGCAGAGGGAAGAGATGGCGATGATGCGCACTTCTGCCCCCCGACGGTCCCCGACCGAGGCGAGGATCGCTCGTGCACGCCTGCTGCTGCTCGCGCCGCTCTTGGCGCTGGTGCTCGCCAGCCCCGCGCTTGCCGAGCCGCCGCCCGTCCTGCTCGGAACCGTCAACAGCTTCGCACTCCTGGGTGGCAGCACGATCACGAATACCGGCAATTCGGTGATCAACGGCAACCTGGGCTTGTCCCCCGGCACTGCGGTCACCGGATTTCCGCCCGGAACGGTCAACGGAGCGATGCACATAAGCGATGCCGTCGCCCAGCAGGCCAAGACTGACCTGATCACCGCGTACAACGACGCCGCCGGACGACCTCTCTCCGCGACCCTGCCGCCCGACGCCGGGGGCCAGACGCTCACCGCCGGCGTCTACAGGACGGGATCGGTTTCCTCGCTCGGACTGACCGGCACCCTGACGCTGGATGCGCAGGGCGATCCCAATTCTGTCTTCATCTTCCAGGTCGGCTCCGCGCTCACCACAGCGACGGACAGCAGCGTCAACCTCATCAACGGGGCCCAGGCGTGCAACGTCTACTGGCAGGTCGGCAGCGACGCGACGCTCGGAACGAGAACCGCGTTCACGGGCAACATCCTGGCCTTGACGTCGATCTCGGTGAACAACGGCGTGACCGTGGACGGCAGGCTCTTGGCCCGCAACGGCGCGGTGACATTGATCAACGACACGGTGACGCGATCGCAGTGTGCGCCCGTCACCCCTCCGGGCACGACCCCTCCGGGCACGACGCCTCCCGGCACGACGCCTCCCGGCACGACGCCTCCCGGCACGACGCCTCCCGGCACGACGCCTCCCGGCACGACCCCTCCCGCCACCGGCACGGGGACAGGCACCGGCACGGGCACTGGAACCGGCAGCGGAGCAGGTGCTGACAGCCGGGGTCCGCTGGTGCGGATCTTCGGACTGCCCGGCATGCGGCGGCCGCCGATCTCCAGGCCGGGCGTTCGCCGCCCCGCCGCCCGCGCGGTCTGCACCAGCCGCGACTTCACGGCGCGCTTGAGGCTTCGCGACGGCTCCGGTATACGGAGGGTGAAGGTCTACCTCGACGGCGAGCTGGTGAGGCAAACCACTCGAGCGCGGTTCTCGCTTCGGATCAAGGTCCGGGGCCTGCGCGTCGGCGCTCACCGAATCACGGTGGTCGCGCGTGACCGCGCGGGCAACCGGTCGGTCACGAGCCGTCGGTTCGGGCGCTGTGCTCTCGCCCTGACGGCTCCGCGCTTCACGGGCTGAGCTCGAGCGAGTCGATGACACCCGCCAGGCGAAAGTCCTGGGTCGCGGCGCTCGCACTGCTCGCAACCCTTGGGCTGCCGGCATCGGAGGGCGCCGGTGCTCAGCCCACCGGCAGCGTGCGCCTCTCGGACGGACGCACGTTCGCCCACTGGGCCCACCCGCAGCACAGGGCATCCGTCAGGCGTGCGCCGTCGCAGACCTCACGGCGGGTCGCTCGCATCCGCTTCCTCACCGAGGATGGGTTCCCGGAGGTCTACCCGGTCCTGCGGCGCTTCAACGATCGAGACGGGCGCACCTGGCTGCGGATCCGCATCCCGATGCGTCCGAACGGGCGTGCGGGATGGGTGCGGGACTCCGCGCTTGGCCCCCTCTACCGCGTCCGAACCCGGCTGGTGGTGAATCGCGAGCGGCTGCGCGCCACCCTCTACCGCTCCGGGCGCCGGATATGGCGGT
>Ga0208612_1001144_pt1 | contig 11174 bp, 10 predicted proteins | sample AntDryMetagUQ889_FD_188089 | JGI IMG/M metagenome (GOLD analysis project Ga0208612, IMG submission 188089) | Polar desert microbial communities from Antarctic Dry Valleys - UQ889 (SPAdes) | ecosystem: Environmental > Terrestrial > Soil > Desert | place: Antarctic Dry Valleys | collected 2008-12-31 | reverse complement strand
TGGAGGCCCACCGGTACATGCGCTCAGTTCGTCTCTCACTCCCCGCCCTGGTGGCTGTCGTGTCCGTGTGCTGCGGGGCGGGCGCCGCTCAGGCCCAGACCGGCCCGAGTGTCCCGACTCCGACCGGCCTGCCCTTCCAGGTCTCCAAGGTCCCCAACCTCGAGCGCGACTGCGGTCGCCAGGCCACCAGCTCGCCGGCCATTCCGGCCGACGCGAGAGGGGTGAACCCGGCCGCCCCCAACCCACTCGCGGCGGACCGCTTCTTCGTCGATCCCACCGAGCGCTCCTACAAGGACCTCCAGATCTACCGGTCGCGGGGCCAGCAGGCCAACGCCACGGCCATGGAGCGTCTTGCGCTGCAGCCCAAGGCGCGCTGGATGGGCCGCTTCACGCGCCCCGGCCTGAAGCGCAAGGTGCGCAACTACATCAACTGCGTCCAGGTGTTCTCGCCGGGCGCCACGCCCCTGATCGTGGTCATGCGCCACCAGGGCACGGAGTGCAACTCGCGCTACACCGCGGGCGGCAAGGCCGAGGATGCCCGGACGCGCAAGTGGTACCGCGACTTCGCCGACGCGGTCGGCGACAGGCGCGTGGTACTGGCGTATGAGCCCGACTCGATCGGCACCATCTCGTGCCTGGCCAAGTCGCGCCGCAAAGCTCGACGTGACCTGCTGCGCTACGGCGTCGACGTTCTCTCCAAGCTGCCCAACGCCACCATTTACCTCGAGGGCACGGCGTCGGACTGGAAGAGCCCGGCCTACACGGCCAAGCTGCTGCGCTACATCGGCGTGGCCAAGGTGCGCGGGTTCATGCTCAACGTGACACACCACGACTGGACGGCCAACAACATCGCCTACGGGCGCCGGGTGGCGCGCAGGGTGGGCGGCAAGCCGTTCGTGGTCTCCACCTCCTACAACGGTCGCGGTCCGGTGCACTACAAGCTGGGCAAGAAGGGCCGTCACCGCAGGGTCAACGCGTACTGCAACCCCCGCTTCCGCGGCCTCGGACCCCGGCCCGACACCAGCACCGGAATCGCCGGCGTGGACGGCTTCCTCTACCTCAACCGCCCGGGGGTCTCGGGCGCGGGCACCTGCAACGGCGGCTTCAAGGCCGGCGAGTGGTGGGCGTCGCGTGGTCTGATGTACGCGACGTACGGGACCGAGCTGCTCGGCCCGCCCAGGGGCACCCGCTTCGGCTTCGGCTTCCGGATCTCGCTGTGCCGCCTGGGCGCTCCGGTGAGGGGCGAGGGCACCTACAGCAGCAAGTCGCCCGAGAAGCGCTGCAAGCGCTGAGCCCAGGGTTCTTCCAATCCCGGGGAGGGGCTGCAGACAGCTGTCCGGGCGCCGGCCCCGGGGGCACCGGGCGAGTAAGGTCGACTCGCGAGCCGACTCGGCTTCGCACTCCCGAATGGCTTCCACCACGGCTACCGAGCGCGACGCGCGCCACCTGCGGCGCGCCATCGAGCTGGCCGACAGCGCCCGCGGGCACACCTCGCCCAATCCTCTCGTCGGGGCCGTGATCGTCCGCCACGGCACTGTGCTGGGCGAGGGCCTCCACGCCGGGGCAGGGGAGCCTCACGCCGAGGCCATGGCCCTCGCCGCCTGCACCGATGACCCTTCCGGCGCCACCATGTACGTGTCGCTGGAGCCCTGCTGCCACCAGGGACGCACGCCCCCGTGTACCGAGGCGATCCTCAAGGCAGGCATCGGACGTGTGGTGGTTGCCTCTGACGATCCGACCGACAAGGCCTCGGGTCGGGGCCTGGGGATCCTGCGTGACGAGGGGGTCGAGGTCGCGATGGTCGACGGCGACGTGTCCCACGAGGCTCGGCTGCTCAACCAGCCGTTTCGCAAGCACGCACGCACCGGGCGACCGCTTCTGATCCTCAAGTCCGCGATGTCCCTGGACGGCAAGGTGGCCACCCCCTCAGGCGACTCGCAGTGGATATCGGGCGAGGCCAGCCGCGCGCGCGCCCACCGCTGGCGCTCCGAGTGCGATGCGGTGGCCGTGGGCATCGGCACCGCTCGGGCCGACGACCCGCTGCTCACCTCGCGGGTCGAGGGAGCGCCCCGCCAACCGGTGCGCATCGTCTTCGACAGCGAGGTGGCGCTGTCCACCGATTCGCGGCTGGTGCGCAGCGCGGCCGAGGTGCCGGTGCTCCTCGTCTGCTCCCGGGCGGCCAAGCGCACCGCCATCGAGGCCCTGCGCAACGCGGGCGTCGACGTGATCGTGGCCTCAGGGGCGAACGAGGCCGCGCGCGCCGCCGAGGCGCTGGACCAGATCGGGGCCCGCGGAATCCAGTCGATCCTGCTGGAGGGCGGCCCTCACCTGGCCGGGGTCTTTCTGGACGCGGCTCAGATCGACGAGGCGCGGATCTTCATCGCCCCGATCCTGATCGGTGGCCGGGACTCGCGCGGCGCCGTCGAGGCCCAGGGCGCCCAGCGCGTCGCCGACGCTGTTCGCGCCCTGGGCACCACCGTGGAGAGCATCGATGACGATGTCCTGATCACCGCCCGCCTGAGGGAGTGGTAGCCCTGTTCACCGGGCTCGTGAGCGCCACCGGAGTGGTGAGGCAGGCCCAGCCGACGGCCGGCGCCACGCGCCTGGCCATCGAGGCCGGCGGCGACCTGGCGGGCGAGTTGGCCGAGGGTGACTCCGTGGCGGTAAACGGCGTCTGCCTGACGGCCACCGGGGTCGACGGGCCGGTCTTCTGTGCCGACGTCATGGCCGAGACGCTCGGGCGCTCGTCGCTCGGGCCCCTTGGGCACGGCGATCGCGTCAACCTGGAGCTCCCGCTTCGCGCGGCCGACCGGCTGGGAGGGCACATCGTCCAAGGCCACGTCGACGGGGTCGGCGAGATCCGGTCGATCGCGCAGGACGGCTTTGCCCGGCTGGTGGAGGTGGAGGCGGAGCCACGGGTGCTGCGCTATGTGGTGGAGAAGGGGTCGATCGCGGTCGACGGCGTCTCCCTGACGGTGGCGGCCCTGAGCGTCGACTCGTTCACGGTCTCGCTGATCCCCGAGACACTCGAGCGGACCACGCTGGGGTCGGCCGTGCGCGGCCGAGCCGTGAACCTGGAGGTGGACGTGATCGCCAAGTACGTCGAGAAGCTGGCCTCCCATACCGTGGTGGGCCCATGAGCACGTCCAAGACCACGTTCTCCACCATCGAGGAGGCGATCGAGGAGATCCGCGCCGGCAGGATGGTCGTGGTCGTCGACGCCGAGGAGCGGGAGAACGAGGGCGACCTGACGATGGCCGCCCAGTTCGTGACCCCCGAGGCAATCAACTTCATGGCCACCTTCGGGCGCGGGCTGATCTGCCTGACCCTGGCGCCCGACCGCTGCGACGAGCTGGGCCTCGACCTGATGGCGGCCAAGAACGAGTCGCCGTTCGAGACCGCGTTCACCGTGTCGATCGAGGCCCGGGAGGGGGTGTCCACCGGGATCTCGGCTCACGACCGGGCCCAGACGATGCAGGTGGCAATCGACCCGAAGTCGCGTCCGCGCGACCTCGTCCAGCCCGGCCACGTCTTTCCGCTGAAGGCCAAGCCGGGTGGGGTGCTGGAGCGCACCGGTCAGACCGAGGCGTCGGTGGACCTGGCGAGGCTGGCCGGCCTGAACCCCTCCGGCGTCATCTGCGAGATCATGAACGACGACGGGTCGATGGCGCGGGTCCCCGACCTCGAGGCCTACTGCGTGCGCCACGACCTGAAGATGGTCACGGTCGCCGACCTGATCGCCTACCGGCGAAAGCACGACAAGCTGATCGAGCGTGTGGTGGAGGCCGCCATGCCAACCGCCTTCGGCGACTTCCACGTCGTCGGCTTTCGCTCCCTGATCGACGACAAGCACCACGTGGCCATGGTCAAGGGCGAGGTCTCCGGCCAGCCGGACGTGCTCGTGCGCGTGCACTCCGAGTGCCTGACCGGCGACGTGTTCCACTCCTTGCGCTGCGACTGCGGCCAGCAGCTCGAGGACGCCCTGCTGCGCATCGAGCAGGAGGGCACCGGCGTGCTGCTCTACCTGGCCCAGGAGGGCCGCGGGATCGGGCTGCTCAACAAGCTGAAGGCGTACAAGCTGCAGGAGCAGGGCCTCGACACCGTCGACGCCAACCTGGAGCTGGGGATGCCGGCCGACCTGCGCGACTACGGCATCGGCGCCCAGATACTGGTGGACCTCGGGCTGTCCTCGCTGCGGCTGCTGACCAACAACCCGAAGAAGATCGTCGGCCTGGAGGGCTACGGGCTGACCGTCACCGATCAGGTCCCGATCGAGCACCCCCCGGGCGCTCACAACAAGGACTACCTGCGGGCCAAGGCCCGGCGAATGGGGCACCTGCTCCATCACCAGGGCCTCGCGCTCGACGAGGAGATGATCCTGGAGGAGCAGGTGACCGACCGCGAGCGGGCCGCGGAGGACGAGCGCGGCGATGGCTGACCTCTACGCGATCGCCGTCGGCCGCTTCTACGAGGACCTGGCCGACCGCCTGGTCGACGGCGCCACCCGGGTATTCGACGAGGCCGGCGCCTCCGTGGAGGTCCACGACGTTCCCGGCGCCTACGAGCTGCCGCTGGCCGCCCGCTACTGCGCCGACAGTGCACGCTACGAGGGGGTGGCGTGCCTCGGAGCCGTCATCCGCGGGGAGACAGACCACTACGACTTCGTCTGCTCCGAGGCGGCGGCGGGGATCGCCCGCGTGTCGCTGGACACGGGCGTGCCGTGCGCGTTCGGCCTCCTGACGGTGGACGACATGGATCAGGCTCTCGCCCGAGCCGGCGGCGGCAAGCGCCACCAGGGTGAGGAGGCCGCCCGCGCGGTGCTGCGGATGGTCGAGTTGCGCCGGTCGCTGGCGTGATGCCCTCGATCGGGTGCTGAGGAGGGCGGGTGCTACCGTGTCGCGCCGTGCCTAAGGTCTGCTACAGCTGCGGAAAGGGCCCTGCGTTCGGGCAGAGTCGGAGCCACTCGATGGTCGCCACCAAGCGTCGCTTCAACCCGAACCTCCAGAAGGTGCGCATCGACGTGAAGGGCTCCCCTTCCCGGGAGTACGTCTGCACCCGCTGCCTCAAGGCCGGCAAGGTCACGAAAGCCGCCTGATCCCTCCGCCGTCGGGCCTGAAACCCGACGGGCCTGAAACCCGACGGGTCTGAAAGCCGTCGGGTCTGAAAGCCGTCGGGTCTGAAAGCCGTCGGGCCTGAAAGCCGTCGGGCCTGAAACCCGTCGGGCCGGTGGTGTAGTCACGGCTGTGCCCGACCAGAGCCTGATCCGCTTTCGTCGCGTGGTGGCGGCCTCTCTGGCCGAGCTCGAGGGCCGGAGGAGCGAGGTCAACGACCTGAACGTCTTCCCCGTCGCCGACGGGGACACCGGCGACAACATGGCCATGACCATGCGGTCGGTGCTGCACGAGCTCGACACGCTCGACGGCCAGATGATCGACGAGATCGGCCGTGACGAGCTGATCTCCGCCGTCGCGCGTGCAGCGCTGCTGGGGGCGCGCGGGAACAGCGGGGTGATCCTCTCCCAGATCGTGCGGGGAGCGGCGGAGGAGCTGGCGTCCAGGCCCGGGGAGCTGGTGGATCCCGTCCTGGTGGCTGCCGCCTTCGCCCGTGCCGCCGACGCCGCCTACGGATCGGTGCGCGACCCAGCCGAGGGAACCATGCTCACAGCCATCCGCGCGATGGCTCACCGGGCAGCCCAGGACCTGGCCCACATGCCCACGCCGCGGCTGGGGGCCGAGGCCTCGCCCCACGAGCAGGACGAGTTGATCGCAGGGGTGCTCGAGCGGGCCCTGGATGCCGCCAACGAGGCGGTGGAGCGTGGCCCCGAGCAACTGGCCGTACTCAGGGAGGCGGGCGTGGTCGACGCCGGTGCCTACGGCCTGACGGTCATCCTCGCCGGCGTGGTGGCCGCCCTGCGCGGCGAGGCGCCCGAGTTGGCCCATCGCGGGGCCCCGGTGGGCGCCACCACCTTGCCCGAGCATGAATCGAGCACCTTTCGCTACTGCACGAACTTCGCCGTGACCGGCAGGTCGCTGCGGAGCCAGTCCTTCGTGTCGGGTCTCGAGCGGCTCGGCGACAGCGTGCTGGTGGTGGGCGACGAGCGCACGCTGCGCGTGCACGTCCACACCGATGAGCCCGAGGCCGCCGTCGCGATCTTCGCGGCGGTGGGCGAGGTGTCACGGCTCGACGTGGCCGACATGCGCGAGCAGGTGGCCGACCGCAGCGCCCGGCTGGGCGAGGGAAACCGACTGGGCGAGGGGGACGGGCCGGGCGACACCGCCCAAGCGGCGTGCGCCGCGGTCGCTGTGGTCAGCGGGGCCGGCGTGAAGCGCCTGTACCGGGAGCTGGGTGCCTTCGTGGTGGACGGTGATCCGACGATGAACCCGTCGACCTCTGAGCTGCTGGCCGGCATCCGCGCCGCCGGAGGCGCCGAGGCGATCCTCCTTCCCAACAGCCCCAACGTGATCATGGCCGCCGAGCGCGCCGCCGAGCTGTCCGATGTCCCCACACGGGTCGTCGCGACCGGGGCTCAGCAGGAGGGCCTGGCCGCCCTCCTTGCCTTCGACCCCAGCCGCCCGGCGCGGGAGAATGCCGATGCCCTCGTCCGGGCGACACACGGCCTGCTGCTGGGCGGAGTGGCCGCATCGGCGCGCGATGACCCGCAGGGGCGCTTCGGGATCGGAGACGCCGTGGGCTACCGCGGAGACGAGCTGGTGGCCTGGGGCGAGCCGGAGCTCACGCTGCACACGACGCTGGCGGCCATGACCGAGCAAGCGGAGCTCGTCACCTGCATCGTCGGGGCCGGGGCCCCGCTGGACGCAGAAGCAGTGGAGCGCGCGGTTCCCGATGGGGTCGAGCTGGAGCTCCACGACGGCGGTCAACCCGCATGGTGGTGGCTGCTGTGCGCGGAATAGATGCCCGCGACGGATCCGTTCAGTTTTCGAGCATCTGACGGCACGCAGCGCGCCCGGAGGTTCCGTGACAGTGAGCGTTCAGTTTTCGAGCATCTGACGGCAGGCAAGCGGCCCGGGGCGTTGCGTGACGCTGAGTGCTCAAGCGCGGAGGGCTCTCTGTCGTCACGCGGTCCCGTCGAGTCACGCCATCCCGCTCCGCGGCCCTCGGCGGGCCGTCTGACGGCACGCGGCCCAGCCGAGCAGCGTCATCCCGCGCAGCGGCCCTACTTCCGAGATCAATGGCAGTCGATATCAGGGGATAAAGATGGGCGCATGCCCCCCGAACCGGCATCCATGCCGGATTTGTAAACGGCCTGGCTCCGTCCCAGCACCGGAGCTCGTGCCACCACTACCAGGTCCGGGCCGGGCCGCTGCCGTCCGCCGCGAGGTCTAATCACCAGTCATCGCCACCGGCTTCGCCAGCACCGATGAGCTGACCCCCAGCGAGCTGAGGGAGGCCGGCCTGCGTTCGATCCCGCGCCCCAGCCTGCTGGCCGGGCCGGTGGAGGCGAAGGGAAAGACCGCCCAGGGCTTGGAGACGCTGGGCATCGTGACCCACGGCGACCTGATCGAGCACCTGCCCTTCACCCATCGCGACCGCCGCGATGCGCGCACGATCGCGTCGCTCGGCGTGGGCGAGGAGGCGACGGTCGCGGTCGCGGTGCGCTCGATCGCGGTCAAGCCGATGCGCGACCGCAGGCGAAAGCGCGTGGAGGCCAAGGTGTTCGACCAGACTGCGCCGATGGTGGCGATCTGGTGGAACCAGCCGTGGGTGGCGCGCGAGCTGGGGGAGGGCTCGCAGGTGGTCCTTCACGGAAAGCTCAAGGGGCGCAATCAGTTCCACGTGGCCGAGCACGAGCTGATCGGAACCGGCGGCCCCGCGGGGCACAGCGTCGGCCTCGTACCCGTGCATCCGGCCACCTACGGGCTGACCGCCGCCACGCTGCGCAAGCTGATCTGGGACGACTACGGGCTGATCCGCCACGTCGCCGAGCCCCTGCCCTCGGCGCTGCTCGTGGCCGAACGGCTGGCCGACCGACCGGCCGCGCTGGCGGCCACCCACTTCCCGGACTCCGAGGAGGAGGAGGCCGGTGCCCGCCGGCGCCTGGCCTTCGAGGAGCTCTTCCTCTCCCAGCTGGCGGTGGCGGGGCGCCGGCGCGCTCGGGGCGAAGGGCGCAGGGCGCGGGGGCTGCAGGGCGACGGAGAGCTCGCCGCGGGGTGGCGGGCCGGTCTGCCCTTCGAGCTCACCGGCGATCAAGACGGGGCGTGCGCGGAGATCGATTCTGACCTCCGGCAGGGCGTGCCGATGCAGCGCCTGCTGATGGGAGAGGTCGGGTCGGGCAAGACCGCGGTGGCGCTGCACGCCATGCTGCGGGCCCTCGACGCCGGAGGGCAGGCCGCGCTGATGGCCCCGACCGAGACGCTGGCCGAGCAGCACCTGATCACCCTGGACCGCCTGCTGGGCGGGCTGGTCCCCGTGGAGCTGCTCACTGGATCGGTCACCGCCGGGCGCCGCCGCCACCTGCTGGCCCGCCTCGAGTCGGGTGAGCTGTCGCTGGTGGTGGGCACCCATGCCTTGATCGAGGAGCCGGTGCGCTTTCGCTCGCTCGACGTGTGCGTGGTCGACGAGCAGCACCGCTTCGGCGTGCGTCAGCGCGCGGCGCTGGACGCCAAGGCCCCCGTGGGCCTGGTGCCCCACGCGCTGCACATGACCGCGACGCCTATACCGCGCACCCTGGCCCTGACCGCCTACGGGGACCTGGAGACCACCGTGCTCCGCCAGCTTCCGGCCGGGCGGCGGCCGGTGGAGACCCACGTCGTGGACGGCGCCGCCGTTCGCGCTCGCGCTCGGGCATACGAGCGGGTGCGCGAAGAGATCGCCAAGGGGCGCCAGTGCTTCGTGGTGTGCCCGTTGGTCGCTGAGTCCGAGATGCTGCAGGCCCGAGCGGCGACCGCGGAGGCGCAGCGGCTGCGCGAGACCGAGTTCGCGGCCCAGCGGGTCGGGCTCATCCACGGCCAGATGTCGACCGCCGACAAGCAGGAGGCGATGCGCGCCTTCGCGGCCGGCGAGGCCGATGTCCTGGTGGCCACGAGCGTGATCGAGGTCGGCATCGACGTGCCCAACGCCACCGTGATGCTGATCGAGGCGGCTGAGCGCTACGGGCTCTCGCAGCTGCACCAGCTCCGCGGCCGGGTGGGCCGGGGCGAGCACGCGTCGGTGTGCATCCTCTTCGGGAATCCCAAGCTACCCCGGCTGGAGGCGATCGCCCGCGAGGGCGACGGGTTTGCGCTGGCCGAGGTGGACCTGGACCTGCGCGGGGCGGGGGAGGTGCTGGGCACCCGCCAGAGCGGCCTGCCCGAGCTCCGCGCGGCGCGCCTGCCCGAGGACCAGGCGCTGCTCGAGCGGGCGCGCGCGCATGCCGATGCGCTGATCGCCTCCGATCCCCGGCTGGAGGCACCGGAGCACGCTCTGTTGCGAGGCGCGGTGATCGAGCGTTTCGGCTCCGACCTCGATCCCATACCCGCGTGAGGGTCGTAGCCGGCACGCACCGCGGCCGCCGGCTGCACCCTCCTCCGGGCTCGGGCACCAGGCCGACGGCCGATCGGGTCCGCGAAGCGCTGTTCTCGATGCTCGCCGACGTCACGGGGGCAAGGGTGCTGGACCTGTTCGCGGGCTCGGGGGCCCTGGGCATCGAGGCCCTCTCGCGGGGGGCGCAAAGCGCGGTGTTCGTGGAGAGCTCGCGGTCGGCGGCCGAGGCGGTGGAGCGCAATCTCCGAGACCTCGGCCTGGACGCGCCGGTGTACCGCCGCGATGCCCTCACCTACCTGCGTGGCGCCGACGGGCGCCCGGGCTTCGACCTCGTCTTCCTCGACCCCCCCTATGATTGCGCCCCTTCCCTGAGCGCCCCTCTGGCCGAGCTGGTGCCCGCCGTTCTCGCCGACCGAGCCGTGATCGTGACCGAATCCCACAACCGCACCCCGCTGGAGCTCCCCTTCCCTGCGGCGAGGGAGCGCACCTACGGCGACACCCGGCTCGTGATCCACCGCCGTGATGTCTAGGAACGGCGGCACAGCCGTGCTGCCGGGGTCCTACGATCCGGTCACGCTCGGCCACCTCGACATCATCGGCCGCGCCTCCGAGGTCTTCGACAACGTGATCGTGGGGGTTGTCGACCTCCCGATCCGCAAGGCGAAGACCGTGTTCACCGCCGAGGAGCGAGCAGGGTTCATCGAGGCCGAGGTCACCCAACTGGGCAATGTGCAGGTGAAGCCCTTTGGCAATCTGCTCGTCGACTTCGCTCGCGAGAATGGGGCCACGGCGATCGTCAAGGGGCTTCGGGCCATCTCGGACTTCGAATACGAGTTCGAGATGAACCAGCTGAACCGGAAGCTGGCTCCGGACATCGAGAGCATGTACCTGATGTCGGCACCACAGTTCAGCTTCCTCTCGTCAAGCGGCGTCAAGGAACTTGCAACATTCGGTGGTGACCTCACCGGTCTCGTCCCCCCCGCTGTAGCCTCTCGTTTGCAGGAAGCTTTGAAGCGCTAGCGAACTGAGGTCCGAACCAATGGACGTTCTCGTACTTATCGACAAGCTGGACGACACCGTCCACAACGCCAAGCCCGTCCCGTTGACGGACCAGGTTCGCGTCGACAAGGAAGAGATCTACGACATCCTCGATCAGATGCGGGCCACGATCCCCGAGGAGATCAAGCAGGCCCGCTGGATCGTCAAGGAGCGCCAGGAGATGCTGGCCGAGGCCAAGCGCGAGTCCGAGCGGATCATCCGCGAGGCGCGCGAGGAGCAGACCCGCCTGATCGGCGACGAGGAGATCGTCAAGCAGGCCGAGCGCCAGGCCGACGAGATCGTCGAGGACGCCCGCGCCCGCGAGCGGGAGATCCGCCTGGGCGCCGAGGACTACGCCGACGACATCCTCAACACCCTCGAGATCAACCTCGAGAAGTTCACCGCCGCCGTGCAGCGCGGGCGCGACCGGCTGCAGGGCCGCGAAGAAGCCGAGGTCCGCTCCTAGGCCAGCCCTGTCGGCCGTTTGGTCCGTCCCGAATGTGGGGATCGTCTCCATCGTGAGGGACATCGCCGAGGATCAGCCGCGTCATGTATGCCTAGAGGCCAAGGCCGGCGCGGGGGCAGCGGTCGCCCTGGCCGGGCTGCTCGGTCTGGGACCCGCGACCGCCGACGCGAGGGTGGCCACCGATGGCAAG
>Ga0208612_1001143_pt1 | contig 11184 bp, 12 predicted proteins | sample AntDryMetagUQ889_FD_188089 | JGI IMG/M metagenome (GOLD analysis project Ga0208612, IMG submission 188089) | Polar desert microbial communities from Antarctic Dry Valleys - UQ889 (SPAdes) | ecosystem: Environmental > Terrestrial > Soil > Desert | place: Antarctic Dry Valleys | collected 2008-12-31 | reverse complement strand
CCGGCCGCCCGCCACGGAGGCCTCGCGTCGGGGCTGGTCTACCTGGCCCGCACGCTCAGCGCGGGCCAGCGCCTCGATGACGGGCGCCGCCTCCAGCGGGCTGAGCCGGCCGTCGGCGACGAGGCGCAGGATCGTCTCGAGCTCCTCAGACACCGGCATCTCTCCCCGTGAGCCGCCGCGTGGCCTCCTCGACATCGATCTCGCCGCGCTCCAGCGCGTGGAGCACGGCAAGCTGCTCCTGCGGGCTGAGCGCCGCCGCCTTCGGGGGGACGGGCGGGGACGGTGGGATGGGGGAAGTCGGCGCGCGAGGCGGGACGGGTGCGGTTCGATCGGAGCGGCGGGCGGAGCCCACCGACACGTCGCCCGACATCGAGCTGAACAGGACCTGCGGCCCACCCTCGCCGATCACGTACCGCCGCCGGTCCCGTGAGCCCTCGGCGCGGTGCGGGACATTGATGTCAGCGTCGGTGGAGATGCCGCGTACCTCGAGCGTCAGCGGGCCAACCACGCCAAGCGACAGGTCGCCACTCACCGTCTCGATCCGATGCTGAGCCTCGCCCTCGAGCGCTCCCTCGAGCTCCACGTCGCCGCTGACGGTGACGGCGCGCAGGGACGTGAAGGTCGGCGCGAAGCCCGAGAGGTCGCCGCTCACGGTGGCTGCGTCGAGCGCCACGGCGGCATCGCCCCGCAGGCTGACGTCACCGGAAACGCCCTTGATGCGAATGTCACCGGAGACCCGGTCGAGGACGACGTCACCGGACACCGTCCGGTACTGCTGCATTCCCGAGAGGTCGGTGGCCGTGAGGTCGGCGCTCACGCCGTCGTACCGAATCTCGGCAGCGCGGGGAAGCTGGACCTCCACCGCGGACGTCGCGGTCTTGCCGGCCCCGAAGATGCGGGCGAGGGCGTTGAGACCCTTCTCGGCGTGACGCGGCTCGGCAACCTCCAGGGAGCCCTCACCTTCGGTCACCCGGAAGCGGGCGTGCTCGAGGAGCTCATCTGCCTCGGCGTCCGAGCCGGCACGGATCTCGAGGGTGATGCGGACGCTGGCGACCTGCTCGGCTGTGCCGTGGATCTCCACGTCCGGGCTGGTGACCCGAAGGGCGAACCGGCCGTGGCTCCCGATGGGGTGCCGTATTTCCTGTGTGCGGACGAAGACCGGCATCAGGTGCTGCCTCCCAGCGCACGGAGCGCGGTGGCCGCGTCCTCCGCACTCAGCTCGCGACGGGCGAGCCGCTCGAGGATTGCCCGGCGCTCCTCCGACGCATCGGGCTTCGGCGGCTCGACGGAGTCATCGAACTCCACATCGGCCATCTCGCCCGATGCTCCATCGGCAAGGCCGAGGGCACGAACGAGGGCATCGACGCGGGCGCGGACGGTGGGGTAGCTGATTCCGAGCTCGCGCTCCATCTCCTTGAGGTTGCCGCGCGCGCGCAGGAAGCTCTCGAGGAGCGCCAGCTGCTCGCGGTCGAGCCTGCCGAAGCGCCCGACGCCGAACTCACCCTCGAGGGCCGTGCCGCACGAGCGGCAGTGGAGGCGAGCGATCGTCAGCTCGCCCGAGCAGACGGGACAGGTGGCGATGACGTCGTGAACCATCGCTAGCGGCGGCCGGCGAAGCGCGCGCTTCGGTGCTGAGGAAGCTGGTAGATGCGCTTGTCCTCACGGTGAGGGAGCCTGCGCATGCGCCGGTCCTCGGCGATGCTGATCTCGTAGAGGAGTCGATAGTTGAACACCGGTTCTGCGCTCCTTTGCGCGTCAATCCCGGATCAATTTAGTCCGGCTTGGACCTGAATAGTAATCCGCGATGCCAATATGTCAAGTCACATTGCCATATTGTGCGATGACGCACATGCAGCATGGCCCCGCGCGGCAGCGGCCGGACGGTCTACCATCATCTTGGACGCCATGACCTTCCGCCTCCTTCCATACACACCCGAGCGCGATGCCTACCGGTTGCTGGGCGTAGCGCCCAGTGCGTCGCTTGACGAGATCGGCGCCGCCTGCCGCCGCCTTGCCCGCACGTTTCACCCCGACCGCAACCGGTCGCCGCGCGCGACGCAGGAGATGCAGGTCGTGAACGCCGTGCGCCGCGTGATGGGGGATCCCGAGTGGCGCGCCGCCTACGACCGCGAGCGTCGGCGCTTCCATGCTTCGCGAGCGAGTTGGAGCCGCCCGCGCCCGTCCGACCCGTTCATCTCGGTGGCGTCGCTGACGCTCGAGCGGCGTCCCCGATCAGCGGCCGGCCGCTACGCGCGCGCGTTCGGCATCGGCCTGAAGGCCGCCGTTGAAGAGCTCCTGCCGGCGCGGTGCCTGCGCTGCCGGATCGTGATCGAGGGCGTGGACGCGTACTGCGCGGCGTGTGGAACGCCGCTCCTCACGACCGGAGGCTGAGGCTCAGGCGTAGAGCGGGTTGACGCGCTCCGGATCGATGCCGAGGTCGGCGATGGCGCGCTTGAGCTCGTCCGGCGTCGAGCGCCCGGCGAGGCACAGGCCGTGGAGCGTGGCGTAGGCGATGTGCTCGGCGTTGACCTCGAAGTGCGTCCGCAGCGCCTCCCTGGTGTCCGACCGCCCAAAGCCGTCGGTGCCGAGCGCGGTGAACGGCCGGTCGATCCATCGGCTGATCATGTCCGGCACCGCCTTCATGTAGTCCGTGGCGGCGATCACGGGTCCCTCGGCCGGGTCCAGGCACTGGCGCACGTACGCGGTCCGCGGCTCGGCATCGGGGTGGAGCCGGTTCCAGCGCTCCACGTCGAGCGCGTCGTTGCGCAGCTGCTGGAAGCTCGTCGCGCTCCAGACATCGGCGGCGACGTCGAATCGTTCGGCGAGCATCTCCTGGGCGCGCAGCGCCTGGGGCAGGATCGGCCCCGAGGCGAGGATCTGGGCGCGCCGTGACCCCGACTCGGCCGCTCGAAGCCGATAGAGCCCGCGGAGCACTCCCTCCTCCACGCCTTCGGGCTTCGGGGGCATCGCCCAGTTCTCGTTGTATAGCGTGACGTAGTAGAAGACGTCCTCGCCGCGCGCGCCGTACATGCGGTCCATTCCCTCGCGAACCACGATGGCCAGCTCGTAGGCGAACGCGGGGTCGTAGGCGAGGATGTTCGGGATGGTGCTGGCCAGGACGTGCGACTGCCCGTCGTCGTGCTGGAGGCCCTCCCCGGTGAGCGTGGTGCGCCCGGCGGTGGCGCCCATCATGAAGCCGCGGCCGCGGGCGTCGCCGAATGCCCACACCTGGTCGCCGGTGCGCTGGAGGCCGAACATCGAGTAGAACGTGTAGAAGGGGACCATCGGCTCGGCCCAGGTCGCGTAGGCGGTGCCGGCAGCCTGGAACGAGCTCATGGAGCCGGCCTCGGTGATGCCCTCCTCGAGGAGCTGGCCATCTGGCTTCTCGAGATAGCTGAGCAGCAGCTCCTTGTCGACCGGCGTGTACCGCTGGCCGAGCGGGTTGTAGATCCCGACCTCCTTGAACAGCGGATCCATGCCGAAGGTGCGGGCCTCGTCGGGGATAATGGGCACGATTCGCCGGCCGATGGCGTCATCGCGCACGAGGTTCCGGACGAGCCGGCTGAATGCCATGGTCGTGCTGGCCGGCCGATCCGAGCCGGAGAAGAACTCGCTGAAGACGGCGTCCTTGGGCTGTTCCAGCGGCTTGGAAACGACGACGCGCCTCGGGACCGCCCCGCCGAGCTGGCGCCGGCGCTCGATCATGTACTGGATCTCGGGCGAGTCCGGCCCCGGGTGGTAGTACGGGGCCTCCTTTAGCTTGTCGTCGGGGATCGGCAGCTCGAGACGGTCCCGGAAGACCTTGAGCTCGTCGGTGGTGAGCTTCTTCGCCTGGTGCGTGACGTTGCGGCCCTCGATGCCCGGGCCCAGCGTCCAGCCCTTCACGGTCTTGGCCAGGATCACCGTCGGCGCGCCCTTGTGCGCCACGGCGGCGGCATACGCCGCGTAGAGCTTGCGGTAGTCGTGCCCGCCACGGCGCAGCTTGGCGAGGTCGTCGTCCGCAATGTGCTCGACGAGGGCCGCGAGGCGTGGGTCGGGACCGAAGAACTGCTCGCGGACGGTCTTCCCGTCGCTGACGGCCATGCGCTGGTAGTCGCCGTCGAGCGTCTCGCTCATCTTGTTGATCAGGACGCCGTCGGTGTCGCGCGCCAGCAGGTCGTCCCACTCGCGGGCCCAGATGACCTTGATCACGTGCCAGCCGGCGCCGCGGAAGAGCGCCTCCAGCTCCTGGATGATCTTGCCGTTGCCGCGCACCGGGCCGTCGAGGCGCTGAAGGTTGCAGTTGATCACGAAGGTGAGGTTGTCGAGGCCCTCGCGCGCCGCGATCGACAGGCCGCCGATGGATTCCGGCTCGTCCATCTCGCCGTCGCCTAGGAAGCCCCATACGCGCGATCCGCTCGTGTCGACGATGCCGCGCGCGGCGAGGTAGCGGTTGAAGCGCGCCTGGTAGACCGCCGCCATCGGCCCGAGGCCCATGCTCACCGTAGGGAATTGCCAGAACTCGGGCATGAGACGCGGGTGCGGATAGCTCGACAGGCCGAGCTCGGGGGTGAGCGCCTCGCGGCGGAAATGGTCGAGGTTGTCCTCCGAGAGCCTGCCCTCGAGGAAGGCGCGCGCGTAGATGCCGGGCGTGGCGTGCCCCTGGAAGAAGATCTGGTCGCCCGGCCCGTCGTCGGAGCCGCGGAAGAAGTGGTTGAAGCCCACCTCGTACAGGCTCGCTGCGCTGGCGTACGTCGAGAGGTGGCCGCCGATGCCCTCGAACTTCGTGTTCGCGCGCAGCACCATGGCGAGCGCGTTCCAACGGATCATGCGACGGATGCGCAGCTCCATCGCCTCGTCGCCCGGGAAGTAGGGCTCCTGCTCCGGGCTGATGGTGTTGATGTAGCGCGTCTGGGTCAGTGACGGCAGCCCGACCTGGAGCTGGCGCGCGCGCTTGAGGAGCTTGTAGATCAGGTAGCGGGCGCGATCCGTCCCGGCCGCCTCCACGACGCCGTCGAGCGACTCGAGCCACTCCTGTGTCTCGACCGGGTCGATGTCAGGGAGCTGCTGCTTGAACTGGTCGAAGATCTCGCGGATCGGCTGCTGCATGGGTACCTTCATGGTACAGACCCGGCGCGAACCAGTGCGGTGGACGCATCCATCGATCCCTCTGAGCGCCATGCCATCATCCCCGGATGCGAACGCTCTATCGCTCGGAGCCACCGTGGCCCCACCGCGTCCTGATCCTGGGCGGCGGGTTCGCGGGCGTGGAGACCGCGCGCCACCTCGAGGGGCTCACGCGGCGCAGGGACGACGTCGAGATCTGGCTCGTCAACCGTGAGAACTTCACGCTCTTCACGCCGCTCCTCCCCGAGGTGTGCTCCGGACAGCTCGAGGCGCGGCACTGCGTGACGGCGCTTCGGGCTCAGCTTCGGCGGCCCTCGAGCTGGGCCGTGACGGCGAACGTGGAGTCGATCGATCTCGAGGCGGGAGCGGTGAATGTCATCGGCGGGGATGGCGACCCGCATTGGCTCAAATACGACAGCCTCGTGATCGCCCTGGGCGGCGAGACGGCCACCTTCGGCATCAGGGGCATCACCGAGTACGCAGTCGGCATGAAGACGCTCGCGGATGCGTTCGCCCTGCGCAACCGGATCATCGAGATGCTCGAGCGCGCGGAGCTCGAAACCGATGCGGACGAGAGGCGCGCGCAGCTCACGTTCGTCATCGGCGGCGGAGGGTTCTCCGGCGTGGAGACCGCCGGCGAGATCGAGGACTTCGTCCGCCGCGTCCGACGCCGCTATTACCGCAAGATCGATCCGGCGGAGGTCAGCGGGCACATCGTCGAGCTCGGCGACACCCTGCTGCGCGAGATGTCGCCGGAGATGGGCGAGTACGCGGCGAAGCGCCTCGCGAAGCGCGGGTACGAGATCCACCTCGGCACGCCGATCAAGGAGGTGCGCGAGGGCGGCGTCGTCATCGGCGAGGGAACGTTCATTCCGTCGCGGACGGTGGTCTGGACCGGGGGCGTAAAGCCCTCGCCGGTGGTGCGCGATTCGGGCCTTGAGGTCGACAAGGGGGGCCGCGCGATCACCTCGCCTGGCATGGAGACGAGCCACCCCGGCGTGTGGGCCATCGGCGACTGCGCGCTCATCCCGGACGTCCAGCAGGAAGGGCAGTTCTTCGCTCCCACCGCCCAGAACGCCGTGCGCGAGGCGAAGCGCCTGGCGCGCAACATCCTCGCCACCATCGACAACCGGCCGCAGGACGTGGATCCGTTCCGTTACCGGACGATCGGCACGCTCGCCAGCATCGGCCACTTCACCGGGGTCGGCGTGGTGTTCGGCGTGCGGGTGCGCGGCTTCGTTGCGTGGTTCATGTGGCGCGGCTACTACTGGCTGCGGGTGCCGGGCGTCGGAGGGAAGGCGCGAGTCGGGTTCGACTGGCTCCTCAACCTGGTCTTCGGGTCCGACCCGGTGCAGCTCAAGGTCGACGACGACTCGGCAGTGGGCATGGGGCCGTCCGGAAAGCGGCGGCCGGTCCGGCGGCGCATCGACCCGCGGGCCTGAGCGCCGGTAGACTGCGGGCCGATGTCACGCGAAGAGCGCCGCCAGTACGAGCGGATGATGAAGAACATGGAGCGCGGCGGCGCGACGCTGCCCCCCGCCGCTCGCGCCAAGGCCGAGCGGAACGCCGCTCGCCGCGCCGTACGCCGCTCGCAGACGGAGGAGAGGGGCCTCTTCGCCACCCGCTTCTGGGTGCGGACGGCCTTGATCGGCCTCGCGGTCACCTTCATCGTCCTCAGCCTGCAGTGGGACGAGGGGATGCCGCGTGCGCTCTACGCGGGCCTCATCGTCGGCGGGCTCACGGTCCTGGTACTGATCGGCCTCCGACTGCTCCAGCGCCGCGCCGCGAACCGCTCCTGAGCGGAGCGATGCCCGGAGCTGATCTTCTCGCTGCGGTGCTTGCGGGCTACCTTCTGGGTGCCATCCCGTCGGGCGTGATGATCGGGCGCGTTCGCGGCGTCGACCCGCGCGGCTCCGGATCCGGACGCATCGGAACCACGAACGCCCTCCGCACGCTGGGACCCGCACTTGCCGTCCTCGTCCTGCTGCTCGACCTCGGCAAGGGGGCGCTCGCCGTGCTGGCCGGTGCGTGGCTCGCCGACGCCATGGGCTCCGCATCCGCCTGGCCCGCCGCGCTCGCGGGGGTCGCGGCGGTGCTGGGCCACATCCGCTCCGTCTTCATCGGCTTCGGAGGTGGCCGTGGAGTGGCGACCGGCGGTGGAGCGATGCTGGCGCTGGCGCCGCTCACCATGGTGCCTGTGACCCTCGTCTTCCTCGTCCTGGTGTGGCGGACGAGGTACGTGTCGCTGGGGTCGATCGGCGCCGCGGTGACGCTGTCGTTGGCCGCGGCGGTGCTGTACGCGCTGGATCTCGCCGGCCTGCCGGTGGTCGTGGCGGCCGCGTCCATCGGCGTGCTGGTGATCCTCTCCCATGCGGACAACATCGAGCGCCTGCGCGCGGGCACGGAGCGGAAGCTCGGTCATGGCTGAGCGAAGCGCGCCACGGCTCACGACCCTGCCGAACCTGCTGGGGCTGGGCCGCATCGCGGCGACGCCGGTGATCATGGCGCTGCTCTTGCTCGACGGGCGGGGGACGGACCTGGCGGCGGCGGTGATCTTCTTCTTCGCCGGCATCAGCGACCTGTTCGACGGCCGGATCGCCCGCTCGCGCAACCAGGTGACGCCGCTCGGCGTGTTCATGGACCTCGCCGCCGACAAGGTGCTCGTGGCGGGCGTCCTGGTCGCGATGGTCGAGGTGGACCTCGTCCCGACCTGGATCGCGGCCACGATCCTGGTTCGCGAGCTCGTGGTGCAGGCCGTCCGTCAGCTGGCCGCCGTCGAGCACGTGGTGATCAGCGCGCGCGCTCTCGGGAAGGCGAAGACGGTCACCACGCTCGGAGGGATGGGCTTCCTGCTCCTCGCCGCCGACGCGCGCACGGGTGGCCCGCTGGCGGCGACGGGCGCAGGCGGTGCGCTGGAGCTCATCGGCTTCTGGATGCTCGTGGTGGCGACCGTGCTCACCGTCGTCTCAGGGTTGCTCTACCTGCGCGGTGCCTGGCCCATCCTCAGCGGCGGACACGCGGTTTCGGACTGAGCCGCTACTTGATGAGCCTGCGCTCCATCTGGCGCATGGCGATCCACAGGCAGATGGCGAAGAACGCGACGAGGTAGGCCACCGACAGCAGGTCCATCGCGTCGAAGAGCCCGGTGGAGAGGCCGCGGATGAGGTTGATGCCGTGATAGAGCGGCGTGAGCTGGATGGCGACCTGGATCGGCTCGGGGAAGATGGTGATCGGGAAGAACGTGCCCGAGAACAGGAACATGGGCATCACCACCAGGCCCATGGGAATGTCGAAGTCGTTCACGGTGCGCAGGTACGAGGTGCCGGCCAGGCCGGCCGCCGCGAAGGTTGCGGCGACGAGGAGTGCCGCGGGGATGGTGAGGATGCCCAGCGGCGACAGGACGAGCCCCATCGGCAGCATGATCAGGAACATGGCGACGGCGTACAGGGCGGCGCGCAGGAGCGCCCAGATGAGCTCGCCGAGTGCGATCTCGGTGATTCCCATCGGCGTCGCAAGCACGCCGTCGTACGTCTTCGCGTAGTTGAGCTTGAAGAACACGTTGAAGATCGTCTCGAACACGGCACCGTTCATGGCGGCGGTCGCCATGAGCGCGGGCGCCACGAACGCCGCGTACGGGATGACCGTGCCGTCGGCGACCGTCACCTCGCGCACGATCGCGCCGATCCCGAGGCCGATGCCGACCAGGTAGAAGATCGGCTCGAAAACTCCGGACAGGATGATGATCCACTGGTGGCGGTAGACGAGGATGTTGCGCTGCGCCATCCGCCGGGAGCGCCACAGGCGAGCCCACGCCGTTGCCAGCGGGCTCGCGGATGGTCGGAGCGTTGTCGTCTCGGCTGCCATCGTGCTAGCCCGCCATCCGGCGCTTGAGGAGGCGATCGGCGAGGTACGCGCCGATGCCCGCCATGACGAGCAGGTACGCGAGGTGGAGCGGTGCCGTCGCGAGGTCGAGGCTGTCGAGGACGAGGCCGCGGATGAGCTCGACCGCGTGGAAGAGCGGCGTTGCCCACGCCACCGCCTGCAGCGCGTCCGGCAGCTGGCTGAGCGGGAAGAACGTGCCGCTGAACAGGAAGAGCGGGTTGACGACGAACCGGAAGATGGCGCTGAAGCCGACGTCGTTGCGCTGCGTCGCGGTGAACGCGATGAGACACGCGGAAAAGGCGACGCCGGTGAGCATCGCCACCGGCACGGCGAGCACGGCCAGGGGGCTGCGCACGATCCCGAAGGCCGCGAGGACGAGCAGGAAGACGGCGGCCAACGTGCCGATGCGGAATGCGACCCAGGCGAGCTCCCCGCCGACGAGGCTCCGGACGCTCAGCGGGGTCGAGAGCATCGCCTCGTAGTTCTTGCCCCACATGATCTTGTTCATGATCGGGTAGGTGGACTCGAAGGTGGCCGTCTGCATGGCCATGGCGGACATGAGGCCCGGACCCAGCCAGTGCAGGTAGGGGAAGCCACCGAAGGCATCCTGCTGCTGCGCCCCGATGAGGGAGCCGATGCCGACGCCCATGGCAGTCAGGAACATGAGCGGCTGGAGGAAGCCGAACGCGATGCTGCGGTGCCAGAGCCGACGGTAGACGAGCCAGTTGCGGCGGAAGACACGGGTGGAGGCGATGGCGAGCGTCATGGCCCGCTACTCGACGAGGGTGCGGCCGGTCAGCCGCAGGAAGACGTCCTCGAGCGTCGCGCGCCGCACGAGCGCGCTTTCGATCGCGATGCCGCGCGCGTTCACCTGCTCGAGGGCGCGCTCGCCGTCGGCGGTGTAGAGCAGGAGCCGATCCGGCAGCTCCTCGATCCGATCGGCGAGGCCCTCCAGCTGTCCGTTCAGCCCGGCGCGGGCGGCGTCGGTGAAGCGCAGCTCGAGCACCTCGCGCGTGGCGTGCTGGTCGATGAGCTGGCGAGGTGAGCCCTCGGCCACGATCTTCGCCTTGTCCATCACGACGAGGTGGTCGCACAGCTGCTCCGCCTCATCCATGTAGTGCGTGGTGATGATGAGCGTCGCCCCGCGTCGCTTGAGCTGGTAGAGCCGCTCCCAGAGAAGATGGCGGGCCTGCGGATCGAGCCCCGTGGTCGGCTCGTCGAGGATCACCAGCTCCGGCTCGTTGATGAGGGCCCGGGCGATCGTCAGGCGCCGCTTCATGCCGCCGGAGAGGGGCTCCACCTGGTCCTTGGCGCGATCCGCGAGCTGGACGAACTCGAGCAGCTCGTCCGCGCGCTTCCGCGCGACGTTGTCGGGGATGTCGAAGTAGCGCGCGTACATCTCGAGGTTCTCGCGCACCGTGAGCTCGGTGTCGAGGTTGTCGATCTGCGGCACCACGCCGAGCTTCGCCTTGATCTCCCGCCCCTGCGTGCGCGGATCCATGCCGATGACCCGCAGCGTGCCGTCGCTGATCGGGCTCGCGCAGGCGATCATGCGCATCGTGCTCGTCTTCCCCGCTCCATTCGGTCCGAGGAAGCCGAACGCCTTGCCCGGGCGCACGTCGAAGTCGACGCCATCGACGGCGGTGAAGCCGTTTGCGTAGCGCTTGGTCAGGCCGCGGGCATGGACGAGTGACTCGGGACCGCTCATGGGCTCGCGCATTCTAGCCCGATGCGGTCAGAGCCCCGCGGCCAGCGAGTCGGCGCGCGGATCGGCGCCGCCCTCGTATGACCCGTCGGCCAGCCGTCGGATGACCTGCGCCCAGCCCATCAGCGGCGTGCGCGGCTCGACGAGCCTCACCTCGTGTCCGCGTGAGGCGAGGTCGGCGACGAGTGCCTCATCGGTTCCATCGGCTTCGATCTCGACGGGGCCCAGCGGCGCGCCGGACGCCTCCGCCGAGACGACGAACCGCGGTCGATCCACCGCCGCCTGGGGGTCCAGCCCGTCGTCCACGAGCCCCTGGACCAGCTGGACCATGGTCTGCGGCTGCCCGTCGCCGCCCATGGCACCCAGCGCAACCTCCGCGCGCCTCTCGCGGAGGATCATTCCCGGCATGAGCGTGTGCAGCGTCCGCGACCGCGGCGCCAGCGCGTTCGGATGATCGGGATCGAGCGAGAAGTAGGCGCCGCGGTTCTGGA
>Ga0208612_1001142_pt1 | contig 11188 bp, 9 predicted proteins | sample AntDryMetagUQ889_FD_188089 | JGI IMG/M metagenome (GOLD analysis project Ga0208612, IMG submission 188089) | Polar desert microbial communities from Antarctic Dry Valleys - UQ889 (SPAdes) | ecosystem: Environmental > Terrestrial > Soil > Desert | place: Antarctic Dry Valleys | collected 2008-12-31 | reverse complement strand
CGGGGAGCTGGGGCGCAGCTGGATCCTGCTTTTCGGGGTGCTGCCGGTCGACTACGACGATCTGCGGATCGTCGAGCTCGAACCAGGGCGCAGCTTCGACGAGCGCTCGCAGACCCTCGCCTTCCGCGTCTGGCTGCACCGGCGCACGATCGAGCCGAGCGGCCCGGATGGGTGCCGGGTCACCGATCGACTCGGCTTCGAGCTGCGGGCGCTGCCGGCGAGGATTCCGGGTGCCGCGCACCTCTCCAGTGCGATCGTCGGCGCCCTGTTCACCCACCGCCACCGGCGGCTGCGGCAATTCGCGCGCACCTGCGCTTCTACGATGCCCCGGTGAGCGAGCTCGCGCCGGGGATGCGGATCGACGATTTCGAGATCATCGAGGTCGCCGGGGAGGGGGGCATGGGCGTCGTCTATCGGGCGATCCAGGTCTCGCTCGGCCGCGAGGTGGCGCTGAAGCTGATCGCTCCGGCGATCGCCAACGAGACCGACTTCCGCACCCGCTTCGACCACGAGTCGCGGCTCGCCGCCTCGATCGACCATCCGCACGTGGTCTCGATCTACGCCGCCGGCGAGCACGACGGACGGCCGTACCTGGCGATGCAGTGGATCCCCGGCCGCGGCCTCGACCGCTTCCTGCGCGAGGGACCAATGGAGCTGGAACGGGCGGTCGCGGTGATCTCGCAGATCGGCGGCGCCCTCGACGTCGCCCACGCCACCGGGCTCGTCCATCGCGACGTCAAGCCCGGGAACATCTTGATGCGTGCCTTCGGCGGTCGCGACCATGCCTACCTGGTCGACTTCGGCGTCGCCCGCAACACTGCCGTCGGGCTCGCGGGAGTGACCCAGACCGGCAGCATGGTCGGCACGCTCGGCTACATGGCGCCCGAGCAGCTGCGCGGCGAGCGCGCGGACGCGCGCTCGGACCTCTACGCGCTCGGCTGCGTGGTCTTTGAGAGCGTCACCGGGCGGCGGCCGTTCGTGCGCGACAACGAGGCCGCCGTCCTCTGGGCCCACGGCCACGACCCGCGGCCGCGCCCCTCGCAGGTTGCCGAGCTGCCGCCGCAGTTCGACGAGCTGATCGAGCGCGCCCTGGCGATCGACCCCGATCAGCGCTTCCAAAGCGGTGCCGAGCTGGCGCTGGCGCTGGAGGCGGCAAGCGAGGGGATCGCGATCCCGGCGCCGGAGCCACGGCCGGCGGGGGCGGCGCCCGAGCCGCAGACGGCGGCCACCGCCTGGGTGGCGGACGCGGACGAGCTCGACCCCTCGGGCCTGGCGACCCGTTCGCTGGCCACCGCGCCGACCCGGGGGATCGAGCCCCGGCAATCCACCGAGGTGCGACCGCCTCTCACGGACCCGCGGCCCCCGGCGCCGGCGCGATCGCGCCCGCAGCGCGGCCTGCTGGCGGCGCTGTTCGGAGGCCTGCTCGCGGCGGCGCTCGCCTTCGCGGTCGCCGTCGCGGTCGCGGTGGCGACCCCGCCCGAGGGCTTCCTTGATCTCCAGGGCGCCGAGTCACTCGGGGCACTCGAGGAAGGCATGCGGCAGAGCTGGAGCTTCTCGCAGGCCGGGCTCGACGTCGTCGGCGCCGACCTCACCCTGCGCACGGTGCCGGCGACCTTCGTGCTCGTCCCCCTGCTCGCCAGCATGCTGGCCGGCTTCGTCTTCGCCCGCCTCACCCGCGGAGCCCGTCCGCTCGAGCGCCTCGGCTGGGCCGCGGCGACCGCTGTCCCCTTTGCCGCGGTGACCCTGGTCCTCGCCGCCGCATCCGGGGAGATCGCCGGGGAGGAGGTCGCGCTGGAGCCGCGGCTGGCGGCGGTCGGGCTGCTGTCGCTGCTCTGGGGCGCCCTCGGGGGCGCCGCCGGCGCCGGGCTGGCGCTGCGCCGCGACGGCGGCCGACTGCCGGCCCCGGTCCGCGAAGTCGGGGCGACGCTGTGGGCCGCCTGGCGCTCGCTGCTGCTCGCCCTGGCGCTGACCACCGCGATCGGCACCGCGGCGGTGCTCGTGCAGACGCTGCGCGACGCCGGCGACGTGCGCAGCGCGACCGGGCGCTCGCAGGCGCTCGCCGGCGGCGAGACCGCGGCCTACGCGCTCGACCACGGCGTCCGCTTCCTCGCCCTCGGGGCCGGCGCCGAGTTCCGGAATCCTGACCTCTACGGGATTCTCGGGCTGCCCCTGCCGGTGACCAGGTTCACCCAGGTGGTCCCGGCGGCGGACACCGACGCCGGGGGCGGGGGCGAACAGCCATCGACCTCCGGCTACCGGATCTTCGACTACGAGGCCGCGCTCCCGGGCTGGGCGTTCGCCGGCCTGCTCGGCCTGATCGCGATCCCGGTCGTCTTCGCGATTCACGCCGGCAGCAGGGTCGCGCGCTCGCGCGGAGCGCGATCGGCGGCGGCCGGGACCGCCTGGGGGCTGGCCGTCGGTCCGGCCTGGGCGGCGGCGATGGTCGGTCTCGCGATGGTCGTGCAGAAGGAGCTCTACGGGCGGGTCGAGCTCGAATCGGTACTCGCAGTGTTCCTGTTCGGAGGCGCTGCCCTGGGGGCGCTGGGAGGGGCCGGGGCCGGCCTGCGCACGAGTCGCCGCGGCTCGGGTTTGTCATCCGCGCCACACGGGTAACCGGCGCATGCGGGCTGCCGTTTCGGCAAGCTCGGCGTGGGGTGTAAATCAACTTGGGGGTTTGGGGTCGATGGTTATGTCGTTTGCAGTGGGGCGTATCGGAGCGGTTGTCGCGGTTCTCGCAGGGATGTTGGTGCTCGCCGGTACGGCGGTCGCCCATCCGCCGTGGCAGCACGAGAGCCAGCGGATCGACACGACGACCGCGGTCGAGGATCTCGACGCGCTGCTCTCGGTCGGCGGGCTCGGCGCACTCGATGAACGGGCAGCGAGCGCAACCTGCACCGGCCAGGGCGATCAGGCCGGCATGGCGGGGCCCTATCCGTGCCGCAACATCGACCTCGAGAGCTTCGTCACCTTGCCGACGCTGGGTGGTGTGACCGGAAACGACATCTGGGGCTGGACCGACCCCGAGGACGGCAGCGAGTACGCGATCATGGGCACGTCCACCAGCACCGGCTTCGTCGACGTCACCGACCCGAAGAACCCGGTCCTGGTCGGCATCCTGCCGACCGCGGGCCTGCCCACCGGGCCGCTGTGGCGCGACATCAAGGTCTACAAGGACCACGCCTTCATCGTCTCGGAGAACTCGAGCAGCGGCATGCAGGTCTTCGACCTGACCCGGCTGCGCGACGAGAGCGGCATCTTCGGCGCTGACACGAACTACAACGAGGTCAGTAACACCCACAACATCTCGATCAACAGGCAGAGCGGCTATGCCTACCTGGTCGGCTCGACCGGCGGCTTTAGCACGAGGCCCAACATCTGCCGCAGCGATCCGGCGAACGGCGCGGCGATCGAGGGCGGCGGCCTGCACATGGTCGACATCCGCGATCCGCTCAACCCGGTCTTCGCCGGCTGCGCGATCAACCAGGGCGTCGACGACGACACCGGCGACTCGAACAACTACGCCCACGACGTCGAGTGCGTGATCTACGACGGCCCGGACGCGACGTTCCAGAGCCAGGAGATTTGCTTCGGCTCGAACGAGAACGCGGTGGTGATCTACGACGTCACCGACAAGGCTAATCCGGTCGTGCTCTCGGAGACCACCTATCCGACCGATGCCTACACCCACCAGGGCTCGCTGACCGAGGACCGCAAGTACTTCCTCTTCGGCGACGAGCTCGACGAGTTCGACGGCACGGTCGACAACACGACCTCTTACATCACCCCGGTCAGCGACCTCGAGAATCCGGGCGAGCCGAAGCCCTTCTTCCACGAGACCAACTCGATCGACCACAACATGTACGTGCACTCCAACCGCGTCTTTCAGTCCAACTACGCGGCGGGGCTGCGGATCCTCGGCTTCGACGACGCCTCGCTGGCGAACGGCGAGCTGGTCGAGCAGGGGTTCTTCGATGTCGTCCCCGGCGCCGATCCAGCCGAGTTCGCCGGGACCTGGAGCAACTACCGCTTCCCCGACAGCGGGATCACCGTGGTCAGCACGATCGAGAACGAGGCCAACGGGCTGTTCGTGCTGAAGCCGACCGGGACGGCGGTGCCGAGCGGCGACACGCCTCTCCCCCCGGCGTCGAGCACTCCGACGACGCCTCCAGGTGCCCCCGGCGGTCAGCCCGGTAGTACCGGCGGCGCCGACGGCGGCGACGGAGGCAGCGGCGCTCCGACGGGCGGCAGCGACGGCCCCTGCTCGAACGAGATCGTCGGCAGCAAGCGCTCCGACAAGCTCAACGGCACCTCGGGCTCCGACAAGCTCGCGGGCAGGGGCGGGCGCGACCGCCTCAAGGGCGGCCGCGGCAACGACTGCCTGCGTGGCGGCGGCGGCAAGGACCGGCTCAACGGCGGCGACGGCGCCGATGAGATCAAGCCCGGGCGCGGCAAGGACCGGATCAAGGGCGGCGCCGGCGACGACGAGATCCGCGCCGCGCGCGGTGGCCGCGACCGAGTCAACTGCGGCCGCGGCGACGATGTCGCCTTTGTCAACGACCGCAAGGACCGCGTCAACCGCAATTGCGAGAGGGTCAAGGCGCGCTGAGCCGAGGCGCCTGGGGGAGCGTCGACGCCAACGTCGCGTCGCCGCCCCCTACGCGCCGTACGTCAGTGAGCCTGCCCACCCGCGTGGGCGGGCGGACGCGACTCCTCGGCCAGCGAGGTGAGCTCGAGCACTCCCCGCGAGGCCTCCTCGAGCACCTCGGTCGCCTCCTCGGCCGAGCGCGCGTAGAGCTCGACCAGCAGGTGGACGATGATCCGCTCCTCCTCGTGCTTGTGGAAGCGCACGTGGGTGAAGAACTCGCGGGTGCCGGGATCGCCGAAGGCGGCGTAGGTGAGGCTGTCCGCGGCCTCGGGCCCGGAGCAGGTCTCGACCGTGTCCTGGTCGACCGCGACGGTGCAGGAGGCGACCCACGGCGTGCCGGCGACCATCCGCTCCCAGCGCTCGGAGATCGGCACCACGTGGCCCTCGTCGATCGTCAGGTGCGGCTGGTCGTGCATGCAGTCGAGGCACTGCACGACCGCTTCCTGGATCTCCTCGACGCGGTCGGCCGTCTCCCCCGACTCCGGGTCGACGCGGATGATCGCGTCGTAGTGGACCTGTGCTTCCAGGCGGGTCGACCAGCAGCGGTAGCAACGCAGCCAGGCGCCACGGTCGCCGTTCAGCTCGCTCATCGCAATCAGCGTAGCGCCGCGGGTTTCGGGCGGCGAGGCCAATCGCCGATCTGAGCGGCGGCGACCGCCCCGCTCAGCCCAGGTCCTGCGGCAGCAGCGAGTACATCAGCATGTCGCGGCGGCTCCGATCGCGGAGCCCGGAGGGCGAAGCGGAGGTGCGCCGCTGTTGAGGCGCCTGGCTCCGATCGCGGAGCCCGGAGGGCGAAGCGGAGGTGCGCCGCTGTTGAGGCGCTTGGCTTCCGCCGATCTGCATGTAGGAGCGCAAGAGGCCCTCCCGGGTGAAGCCGGCGGCCTCGGCAACCCGCAGCGATGCCAGGTTGGCGGGCTCGATCCAGAGCTCGACCCGCTTCACCGCCAGCTCGCCGAAGCCGTAGCGGCAGAGCAGCCCGAGGCCCCGCCGGGCGACCCCGCGACCGCGCGCAGCCGCGGCCACCCAGTAGCCGGCCGAGCAGCGGCCGTTCTCCGGGTCGAGGCCGTGCAGCGCGACCGCCCCGAGCAGCTCGCCGCCCTCGGCGCCGACGATCAACGTCGGCAGGTCGGTGCCGCTGGCGATCCCGCTCGTCGCCAGCCGCTGCCAGCGGCGCGCCTCCTGCTCGCCGTAGGGCTCCGGGACCCTGGTGTAGCGCGGGATCTCGGGATCGGAAACCGCCGCGACGATCGCCGGCAGGTCGGAGTCGGCGATCAGCCGCAGGGTCACCACCCCGTCGCTGAGCCCGGCGGCCGGGAACTCGATCGGCCGGGCGCTCAACCTGCGGCGGGTTGCGCCGCGGCGGGCGCGCCGCTGCGCTCGCCGACCAGGTCGACGATCTCGTCCATGATCCGGTTGAGGTCGAAGTCCTTGGGGGTGTAGACGCGAGCGACGCCGCCCTCGCGCAACCTCTCCGCATCGGCCACCGGGATGATCCCGCCGATCACGACGGGCGCCTCGACGCCCTGCTCGCGCAGCAGGCGCACGGTCTCGGGGATCAGCTCCAGGTGCGAGCCGGAGAGGATCGAGAGACCGACCACGTCGACGTCCTCCTCGTTGGCGGAGGCGGCGATCTGCGCCGGCGTCAGCCTGATCCCCTGGTAGATCACCTCCATGCCGACGTCGCGAGCACGGACCGCGATCTGCTCGGCGCCGTTGGAGTGGCCGTCGAGGCCGGGCTTGCCGACCAGGATCCGCGGGCGGTGGCCGATCCGCTCGGCGAGCTCGTTGACGCGCTCGCGGACGGCGTCGAGCAGCTCCTCGTCGCCTCCCGAGGCCGCGCCAGAGACCCCGGTCGGGGCGCGGTAATCGCCGAAGACGTCGCGCAGCGTCGCGCTCCACTCGCCGGTGGTGGCCCCGGCCTTGGCGGCCTCGATCGTCGCCGGCATGATGTTGGCGGCGTCGTCGGCGGCCGCCTCGGCGAGCTGTGCCAGGGCCCGCTCGACCGCGGCGCCGTCGCGCTCGGCCTTCCAGCTCTCGAGCGCCTCGCGGCGCTCGCGCTCGACCTCGGGATCGGGGGTGAGGATGCCGCCGTCGACGCCCGCCGTCAGCGGCGAGTCCTCGGTCTCGGTGAAGCAGTTCTGGCCGATCACCCTGATCTCGGCGCTCTCGATCTTGGCGATCCGCTCGCGGTGTGACTCGACCAGGCGGGCCTTCATGTAGGCGACCGCCTCGACCGCGCCGCCCTGCTCGTCGACCACCCGCATCTCCTCGCGGGCGCCCTCGGCGAGCTCCGCGACCAGGCCGTCCATCACCTTCGAGCCCTCGAAGATGTCGGGGTACTCGAGCAGATCGGTCTCGAAGGCGAGCACCTGCTGGATCCGCAGGCTCCATTGCTGGTCCCAGGGACGGGGCAGGCCGAGCGCCTCGTTCCAGGCCGGCAGCTGGATCGCCCGCGCCCGGGCGTTGCGCCCCAGGGTCACCGCGAGCGCCTCCAGGGCGATCCGCTGGACGTTGTTCTCGGGCTGGGCCTCGGTCAGGCCCAGCGAGTTGACCTGGACGCCGTAGCGCATCCGCAGGAACCTCGGATCGCTGACCCCGAAGCGCTCGCGCCCGATCTGCTCCCAGAGCTCCGACATCGCCCGCAGCTTCGCGTGCTCCTCGACGAAGCGCACGCCGGCGTTGACGAAGAAGGAGATCCGGCCGAAGACCTTGGGGAAGTCGGCCTCGGCGACCTGGCCGCGGCTCTTCACCTCCTCGAGCACAGCGATCGCCGTCGACAGTGCGTAGGCGATCTCCTGGACCGGGGTGGCGCCGGCCTCCTGCAGGTGATAGCTGCAGACGTTGGTCGGGTTCCAGCTGGGGATCTCGTTGACCGCGAAGGCGACGGTGTCGGCGATCAGCCGCATCGAGGGGCCGGGGGGGAAGGCGTAGGTCCCGCGCGAGAGGTACTCCTTGATGATGTCGTTCTGGGTCGTCCCCTTGAGCGCCGTGCGCTCGACCTGGTTCTCCTCGGCGACGGTGGCGTAGAGCGCCAGCAGCCAGGCGGCGGTCGCGTTGATCGTCATCGAGGTGTTCATCTCGTCGAGCGGGATGCCGTCGAAGAGCGCGTGCATGTCGCCCTTGTGGGCGATCGAGACGCCGACCTTGCCGACCTCGCCGCGGGCGAGGACGTGGTCGGGGTCATAGCCGGTCTGGGTCGGTAGGTCGAAGGCGACCGAGAGGCCGGTCTGGCCCTTGGCCAGGTTGCCCCGGTAGAGCTCATTCGAGCGCCGGGCGTCGGAGTGCCCGGCGTAGGTGCGCATCACCCAGGGGCGGTCGGGCTCGGGGAGGCGATGTTCGCTCATCGCCTGATTGTCCCAGCTACGGCGCGCTCCGGCTGGGTAGGTTGGCGTGATGGTCGAGCAGATCGACGTCAGGCACCTGGGGCGCGAGCGGGTGATCGCCGCCCACCAGGTGCGCGGGTTGCTCGTCGACCCCGGTCCGGCCTCGGCGCTCGAGAACTGGATCGACGGGCTCGAGGTCGAGCCGCGGGCCCTGCTGCTCACCCACATCCATCTCGACCACGCCGGCGCGGCCGGGGTGCTGGTGCGCCGCATACCGGGGCTTCGCGTCTACGTCAGCGAGGTCGGCGCGCCGCACCTCGCCGATCCCTCGAAGCTGCTGGCGAGCGCCGGGCGGCTCTACGGGGAGGAGAACATGGCGAGGCTCTGGGGCGAGGTGGCGCCGGTGCCCGAGCGCAACATCGTCACCCTCGCCGACGGCGACGAGGTCGAGGGCTTTCGCGTCGCCCACACCCCCGGCCACGCCCGCCACCACCTCACCTATCTCGATCTCGATGCCGGCGACGCCTTCGTCGGTGACATGGCCGGGGTCCGGATCCCGCCCGGCGACTTCACGATCGCTCCGACCCCGCCCCCCGAGATCGAGGTCGAGGCGTGGCTTCGTTCGGTCGACCGGATCGAGGCGATGCGCCCGCAGCGCCTGCGACTCACGCACTTCGGCCTGGTCGAGGATCCCGGCGCCCAGCTCGAGCGCCTGCGCGCCAGCCTGCGGACGCTGGCCGAACGGGCCCGTGGCGGTGACCGCGAGGGCTTCCTCGAGCGCCTGCGCGCCGAGGTCCGCTCGCATGGCGACGCTGAGACCGCGGAGAGCACCCTGCAGGCGGTGCCGCCGGAGCAAGCCTGGCTCGGGCTCGAGCGCTACTGGCGCAAGCGGGGCGAGGCGGAGCGCTTGCGAGCGGCCACCGCGGGCTGAAATTCCCCGACCGCACCATCGGGTCCGCGGGGGTGTTCCGGGTAGTCCAGCGGTTACGCTCCGGCGAGCCAAAAGCAGATGAGCAAGCTGAAACCGACAAGCCCGGCAATCGCCGCCGCCTCCGCCGCGGTGGCCGTCGCGCTGTCTGCTGCAAGCGCCCTCGGAGCGGTCACCGTCTACGACAACACCTTCGAGAATCGCGCCGCCTACTCCGAGCTGGTTCGGTCGAGCGGCGGCAAGGCCTGCGAGCGCCGTTACCGCGGCAAGAGCGAGTCGATGCTGGCGACCGTGGAGAGCGGCCCCGCGATCTGCTCCTTCCGGGCCCCGGTCGTCGGCGACCGCGAGCTGCCCAACCACGAGGCGCGGCTCGACTCGAAGATCCTCGATCGCACCGACAAGTCGGTCCGCGGCGGCGCCTTCGTCGAGCTCAGCGTCCGCGCCGGCGGCGGCGGCATGGGTTACTCGTTGCGGGTGTTCCCGGAACGACGGCGCTTCGTCTTCTTCCGTGGACCGGATGGGGCGGGCTTCCCGGTGCAGGGCAAGAGCGATGCGATCAACCCGATCAACAAGCGCAACCAGCTGCGGGTCGCGGCTGTCGGCGCGGAGGTGCGCGCTTTCATCAACGGCGAAGAGGTGGGCAGCGTCGCGGACGCCGACCCGGGTCAGGTCAGCGGGCGCAAGCTGCGGTTCGCGATCGGCAACCAAAAGGACAGGGCCGGCAAGGTCGTCGGGACGTTCAAGCGAGTCGCACTCGCGGTCCCTAACCCGTAGGCCGGCGCTGCGACCGGGGCGATCGTGACCGAGACGCTCGAGCGGCCGAAGGTCGGGGGCCCGGGGTCGGGGGTCGGCGGCGAATGGCGGGTGATCGTCCTCAACGACGATCACAACACCTTCGACCACGTCGCCAGCACCCTGGCCCGGGTGATCCCCGGGGCCAGCCTCGAGGCCGGCTACCGCTTCGCCGAGCAGATTCACAGCGGCGGTCAGGCGATCGTCTGGAGCGGGCAGAAGGAGCCCGCCGAGCTCTACTGGGAGCAGCTCGACAGTGCCGGGCTGACGATGGCGCCGCTGGAGCCCAACTAGGCGGACAGGCGGCTCAGCCGCCGAAGGCGCGCTGCGCCAGGCGTTCGAGCGCTTGCGGCGACTCGATCAGCTCGCTGAGAATCGTGTAGCGGTCAGGGCGTGTCGCCGGAGCCCCCTCGATCGCCGCCAGCATCTCGTCGTCGCCGATGCCGAGGTCGGCGGGGCGTGTCGGCAGGCCGATCCGCGCGAACAGCCGCTCGAGCGCCGCGAGATCGGGGGAGGAGTGAGCCGCGGCGGCGAACAGGCATCCGAGCGCGACCTGCTCGCCGTGCATCGCGGCGCGCTCGCCGAGGATCGCGTCGAGGCTGTGGCTGATCAGATGCTCGGCGCCCGAGCATGGCCGGCTGGTTCCAGCGGCGGCCATCGCGAGTCCGCTGAGCAGCAGCCCCTTGGCCAAGCGCTCGTGGCTGTCCCGGTCGCCGAGCTGCTCGAGGCCGAGCACCGGCCGCGCCGCGCTCTCGGCGATCATCGCCGAGAAGGCGTCGTAGCTGTCGCGGCCGTGGCCGTCGGCGAGCCGCCAGTCGAGGATCGCGGTGAGGTTGGAGACGAGGTCGCCGGCCCCGGCCCGCAGCGTGCGCTCGGGCGAGGAGGCGATCACGTCGATGTCGACGATGATCCCCGCCGGCATCGCCGCCGCATAGGAGCGGCGCGGGCCCTCGGCGGGCGCCAGCGAGGCCACCGGCGAGCTGATCCCGTCGTGGGCGATCGTGGTCGGGACGCTGATGAAGTCGGTGTTGGTGCGCGCCGCGGCCAGCTTCACCGTGTCGATCACGCGGCCCCCGCCGACCCCGACCAGCAGAGAGACCTCGTCGACGATCGTCTGCGCCGCCAGCTCCGCGGCCTGGTCCAAGCGGCCGCTGAGTGCGCTGCGATGGACGACCTCGATCCCGGCTTCGGCGAGGCCATCGGTGACGCGCTGGGCAAAGGCGAACGACGGTCCGTCGCCGCTGCCGACGCAGAGGCGGCGGACCTCGAACTCGGGCTCCAGCAGCGCGGCGAGTCCCCCGAGGCACCCCGAGCCGACGTGCATCAGACGGGGGATCGCGATCGTGCGGCTGCTCACGGGCTGGCGGCGAGCCGCACCGCGGCCTCGTAGTCGGAGTCGTCGTCGATCTCGACCCAGGCACTGTCGGGGGTCGCCCACGCCGTCCAGGGCACCCCCGCGCCGGCGGAGAGGCCGAGCGCGCGCTCGTACCACTCGTCGAC